>ERZ781272.14-NODE-14-length-354761-cov-13.059751_pt1 | contig 354761 bp, 305 predicted proteins | sample MGYA00375850_ERZ781272 | MGnify/ENA primary metagenome ERZ781272 (study PRJEB29790, sample SAMN06051246) | human gut metagenome | host: Homo sapiens | place: USA: Cincinnati, Ohio | collected 2013-06-21 | study: EMG produced TPA metagenomics assembly of the Gut...
AGGGCAATTGGCGCTGAAACAGGAAGCTCGTGTATTTATACATGAGTATGTTCACTGATATAGGATTCCAATTCTCACTTTTTATGGTAAAATAGCCATAGAGAATGGAAATTGGAGGTTTGACAGACTTTGGAAAAGAACATTTGGCTGGATAAATTAAGGGAAGAAGACAGGGATACGGTATTTTCCATGACTTCCGACCCGGAGATCGTAAAATATATGCGTTTTGATACCCATGAGAAGCCGGAGGAGGCAGAAGAACTCATCCGGCATTATACGGTAGGAGGAAATTACGGCTTTCTCATACGAATTGCAGACAGCAAAGAACCGGTAGGAGTCGCCGCCCTGAAACAGGATGAGGAGAACTGCGGAGAGTATTCGGTGTCTCTGTTCAGTTTTCAGAGATTCTGGAACAAGGGATACAATACCGCCGCGGTGGAACTGCTGAAGACATTTGCACAGGAACAGGGAATCAGAGCTCTGAAAGCTTATGTGGTGGAAGAAAATTACGGTTCACGAAAGGTGATGGAGAAATGCGGATTTCAGATACAGGAGATCCTTCATTTTGATGATTTTCCCTCTGGATTATACGTTTACGCTCTGCCAATGGAATCAAGCGTTGTACCAGATATAGAAAGGATAATACCATGAAACTGTTTGGAAAGAAGGCTCAGCCTAAAAAGGAAGAACCAAAGACGCAGGAAGCAGTCCTGACACTGTATGCCTGCAGAAAAGACGGGAAGGCCGTGCCGGATATTGCATGCCGTCTGTTTGCTGATGTGATGGACAGGATCTTTTATACGGACGAAGATGAATTTCAGATTCGTTTTAAGGATGGCACAACATCGGTTTTCCACCTGGTAACGGACGCCGAGGAGACGAAGGTGCAGTCCAATGGAATGGCCAATTTCTTTTCCCAGGCCCCTCTTGAGAATGAGGAGGTGAAGGAAGCGGCCCTCTGCCAGATGCGTCTGTTTAATTGTATCATAGGAATCCGGTTCGAAATCGACGGGGACAGCGACAGGACAAACGGTATCATACACTCCATTTATGGCATGGCGGAAGAGCTCAGCGCCTTTGTGCTGTATCCCAATATGTATCTGTATCACTGGGATGGCCGCCTGCTGCTGTCGATTGACGGAAAGAGTGATTTTGAAGAATTTTATCCGCAGGCCAGCACCACGATTCTGGATCGTGAGGTGAATGAGGAAGAGGCAGACAGAGAACGGAAAATGCGTTCCATCGTCATTTTAAAGGAGAAGGGGATTCCCTTTCTTGAGCATTTAAAGGCGTCGGTGTTCGAATCGGAATGTAAAATTCCGGACAAGGAAGTGATCATTCATCGCCTTGCCTGTATTTTTACCGCTTGTGTCCAGTCTGAGATTTATACCAGCGGCCAGTTTGAAAACTGCAGGGAAATGGCGGCGGAAGAGATCGCACAGATGGAGGAACGCTATCAGATTTTGGATTGGCTGTCACCGGAAGAGCGGGACTATCTCGAAAATCCGGACAAGGATCCGGCGCTCCATAACCGGTTTGGATGGCGGTACGAGTGCTGCTCTGTACTTTTGTGGGCACTGTCCATGATGGAGTTGAAGGAACCGACAGAAATTTGCGATGCCTCTGAGCTTGGGGCTGTCATGTGGAACCATACCTTTGACAGCCTGATGGAAGCAGCGGTGCTTCGCAGCAGGGACGAGATTCTCGACATGCAGGATCTGGTACTGCGGTATGACTGGGCCTGCGTCGATGCGAGAGTCCACCACAAGGAGGTTCCGATGCTGTGCAGTGATATTGTTTTCGAATGGCATTACGCGCTCAACTGGCTGGTGCAGGCCGATGGAATCGCAGACTGGGACCGGGTGACAACGACGACGTAGGAGTGGAGAGGAATTCACGGATACAGCTGTTCGACTGCGAATACCGCGTGTTATCGGCAGCCGGTGGATTTTCCATGAAATATGAAAAGAAAGAGGACGGGACACAGACCGCTTTCCACGCAAATTTATTTCACATATCTTTTTCTCTCACATAGATCCTTCGGCAGTGGCCGCATTCGATTTTTGCATCCGGTACCACTGCCGTAGTTTTTTTACTTCCCCGGCCGTAAGGACAATCTTCCATTTCCCATCATCCGCAGTTTCGATAAGCCCGGTCCGGTATCGCCCGTTCCCGGAAAATTTCCCTAATTCCTTTATAAAATGAATGTGAAATGCATAGGCCCTGTTAGGAATGGTAAACCAATCGCTGTCTGCATAAATAACATCCCGCCTGTGGATTTTCGTCTGCTCAAAACACTCATTAAAACTGACTTCCAAATAGAGTTCCTCCCGCTGCAGCCAGGATAAATGATGCAAGATAGAAACAAAATAACAAATATCAGGAGGAACCTGTCTTTCCGCAGCTGAGTGTTTGATCAGTCGTTCAGATTAATTACCGCCCCTACAGGGCAGGTCTCCTGACACAACCCGCACCGGAGACAATGGTCTCCCGCAATTTGATAAGGCTCCCCCGGCGTGATGCATTGTTGCGGACATGCCTCCGCGCACCGCCCGCATCCGATACATGCGTCAGTGATGGAAAATCCGCTCACTTCCTCATCCGCCCCTCCGTAGGAGAAGCTTGCCCGGTTGATTGGATAGTGAAGCAGATCAAACCATTCCCCGCTGCCTTCATAAATCAGAAATGCATCAAGTATATAACGGCTGTCACCCGGATAGACCTCATTCATGCCCGGATTCTGGAGAAATACCTCGTCCACCCATTTCTTATCTGCAAGGCGCAGGCGTCCCGTGAATTTCAGCGACTGGCATTCCGGGCACATGGCGCTTAAGGCAATCTCACCGCTGGCGGCCAGCTGCTTATAAAAAGGCTTGCCTTTTGAGGTTACGATGTACATTCCGTCATCATTGGCGATCATGATATTGATGATCCGGCTCTGCGGATGGCCCCCGGCGTCCACCGTCGCGGCGGATGCGATCTTGACCTGCCGAAACATAGTTACATACTTCTTTGCTTTTTCGTTCATGGAAAACACCTCCTGATGATGTAAGCTTACTCCTTTTGAACAGGATTGTAAATGGCAGACGACCGAAATGACCCGTTTGGCTTCCATCTGCCTTTTTCTCATTTGCAACCCGTTTTATTCTGTGATATGATAAAAAGATACGATTAAGTAAACGAGGTGGCAGCGGATGAAAGAGAACTGTGGTATCGTCATCCTCTCCGGCGGCTCCGGCCGCCGCATGGGGTACGTCAATAAGGCCGATCTGGACTATCACGGAAGGAGCTTTGCCGGGCAGATTATGGAGGAGCTGTCAGGCCTGGGGCTGCCATTTTTCCTGTCCACGGGAATTTACGGGAATCCAACCGAAATTCCTGATAACTGCACTGCAATTTTGGATCGTCCGGTCGATGGACAACAGGGACACATCGGTCCCATGGGCGGCATCCGTTCCTGCTTTTTAGAGACGGACGCGGCCGGCCTTCTGTTTGTGCCGTGCGACATGCCTCTGATCCGGGCTGAGATGGGACGCCGCCTGATGGAACGGTGGACGCCGGAATACGATGCGGTGATCTGGAAGACGCGCGATGGCCGGATCCAGCCGCTTTGTGGTTTTTACTCCAGAACGTGTCTGACTGCGCTTGACGGATGCATCGGAGAAGGAAACTACCGCATGATGGAATTCCTCTCCCGAATCTCGTGCCTCGTTCTGGAAACCGGCCGGGAACACCTCCCGGACCGCTGGTTTTTAAACGTCAACGACCGTGATGCCTACGGAAGACTGGAACGGACAGTCTGTCCCGTGCTGGCGGTGAGCGGAAGCAAGAATACAGGAAAGACAACGCTTCTCGAGCGGCTGGTTTCGTTGCTGGCTTCCAGGGGAATCCGTGCTGCGGTAATCAAACACGATGGTCACGAGTTTGAGGCGGATGTGCCGGGAACGGACAGCTTTCGCATGAAGCAGGCCGGCGCGTATGGCACGGTGGTGTACTCCGGCAGTAAGTTTTCCATGGTAAAGGAACAGCCGGGTTTACAGGCAGACGCCTTCTTTTCCTTCTTTCCGGAGGCGGATTTAATTTTACTGGAGGGGCAGAAGCAGTCGGATTATCCAAAGATCGAAGTGCTGCGGCAGGAGGTCTCGAGAAAGCCCGTCTGTGACCGTTCGACCGTGCTGGCCTATGTGACAGACGGAGGATGGGAACCGGATATGGCTGAATCTGCGGCCAGGACAGAAACGCCAGAGCATTGCAAAGTACCAGAAACGATCGCTTCAAACAATCTGGATGCTATATTAGAAGTAATCATTCATTTTCTCGACTCCGCAGACCCGGATAACAGCGGCAGCCCCAAAGCCGCAAAAGCCCATCACAACAGCGGAGGACATGCCGTATGACCATGGATGAAGCATTTGAAATATCCAATATTTTGAGATGTGCCAGCCCGGCCAGCCGGACGGAGATCGCTTCATTCGCTTATATGAAGCGGTATGAGAAGGGGCAGCACGTGTTCTACGACCGGGAAGATCTGACCTGCTTCTATATCCTTCTGGAGGGAATGGTTTCGCTCTATAAGCTGAACACTCTGGGGGAAAAGAAAGTGATATTCGTCTACGGCCCGGGAAACCTTCTGAATGAAGTCCTGTTCGAGGATATTCCGGCTTCCATCAACTGCGAGGTCCGGGAGGACTCCCGTGTTCTCGTCCTTCCGAAGGACAGGCTGTGGCATGTGATGGCGCGGGACGGCGAGCTGACAAAGGCCGCCTTCAACTCCATGGCCATAAGAATCCGCCGCCTGTACCGCCAGATGAAGAACACCACCAACGCGCTGAAGGGAGAAAAACGCCTCGCCGCCAAGCTCTACATGCTGGCCAGAGATTACGGGAAGGAGACGGAGAGAGGGATCTCCATCGAAATGCAGTTAAGCATCACCTATCTTTCCGAAATGCTGGGCTCCAAGCGGGAAACGGTATCGAGGCAGGTGAAGAAACTCTGTGACTCGGGCCTGATCCTTATGGAAAAGAATCATTTCTGGATTCCCAACCTGGAGAATTTGAGCAATTATTTTAAACAGCCGTGATGAAAATCACGGCGTTTTTTGTACATTTCTGCTATAGTTAAAATATTAACGAAAAAAGAAGAATCGATGCATGGCGCTGACAGGCTGTCACAACGGCTGTGCAGCGGGATCAATGATTGACGGGAAGGAAGGAACGCATGAAAAAAGTACAATCAACCTGCAACTACTGTGCCCTGGACTGCAACCTGGATTTTTACGTGGAGGACGAGAAGATCGTCAGGGTGCTTCCGACAAAGGGGTACCCGGTCAACGACGGCTTCTGCTGCATCAAGGGACTGTCCCTGGATAAACAGCAGACTGTGGTGAAGACCTCGCCGCTTCCGAAGATCCGGCAGGCGGACGGTTCCATGAAGGAAGTTTCCTGGGACGAGGGATTTCAGTATGTGGCGGATCAGTTACAGGAGCTTCAGGCAAAATACGGCCGGGAAAGCGTGGCGGGCATCAGCACCGGCCAGCTGACCATGGAGGAATTTGCCATTTTCGGCCACGTCATGAGAAATTACTTAAAGACCAATGTGGACGGCAATACCCGTCTCTGCATGGCGACCGCGGTCGTGGCCCACAAGCAGAGCTACGGCTTCGATGCCCCGGGATACACACTTAAGGATCTGGAGCTTTCCGATACGATTATCTTCATCGGGGCCAATCCGGTCGTTGCCCATCCCATCCTCTGGAAACGGGTGCGCCAGAATCCCGATAAAAAGGTGATTGTCATCGACCCGAGAAAATCGGAGACAGCCATGAACGCGGATTACTGGTACCCGGTAAAATGCAGGGGAGACTTATATCTTCTCTATACGCTGGCCAACGTTCTCATCGAAAAAGGCTGGATCGATCAGAACTACATCGAGGCACACACGGAAGGCTACGGGGAATTCAAAGAATTTGTGAAACCATTTACCCTGGACCAGGCTCAGGAGACCGCGGGACTTTCCCCGGAGCAGATTCTGGAGCTGGCGCAGCTGATTCACGAAGGAAAGCGGGTCTCCTTCTGGTGGACCATGGGCGTGAACCAGGGCTATGAGGCGGTCCGCACCGCGCAGGCCATCATCAATCTGGCGCTGATGACAGGCAATATCGGCCGTCCGGGAACCGGGGCCAATTCCATCACGGGCCAGTGCAACGCCATGGGCTCCAGGTCCTACAGCAATACGGCGGTTCTCTACGCCGGCGGTGATTTCACGAATCCGGCCAGACGGGCTAAGGTGGCGGAATCGCTTGGCGTGGACGAGAGTGTGCTGGCCGAGAAGCCGACGGCGACCTATAACCAGATCATCGAAGGCATCAATGAAGGACGGATCAAGGGGCTGTGGATTCTCTGCACCAATCCGCGCCACAGCTGGACCAACAACGAGACATTTGCAAGCGCGGTGAAGAAGCTGGAGCTGTTTGTGGTTCAGGATATCTACGACACCATCGAGAGCGCCGAGGAGTGCACGGTCTTCTTCCCCGTAGTTCCGGGAATCAAGAAGGAAGGCACCTATATCAATCTGGAGCGCCGCCTTTCCGCCATGCGCCCCTGCCTTGCGAAGAAGGAGAATGAGATCACGGACTACGAAGCCATATTTGGCGTGGGTAAGGCGCTGGGAATGGGCGGTCTGCTGAAGGGCTGGGAGACGCCGAAGGACTGTTTCGAACTGATGAAGAAGTGTTCCAAAGGAATGCCGGGCGACATTACCGGCGTCACATGGGAGATGCTGGAGAATTCCAACGGAGTCCAGTGGCCGTTTCGGGAGGGAGAGGCGCTGGAGGACGATGAACGACGCCTGTATGAGGACGGCAATTTCTTCACTCCCAGCAGGAAAGCCCAGTTCAAATTTGAGGCGCCCATGGAAAATCCTCTGCCGCTCACGGAGGAGTATCCGTACCTGTTCAACACCGGAAGAGGCTCGGTCGGCCAGTGGCATACCCAGTCGAGAACCAGTGAGGTTCAGTTCATCGGCGACGTATCGGCCAGGGAAGCGTATCTCTTTATGAATCCCGGGACGGCCGCCGCGTATGGTCTGGAGGAAAATGACCGCATCCTGGTCCACTCCGTCAACGGAGAAAAGGCCGGTTTTCAGGTGCGGATCTCGGATCAGGTGCGGGAAAAAGAGCTGTACGCCCCGATCCACTATATTGAGTGCAATAAGCTGACGCCTTCCGTCTACGACCCGTATTCGAAGGAGCCATCCTACAAGGCGACGCCAGTCTGGTTTGAGAAAATGGAAGGAGGTAACGCGGATGTACCGGATAAAAATTGACAGAAGCCGCTGCATCGGCTGTCTGACGTGTGTGACAGCCTGCGTCGTCAGCCATGAGAGCTGCGACGCAAGAAACCGGGTGGTGATCGACAGCGAGTCAAAATGCGCACCCATTTTCTGCCGCCACTGCGAAAAGCCGGAATGTGTATACACCTGTATGACGGGAGCTATGCACAAGAATCCCGATACCGGGTTTGTGGAATACGATAAGGAAAAATGCGCCAGCTGTTACATGTGCATCATGGCCTGTCCCTACGGCGTGCTGAAGAGCGACCGGGTCGAGCATAAGGAAATTATGAAATGCAACATGTGTGTCCACCGTACCCAGGATGGTTCCCCCGCGCCGATGTGCGTGGAAATCTGTCCCATGGGAGCGATTACTCTGGAGGAGGTGAAGGGATGAGATACGTGGTATTAGGCGCTTCCGCAGCCGGAGTCAACGGCGTGCGGCAGCTTAGAAAACACTGTCCGGAGGCGGAGATCGTGCTGGTATCAAAGGATGACGCCGTTTATTCCAGATGTATTCTTCACCATTATCTGGGAGGAATCAGGACGAAGGAGGAGCTTTGCTTCGCAGAGTCCGATTTTGAGACAAAGTACCGGGTGGACTGGAGAAAGGGCGTTGTCTGTTCTGCGCTTCGGGAAGCAGAAAAAAAGGTGGTTCTGTCCGACGGAACAGAGCTTTCCTACGACCGTCTTTTAATTGCGACCGGTTCCCATACCTTCCTTCCGCCTGTAGAAGGCTTGAGAGAGGCAAAGGGCGTCTTTGGATTTCATAATTTAGACGAGGTGGAGCAGATTCGGGACGAGGCGGCGAAGGCAGAGCACATCGTTGTCATGGGCGGCGGCCTGGTAGGCATCGACGCAGCGGTGGGATTTCTCCATGGCGGCAGACGGGTGACGCTGGTAGAGATGGAGGACCATATACTGGCGAAGCAGCTGGACCGCCGCAGTGCGAAAACGTACGAGGAGGCCATGGAGAAAGAAGGCATCCAGTTTTATCTGGGCCGGGGCGTAAAGGAAGTGCGCATGGGAGACGGCGGAGAAGTCACTTCCCTGCTGCTGACCGATGGGACGGAAATCCCCTGTGACATGGTTGTGGTCACCGCCGGCGTGCGTCCCAACGTCGAATTTCTAAAGGATACCGAAGTGGAAATGGACCGGTTCGGACTGGTGATCGACCACCACGGCCAGACCAGTGTGCCGGACATTTACGGCGCGGGCGACGTGACGGGGCGTTCCCCCATCTGGCCTGCTGCGGTGAAGCAGGGCATGACCGCAGCGGATAACATGGCAGGCGTTCAGACCTCCATGGAGGACTTCTTTGCAAGCAAATCCACGATGAATTTCCTGGGAATTCCCACCATGTCCCTGGGAGTTCCGGAGATACCGGATGAGACGTATACCGTAGTCATGGAGGACAACGGAGAGCAGTACCGGAAAATCATTCATAAAAATGGGAAAATATACGGCGCAATTCTTCAGGGAGACTTGTCCTACGGCGGCGTACTGACCCAGCTGATTGCCAAAAGAATTGATGTGTCACGGGTAAAGAAACCGCTGTTTGAGATCGACTATTCCGATTTCTTCCATACAAAGGAAAACTTTGAATTCTATTATGAGGAGACGTAATCTATGAAAGAACGTTTGAAAAATATGCCGATTCCGGTTGTAGCCACCATGCTCGGCGCCGCCACCTTAAGCAACATCTATCAGGGACTCGGATACGACTGGATCCGCCACGTGACCATGTGGGCCTCCACCGTTGTGCTTCTGTTTTACATTGCAAAGATTGTCCTTTATCCTTCCATAGTAAAAGGAGAGTATAAAAATACGGTCCCGGCCAGTCTCTATGCAGGTATCACCATGGTTACCATGATTCTGTGCAGCTACTATAAGGACTGGTTTCCCGGTGCGGCCAGAGTGGTTTTAATCGCCGCTGTCTGTATCCACGCGGTTCACATCGCCGTGTTCCTGTTCAACAATGTCTTCCATGGCGTGAAGCTGGATACCTTCGTTCCCAGCTGGTTTGTCACCTTTAACGGAATCATGGTTTCCACGGTGGTCGGAGCCGCCATGCTTCCGCCGGTTATGGCGAAAGCGGTATTAATCTGGGGACTCTGTATCTATACGGTAACTATCCCGTTTATGATCTGGAGACTGGCGGCGAAGGAAGTGAAACCGGCCGTCTGGCATACCCAGGCCATCGTGCTGGCCCCCTGCAGCCTCTGTCTTGCCAGCTATTTGAATCTGGCTGCGGAGCCGAGTATGATCCTGGTGAGCGTCCTTTTCCTCTGCGTATTTTTATCCCTGGTGTTCATTATCGTGAAGCTTCCGTCCTTCTTTGCCGTGCCGTTTGCGCCGGGATTTGCGGGACTCACGTTCCCCATGGCAATCGGTATCGTAGCCTCCAATAAGGCGGCCGCGTTCTTCACGGGAGCGGGCCAGGAGACTCTGGGCTATGTGGTAAAACAGATCGCCGGAGTGCAGATTTACTTAACGACGGCCATCATCGGGATGGTGCTGTTCGGATTCATGAAATTGCTCTGCTCCCCTGCGAAGAAGCAGGTGTAACAGGATTTGAGGCGCGCCGGGAAGCGCGCCTCTTTCGTCAGATCTAAGGGAAAACAAAAAGAAATCGAATGACAGGATGGGAAGAGAGATGGATACCAGGAAAACGGGAAGCGAAGGAGAAGAGCGGGTGACATTGGAACGGGCAGTCCGGGTGCTTTTGGATCACTGCAGTATCATAGCGGAGACCGAACGGTGTTCGGTGCTCGACTGTACAGGGAGAATTCTGGCGGATGACGTGTATGCAAAGAGGGACCAGCCGCCCTTTGACCGTTCGCCGGTAGATGGCTATGCCTGCCGAAGCTGCGATATCACGGATGCATCAAGCGAAAATCCGGTTTATTTAGAGGTAGTGGAGGAGATCGACGCCGGCAGCTGGCCCACGCGCGCCGTAGGCTCCGGCCAGGCCGCCCGTATTATGACGGGCGCTCCGATTCCTGCGGGTGCGGACTGCTGTATTTATCAGGAAAAGACCGATTACGGGGAGACGTGCGTGGCGGTCTTTCAGGGCTGTCCGCGGCATGGCAATTACTGCTTTCGCGGTGAAGATATTCAGGCGGGCACTGCGGTCCTTAAGAGGGGCACACGCCTGACCTATGTGGAAGCGGGAATTCTGGCCGGGCTGGGGCTTTGCGAGGTAACGGTTTACCGGAAGATCCGGGCGGCTGTGCTGGCCTCCGGCGATGAACTGACGGAGCCGGGCCAGCCCTTGCAGCCGGGGAAAATATACGACAGCAACTTATATTTCCTGGCTGTCCGTTTAAGAGAGCTGGGGATCGAGGTCCCTGTCTGCCGCCGTGTCCCGGACAGCGAGGCTGAGATGGCAGAAGCGCTTGGCGATGCGTGCCAAAAAGCGGATCTGGTCATAACGACAGGCGGTGTGTCTGTCGGAAAGCGGGACATCATGCACCAGGCCCTCGCCATGGCCGGGGCCAGAAGGCTGTTCTGGAAAATCCTCATGAAGCCGGGAATGCCCACCATCGGCTCCGTATTAAACGGAACTCCGGTGATCAGCCTTTCCGGAAATCCCTTTGGAGCACTGGCAGACTTTGAACTCCTGTGCCGGCCTGCGTTTGAATCTATGACGGGGGATTCCTTCTATGCCCCCCGGATGAGGAAAGCCATCCTATCCCGGGGATTCTTAAAATCCAGCCCATCCCGCCGTTTTTTAAGGGGCCGTTTCGAGAACGGGGAGGTCTGGATTCCCGAGGTCAAAAAACACGCTTCCGGGATCCTCAGTTCCATGGCGGGCTGTAACTGTCTGGTGGACATTTCAGCGGGAACGGAGCGGATAGAGGCCGGAGAGAGTGTGACGATCTGCGATCTTTCCCTTGACAGATAAGGGAGACTGGCGGGAAATGGAAAAAAGTATACCTGTTCAGCAAGATAATGCTTGTAAAATTCCTCCGTATCGGATAATATTATCTGGTATTTATACATGGGAATGCATAATAATAAATCGAAGGCTCATCAGAAATCGGGTTAGGCCTTCGTAAGATACTCAGGAGGAAAGTAATGAATTACGGTATTTTAAGCCTGCTTCCGCCCATTATTGCGGTCATACTGGCAATTAAGAGCAAGAATGTAATCCTGTCCCTTTTTTGCGGCGGTTTTGCAGGCGTGATGATTTTCAGCCACGGGAATCCGTTTCTGGCTGTGAAATCGATGATTGGAGATTATTTATTCGTACAGCTGACGGACAGCTATAACGCGGGAGTGATTGTCCTGATCATCTTTATCGGCGGCTTCATCAAGCTGATGGAGAAATCGGGAGGTGCCCAGGCATTCAGCCAGAGTGTCTACCGCTACGTGAATACGAAGCTGAAGGCCCAGCTCTGCGCCTGGGCGGGCGGCATCGTAATCTTTTTCTCAGATCTGGGCACACCGCTTCTGGTAGGGCCGGTGTTTCGCCCCCTGTTTGACAAACTGAAGATTTCCAGAGAAAAGCTTGCCTGGATTCTGGATTCGACCTCCTCGCCGGTAGCCATTCTGATTCCGTTTATCGGATGGGGCGTCTATATTATGGGTCTGATCCAGTCCGAATTCGACAATCTGGGAGTAATGGATTCCGACTATACGACGTTTGTTCAGGCGATTCCATTTCAGATTTACGCAATTCTGGCAATTATCATGATTCCGCTGGTTGCCTTTACGAAGCTGGATTTTTCCCAGATGAAGAAGGCGGAACTCCGTGCCGGGAAGTCCAACGAGACGTTTTCCTTCATGCAGGAGGACGAGGAGAAGGGCAGCGCGGAAACGGGATATTCCCGGAAGAACGCAAAGCCGGTTATGGTGGTTCTGCCGATACTTGTGGTGTTTGTGACGCTGTTCGGCACGCTGGCCCCGGCCGGTTTCCCGTTTAAGAAGGTGGACGGCAATGAGTTCCGGGTTGCCCTGACTATGGGGTACTTCTTCGGTGCAATTGTGCTGATGGCATTTATCTGTATTTTTAAGGTTATGCGGTTTAAGGATACCTTCAAGGTGTATGTGGAAGGCATGAAGGGCATGACGGATGTAGCGGTCACCCTGATTCTGGCCTGGTCTCTGGGGAAAATGATCAGCGGTCTTGGAACCGCGGAATTTATCGTGGAATTCCTCCAGGCCATGCGCTTTTCCGCGGCTCTGGTACCAGCCTGCATCTTCCTGTTTGGCGCGTTTGTGTCATTCTCCACAGGGAGCTCCTGGGGAACCTTTGCGATCATGATGCCGCTGGCGATTCCCATGGCACAGGCGTTCGGTATACCGTTTGCCATCGCGGTGGGCGCGGTCTTATCCGGCGGACTGTTCGGCGACCACTGTTCCCCTATTTCAGACACTACGATTCTCTCCTCAACCGGCGCGGAGTGTGATCTGGTGGAACACATCAGGACGCAGCTGCCGTATGCGGTGGTAAACGGAATCATAGCATTTGCCGCCTATATTATCGCGGGAGTGACGAAGAGTCCTGCTGCGCTGCTCTTTGCGGTTGCCGCGCTGGTGGCGGTTATGATCGTCTTTAACCGCCTGCCTGATAAGATGGGAAAAAGGGCATAAAAAGAAGCTGTTAGTTATGCCGCGCAAGCCGCAAAACCCCCGTATTTCCATGTATAACCGGAAATACGGGGGTTTTAATTTATCATAACTAAACGTTTATAATTCCGACAGAAACTGATCTGTTTCCCGCCGGTTTTTTAATATGACGATTTTCACATCATCCGCTTCGCTCATCATATCATAGAAACGCCTGCGGGTTTCTTTGTGATGAGTCCAAACACTCTTAATAAAACGTATCTTTTCCGCATTCAGTTTTTCCGGGCAGTTTCCTCCCATATCCGTGCGGCTTTTACCATAGTTTTTCACGAATCGTCCAACCACTCCGCTCAGACATCTGATCCGGGAAAAATCCATGAAAATGACGGCGTCACAGTACTGCAGCCGGAGCGGGATTGTGCGCGAAATATTACCGTCGATAATCCATCTGGGCTGAACCAGTTCCGACATCAAAAGCCGGTCAAATTCTTCATCGGACACAGGCTTCCAGTTATCGTTCCAATACAGTGCGTCCAGATGGGTCAAAGGCAGGCTTAACTTATTCGCCAGCTTATTTGAAAGGGTGGTTTTTCCGCAGCCATTGCCGCCGATAATCAGTATTCTTTCCAATCGTAAATCCCCCGTGATCAATCAATGATTATCTAACAGTATAAGGCAGCGGACTTCCAGTTGTCAATGGCCGCGGCAGACTGTAAAAAAATAATAGCATTGCTGTCACACCGACAGATGGAGCACTTCATAAACCGTTCCTTCTACAGACGAGTCCGGTTTTTTGCCGAAAAAAGAATACTCCTTCTGCACCCATTGTTCCGGATCACAGAGCAGCACCTTCCCGGTACAGCCGTTTCCAACTGCGGAAAAATGCGGCCGCACCATTTTCCGGGACGCTGGAAGAGCCTGTTCTGTTTCCAGCATAAACCGCGAAGTTAAAAATTCTTTTTCAAGTTCCACAAAAACGGGAATTCCCAGTTTTATGCGCTGTCTCCCAAACGAGGACACAATATTATCGTAGTACCCATCCCATATAAAATGGATCATTCCGGGACTGTCCTTCCAGAGATACAGCGGGGAATATTCGTTGCCGCCTTCTGATCCGCCTTGATTTTCCCGTATCAGATAAGCCTTAAACAGCAAATCTTCAAAACCATCTGTCTTCGTCCCGTTATGTCTCACGCGCTGGCGTATGAGATTCATGTCGTAATGATCCGGCAGCGCTATTTGATACTGCATTGCAATCATAGGAAGCTCCTTCTTTCTGTATCATCCAGTGCCGGGCCCGGCGGTGATGTTTTTACTATTTAATTATACAGAACTGCCGCCGTCGTGTATAATAGTTGGTAATGATGTCTGGTATCATTTTAAATGATGGAGGGAGCTATGGAAAGTCAGGAACTCAGAATATTCCGGGAGGTTGCCCGCGCAGGCTCCATCTCGAAGGCGGCCGGTCAGCTGGGATACGTACAGTCGAATGTGACGGCAAGAATCAAGAAACTGGAGGAAGAGTTAAACGCCGTTCTGCTAATCCGGCACAGCAAAGGGGTCACTCTGACCGCGGAAGGGGAGCGCCTGCTAATCGCCTCGGAAGATATCCTTGACCGGATCGACAGAGCAGCAGCCCAAATCAGGGACCGCAAAACATTTCGGATCGGAGCGGCTCATACGCTGTCGATATCCAGACTGCCGCTGTGGCTGACCGCATTTCAGGAACAGCTTCCGGAAATGAATCTCTCTGTGGTCACGGACAGTCAGGATCATCTGGCCCAATATCTGTCCGAAGGTAAGGCTGACTGTGCCTTTCTGGAGGCGCAGTACGTGACAGAGGAGATGGAGACACTGGCTTCCTTTCAGGAAACACTCTGTATCATCGCCCCATTCGGCTGCGCGGAACGGGAGATGATTCAGATGCCGGCCATAGTAAATAAAATAGCCGCGTGCCCTTACCGCGCCCGTCTGCTTGCATGGTTTCAATCCCATGGTGTGCCTGCTCCACGGATCATCGAGATGGACACGGTCGAGGCCATACTCCGCTCCGTCGAGCTGGGAATGGGGATTTCCCTTCTTCCCGCCAGCGTCCTGTCAGAACGGCAAAATATTGCGGTATCAGGTGAACTAAAAATGGATCCTGTCCGGATTTTTCTGTCCGTCTGCAAAGGCAGTTCCGGCAGGGCCTCCGAAATTCTCCGGGAAATTATCATAAATGGGGCGAAATCATAAAATAAAAAATATTTTCTAATAAATAATCACGACATACAGATGTCCTGTTTATTTGCTATAATAGAGAAAAAAGCAGCGAAAAGAAGGCTTGAAGGAGAAGGGTATGACAGAATCAAAGAAAAAGGCAGTATTAAAGAGCAGGATCGAGCAGGTATGGGAGGTTGTGACAGATCTAAGCGACTGCAGCTGGCGCAGTGATCTTCAGAGAATCGATGTACTGGAGCCTGGGAAAACGTTTGTGGAATACACGAAGGAGGGCTTTCCGACCACGTTTGTGATCACCCGGTTCGAGCCGCCGTACCGGTATGAATTTACCATGGACAACGCCAATATGACAGGTACGTGGACCGGTCTGTTCCGCCGGACGGACGAAGGCTGTGAAGCGGATTTTACAGAGCGGGTGGACGTGAAGAAGTGGATTATGAAGCCGTTTGTCCCTGGTTACCTAAAGAAGCAGCAGGAGCAGTATTTTAATGATCTGAAGGCGGCGCTGGGCGAGTGAGCGCAATTGGGAAGATTGACCTATCATGAGTAACAGGAGGCGTTTATGAAAATTGACCGACTAATCGGAATCCTGTCCATCCTTTTGCAGCAGGAAAAGGTGACGGCGCCATACCTTGCCGGGAAGTTTGAAGTATCACGGCGAACAATCAACCGGGATATCGAAGACATCTGCAAAGCAGGCATTCCGCTCGTAACCACACAGGGGCCCAATGGAGGGATTTCCATCATGGAGGGGTACCGGATCGACCGGACTGTACTGACTTCATCGGAGATGCAGTCGATTTTAACCGGACTTCGCAGCCTGGACAGCGTATCCGGCACCAACAAATACCAGCAGCTTATGGACAAGCTGGCCATGGGGAATTCTTCGATTCTGACCTCAAACAGTCATATCCTGATTGATTTATCGTCCTGGTACAAATCCTGTCTTGCGCCGAAGATCGAACTGATTCAGGCGGCGATCGGCGCAAGAGAATACATCACCTTTGCGTACTTTGGTCCTTCCGGCGAGAGCAGAAGGAAGCTGGAGCCGTATCTTCTGGTCTTTCAGTGGTCCTCCTGGTATGTGTGGGGATACTGTACCGATCGTGAGGATTACCGGCTGTTCAAGTTAAACCGGATGCTGGAGCTGAAGGCGCTGGATGAGCGCTTTGAGGAGCGGAAGGTTCCTGCGTATGATATGTCACCGGACAAGGCATTTCCGCCGCGGATTTCCGTCACAGCGGTCTGCGAGGCAGATATGAAGTGGCGGCTGATTGAGGAGAGCGGGCTGGAGAGCTTTCAGGAGAGGGAAGACGGAAAACTGGTATTCAGCTCCTGCTTTTCCGATCCCGGAAGCGTATTTAGCTGGCTGCTCAGCATGGGAGACCGTGTGGAACTGGTGGAACCGGAAGAACTCCGGGTGGAATTTGCCGCCATGGCAGAGAAAATTTGTCGTATTTACCGTTAATGATGACATACAGTTGTCGTGATTAAAGTGTTATCCTGTAAGCGTACATGAGAAAACCACAGAAGTGGTGGAAAAGAGGACAACCGGATGAATTACGAAATCGTGACACTGCCTGAGAAGAAGGCGGCAGGAATAACAGCAAGGACGAATAACCATGCGCCTGATATGGGAAGCGTCATAGGCGGGCTGTGGGAAAGTTTTTATGCGAAAGGGGTTTACGACAGTATCCCCGCAGACAGAAGAGGCTGCGTCCTCGGAATTTATTCAGACTACGAGAGCGATGAGAACGGCGATTATGATATGACGGCAGCCTGTGAGGTGGCGGATGATGCCGGGCTTCCGGAGAACTTAAGGATCCGCACGATCCCGGCAGGCAGATATGCGAAGTTTGTAGTCAGGGGAGATGTGCAGCAGGCCCTGGTTCAGTTCTGGATGGAACTGTGGAGTATGAACTTGAATCGTACGTTTCAGGCTGATTTTGAAGAGTATCACGGGATGACCGGCGAAGAGGCGGAGATCCATGTCTATATAGGATTGAAAGAGGATTGAACAACAGGAGAGGGAATGATGAGTATGGAATTCAAACGGGTTACTTTGGAGAATATCGAAGAAGAGCACATCTGCTGTGCCATATCGGATAAAAAGGGAGAGACCTGCGTGGCCTCCAAGAAGGCGTGGCTGAAGGAACGGCTGAAAGAGGGACTTGTGTTCGAAAAACTGGATGTGCGCGGAAAGGTATTTATCGAGTACCTGCCGGCGGAGTACGCCTGGGTGCCTGTCGATGCAGATGGATACTACTATATCGATTGTCTGTGGGTTTCCGGCCAGTATAAAGGACAGGGCTATAGCAGCCAGCTGCTGGAGCACTGTATCGCTGAGGCCAGGGCTAACGGGAAGAAGGGGCTTGTTATACTTTCCTCTAAGAAGAAGATGCCGTTTCTGTCGGATGGCTCCTACTTAAAGCATAAAGGATTTGTGACAGCCGATACTGCCGCGCCGTACTTTGAGCTTATGGCACTCCCATTTGAAGACGGGACACCCCTGCCGCGCTTTTTAGAGTGTGCAAAGACCGGTGAGACCGATGAAAAGGGATGGGTTCTGTACTACACAGCGCAATGTCCCCACACGTCGAAATACGTTCCGATTCTGGCGGAATACGCCAGGACTCAGGGCATTGAGATCAAGACAGTAAAACTGGAATCCCGGGAAGCTGCAAGGCGCGCGCCAAGCCCATTTACAACATACTCCTTATTCTATGACGGGAAATTTGTGACGAACGAGATTTTATCAGAGAAAAGCTTCGAGAAATACAGGAAGAAAGTGTAACGTGCTGCGCAAAACGCAGATCAATTCACACTTTCCCTGGTCTGAGAAAAGAAAAAGGAGACCGATGATATGTCTGATATTGCAGCAGATTATGAACTTCAGGCAGACAGGCTGCGCAGATTGCTAAAGGCGAAAAAGACCTTTGAACCGGCTATGGAATTGGCACTTGACCTTCATGCGGTCACACATACGGGGGTGGTTTCGGGAAGCAGCAGCCCCACGTTTTGCGATCATGTGCTGGAGGGCCTGACAGATGAGGATTACAGTGTGATGCCGACTGAGAAAGATGAAACCATAGCCTGGCATTTATGGCATATAGCCCGAATCGAAGATCTGGTCAGCAATCTTCTGATTGCCAGACAGTCTCAGATTTTCGATGATGATTGGATGGATCGCATGAATGTGACTGTCAAAGACACCGGTAATGTTATGAGCGACAGCGAAATAATCAGTTTCAGCCGGCACGTCAAGAAACAGGAGCTGATCAATTACCGCAATGCGGTAGGCTGTCAGACCTGTGCCGTGATCAAATCACTTACCCCGAGCGACTTAAAACGGAAACCCGAGTCCGAATATTTGGACCGGCTGGTCAGCGAGGGTGGTTTACTGGACCGGAAGGGGTCTGTCTGGCTGAAGGATTTTTGGGGGAGTTATACGGTGACAGGACTTTTGCTGCTGCCTTTGACACGCCATCATATGATGCACCTGCCGGACAGCGCTGCGATCAAAGAATTTATAAAAAGCGGTGCCGTACCTTTTCTGAAAGGATAATTTTCTCCATAAAAAAGCAAAAAAAATGTGGACTCCGGCGATCCTAAACGGAAATCGCTTTTTCCACACCTATATCATACCATAAAAATCTCTTTTTTTCAAGACTTGTAATGAAAGTCTGAAAGGCGTAGAATCAGTACTTACCAAATACGGGGAGGAAAAGAGATGCAGGAGAACTGGTATGAACTGATGGAAACAGTACAACGGAAGCAGGAACTGGAAAGAGTGCTGGCTTGCAACGAGAAGACAAAGTCCTTCGGACTCACACTCACTGAGGAAGATGCTGGTAGACTGATGGCGAGCCGGCGTGATTCCCTGAGGACGCAGATGCGGGTCGAATTCGGAAAGGGGATATTGCCGGAGATTATAGAGACTTTCTGTGATTCTCCCTATTTGCAGCAGGAAAACTATGCTGATGTGATTGCGGAGCTGCAGGAAATCTTCTATCTCTATAAGAACGAATCAGAAGACAACTTAACGGATGAGGAACTGCTGACATTTATGAAAGAACAGTTTGACGGTGTCTGTTACGGTTCCGTCGCCTATCTGGAGGAAACGTGCCTGGAACGTTTTGCGAGGGCGATTCGCGCCGGATACCGGGATTACGTGGAGGACGGTGGAAAGGGAGAGTACGAGAAATTTTCACAGGAAGCACGTTGGGACAGGGATCTCTTTTTGGAGACACTCTTTGACCTGCTCAGTTAGGAGGCGGACATGGACTATACGATGGAAGAACTGCTGCCTGTTGTCGGAAAACTTATGGAAAAGTATACCAGTCTTTCCAGCACCTCCGTCACCTATGAGACGGCACAGCAGCTGATGGGAGCGGTGCTTTACTGCCTGCGTGAAGCAGAATATGAAGCGGTGAAGACAGGAAAAAACAGCGTAGCCACCGCCTCAGACACGGATTTATGGAGGTTTTACCAGCAGGGGTATGAGGTGGTTCTGGAGAAGACCGCCAGGGCCAAGAAGGTCTACGATCAGATCATTGCGAATTTTCGTTCCTTCGGTAACCGCTGTTATGAGGATACGGTCATCAAAGGGATGCCGGAATTCTTTGTCCATTACAATGCCAGATTCCGGCCCCAGGATCATCTGCTCACTCTGGATTACCCGATTTTACGGCCTGTAGGGAAGCGAAAGGGAATAGACGCCATCTACTTTTATTTATCCTGTGTTCTCCTGGAACAGAGATTCTTAAGCAAGTTTCCGGAAGCGTACGGAAAGGCGGTCCTGGAACACTACCATGGGGATTATGAGGATCTGGTCCTGAATGTGGCTTCTGTCATTATGCGGAATCTGGTGATTCATATGATGATGGGGAAAAAGCTGTCCGGGGATACGGTGACGGCAGACGATACGGAGCGGTTTTGCAGCCGTGTGAAGAACTGTGAACCACAGAAACTTGAGGAAGCCATAGGTCAGCTGATGGAGCAGCTGGCAGGCGGCCCGGAGGGGGACAGAGCCCTGTTTTCCTATCTGTCCTGCGACAGGAAGGATTTTGCAGCAGAACTTAGGAACGCCGCGGAGTATGGATGCATGGACCGTATGATTGTTTATTAGAATTACGCAGAGAACCCATTTTAAGCATAGTTATGGCACTATAATAACATTATAATAACACAGGAGTCTGCAATTCAGGAAAAGGAGGCGGTTTTTATTGAAGATGCCTGAAGCAATCGGCAGTCAGCTATTTGCACCATGCGGAATGAACTGTATGGTGTGTTTTGCACACTGCAGTACTAAGAAGGCCTGCGGAGGCTGCCTGGGAACCGATGAGAGCAAGCCTGGACACTGCCGGACCTGTCTGCGAAAGAACTGTGCAGCTGAAAGAGAGCTATCCTACTGCTATGAATGCAGCGATTTTCCATGCAGAAGAATCCGGGATCTGGACAGAAGCTATCGCAAACGCTATGGCGTCAGCCTCATAGAACAGTCCCTGTTTGTGAAGGAAAACGGCATAGAATTATTTCTGGAAAATGAGCGGAAACGCTATACCTGTGCGGCCTGCGGAGGTGTAATCTCTCTCCACGACCATCGATGCAGTGAATGCGGGCGGGTAACTTCTGGATAATTATTTATGATGAAGAAAGCGGTTTAAAAGAATAACAAAATATACATAATGCACAAAAAAATAAAGATTTATTGATAAAAAGGCGAATAGACTAAAAAACTTTTAGCGTATATAATAAATTTTGTGATTAAATATTGGTGCTATTCATTATGTATATCCTGAGAATTGGCTCAGAGTCTCTACCAACTACCGTAAAGAGTTGACTACATAGTTTATGTAGTTGACTCTTTTTTTGGTAATTTCATGTTTGTTGGTGGAAGGGAGCGACAATCGTAAACCTTTAAAATATAGACTACAGGATAGCAAAGCAGGCAGTCTTAACAGGCAGTTTATTTAAAGGAAGATGGAGGACATATTATTGGAACGAAAAACAGGATTCGCAGACAGGTTTTTTGGGATATCCCAGAGTCATTCAAGCGTTAAAACGGAAGTACTTGCAGGAATCACAACATTTATCACAATAGCCTATATCCTTATTCTGAACCCACAGATTTTATCCGACCCATACTTGATTATGGGAGATGCAGCGATGGCGCAGAAGATTGCCAACGGCGTCTTTATCGGTACCTGTATCGGAGCGTTTATTGGTACGATCCTTTGTGCATTGTATGCAAGGGTTCCGTTTGCTCAGGCGCCGGGCATGGGATTAAATGCATTTTTTGCATACACCGTGGTGCTGGGAATGGGATATACGTATGGACAGGCGCTGGTTATCGTATTTATATCCGGTATTTTTTTCATCGTTATTACCGCAATCGGTCTGCGAGAGGCGATAATCAGATCAATTCCCGACGCGGTTAAAACAGCGATTACCCCTGGTATCGGTCTGTTTATTACAATTATCGGACTGAAGAATGCAGGAATCGTCATTTCCAATCCGGCCACACTCGTAAGCCTGGTTGACTTTTCCAAATGGAGAAGCGGCGCGGATATGGTTTTGATCAATGGCGCGCTGGTGGCACTGGTTGGTCTGGTCATCATGGGAATTCTGCATGCGAGAAAGGTAAAAGGTTCCATTCTTCTGGGAATTATAGCGGCAACCCTGATTGGAATCCCGCTTGGTATTACGCATCTTTCAAATTTAGATATGAATCTTGGAGTGAAATTCCAGGATTTCGCGGAAGTATCATTTTTAAAGATGGATTTTGCCGGCCTGTTTGCCGGAACAAACTTTGTGGAAACGCTGTTTACGGTAACGATGCTGGTCATCAGCTTCTCCCTGGTCAACATGTTTGACTCCATTGGGACACTTCTCGGAGCAGCTAAACAGTCGGGGATGATTGATGAAAACGGCGAAGTAATCCGGATGAAGCAGGCCTTAATGTCAGATGCGGTCTCGACATTGGCAGGCGCAATGGTAGGAACCTCCACCGTTACCACTGTGGTGGAATCCAGCGCTGGTATCGCGGAGGGCGGAAGAACGGGTATGACGAGCCTTGTAACCGCTCTGATGTTCCTGGGAGCCATTCTCTTTGCACCGATTGTCAGCATTGTTCCGGCGGCGGCCACTGCCCCGGCACTGATTTTCGTGGGGATTCTGATGCTCGGTAACATCAGAGATGTGGATTTCAGCGACATGAGCAACGCACTGCCGGCCTTCTGTACAATCGTATTTATGCCATTTACATATTCGATCGCCAATGGTGTCGCATTCGGACTGATTACCTACTGTCTGATGAATCTCATGACAGGCAGAAGGCGGGAAGTGAAGGCTTTAACGCTGATGATTTCGTTTGTGTTTGTTGTAAGATATGCGTTTATGACCTTGGGATAGAATGGGAGAGCGGTTTAAAAGAGCTCTTGAAAAGATATGATAAAGTGTGGTAAAATCGAAACACAAAGATAAAAACACAGCCCGGTAGGTAGTCCGGGCGCAGCGGACAATATTCGTGAAACCGCTGTCAGTAACCTTCCTCCTTAGGTCGTCCGTTCTTTGTCTATTTTGAATCATATAAGGAGGATATCATTATGGACAAAGTATCGCTGACCTTTCGGGTATTTTTTGAGGACCCGTTCTGGATCGGAGTCGTGGAACGGATTTCGGATGGAACGATGGAAGTATGCAAGATCACCTTCGGTATAGAGCCGAAGGATTACGAGGTATATGACTGGCTCCTTAAGAATTATTATCGGCTGCGATTCAGTCCGGCCGTGAAAGCTGAGGCAAAAAAAGAACATACCAACCCGAAGCGCAGGCAGCGGGAGGCCAGGATGCAGACTGCGGTCTCCGGCATCGGAACGAAGTCGCAGCAGGCCTTAAGCCTGCAGCATGAGCAGCTGAAGGAGGAACGGAAGATCCGGACCCGCGAGCAGAAAGAAGCGGAAAAGGAAGCCAGATTCGAATTAAAACAGCAGAAACGGAAGGAGAAGCACAGGGGCAGATGATTCTGCCTCCTGTGTTTTTTTTATATTTCATGATAACAGGCAATACCGCTATGGAAACACCCAGGTCCTCCGTATAATCGAATCCCCTGTTTGAGGACTTTTCGTTACTCGTTTCATATTATGTTTCATATTATATTGTAAAGATCAAAATCGGGTAAAAGAATATGAAAGAAACAGGCTATCGGCGGGACGCGGCACTGGAATATGCAAAGAAATGGGCCATGGGCAGAAATCCACGGTATTTGGACTTTGAGCATTTTGGAGGAGACTGCACGAATTTCGCCTCACAGTGCATTTACGCGGGGAGCGGGGTCATGAACTATACGCCGGTGATGGGCTGGTATTATAACAGCAGCACTGACAGGACGCCGAGCTGGACGGGAGTGCAGTATCTTTACAATTTTCTCGTAAATAACAAATCGGTTGGTCCGTACGCGGCAGAAACCGGTCAGGACGGTGTACAGCCGGGAGATCTTGTACAGCTGGGCAATGCCAACGGTTTTTATCACAGTCCGGTAATCGTCGCAGTCACGGACGGCCGCATTTACGTGGCGGCGCACAGCTTTGACGCTTATATGCGCCCTCTTGATTCCTATTTATACGTGAAATCCCGCTTTCTGCACATACAGGGAGTACGCAGCTGGTAGATACCGAAAGCAGAAAACAGGCAAAAGCTATTGACTATTGGGTTACCAGATAGTTTATGATAGGAAAAGGCAAAGCCAAAATAAAGAAAGAAGGGGAATCATGTATATCCATGTTGAGCCGGTAAATGACAAGAACCGTGAGGCGGTACTGGCTCTCAAAATTCACGAAACACAGAAGGGATTTGTGGAAAGTCCCGAACAATGCTTAAAGGAGGCAGCGGAAGAGAAATGCTGGCGTCCGGTAGGCATCTATGACGGAGAACAGCTGGTAGGCTTCTCCATGTACGGTTATTTCTGGCAGTATCTGCCATTTGGCCGTGTCTGGCTGGACCGGCTGCTGATCGACCGGGATTATCAGGGCCATGGCTATGGCCACATCGTACTCCCGATGATGATCGGGAAGCTGAGAAGCGAATACCACAGAAAGAAGATTTACTTAAGCGTAGTCGAAGAAAATCAGGGTGCAATCCACCTCTATGAGAAATTCGGATTCCAATTTAACGGAGAGACCGATGTCCATGGAGAGAAAGTTATGGTGCTGAAAGAAACGCTGAATAGAAGCGCTGAACGAAGCGCTGAAAGAAACCTGAATTAGTTGACAAAATTGTAAAAATATGATATATTATCTTTCAATAAAAGGGAGTAGCGAACCATCATCCGATGGATTTTAAATCGTCTTCTTGGTGTTTTTATAAGCACCCGTATAAAATGAAATGTGCAAGACTTTTATTGTGGCAGGAACTACCACGGTAAGAGTCTTTTTCTTTTCTTCATAAAGGAAGTTCCAGCCACGCACGAAAACTTTTAGTTGTCGTCAGACAGGAAGGAGAATCAGTATGGAAGAAGAGAGAAGAAAACAGGAAGTAGAAGAGGCGATCGCCGCCGCAAACCGGGTGCTCATGAATCTGAGGCAGGCCGAAACCGCGCTATCAAGTGCAGGCAGCTGGGGAATCTGGGATATGCTGGGAGGCGGAATGTTTACTACCTGGATCAAGCACTCCAGGATCGATGATGCGAGAACGTCTCTGGAGGAAGCAAGACGCAGCTTAAGAAGCCTGCGCAGGGAACTGATGGATATTGATATACCGGCAGATTTCAAAATCGATATTGGGGAATTTCTTAATTTTGCCGACTATTTCTTTGATGGATTGATCATAGACTGGATGGTCCAGGCAAAAATCAGGGAGGCGTCGGACAACGTGAGTGAAGCCATACGCCGTGTGGAGACGCTGCGGACCAGACTTCACGAAATGCTGTGAACAGAGGCAATTCCCTAAACAGGCAATACATTTACAGGAGAGGAGGGCTGAGCCGGTTCACGGCCTGGCCCTCGCCGGATGCAGGAAACAATCTGATGAGGTCTTTCACGAAAATACTGTTTATGGTATACTAATACTGCATTGCGCTGCGCAGTACTGGGAGCACTTGATGTTGACTTGATATTGACTTGATATTGAAATGGAGGAATCAGTTTGAAAGAACGCGAGATAAAATACGATTTTCTAAGGGCGGTGGCGGTTCTGGCGATCATTATGGTCCACGCCATACCGGCTGTCTCTGTCAATGATAAACAGTGGTGGTTTGCAGCAGTCATGCAGCCGCTTCTGCTCAGCTTTGTCGGAATATATTTTATGCTCAGCGGTCTGTTCCTTCTGGATTCGGCGACCGGAGATATCACGCAATTTTATAAGAAACGGGTAAAAGTCATCGTTATCCCGTTTTTATTTTTCTCGGTCCTTTATTATCTGTTCTATGTCAGCCGCAGCCAGGAGGTCTTATCCTGGTGGGAGTATCCGGTGGAATTCCTGCGGGATTTTTTCAGTGGTACAGTGCCTATGGCGGACCATATGTGGTTTATGTATGTGATCATAGCGCTCTACCTCTGTACGCCGTTTCTGGCCCGTATGATGAAGGCGATGAATGATAAGGAACTGAAATATTTTATTCTGCTCATCCTTGGAGTCCAGACACTGACCAACTATGCCGGCGGATTTGGCATCGGACTGGATCAGATTCTTGATTATATGGTGTTTAAAGGCTGGCTGATCTACTATGTCCTGGGATATGCGCTGAAGAGGCTGTTCAAACGGGAGGAATTTAAGTGGTTTGCCCTTGCTGGAATCGTGGGGCTGGCTCTGACACTGCTGCAAAAAAGGTTTACGCCTGGCTTTGTACCGGGAATTCACGATTTGGCGCCTACCATGATCGCCATGTCGGCGGCAGTGTTCTTACTGTTTGAGTGCTATGGCAATTTAAAATGCAAGGTTGCCAGAACAGCCGCTGTCTGGATGAGCCGCCACAGCTATTCGGCCTATCTGGCTCACTATCTGATTTTAAAGGCCGCAGCCGAATTGCTGGTGGATCAAACCGTGGTGAGACATTTTTACGTTCCGCGCATTGTCTGTGCGACGCTGCTGACCGCGATTCTGTCCTTTGCGGCCGCATGGATCTTAGACAGTACGGTGATTCGATGGCTGCAAAATTTAATTAAGACGGATCGTGGCAGATGAAGCAAGGAAAATGGACCAACGAAAATGAATCAATAGAGATGAATCAATATAAAGGGGAGATGTACGAGATGTCAGGAAAAAACTGTGAAAGCTGTATGTATTATACATACGACGAGGATTACGAATGTTACGTATGTGATATGGATTTGGACGAAGATGAGATGATCCGCTTTTTAAGAGGCGACAGCGGCGGCTGTTCTCATTATCAGTTTGCCGATGAATATAAAATCGTCCGAAAGCAGATGTAAGACATAAAAAAGCCCCATAAAAGGGAGGAGCCGGTATCCTTCTGTAAGAATACCGGCGATTATGAAAAAAATTTTATCTGATGTAAGGCATAAGCATCTTTCTCTTATGTTATAAGTATATCCGGTAAATATGAAGATAGTTTGACCGGGATGTAAAAAGATTATGACCAGAATATGAACAGAACGCGCTTCATATTAATTCGATCCTAAGGGACAGGCAGTTCGATCAGAAAGCTGCGCTGCCGTCATATGTAACGCTCTTCAAATTCTGAAATGGGAATCGGTCTGGAAAAAATATACCCCTGCACCATGTCGCATTTGATCATACGGAGGTATTCGACCATCTCATCTGTCTCAATTCCCTCTGCCACTGTGTGTACCTTCAACTTTTTAGACAGCTCGATGAGGCATGCAATCACATCTTTCGCCTTTTCACCAGCCATATTGACAAAGAAGGAACGGTCCAGCTTGATCGTATCCACATCAAATTCCTTGAGCAGTCCCAGCGAGGAGAATCCCGATCCAAAATCGTCCAGGGAACATAAAAATCCAAGCTGATGCATCTGGCGGATCATTTCCTTTACTACATTAATCTGGCGGTTGTCAAAGAAGATGGATTCCGTCAGCTCAAACTCGATCATTCCCGGCGGTATCTCGTATTCTTTTGCAATATCTGCAAATTTCTTCAAAAAATTATGTTCCAGGAAATGCTGGCGCGATAAATTAACGGAAACGGGGATCGGATTTTTTCCGCTTGCGATCCATGCGTGCAGCGTTTGGCAGACCTGTGTAAAAATATAGAAATCCAGGCTGCATATTTTTCCGTTCATCTCGAACAGAGGTATGAAATCCGAGGGATAGATCACACCCTTTTCCGGATGAATCCAGCGCACCAGCGCCTCGGCGCCTTCCGCCCGATTAGTCTCCAGCAGGATCTTCGGCTGTAAATACACTTTAAAATCATGATTTTTTATGGAACTGTCAAATAAATCATTTAGCTCCTGTTCCATCTTCATGCGCTCGGTCAGGCTGTTGTCGTAAAAGGCGCATTTTTCCCTGTGTTCGGCAGTCTGGCTCTGGCATGCCAGTCTGGCGCGGTCCTGCAGAAGCGTGATCTCCAGACTGGGGTCATCCACCACACAGGCTCCCTGCCGAAACGTCATGTGGCAGGCGGGCAGATCCGTGCTGCGAAAGGCGTTGATTTCCCGGATCATCTCATCCAGACGGTTCTGAAGTCTCTCCGGTTCGTGTTCTTTCAGACACAGGAAGAAGTGATCCGATTCCACACGGGCGGCAAATTCATCGTCCTCAGGCCGGAGCTGGCGTTCCAGGACCTGGTATAAGTAGGCCAGAATCTGGTTTCCGGTCGGTATGCCCAGGCGTTCGTTGATGAGCTTAAAGCCATTGACATTTACCAGCAGGATGGAATACGTATCGGGAGCCATAGTTTTGGCCAGTTCCGTGTATTTCAGTTGAAATGCCGCATTGTTGGGACCTCCGGTAAGCGGGTCCACAAAGGCCAGACGTTCCAGCTGTTTCCTGTGAATGTGGTAGAAACGGTATACCGAAAACAGGAACAGGGAGAAGAGCAGTATGGTCAGTCCAATGATGACAAATGACTGCAAAATATAGCGCTCCGCGCCGCTGGACAGAAAATTCGCAGGTATGAGCGTCAGCAGAAACCAGTCATTCACACCGAGTGAATTGTAGGACAGGATCAGATTTTCCTTCGTAACTGCCGTAAATTTCAAGATCCCGTTTTGGTTGCTTTTCATGTTTTCCTGCATTCGGTGAATTTCATCTATGACCTTCTTATCCTTATTCTCCCTGAAAATATCATCCAGCCGCAGAAATGGCTTTAAGTCTGTGGGTGAAATTACCACCTGTCCAGTGCTGTTGATGATGCAGCTGAGCATCTCGCCGTCAAAGTTCTTAGTGGAAATCATGGCCTGCATATTCTCCTTGCTTCTCACACCGATGAGAACTTCGTCGATCTGGCCTTTCCTGGATATTGGGACCGAGTAAAAAATACTTTGTCCCCCTATGTAATTCGCCTTTACCTCCCCCTCAAAAGAGGCGAGAACGCCGTCAATCTGAAAGAAGTCTGCGGAAGCGATCCAGGGAGGAGCGGAATCGCCGTCAGAGGAAATGATGGTGCCATCCCTGTGCAGCAGAATCAATGGGTCAAACTCCAGGATCTGCGCTTTTCTGTGTAAAAATTCCACCAGTTGTTCTTCCCCGGTACACTCCTCATCCAGATGGGAAGCCGTATCGGATATTGTGACGAGGCTCGTCATTTTATTGGTCAGGGCGTCGTGGATATCGCGGGCGGTCTGTACGGTTACGTCGTCTAAGTATTTTTGTGTGCTTTGATTTAAGGCTATGCGCAGATCAGCCGCATTTCCGATTAAAATTGTAAAAACCAGAAGAATCCCTACGGACAGGACTCCGATTTGCAGGCCTTTCCTGAAAAAGGGATTGTGAAAATCAGGTTTTTTCTGTTCTCGTATTTTCATCTATATTGTCTCCATTTATAAAGAACATTGTGATAGTTATACTCCGTTTTATTTTAATTTACCCTATTTGAGAAATCAATATAATATTTGTGTACGTTAGCATATAGTATAGAGAGAAAATGTGATATAATGAAGGTGGTTTTGTGAATTATGAGGCAGGCCAGGGAGAAGAAAAACGGTTCTGGGAAGAGGCATTATGAAAGGTAGATAAGATGGAAGAGAAGAGGACACTATTTGAATATTTATATAAAAATCTCAGAGAGCAGATCATGACAGGATACTTAAAATATGGAGATCCGCTGCCATCCATGAGCCAGCTCTGTGAAAATTACCATGTGGGGATCCGGACGGTAAAGGATGTTCTGGCCGCATTGAAAAAAGAGGGGCTTATCCATACCGAAGAGAGGAGGCCTTCAATCGTGGCGTATCAGCCGGACTGTGAGGTGCAGAAGGAACATGCCATAAGATCCGTGCTGGAGCGGAGACATACGATTCTGGAGGTCTATAAGACGATGGAGCTGATTATGCCGCGGCTTTTCGCATTTTCCATGGTATCCTGCGGCGGGGAGAAGGTGAGCCTGAGCTTTCGGCAGCTAAAACAAAGCAGCAAAAAAGAGATTACTGTCCGTTGGAAGGCTTCATCGGCGGCGCTGCATAATCTTTTGGATGCTTCGGACAACCTGCTGTTTCGGGATGCGTTTACGAGCCTTGAGATCTGCGCGCGGGTCCCATTTTTCCTTGAATTCCGGAAGTCTCCGGCATTTTCGGCTTCATACAGGGCATATAAGGATCCGCTGTGGATGCTGGAGGCGGTCAATACAGGTGATCCGAAGGAAGTGCGCCGGTGCTTTCAGACAATGTATCACGCGATCGCAGGCGATGTTAAGCAGTATATGGAAGAACTGTCGGTTATGGTTCCATTTCCGGCGGAAGAGGAGAAAAACTATTATTACTGGAGTCCGGAAAAGGGACGGGACCATTATTACATGCAGATTACCCGCGATTTGATTGATAAGATTGGAGTGGGAACCTATCGGGATGGGACGTTTCTGCCTTCTGAGGCCGCACTGGCCGAAGAATACAAAGTTTCTGTCTCTACGATCAGGAAAGCGGTGGCCATGCTGAATAAATGTGGATTCTGCCATACATACAACGTTAAGGGAACACAGGTGACGCTGTTCAATGACGATGCAACCGTGCAGTGCATGAAGAACAAGGTATTTAAAATTGATACGCTGCTTTATTTGAGCGGGCTTCAGTTTATGGCTGTCGCGGTCTGGCCTGCTGCCATGCTTACTGCCGAATCGATGAAAGGGGAAGCCAGGGGCCTGTTGGAAAAAATAGAGCAGACCGGAGCGGTTCCGCTGGATCTGATTATGCATTCCATGGCAGAGCACCTTTCCCTGAGACCATTTCAGGTGATATTGCAGGAGGTGAGCGGGCTGCTCCACTGGGGATATTACTATAGTTTTTACAGCGATGGTTCCACACAAACCAATGAACTGAACCGGCGGTGCCGGAAGGCAATGGATTGTCTGCTTGAGGGGGAGGCAGAGGCATTTGCCCGTCAGCTTTCGCTTTGCTACTGCCATGTGCTGGAGGTGGTCCGGGAGCACATGGTTCAGTGCGGGCTTTATGAAGCAAAAAATCTGGTCACGCCAAACCCGGAAGATTGGGAAGAGACTGGGGAATAAAAAATATTTAAAAAGTTTTCAGATGGCTGCGATAAAATGTAAGTCTGCTCCGTTGTAAGGATGAAAAGGAAGAAAAAACCAGTTTTACACGAAAGGAGTAAAGACATGAAGAAAAATTTTATGGCGGCCATAGCGGCAGCGGCAACGGTAGCTTTAGGAGGATTGGGGCTTTATCTGGGGGCTCCCAGCCAGTATCTGGCATTTGATATTAACCCGAGCATCGAATTGAAGGCGAACAGGCTGAATCAGGTCGTTTCTTTAAAGGGGACGAACGAAGACGGAAAAAAATTGTTACAGGAGTATCGCATGGAGGACAGGAACCTGGACCACGTCCTGGAAGATGTGGTCGATCTGCTGGACCACGCGGGATATTTTACCAACAAGGACAAAAATGATATCCTACTGACCGTAAAGTCCGGTTCGGCCTCAGAAACCACGGTTAAAAATGTGAACCACCATCTTGCAGACTATCTGGAGGAATGTCAGATCGAAGGCCGTGTTCTGGATCAGCATGTAAGCCTGACGAAGGAATTAAAGAAGCTGGCGGAGGAACACCATATATCTGCCGGACGTATGGCTCTGATCGAAAAGATTTTGGCAAAGGATGACAGTGTGACGGCCAATCAGCTGGCGAATATGCGGATCAGCGATCTGGTGGCTTACGCAAAGGACGAGGGAATCTCTCTGGATGCCCTGGAAGATAAGCTTGACCACGCCAATGACTGGTACCGAAGCGATAGGCTTGAATGGCTGGAGGATGAGCTGGATTGGATGGAGGAGAGTGAGGCGGCAGGCGGGAAGTATGATGATCGTTACGATGACGATGATCGTTACGATGATGATGATCGTTACGATGATGATGATCGTTACGATGATGATGATCGTTACGATGACGATGATCGTTACGATGACGATAATCGTGAAGATGACGATGATCGTTACGATGATGATGATCGTGAAGATGACGATGATCGTGATGATGACGATGATCATGAAGATGACGATGATCGTGATGACGACCATGACCAACATGAAGACACTGGCCGTGAAGGTTGATGACGACCATGATAATGACCAATATGATAACGCTGGCCGTAAAGGTTGATGGCAATCAATATGAAGACGCTGGCCGTAAAGGTTGATGGCAATCACTATGAAAACGCTGGCCGTAAAGGCTGATGGCAATCACTATGAAAACGCTGGCCGTAAAGGCTGATGGCAATCAATATGATAATGCTGGCCGTAAAGGCTGATGGCAATCAATATGAAGACGCTGGCCGTAAAGGCTGAAAGCGACCAATATGATGACGATGACCATTAAGACTTATGACGACCATTATAATAGCGAAGCTGCCATGATAACGAAACCGCTGTTACCTTCGTGAAAGGTGATATAGATCGAAGGCAGCAACGGCCTCAAAAATAAATATTGACACAATTTTGAACAGAAAAGTCTGATAAAGGGAGCGCGGGAATAGCCTAAGAATAGCAGATGGCTGATATAGTATTCCATGATTTCAATACTGGTGTGCGGTGAGGAGAAGTGAGTATGATATTTTTCATGGTAGTGGGAGGGGAGCCGGAGAGACACACACAACGGCTTATTATAGATGAAAATCTGATCGTGCGGATTGGGCAGGATGACCGGTCCGCGCTTGAGGAATTCTATACCCTGACGGAGCGTGTACTGTACAGTTACGTCCTGGCGATCGTTAAAAATCCGTATGATACTCAGGATGTTGTACAGGACACCTATTTAAAAGTACGGGCATCCGCGCATCTGTATCAGAAACAGGGGAAGCCGATGGCGTGGCTTTTTACGATCGCCCGAAATCTCGCCATGGACTTATTCAGGCGGAATTCCCGCTTTTTATCAGAAGAAGCATTTGAGATGGAAGACACGATGGAATATTCTTATGTGACAGAAATCACAGACAGACTGGTTTTAGAGACAGCCATGAATATTTTAACAGAGCGGGAGCGGCAGATTCTTTTGCTTCACCTGGTGGGGGGAATCCGACACAGAGAGATTGCTGCGAATCTGGGGCTTCCGCTGTCCACGGTCTTGTCCTGCTACCAGCGGACGCTAAAAAAATTGAGACGATATCTGGAAGGAAAGGAGTAAGGGCGATGAGTAAAAAAATGGAGACACCACAAATCAAAAAATCGCTGAACCGGGCAGTAGACCAGCTTCCTCAGCCTTCCCTGCAAAAAATAATGGATACACCAGTGGTAAAAATGGAACAGATGGACACCGCCACCAGGCAGGAGCCATGGAAAAACAGCTGGCTCCACAAATTGTGCAGTCCGGCACAGGTGCGGCATGTGGCAGCCGTATGTGGCTGCCTGCTATTCTTTTTTGCAGCGGGTATCGGCGGCGTATACTCCTATGAAAACATACTGGTAGACAGTATTGTAGACATGGACGTGAATCCAAGCTTTGAATTGAAAATAAATAAAAAAGACAGAGTCCTTTCCTTTACACCTCTGAACGAGGACGCAGCTCAGGCGGCAGAAGGACATACGTACAAGGATTGGAACGTTGAAGATGCGGTTAAGGATTTATACCGGATTATGGAAGAAAAAGAGTATCTGACAGATGATCGGAGAACTGTTTTAATTTCAGTAGAAAATAAGAATCCGAACCGTGTAAGCCAGCTCCAGAGCCAGTTAAGCGACTGTATCAGAAAAACAGCCGAGAAGAGTAAAAAAACGGTCCGTATAGTGACACAGGAAAAGAAAAAGGATCAGGCATTGAATCAGACAGCCCAAAATTATCACATTTCCAGTGGTAAACTACAGTTTATCCGTATGATGACAGCGGCTTATCCGGATCTCGACGAAAAAACTTTGTCAAAGATGTCCATGGAAGAACTTTACCGCATTATCTTTGATCGTGAAAAGGAAAAACCGGCATGGCTCCAGATGGACGAGGAAGACTGGAATGAGTATAAAGAAGAAATGAGAAAAGAGAAATACGGCGATGGAGATACAGATGACCATGATTCAGACGATGGGGATTTGACCGATAAAGATTCGGATGACCATGATTCAGACGATGAGGATTTGGCTGATAAAGACTCGGATGACCATGATTCAGATAATAAAGATTCACGCAATAAGAATAAGAATAAGAACACCCGAGATACAGATGATAAGGATTCCGACGACAAAGATTCGGATGCCCGGGCTTCCGTTGATAAGAATTCAGCAGGTAAAGATTCCGACCACGGGGATTCGGCCAATAGGAATTCCGAAGGCAAGGACTCGGAAGACCGAAAATCAAATGACCGGGACTCTGACGACGATGATTCCAAATCGAAAGATGATGAAGACAGCGACGATGACGATGAACACCAAAATTCTGATGACGAACGCGATGACGATTAAGACTCCACTCCATAAACACCCCGGGCCACGGCAGGTATTCCTGCCGTGGCCCGGGGTTATTTTAACTCATTTACTTCAATTAATCCAGTTTTGTATAACCGTAGCTGTTTACAATCGCATCCAGCTTGATTCCGTTCTTACAATCCGGACAGTTCTCCGGCTCGGAGAGACGGAAGTCGGGAAGATCGGAAGAATCGAATACCGCATTAACCGGATATCCGTCGATCTCATTGACTGCGGCGAAGATAACGGAGATGCCTTCCAGAATGCCGCCGTAGGATTCGATGCAGCGAATGCTCTTTAAAATAGTACGGCCGGACATCGCGGTAGCGAGAACGACTAATACGTGTTTATCCTTCAGCATATGCTTGATGTTGTCACGAACGACCATCTGTCCGGCGGAATCGAATTCCGGAGTCACGATATAAGTAGTCTTGTGGATATTCGTGGTGGTAACGCCGAGCTCGGATAATTCCTTTGCTACATAGGCGCCGATTACCTCACAGCCATCCATACAGATGATGGTATCGATTGGAGTCTTGGAAGCAAACGCTTTGGAATAATGCTTGAGCTCTTCCGCTCCTACGCCGATCAGCCCTGATAAATCAACACGGTTTACGTATCTCTTCACCATGGATTTGGCAACCTGCTCAGCTTCCTCCTGACGTATCTTCAATGTGGTCATGTCAATGTAGTAGTTAATGTGAAAACGGTCGGATGAAAAATGTCCTTTTGTTACTTTTAAAGCCAGCTTATCATTGTCTCTGGCGCGAATTTTGGTTTCCTGCCCCATACTCATAAAAAACAACCTCCTTTGTCATATTACTTCTATTATAACCGATGTCAACCACAGAAACTATAACAAAGGTTAACTTTTTTCGTTATTCTGAAAAATGATAGCTGTCCAGAAGCTGATTTTTCATGTGCCACAGCTCATTGGAGAGGTCCACATGCACCTCGTGAGGGTTTACAAGACGGCGGGATTCATCCCAGAGCGTATCCAGTTCTTTCTTGCAGTACGCCTGAATGTCCATGACCGCGGGGGATTCGTAAACGCATTCTCCATCTTTAAATACCGGAACCATCAGATCACGGAGATGATAGGTGTTGGGAGCCAGGTGCGTCTTTTTCCAGGTCTCGATGGGATCGAAGAGCAGCAGTGAATTATTTTCATCATATTTTTCGCCCTCGAGGCAGATTAAATCGGCAATGATTTTTCCGGTTTCCCTGCTGTAAATACGCTTGATGCCTTTATTGCCCGGGTTGGTAATCTTCTCGGCATTTTCGGATAACTTGATCTTTGGCACAAATTTTCCGCTCTTCTTATCTAATATGGCAGCCAGCTTATATACGCCGCCGAAGGACGGGCAGTCCTTGGAGGTGATCAGATTCGTGCCGACTCCCCAGGAGTTGATGGCAGCACCCTGGATCTTTAAGCTGTTGATCAGAGACTCGTCCAGATCGTTGGAGGCGGAAATGACTGCGTCTGGGAATCCGGCATCATCCAGCATCTTTTTCGCTTTCTTGGATAAATAGGCAAGATCGCCGCTGTCGAGACGAATTCCGTAGAAGGTCAGCGGGATTCCGGCCTCCTTCATTTCCTGAAATACCTTGATGGCATTAGGAACACCGGATTTCAGCGTGTCGTAGGTGTCCACCAGCAGGATGCAGGCGGAAGGATACAGCCTGGCGTAGGTGCGGAATGCGGTCAGCTCATCCGGAAAGCTCATGATCCAGCTGTGGGCATGAGTTCCCTTGACCGGGACGTTGAACATCTTACCGCACAGAACGTTGGAGGTCCCGATACAGCCTGCAATCATGGCTGCCCTTGCGCCGTAGATACCGGCATCCGGCCCCTGAGCCCGGCGAAGTCCGAATTCCATGACACCGTCGCCGCCGGCCGCATATACGACGCGCGCTGCCTTTGTGGCGATCAGGCTCTGATGATTGATGATATTTAACAGCGCCGTCTCAACGAGCTGCGCCTCCATAATAGGAGCAATCACTTTTACCAGCGGTTCACGCGGGAAGACGACAGTGCCTTCCGGTATGGCGTAAATGTCGCCTGAGAATTTAAAGTGGCGCAAATACTCCAGAAAGTCTTCGCCGAACAGTCCCGTGGATCGCAGATAGTCCACATCGTCCTCTTCGAAATGAAGATCTTTGATATATTCAATTACCTGCTCCAGACCGGCACAGATCGCATAACCGTTGCCGCCCGGATTTGTGCGGTAAAATGCGTCGAAGATTACGGTCTCATTGGCATCCTTTTCTTTAAAATAGCCCTGCATCATGGTTAACTCGTATAGATCCGTTAATAAGGTTAAATTGCGCTGGCTCATATGTGTTCTCCTTCTGAACGTTTAATGTGGGGGCGGAGCAATTGGGACCGTAAGGCCCGGGGACTCTGTCCTTTTTGGACATTATACCATAACTTTACAAAAACGCAACGTGATTGATAAAAAAATAACAATCTATAATATCAGAATAATAGAGAAGAATAACTAAAACAAATGGAGTAAGACAAATAAAATAATAAATATTTCGAATAATTATATACAATTTGACAATTACGAAATAATTTATTATTTTTTTATAAAGAGTCTTGCAAAATGAAGAGAGATACTATATAATAAAGCTATCAAAGGAAAGAGATACAAGATATAGAGAAACCTCCCGGGAACAGGAAGCGGGAAGGATAAAAATAGAAAGAAAAGGAGGTAGATTCCACCGAAAACATAAGTCTCGTCTGATTTCCAATTAGGAAGCGGACAATAGGAAAAACCATTCGGCCACAGTGAAAAGCCATTCCTTCTATGATGAATAAATGCGAAAGCATGGATGAAGTAGCAGGAAAAAATCTATATATCTTTTACATATGCCTATATTTCGTTATAAACTGCAAAGGAAAATTCATCGTATGAGTCGTATGACGAGAAAGTATGATTCGTCCGAACAAAGGTTTCCACATATGTAGCTTACTAACATATAGAAGAATGAAAATGACGATGCAGAGATAAACCAGATGATAGATGAGGCCCGGTAATGGAGTGGCGAAGGTAAAAAATTTCATATAGAGCATCCAGGTACACAAGTATCAGTGACAAAACAAAAAGTGAGGGTAAAGTCCAATGGATGAAGTAGTCTAGGAACGGGTATCGAAGTTCATGTGAATGAGTCGGTACCCGTTTCTATTTGCGTGCAGACGGCTGCCGCAGCAGGACTGCGCAGTTATGAAAAAAAGATTAAGGAAAAATGTAAAAAAACGCTTGACAGAAATAACTGTAACTGATATTATTACAGTATAAGAACTGAAACAAAAAAAGTTACAGAATGGAGCGGATGAGATGATAAAAGGGAAATATTTGATTACGGCGGGAATCGCCGCAGCGGTTTTAGCACTGACGGCGTGTTCGGGCGGCCGGGGGAGTGCTTCCGGCAAGGAGACACAGAAGACGGCGGCGCAGAAAGCGGAGGCCGGTGCGGAGGCCCAGGCTTCACAGTATGTTAAGTTTAAGCCGGAAGAGGCAAAGGAAGTTATGGATTCGGACGATGCGCTCATCGTGGTGGATGTAAGAACTCCGGAGGAGTATGCGGACAGCCGGATTGGCGATGCGATTAACATTCCGGTGGAAGACATCGGAGAGGAGATGCCGGAGGAGCTTCCGGATCTGGATGCGAAGATTATGGTCTACTGCCGAAGCGGCGTGAGAAGCAAAAACGCGGCGGAGAAGCTGTTGGGCCTTGGTTATAAGAATATTATTGATATAGGCGGTATTAAGGACTGGCCCTATGAGACCGTGTCTGGTGATGAAAAATAAAAAATGGTGATAAGAAAGGAAGTTTTGAGATGAAAAAGTATGATGCGGTTATTATAGGATTTGGCAAAGGCGGTAAGACTCTGGCGGGAAAGCTGGCCGGTGAGGGAAAAGCGGTAGCGCTGATTGAGAAATCGGATAAAATGTATGGCGGTACCTGCATCAATGTGGGATGTATTCCATCCAAGTCTCTGGTGAGAAGTTCCCAGATGACGGAAGCAAAGGGAAAGATCTCTTTTGAGGAAAAGGCGGAATTATACAGGACAGCTATTGAGGAAAAGAGACGCGTTACTTCCCTGCTTCGAAAAAAGAATTTTGACAAGCTGAATCATCTGGAAGCGGTGACCATTTATAACGGAACTGCCAGCTTCCTTTCCAATACACAGGTAAATGTAGTGCCGGCAGACGGTTCGGAGGCGTTTACTTTAGAGGGAGATCAGATCTTTATCAATACGGGAAGCGCTCCGTTTGTGCCGTCGATTGAGGGAATAGAGGGCAATCCCCAGGTTTATTTAAGTGAGACATTTATGGATTTGGAGAAGCTTCCAAAGAAGCTGGTCATCATTGGCGGCGGCTATATCGGGCTGGAATTTTCGTCCATGTATTCAGGATTTGGCTCTGAGGTGACGGTCATTCAGAACGAGGCACGCCTGATTCCGAGAGAGGATGAAGATATCGCGGCCGAGATTCAGAAGGTTCTGGAAGAAAAGGGCGTTAAATTTGTGATTGGCGCGGCTATTTCCGGGATCCGGAAAGAAGGCGACTGGTCTTACGTCCATTACTCTGTCGATGGAAAAGAGGGAGATCTGGAGGCGGACGCGATTCTGGTCGCTACAGGAAGAAGACCTAACACGGCAGGATTAAATCTGGAAGCGGCAGGCGTGGAATTGACGGCCCGCGGCGGCGTCAAGGTAGATGACGGCTATAAGACGACGGCTCCGAATATCTGGGCTATGGGAGATGTGGCCGGAGGACTTCAGTTCACCTACGTTTCCCTGGATGATTTCAGGATCGTGTGGTCCAGCCTTCACGGCGGGGCATATGATGCGAATGCGGGCAAGAGAAGCCATATTCCGTACAGCGTGTTCATTGAACCCTCCTTCTCAAGGGTCGGTATGAATGAGCAGGAAGCGCGGGGGGCCGGTCTGGATGTGAAGATCGCCAAACTGCCGGCGGCCGCGATTCCGAAGGCTGCTGTCTTAAACAGAACCAAAGGCCTCTTAAAGGCAGTGATTGATGCGAAGACGAATAAGATATTGGGCGCGATGCTGTTCTGTGAGGAATCTTATGAGATGATCAATATCGTGAAGCTGGCCATGGATCTCGATGCGGACTACACGGTATTGAGGGATCAGATTTATACGCATCCGACGATGAGCGAGGCACTGGGTGACTTGTTTGCGGTCTGAAAAAAACTGGTCTGATGAAACTGAAAAAAATGCTTGACAAATTATGCTTTTTCATATATCTTTGACTTAAGGATAGTTATTGCTTCGGGCAAGCTTGACCTTGTATGATCGGATTTGAGTGGCAGCAGCCATTCTTATTGATGATGCAAGGTCTTTTTTATTTCTAAAATGAATCGGAAGGGGGATTTCGATGATCTTTAAGAAGAGACTGAACAACAATGCAGTCATTGCGGAGGACGAAAAAGGGCGCGAGAAGATACTGGTGGGATGCGGGCTTGGGTTTCAGAAAAAGGAAGGCTCCGAGGTGGAGGAGCAGAAGATCGAAAAGATTTTTTCTCTGGAGGACGCCGGGCAGAGGGAGCAGCTGAAGGAGCTGCTTCAGGAGATTCCTGTGGAACACGTAAAGCTGGCGGACGATGTTCTCTCCTATGCCAGAGTTCATGTGAACAGTAAGATCAGCACGAATGTCATCATTCCGCTGTGCGACCATATTTATATGGCGGTGGAGCGGAAGAAGCAGGGAATCGATGTGAAAAATGTGCTTTTGTGGGATATCAGGCGGTATTATCCCGCGGAGTATGATACGGGACTCTATGCGCTGCGCTGTGTGAAGGAGCGGTTTCATGTAAAGCTGGAGGAAGATGAAGCGGGCTTTATTGCCCTTCATATTGTGAACGCGCAGATGAATTTAAAGCAGAAGACGGTCCATGAGATCACCACTGTCATGCAGGAAATCGAGACAATCGTCCGCATGACCTGTAAAATCAGGCTGGACGCGGAATCTGTCTATTACCACCGCTTCATTACGCATTTGAAATTTTTCGCGGAGCGGATGTTTTCCGGAAAAACGTATGAGGACCAGGAGGTGGCGGCGCTGGCGGAGGTGATCCGGGCGCAGTATCAGGAAGCTTACCAGTGCGGCAGGAAGATTGCCGATTTTATCGGGGATAAATACCAATATACGCTGAGTGAAGAAGAGATTCTTTATCTGAGTATTCACATTGCAAGGATCGTTTCTGTCTCGCGGAAACCGCGGCCATGATTCATAAAAGGAAGGAAAGGAGGAAATCCCATAAGACATAGCGTGATATTTCATTAAGGGCAGTTACATTCAGTTGGCTCGACCTTCAGATTTCAAAGTCACATACCCTGAAGCAAGTGATGGGGTATCAAATATGCAGCACCGTGAGGGGCGGGATATTTGACCCTCGCGGCAGTCGTCAGATGGATCCGCAAGCGCGCCCGCCTGACTCGTTGCTCGCGGTAATCAATAGAAAGATGGAGGAAATGAAATGGGAAAATATGAAGAACTGGCAAGAGAGATTGTCAAATACGTGGGAGGAAGGGACAATGTTACCGGACTTACCCACTGCATCACGAGACTGCGTTTTAAGCTGGCGGACGAAGCCGCGGCCAATGATGAAGCGTTAAAGAACATGGAAGGCGTGGTCACAGTCATGAAGAGCGGCGGCCAGTATCAGGTGGTGATCGGAAATCACGTGGGAGAGGTCTATGAGGATGTCTGCCCGCTTCTCGATCTGGAGAAAGGGGAGGAGACGGCAAAGCCGGAGAAGAAAGAGAAGCTGTTTGACCGGTTTGTGGATACGATCTCCGGTATTTTCCAGCCGATTCTGGGAATTATGGCGGCCTGTGGTATGGTGAAGGGGCTGAACACGCTGTTTGCGGTGCTGGGATTATATCCCGACACATGCGGCGGATACTTAATCATCAATGCGGTGGGGGACGCGCTGTTTACCTTTCTTCCGCTGTTCCTGGGCTATACCTCCGCGAAGAAGTTTGGTTTAAAGCCCATGCTGGGGCTGGCGATCGGCGCGATCATGTGCTATCCGGCGATTCAGGCGGGAAGTATTTCCGCTTCTATGGCTCCGCTCTACACGCTGTTTGAGGGGACGCTGTTTGAATCGCCTGTGTATATCACATTCTTTGGGCTTCCGGTAATCTCCATGGATTATACCTCCACGGTGATTCCTGTTATTTTTATCGTATACTTTGCGTCGAAATGCGAGAAGCTGTTCAATAAGTTTGTACCCGATCTGGTCAAGTTTTTCTTTGTGCCAATGCTGACGCTTTTAGTGGCACTTCCGGCGGGATTTCTGGTTATCGGTCCGGTTGCCACCTTTGCATCCACGATTATCGCGGAGACAGTACTTACAATCAGAAGCTTTTCACCTATGCTGGCAGGAGCCATCGTTGGATTTACCTGGCAGATCCTGGTTATCTTCGGCCTGCACTGGGGATTTATTCCGGTCTATATCAACAATATCATGACCATGGGCTACGACAACGTGATGATGCCGTTCTTTGCTTGTACCTTTGCGACATCGGCCGTGGTTCTGGCTATCTTCATCAAGACAAAGGACAGAAAACTGAAGGAAATGGCACTGCCCAACTTTATTTCCGGTATTTTCGGGGTGACGGAGCCTGCGATCTACGGAATTACACTGCCGCTTAAGAAGCCATTTATCATCAGCTGTATTGCAGGCGGAATCGGCGGAGGCTTCTACGGTTTCTTCAATTTTAGAAAATTTATGATGGGCGGAATGGGAATCTTCGAGTTTCCGGCGATGGTGGAGCCGGACGGTTCCATGGGCAACTTAATCGTGGCTGTGACCGGGGCCCTTCTGACCATGGTGATCGCGTTTGTTATGACGATGATTGTCTATAAAGATAAGAAGAAAGAGGATTCTGCTGAGGACGGCAGAACGGACAGTGGCAGTGCAGACCAGGGAACGGCTGACAACAACCCAGAGTTCGCATCTCATGAGTTCCTGACCATCATGAGTCCCATGAAGGGCGCTGTTATTGATTTAAAAGACGTAAAAGACAGCGCGTTCGCCTCTGGAATTCTTGGAAAGGGGATTGCTGTTCTTCCGGAGGAAGGTCTGGTGGTGTCACCGGTGGACGGAACGGTTGTGACCATTTTCCCGACGCTCCATGCGATTGGAATTCTGTCGGACGAAGGGACGGAGATTCTGATCCACATCGGACTGGATACGGTGCAGCTGGATGGAAAGGGCTTTGAGGCTGCAGCGAAGCAGGGCGATCATGTGAAGGCGGGGCAGCCGCTGATGCGGTTCGATATGGAGCTGATCCGGGAGGCTGGGTTCCTGCTGGAGACGCCGGTTCTGATCAGCAATTATGGGAATTACCAGTCGGTGGACGCCGTTGTGAAGGCCGATGACGCGGTGGAGTATCAGGAACCGCTTTTGCGGATCGTTAAATAACCGGAAAGGAGATCGGAAAATGGGACTGAGTAAAGATTTCCTCTGGGGAGGCGCCACTGCGGCAAACCAGTGCGAGGGCGGCTGGCAGGAGGACGGAAGAGGACTCTCCAATGTGGACGTGTGCCCGGCAGGACCGGACCGTGAAGCAGTGATACGGGGAGAGCACGTATCGCTTGTCTGCGACGGGGAGCACCGGTATCCCTCTCACGAGGCCATTGATATGTTTCACCATTTCCGGGAGGACATACGCCTCTTCGGCGAGATGGGCTTTAAAGTCTACCGCATGAGCATTGCGTGGACGAGGATATTTCCCGGAGGGGAGGAAGAGGAGCCAAACGAGGCGGGACTGCGGTTCTATGAGGAGGTGTTCCGGACGTGTCACGAATACGGCATTGAGCCGCTGGTGACCATCTGTCACTTCGACTGTCCGGTGCATTTAATCGAGAAGTACGGCGGATGGCGGAGCAGGGAGATGATCGGCTTCTATTTGAAACTCTGCCGTACCCTGTTTGTCCGCTACCGGGAGCTGGTGCGGTACTGGCTGACCTTTAACGAGATCAATATGATTCTGCACGCTCCATTCCTGGGCGCGGGACTTCTGTTTCAGGACGGGGACGAGAGGGAAAAACTGAAATACCAGGCCGCTCACCATGAACTGATTGCCAGCGCCCTGGCGGTGCAGATGGCACACGAAATCAATCCGGAGAACAGAGTCGGCTGTATGTTTGCGGCGGGGAGCGTCTATCCGTACAGCTGCAGGCCGGAGGACGTGTGGGAAGCACTGAAAAAGGACCGCGAGAACTATTTTTTCGTCGATGTGCAGGCCAGAGGGGAGTATCCGGCCTATGCAGGGAGAGCGCTTGAGCGGGAGGGCCTTATGCCTGTGATGGAAGACGGGGACGAGAGGATATTGAAGAAGGGAACGGTGGACTTTATCTCCTTTTCCTATTATAACAGCCGCTGTGTCTCTACGGCAGACAGCGCGGAATCGGCGGAGGGCAATCTGTTTGCCTCTGCGAAAAATCCGTATCTGACGTATAGCGAATGGGGCTGGCCGATCGATCCCCTGGGACTTCGGATTACCTTAAACCAGATCTATGACAGGTATGAGAAACCGCTGTTTATCGTGGAAAATGGGCTGGGAGCACAGGATTTTCCCGACGAAAACGGAAACGTTGCAGATGACTGCCGGATCGATTATTTAAAGCGGCATATATGCGCCATGATGGATGCCGCAGAGCTGGACGGCGTGGATTTACTCGGCTACACGGCGTGGGCGCCCATCGATTTGGTGAGCGCAGGCAGCGGACAGATGAAGAAGCGATACGGCTTCATCCATGTGGATCTGGACGACGAAGGCAATGGAACGGGAAAGAGGATGAGGAAGAAGTCGTTCGGATGGTATCAAAAAGTAATAGGGACCAATGGGGAGTGGGCCCGTTACGGGGCAGAATGACGAAAATACGCGACAGATGCCCGAAATTTCGTCTTTTACTTGACATTTCCTCCCATAAAATCTATAATGAGAGGACATATAAGGCATAACCTGCCATTATATTATAGGAAGAAAGACGATGAAAGAGACAGTAGGACCGTGGGAAATCCAAAGCGAGCCGGGGAGGGTGAAAGCCTGGTGAGAGTAGTCATGGGACCGAATATCACTCTGGAGTCTCCGGCTGAAAGCTGTATAAGCGGTAAGCCAGGACGTGGTTCCTACGTTACAGGGAACGCATATGTCAGTATGCTGTAATAGGTGGTTTAGCGAAGCACGGCCTTCGTCCTGATTACGGGACGAGGGTCTTTTTTTCATTAGGAAGCTTATTTATAAAGGAGGTCAAAAGAGATGTATAACAAAGTTCCTACAGATCTAAATTTTGTAGCGAGAGAAAAAGAAGTTGAAAAATTCTGGGAAGATCACGAGATTTTCCAGAAGAGCATCGATAACAGAAAAAAGGCTGAAACCTATACCTTCTATGACGGCCCTCCAACCGCCAACGGAAAACCTCATATCGGCCATGTCCTCACCCGTGTTATCAAGGATATGATCCCGAGATACCGTACCATGAAGGGATGCGACGTGCCGAGAAAGGCCGGATGGGATACCCACGGACTTCCAGTCGAACTGGAAGTGGAGAAGATGCTGGGGCTGGACGGCAAGGAGCAGATCGAGGAATACGGTCTCGAGCCATTTATCAAGCACTGCAAGGAAAGTGTATGGAAGTACAAGGGCATGTGGGAGGATTTCTCCAAGACCGTCGGCTTCTGGGCTGATATGGATGATCCGTACGTTACCTATGAGAACTACTATATCGAGTCCGAGTGGTGGGCTTTGAAGCAGATCTGGGAAAAGGGCCTGTTATACAAAGGCTTTAAGATCGTTCCCTACTGTCCGCGCTGCGGAACGCCGCTGTCCAGCCACGAGGTGGCACAGGGCTACAAGGATGTGAAAGAACGCTCCGCTATCGCCAGATTCAAGGTGAAGGGCGAGGATGCTTATATACTGGCGTGGACGACCACACCGTGGACGCTTCCTTCCAACGTGGCGCTCTGTGTGAATCCTAACGAGTCCTATGTGAAGGTGAAAAACGGAGAATATACGTATTATCTTGCGGAAGCTTTGTGTGATACGGTTCTGAATAGTGAATACACTGTACTGGAGCGCTGCACCGGAAAGGATCTGGAGTTCAAGGAGTACGAGCCGCTGTTTGATTTCGTGCATCCGGCGAAGAAGGCCTTCTATGTGACCTGCGATACGTACGTAACGCTGACAGACGGTACCGGAGTCGTTCATATCGCTCCGGCATTCGGTGAAGATGACTCCAAGGTTGGTAAGAAATACGATCTTCCTTTCGTTCAGCTGGTGGATTCCAAGGGCGAGATGACGAAGGAGACGAAATGGGCGGGCACCTTCTGTAAGAAGGCCGATCCGCTGGTTTTAAAGGATCTGGAAGAGCGGGGCTTACTGTTCTCCGCACCGGTATTTGAGCACAGCTATCCGCATTGCTGGAGATGTGACACGCCTCTCATCTATTATGCGAGAGAATCCTGGTTCATCAAGATGACTGAGGTGAAGGAAGACTTAATCCGCAACAACAACACCATCAACTGGATCCCGGAGAGCATCGGTAAGGGACGCTTCGGCGACTGGCTGGAGAATGTTCAGGACTGGGGCATCAGCCGGAACCGTTACTGGGGCACTCCTTTAAACGTATGGGAGTGTGAGTGCGGCCATCAGCATTCTATCGGAAGTATCGAGGAATTAAAGTCCATGTCTCCTGACTGCCCCGAGACAATCGAACTTCACCGCCCATACATCGACGCGGTGACCATCACCTGCCCGAAGTGCGGGAAGCAGATGAAGAGAGTTCCGGAGGTAATCGACTGCTGGTTCGATTCCGGATCCATGCCATTTGCGCAGCACCACTATCCATTTGAGAATAAAGAGCTGTTTGAGCAGCAGTTCCCGGCGGATTTCATCTCCGAGGCTGTGGATCAGACGAGAGGCTGGTTCTATTCTCTGCTGGCTATCTCGACCCTGATCTTTAACAAGGCGCCATATAAGAACGTTATCGTTCTGGGCCACGTGCAGGATGAGAATGGACAGAAGATGTCGAAGTCCAAGGGCAACGCGGTTGATCCGTTCCAGGCTCTGGATGAATTCGGCGCAGACGCCATCCGCTGGTATTTCTATATTAACAGCGCGCCGTGGCTGCCGAACCGCTTCCATGGCAAGGCCGTCATGGAAGGCCAGCGCAAGTTTATGGGTACTTTATGGAATACGTACGCTTTCTTTGTTCTCTATGCAAATATTGACGAATTTGATGCAACAAAATACAAACTGGAATACGATAAGCTTCCTGTTATGGATAAATGGCTTCTGTCGAAGTTAAATACTTTAATCAAGACCGTGGACACCAATCTGGGCAATTACCAGATCCCGGAGGCGGCCAGAGCACTTCAGGAGTTTGTGGATGACATGAGCAACTGGTATGTGAGAAGAAGCCGTGAGCGTTTCTGGGCAAAGGGCATGGAACAGGATAAGATTAATGCCTATATGACCCTTTACACCGCGCTTGTGACCGTCAGCAAGGTGGCTGCGCCGCTGATTCCGTTTATGACGGAGCAGATCTACCAGAATCTGGTGTGCAATATCGATAAGACGGCTCCGGAGAGCATCCATTTATGCGATTATCCGGAAGCGGATGAATCCTGCATCGATGAGAAGCTGGAAGACAACATGGACGAGGTCTTAAAGATCGTAGTCATGGGCCGTGCGGCCAGAAATACGGCGAATATCAAGAACCGCCAGCCAATCGGCCGGATGTTCGTGAAGGCGCCTCATGAGCTCTCCGTATTCTATCAGGAGATCATCGAGGATGAGCTGAATGTAAAGTCAGTTGTCTTTACAGACGATGTCCGTGATTTCACCAGCTACAGCTTTAAGCCGCAGTTAAAGACTGTCGGACCGAAATATGGAAAACAGTTAAACAACATCAGAAAGGCCCTTTCCGAGGTGGACGGCAACACCGCCATGGATACTTTGAATGAAAAGGGCGCCCTCACGTTCGACTTTGACGGCAGTGAGGTGATTCTGACGAAGGAAGATTTACTGATCGATACGGCTCAGATGGAGGGCTACGTATCGGAAGGTGATAATACCGTTACGGTTGTGCTTGACACGAACCTGACACCAAAACTGATCGAGGAAGGCTTTGTCCGCGAGTTGATCAGCAAGATTCAGACGATGCGTAAGGAAGCCGGCTTTGAGGTTATGGACCATATCCTCATCACCAGCGAAGGCAATGAGAAGATTGCCGGAATCTTTGGCGCGCACGGCGAAGAAATAAAGAGCGAGGTCCTCGCAGAAGGCATCACACTGGGTAAGGCAGCGGGATATACGAAGGATTGGAACATCAATGGTGAAAATGTCACTCTGGGCGTTGAAAAAGTTTAGTAATACGAAGCGAGGATTCTCTCAGATTGAAATAACCGATAGGAGGTCATTCACAATGAGTATGGGATTTGATAAAGAAACCTTTAAGAAAAGCGTTATTTATAACGTAAAAAACGTATTCCGCAAGACGATCGATGAGGCTACTCCGGAGCAGGCGTTCCAGGCAGTTGCCTACGCAGTAAAGGATGTCATCATCGATGAGTGGATTGCAACCCACAAGGAGTATGAGAAGCAGGATGCGAAAACCCTGTACTATCTCTCCATGGAGTTTTTAATGGGCCGTGCCCTTGGAAACAATATCATCAATATCATGGCGCTGCCGGAAGTGAAGGAAGTTTTAGATGAACTTGGCTTCGACTTAAACGCCATCGAGGATCAGGAGCCGGATCCGGCTCTCGGCAACGGCGGCCTCGGCCGTCTTGCCGCCTGCTTCTTAGATTCCCTGGCGACGCTGGGCTATCCGGCATACGGCTGCGGCATCCGTTACCGTTACGGTATGTTCAAGCAGAAGATTGAAAACGGATATCAGATGGAAGTTCCGGATGACTGGTTAAAGAACGGCTATCCGTTCGAGGTACGCCGCGCCGAGTATGCGACGGAGGTAAAATTCGGCGGTTACGTGAGAACTGTCTGGGAGAACGGCAGAGAGCATTTCGTTCAGGAGGGATATCAGTCCGTCCGCGCCGTCCCCTACGACATGCCGATCGTCGGCTACGGCAACAATGTGGTGAATACGCTGCGAATCTGGGATGCGGAGGCAATCAATACCTTCAGTCTGGATTCCTTCGACAAGGGCGACTACCAGAAGGCAGTGGAGCAGGAAAACTTAGCGAAAACCATTGTCGAGGTTCTGTATCCTAACGACAACCACTACGCAGGAAAGGAACTCCGCTTAAAACAGCAGTACTTCTTCATTTCCGCCAGCGTTCAGAGAGCGGTTAAGAAGTATATGGAAAAGCATGAGGATATCCATAAATTCTTCGAGAAGACAGTGTTCCAGTTAAACGATACCCATCCGACCGTGGCTGTGCCGGAATTAATGCGTATCCTGTTGGATGAGTTTAACCTGACCTGGGATGAGGCATGGGCTGTGACGACGAAGACGTGTGCTTACACGAATCACACCATCATGTCCGAGGCTCTGGAAAAATGGCCGATCGAGCTGTTTTCCAGACTGCTGCCGAGAATCTACCAGATCGTGGAGGAGATCAACCGCCGCTTTGTGGAGCAGATCCAGCAGATGTATCCGGGCAACCAGGATAAGATCCGCAAGATGGCCATCATTTACGACGGCCAGGTGCGCATGGCCAACTTAGCTATCGTCGGCGGGTTCTCCGTCAACGGCGTTGCAAGGCTGCACACCGAGATATTAAAGAAGGAAGAGCTGCGTGACTTCTATGAGATGATGCCGCAGAAATTCAATAATAAGACCAACGGCATCACACAGAGGCGTTTCCTGCTTCACGGCAACCCGCTGTTAGCTGAATGGGTGACTGGAAAGATCGGAAGTGAATGGATCACCAATCTGCCTCATATCCACCGTCTGGCGGTATACGCAGATGATCCGAAGTGCCAGCAGGAGTTCATGGACATCAAGTACCAGAACAAGGTCCGCCTGGCCAAATACATTAAGGAACACAACGGAATCGACGTGGACCCGCGTTCCATCTTCGATGTGCAGGTAAAGCGTCTTCACGAGTATAAGCGCCAGCTGATGAATATTCTTCACGTGATCTATTTATACAACCAGCTGAAGGATAATCCCAACCTGGATATGGTTCCGAGAACCTTTATCTTCGGCGCCAAGGCGGCGGCCGGATATAAGAGGGCGAAGCTGACCATTAAGCTGATCAATTCCGTGGCAGATGTAATCAATAACGACAAATCCATCGACGGAAAGATCAAGGTGGTGTTCATCGAGGATTATAAGGTGTCCAACGCGGAGATCATTTTCGCGGCGGCCGACGTCAGCGAGCAGATTTCCACGGCCAGCAAGGAAGCATCCGGTACCGGAAATATGAAGTTTATGTTAAACGGTGCGCTGACATTGGGAACCATGGACGGCGCCAATGTGGAGATCGTGGAAGAGGTTGGAGCTGAGAATGCCTTTATCTTCGGTATGACCTCCGACGAGGTGATCGGCTACGAGAACAAGGGCGGATATAATCCGATGGAGATTTTTAACAATAATTACCAGATTCGCCGCGTCCTGATGCAGCTGATCAACGGCTACTTCGCTCCGCAGGATCCTGAGCTGTTCCGTGACATTTATAATTCTCTGCTGAATACGCAGAGCAGCGACCGCGCAGATACGTACTTCATCTTAAAGGACTTCCCGTCCTACGCGGAAGCGCAGCAGAAGGTCGATCAGGCTTACCGCAATGAGTCCTGGTGGGCAAAAGCGGCTATTCTGAATGTGGCCTGCAGCGGTAAATTCACCTCAGACCGTACGATCGAGGAGTATGTAAACGACATCTGGCATCTGGAAAAGGTGAAGGTAGAAATAGAAGCAAATCAGTAAGGCAGTGCAGAATAAGCGCTTAAGAGAATTACGGTGGGAAAATGCAGCGAGAAGCGCCGTCGGCAGGACGGAACAGCGGGCGGCATTTTCCCACCGTTTTGTTTTTGAGTGCCGTCTGCGGCGGGGATTTGATTTAAAAGAGGAAAGCGGGGGAGAATATGACAGAGAGTACAGTCGGAAAACGGGGATTTGAACCGTCGAAAATAACGATTTACGTGAAAAACAGAGGTATTGTGCTGGAGGAATCGTCCATGGCTCTTGTAAACAGGGATACCGGTCTGATTATGGCCATGGGAAATGAGGCGGAGGAGGCGATGGATGCTCCGCCGACTCCTGCTGTCGCCGTCAATGCGCTGCGGAGGGGAATCGTTGCCTATTTTACATTGTCTTCAAATATGTTCCGTTTTTATTTACACCGGGCTCTGGGATATGATCACTCATTTGTGAAGCGTCTGATCGGTATCTCCATAAAAAAGCCGCGGATTGCAGTGTGCGTGCCGGAGGAACTGACGGAGGTGGAGGCAAAGGCATTTTCAGAAGCCTTTTACCAGGCCGGGGCGAAAACGGTGTATCTCAGCAGTATGCCTTTGGAAACCGCCGTAACCTCTCTGGGGGAACAGTGCTCCGTGTTTGTGGGAATTACATGGAGTGGGAAGGAAAAGGAACGTTTCTGCATAAACGAGAATTGTCCGCATAGAATTTTTTAAAGGAACTTGCGGAGGTTTTTAGTGGCAAAAAAAGTTGTAATGATATGCGTCATGGCATTGCTGCTTCCATATATAATAACCCTGGCATGGACAGGCAGAATCGAGGAAAAGAAGCAGGTACCGCTCATTACCAGCGGAAAAAAGGTGATTCTGGACCGGAAAAACGGGGAATCCTATATGGACGTGGAAGAGTATCTGCCCGGAGTCGTGGCAAAGCAGATTCCGGCGGAGTATGGGAAGGAAGCGCTGCGGGCGCAGGCTGTGATCGCCAGGACGTTTATTTACCAGAAGATGAACGGTCAGGACGAGGTGAAGGAATCGGAGCTTCATATGGAATATCTGGAGGAGAAGCAGATGGAGGCCATGTGGGGAAGCGAGTCCTTTGTGACGTATTTTCAGGCGGTGGAAGAGGCCGTGCGCTCGACGGCGGGCGAGGTGATCACCTATGACGGCAAGCTCATTGAGCCGCTGTTTCACCGGGCCAGCACCGGGATGACGAGAACCGGAGATGAGAGCCATCCGTATTTGCAGGCGGTGGCCAGCAAACGCGATGTGGAGGCGGAAGGCTACCTGACCATGATGACCTGGAGCAAGGAAGATTTTGCCGGCAGGATTAATCAGATCGCCGACAGCGTGCCTGTTGATGCAGGCCAGCTTCCCCAGTCCATTCAGATCATCGTCCGCGACGACGGCGGTTATGTGGGACAGATTCAGATCGGTACAAAGGTGTATACCGGAGAGGAGGTCCAGTATGCGCTGGGGCTGCCGTCTCCGTCTTATACGCTGGAGGAGTACGACGGCGGAATCCGGGCGGTCTGCCAGGGCGTGGGCCACGGTTACGGGCTCAGCCAGTACGGTGCGAAGTGTATGGCGGAAGAGGGAAAGACCGCGGAAGAGATTCTAGGATTTTTTTATAAAAATATTGTTCTGATTTCTGAATAACTCTTTCTCCTTTGGTAAGAATATTACCGAGGTGATAAACGTGAAAGAGAAAATGAGTCAATTGTTCAAGGATAAAGTATTCCTTGTCCTGTTGGTTTTAGGCCTGCTGACTATAGTTGCTGCGGCAGGAGTCATTACCATTCAAAGAGGAAACAATGATGGCCAGAGTCCATATCTTGAAGTTCCGGACCAGAAGGGTGTCATTGCAGAAGAGACGATACCACAGGAAAACCAGGTAGCAGTTGCCGGTGATTCCAACGCTGAGCAGAATCTGGATGCGGATACACAGGTTGCTGATTCCGCCAAGGCTACAGCGAAAGCAGAGACAGAAGCAGAAACCCCGGCGGTTAAGGCCGGAGCGGAAAAGGAGGCGGCCGCAGCGCTTGTCCTCAATTTTAACGATGCAACAAAGATGGCATGGCCGGTATCAGGAAATGTCATTCTGGATTACAGCATGGAGTCCACCATCTATTTCCCGACTCTTGATCAGTATAAATGTAATCCGGGCATCGTCATTCAGGGCGCCGTGAGCACACCGGTCGTAGCACCTGCAAATGCAAAAATCCAGGAGATCGGTTCTAATGAAGAACTGGGCAATTACGTCATTCTCAACATGGGAAATGACTATACGGCTGTCTGCGGTCAGTTAAAGGAACTGCAGGTAGTGGAAAATGAATATGTCGCTCAGGGCGACGTTCTGGGCTATGTGGCCGAACCTACGAAATATTATTCGATTGAAGGCGCGAACTTATACTTCGAGCTGGAGCACGAGAATCATCCGGTAGATCCGCTGGATTTCATGCAGTGAGAGCGTGCGGACCGGACTGTACCATACGGTGAAGAAAAGAAGGCAGGGCAGAAGGCTTATTGAAGTTTTCTGTTCTGTTTTTTTTGTGTAAATGGAGGTGGGGATGTGGTATAATAAAAATGAGGTTTGTGAGCGGTATTTTTATGTGTGGCCGTCGGGGAAAGGAGAAAAATAATGAATTACGATATACTGAAGAAGAATTTTGAAAAGCATGGATTTCATACTGCATATTTCGAGACAGGGGAGGAAGCAGCTTCCTACATAAAAGAGATGGTGAAGGGGAAGACGGTGGCACTGGGAGGCAGTGTGACGCTGCAGGAGATAAAACTGAATGAGGCTCTGGACGGGGAGTGTGCGCTGACCTGGCACTGGCTGGAGCCAGGGGCAGAGACGCTTAAGAAGGCGAAGCAGGCAGAGATCTATATCTGCAGTGCCAACGGGGTATCCGAGACCGGAGAGATTGTCAATATCGACGGGACTGGCAACCGTGTCTCCATGACGATCTACGGGCCTCAGAAGGTGTACTATCTGGTAGGCAGAAACAAGATTTCGCCCGATATGCACAGTGCACTCATGCGTGCAAAGAACGTGGCGGCGCCGAAAAATGCGCTGCGTCTGAACCGGAAGACGCCCTGTGCGGCGAATGGAGGGGACCGCTGCTACGACTGTGACAGTCCGGAACGCATCTGCAGAGCGACCGTCATCCAGGATCGCCCCTGTAACGGTGTGGAGGCGGAAGTCGTGTTTATCAACGAGGATCTGGGCTACTAAAAGTAACAGTTCAGCCCTCGTTTCAGGCTGTCGCGGTCCTTCCCGGCGCTTTCGTTTCCCGGACCTTTCCTGTGACTTTGCAGGGCATTAGCAGTTCTTAATGCGCAGAATTTTTCGTTCAGGGGAAATCCCCACCTGTCTGAGCGCAGCGAGTTTGGGGATTTTCACTGGTTTTTAGAAAAATCCTGCACATTTAGAAATGCTTATGCCCGAAACCGGAACAGGAAAGGTCCGGGAAACGAAAGCGCCGGGAAGGACCGCGACAGCCGGAAGTGAGGGCTGAACTGTTACTACTAAAATGTTATAAAAAAATAATAATTTGTTCATATGTGAACTAAGGTAATATGCTATAATAAAGACGAAAATAATGTGACGGGAGTGCGGCTATGAACATATTGTTTTTTTTAACACCAAAGTGTGAAGTGGCATATATTTATGAGGACGAGACTCTGCGGCAGGCCCTTGAGAAGATGGAGTATCACAAGTACTCCGCGGTACCGATTATCAGCAGAACGGGAAGATATATTGGAACCATCACAGAGGGCGATATGCTCTGGGGAATCAAGAATAAGTTTAATTTAAGCTTAAAGGAGGCCGAGCGCGTAACCGTGGCGGCGATCGACCGGAGACTGGACAACCGTCCGGTATATGCCAACTCCAACATGGAAGATTTAATCGACAAGGCGCTGAACCAGAACTTTGTTCCCGTGGTAGATGACCAGAAGAACTTCATCGGAATCATCACCAGAAAGGACATTATTCGCTATTACTACGATAAGTCCCAGGAATGCAGTCAGGCGGCACAGGCCTGCCGGAACGCGGGAGAGAAGGCACGGCTGGTGCTGGGATAGGAATTGTGAAAAGGAATCACAGGCAGGAAGCAAGGATATATGGTGTTTACGTGCTGCAGCAGGAAGTGAGTAATGGCACAGGAGAGTAAACGGAAATAGTACCAGAGTGTAAAACGCCTGTCGGCGGGAACGGTTACTTTTGTAACTGGTGTTTCCCGGCGGCAGGCGTTTTTTTATGTGTGTTTATGCTCTTGTCATTTTTTCTTTCTCTTCGTTTAGCAGAGAGATGGAATCGGCAAAGGTATTGTCGATCACTTTAAGCAGCGTGTCCTGCTCCAGAGTCGGGGAGTAGTAAAAGCCCTGCTGGTAGTCGCATCCGGCGTTCGTCAGGATATTCACCTGATTCTCGGTTTCCACACCTTCTGCGATGATGTTTAAATCCAGATCCTTGGCGATGTGGATCAGTCCCTCGATCACGCAGCGCGACTTCGGGTTCGTCTCCAGCTGCCATACGAATAAACGTTCCAGCTTCAGCGTGTTGACCGGAAGCTCCAGGATGGTGGCTACGCCGGAATATCCGGAACCAAATTCATTTAACACCAGCTCTACGCCCATGTCGGACAGTTCCTGCAGCATGATGTTGATGTTTAAGTATGCTGTGGTTAGGGCGCTTTCCTGGATCTCGATGGCAAGCTTGCCCTTGGGGATCTGGTAGGTATCGATGACGCGTCTGACCTCATCCAGAAAATCTTCCTGCAAAAAGAGGATAGAAGATATCGGGAGAGCGATGGAATCGAATTCCTTGCCTGCCTCGGTGAGCTTTGCGATACACTGGCCCACTTTATCCAGGGCGAAATATTCGAGGGAGCGGATCTGGCCGGAGTCTTCAGCGATCGGAAGAACCTCGCTGGCTCCGATGAGCCCCAGCCCCTTGATGAAGATGCGCATATAAAACTCTGCGCGGCTGAACTTTCCGGTCTCCATATTAAGCGTCGGGCGGTAACGGACCTCAATCTCTTCTTTTTCAATGGCGGTTTTTAAGTATAATGCGATGGTGTGGCGGCGAAGCAGCTGCTTCTGAAGCGTACTGTCGAACATAATGGCCTGGTTCGGTCCGCCTTCTTCCGCTCTTAAGACTGCCAGGTCGAGACATTTTAACAGCTCGTCCGGCGTCGCGGCGTGTCCGGGATAGGAGCACATACCCATCTGTACGGAACAGAGGCAGTCCGTTCCGTTCACTTTCCAGGCGTGATCAAACTGTTCGGCGATCTCTTCTGCAAGATCGGATGCCTGTCCCTGTGAATACTGGTCGAGGATCATGATGTATTCCACACCGATGTAGTGATAAACAGGTTTTCCTGTCTTTTCTTTTAAATAGGCGAGAATCTGGCTTAAAAGGTTCTCACAGTAATCGTAACCGAATACCTGATTCAGTCGTTTGAAATTCTCTATGTATACTTTTAATACAACTCCGCGGTCTGAGGGTGTATCCATGACTTCCGACAGATGCCGGTAGCATGCGTCACGTTCCAACTTGCTTTCTTCCGCCCTTTCAGTGATCACGGGCTCAGATTCCGCCGGTGACGGAGTGGGGATTGTCTTCTTTTGAAACCAACTCATGTGGTCTGCCTCCTGTTTTTGCAATTATTAACTTCATTGTAGTATAAAACAGGCATGAAATCAAGGAAGATTTCGGTAAATATCGAACCTACTTTACGAGAAGCATGACAGCTCCCAACAAAAACAAAATAACGCCGGTCAACCGGTTTAAAAGTTTTGGATCTGCTTTGTTTGCGAAAACGGCGGCGATTCGGGCAAACAGGAAGGTAAACACGATACAGAGTACAAGCAGGAACAGATCCGGCATGCCGCCGATGGCAAAATGGGAGAGGGACCCGGTCAAAGCCGTGAACGTCATGATAAATACGCTGGTTCCGACGGCAGTCTTTAATTCATATCCCAGCACGCTCGTCAGCAGCAGAAGCATCATCATACCGCCGCCTGCGCCGATAAATCCACAGATGAAACCGACCACAATGCCGCTCAGTATGGACTGGATCAGCTTTTGCCGCATGGTCTTGGATTCCTGTGCGTCTTTGGTCGTAAGGACCGGTCTCACTATGAATTTAATGCCCAGAAGCATGGTGAGGAAGACGGAAGCGTTCCCCATGGCGTGATTGGGAACCAGGGAGGAGATGTAGCTTCCGATCAGGGTGAAGATTAAGACCGCGGCCATCATCATGATACCGTTTCGGATATCGAGGTTTTTGTGTTTTCCGTAGGTGTAGGCCGATACGGCGCTGGCGAGAACATCGCTGGCCAGAGCAATGCCGATCGCCTGATAGGCAGGGACTCCTAAAAATGTGATGAGCATGGGGCTGATGACGGCCGCTGCGCTCATTCCGGCAAAGCCTGTGCCGAAGCCGGCTCCGAGGCCTGCAAAGAGACATACAATGATTTTTACTAGCATGGTAAGACCTTCTTTTCTTTTGTTTTCTTGTTTATTCCCGCGGGCAACGAGCTAAGTGCGATGGCTGCATGAGTTTTTGGCGGCGGCTGTGGGGGGGCAAATACTTTGCTGGTCATGGCGGTTCAAATACTCTGCTGGTCATGGCGGCTCAAATACTCTGCTGGTTATGGCGGTTCAAATACTCTGCTGGTCATGGCGATTCAAATACTCTGCTGGTTATGGCAGTTCAAATACTCTGCTGGTTATGGCAGTTCAAATACCCTGTTGCTCACGGCGGTTCAAGTTTCATGCCTCCGCTGCTTGCTGTGGGGGATTTGATTACGTTTGTTTTAGATTATCCATCATCCGTTTTAAAAGATCCGAGAACATCTGCCGTTCTTCCTCTGAAATCCCGCGGTTCAGCCGTTCGAAGAAATCCTCCTGCGTCCGTTTTAAATCCCGGGCGACAGGGGCGGCGGAGTCTGTCAGCTTTAAATGAATTTTCCTGCGGTCGGCGGTGTCCTCGTGACTCTCTAAGTATCCCAGGCTGGTCAGCGACTCTACGGAAGCCGATACCCCTGATTTCGCCAGCATGCGGAAATAGGAGATGTCCTTTGCTGTGTCGTAATCCGGATTATTGTAGAGAAACAGAATAATGTCGGCATCCATCAGCGATAAATGGTGCTGTGCGGCCGCGGTCTGAATGACCTGATTGTAAATCTTGTGAAAGGACTTAGCTCCGGATAAAATATCGCGTGTCTCCATATGATTCACCTCTTTTTCTTTGGATTTCCGCGAGCAGCCAGCCGGGTGCCAGGCTGTTTGAATGAGCATTTGGCTGTTAGCTCGAGTATTTGGCGACTGCCGCGTGGGTCAAATACCCTGCCGCTTGCAACGGAGTATTTAACTGATAGTATAACAGTTGTAATTAGTTTTAAAATGAACTGTTCTTTTTAGAACTATATCAAACTGTTCTGGGTTTGTCAATAGAAATACCGGTGAAGGAGAAAAGGAAGAAGTAAATTTCAGGATATCGGGGAATGATAACCGTGAGGTGAAAATATGAAATCAATCTGGACACAGACAACGAAAATACCCGGAAGAAATCCGCTTCCCGGTAATAAGAAAACAGAGGTTGCAGTAATCGGAGCCGGACTCTTTGGTATTCTGGCGGCCCATTATCTGAAGGAACAGGGAAAAGAAGTGATTGTGCTGGAGGCCAACCGGATCGGAAGCGGCCAGTCGGGATATACGACCGCGAAGATTACCTCCCAGCATAACCTGATTTACCAGAAGCTTGTAAACACCATGGGGGAGAAGCATGCCGCCGCTTACGCCATGGCGAACCAGCAGGCTATTCGGGATTATGAGAAGTTAATTGACAGATACCGCATAGCATGCCACTTTGAGAAGAAGGATGCCTATTTATTTTCGGTTAATGAGTCGGAAATTCTGAGGCAGGAGGCGGACTGTGCTGCCCGATGCGGCATACCGGCTTCCTTTGTCCGGGAGACAGAGCTTCCGTTTCCTGTTCACGGGGCGGTGCGTTTTGCAGATCAGGCACAATTTCACCCGCTGGAGTTCATCGAAGCGCTCTCCGGGGATTTAACGGTCTATGAGCGGACGACTGTCCGTGAGGTGAAGGGGCATGAGATTATCACGAACAGAGGTGTGGTAAAGGCGGCTCACATTGTATTTGCGTGTCATTTTCCATTTGTGAATATTCCGGGCTTCTATTTTCTGCGGATGTATCAGGAAAAGAGCTACGTGATGGCACTGGGGCCTGTAAAGGAGCTGGAGGGAATGTATCTGGGGATTGATAAAAACTCCTATTCCTTTCGGAGCGCGGGGGATACGCTTCTTTTGGGCCATGGAAGCCATCGGACTGGAAAGTGTCCGAAAAAGAATCCTTACGAAGAGATGCGGCGGTTGAGAGAACATTTTTATCCGGACACGGAGGAATACGGAAGATGGTCGGCCGAAGACTGTATGAGTGTGGACAGTGTGCCTTACATCGGCCATTTCTCCGGCGTGCTTGCGGACTGGTACGTGGCAACGGGATTTGGAAAATGGGGCATGACGACGTCAATGGCTGCGGCCAGGATCGTGACAGCGCAGATTATGGGAAGAAGGACGCCGTATGATGAGGTATTTACTCCGCAGCGGTTCAGGCCCAAAGCGGCGGCAGCCACATTTCTTTCCCATGCCGGTTATTCTGCGGCCGGACTCATGAGTGGCGCTATGCCAAAGGTTCCCCGGTGTCCTCATCTCGGCTGCAGGCTTGTATATAATCGGATGGACGGGCGCTATGAGTGCCCCTGTCACGGCTCACAATTTGAACAAAATGGAAAAATATGCGTTGGCCCTGCACAAGAAAGCCTTCCTTTCATAAATTGATATTAGAAACTCATCATATTGAAAGGAGTATTTCATCCTATGGATTGTTATACGAAACAAAGATGTCCTGGCTGCCAGCCAGTGCCGCAGGGCGCTAAAGGCCGTCAGGATGTTCCAATGGGCCCAGGCCCGGTGATCCGCCCGGATCTTCCTCTGGGATCCGGCCCGGCCGTTCGCCACGATTCGGCATCACAGCCGAATATGCCGATGGGGCCAGGACCGGCGATGCCGCCGGAGATGCCGATGGGGCGCGGAGGCGCAACGCAGCCGAATATGCCGATGGGGCGCGGGGGAGCGACGCAGCCGAATATGCCGATGGGGCGTGGAGGAGCGACGCAGCCGAATATGCCGATGGGGCCGGGGCCGGAGATGCCGCCGGAAATGCCGATGGGGCGTAGAGGAGCGACGCAGCCGAATATGCCAATGGGACCAGGGCCGGAGATGCCGCCGGAAATGCCAATGGGGCGTGGAGGAGCGACGCAGCCGAATATGCCGATGGGGCCGGGGCCAGCGATGCCTCCGGAGATGCCGATGGGGCGTGGAGGAGCGACACAGCCAAATATGCCAATGGGACCAGGGCCGGAGATGCCGCCGAATATCCCGGCAGGATGTGGACCTAACATGCGTTCGGAGATGCCGATGGGACCAGGGCCGGCGATGCCGCCGAATATGCCGATGGGTCGTGGACCAGCAATGCAGCCGAATATGCCGATGGGTCGTGGATCGATGATGCAGCCGGAAATGCCGATGGGTCGCGGATCGATGATGCAGCCGGAGATGCCGATGGGACGCGGATCGATGATGCAGCCGGAAATGCCGATGGATCGCGGATCGATGATGCAGCCGGAAATGCCGATGGGACGCGGATCGATGATGCAGCCAGAGATGCCGATGGGGCGTGGAGTTATGCCGCAGCCGGAGATGCCGATGGGGCGTGGAGCTATGCCACAGCCGGAAATGCCAATGGGCCGTGGCGCAATGCCGCAGTCGAATGCACCGATGGACTCAGGTACGGTCGCTCGCCGGGAGGTAATGTCAGGCCGTGAATCAGCCGTTCGCCCAGAAATGCCGACGAATTCCGGTTCTATGAATTCATCCTGTGATATCGATCAGTTTCCGGTAGGCATGGCATACGTTCCGTGGCAGCGCTGGCAGCAGGTCTATCCGGTTGAAAAAGCAATGAACAGAGGGACAATTTTCCCGGATCTGGATAAACCGTTTTCCATGGGGAGGTGCAGATAATGGCAAATACCGATATGAACTGCAGCGCTCTGCTTCAAGCAGTCTATGAGGCGAGCTTCGCTATGGACGATGTGATTCTCTATTTGGATACTCATCCCAGTGATCAGGATGCGCTGAATTACTACCAATATGTATCAGATTTACGGAAACAGGCAATGGATGCCTATGAGGCTCAGTGCGGCCCGCTGATGTTTGACGAAGTCCGGTCCGATAATTACTGGACCTGGGTCAACAATCCGTGGCCTTGGGAAGGAGAGTGCGGCTGATGTGGAGATATGAAAAGAGATTACAGTATCCGGTAAATATTACAACACCGAATCCGAAGATGGCGACGTTTATTATGAGTCAGTATGGGGGACCAGACGGCGAAATGGGTGCCTCCATGCGCTACTTATCCCAGCGCTACGCCATGCCATATAAGGAGTGCAAGGGACTCCTCACGGATATCGGAACAGAGGAACTCGCTCATCTTGAGATTGTAGCGACGATCGTTCATCAGCTCACCAGGAACTTAACGCCGGAGCAGATTGTGGAATCTGGCTTTGGTCCTTATTACATTGATCACACCACGGGTATCTGGCCGCAGTCTGCGGGAGGAATTCCGTTTAATGCCTGTGAGTTTCAGTCGAAAGGCGATCCGATTACCGATCTGGTAGAGGATATGGCAGCGGAACAGAAGGCCCGGAGCACCTACGACAATATTCTGCGCGTAGTGAAGGATCCGGAGGTCTGTGATCCGATCCGTTACTTAAGGGAAAGAGAAGTGGTGCATTTCCAGAGATTTGGAGAGGCGCTGCGGATTACCCAGGATAATTTAGACAGTAAGAATTTTTATGCTTTCAATCCCAGCTTTGATGTAAAGAATAATTGCTGATAAAAAGGGAGGGGCCGGCAAGAGGGGGATTCTTGCCGGCCAGAGTATGAAAAAAAGTTTTGTTTGGTTTTTCTCTGTTACATGTATTACTATACATGGGATATGTGAAGAATTTTTGATGAAATTATGAAAAAAATGTGTACATTTGAATGGGACAAGTATCAGGTTAGTAGTTGAAACCTTTACTCAAGATATTGTGTATACAGTATTTCAGCTTATTGCATGTTGTGACTTCACGGGAAATCTGGTATATTTGTAAGAGTATTGTAAGAGCAAATGAGACACAAGGAAAGAGGGGACAGGCATGATTTTAGTAGCAAAACGTGATGGGGCAATCGTGGAATTTCATCTGGAAAAGATCTCCGAAGCTATAAGGAAGGCGTTTAAGGCAACGGGGAAATTTTATACGGAAGATATTGTGGAACTGCTGTCGATCAGAGTGACGTCTGATTTTCAGGGGAAGATGAAGGGCGACCAGATTGCGGTCGAGGATATCCAGGACAGCGTGGAGAAGGTGCTGGAGGAAGCCGGCTATACGGACGTGGCAAAGGCATACATATTATACAGGAAGCAGCGGGAGAAGATCAGGAATCTCGGTAAGACAACGCTGGATTATAAAGATGTGGTGGACAACTATGTGAAGGTGGAAGACTGGCGGGTGAAGGAGAACTCTACGGTCACATACTCTGTGGGCGGTCTGATTTTAAATAACTCAGGCGCGGTTACGACCAATTACTGGCTGACGGAAATCTATGATAAGGAAATCGCCGAGGCTTATATAGGCGGTGATCTTCATATTCATGACCTGTCCATGCTGACCGGTTATAGCTGTGGATGGTCTTTAAAGAGGCTTCTGATGGACGGGCTCGGCGGAATTACCGGAAAGATTACAGCATCTCCGGCGAAGCATCTGGCCACGCTCTGCAATCAGATGGTCAATTTCCTGGGAATTATGCAGAATGAATGGGCGGCATCCCAGTCATTTTCCTCTTTTGATACGTATCTGGCGCCCTTTGTCAAGGCGGACAACCTCTCGTATGACCGGGTGAAAAAGTGTATGGAGGCCTTTGTCTTTGGCGTAAATACGCCGAGCAGATGGGGGACTCAGGCACCATTTTCCCATATTTCCCTGGATTTGATGGTTCCGGAGGATATGGCATCGCAGAAGGCCATCGTGGGTGGACAGGAGATGGATTTCACCTATGGGGAGTGCCAGGCGGAACTGGATATGGTGGACCGGGCATTTCTGGAGACTATGCTGGAGGGCGATGCCAGCGGACTCGGTTTTCAGTATCCGATCCCGTCCTATGGACTGACTCCGGACTTCGACTGGTCTGATAATGAGAGAAACCGGCTTTTGTTTTCGCTGGCTTCCCATTACGGTACGCCGTATTTTACGAATTACGTCCGCAGCGGACTGACACCGGGAGATGTGAGAATTTCCTATGACGGGGTAACTCCTGATTTACATGAGCTGCGCAGCAAAGCAGGCGGTTTCTTCGGATATGGGGAACATACGGGATCGATCGGCGTGGTTACGATCAATTTGCCGAGGATTGCATATCAGTCGAAGAACGAGGCGGAGTTCTATGAGAAACTGGATGAGAAGATGGATCTGGCGGCGCGTTCCCTGCGGACGAAGCGTGAGGTAATCTCCAATCTGCTGAAGAACGGCCTGTACCCATATACGGCCTGCTATCTGTCTGATTTCAGCAACCATCTTTCGTCCATCGGCATTATCGGGATGAATGAGGCCGGCCTGAATGCACCGTGGCTGGGAGAGGGCATGGAATCTGAGAAGACGAGACAGTTTGCCGCTGCCATGTTAAATCATATGAAGGAAAAGATCGTGGGATACCAGCTGGAATACGGGGATCTCTACGGTCTTGAGGCGACGCCGGCTGAGTCGGCTACCTACCGTTTCGCCATGCTGGATAAGGAAAAATTTCCTGGTATCAGGACGGCAGGGCACGAAGGAGATGCACCGTATTATACGAACAGTACGAAGCTGCCTGCGGACTACGATGGTTCCCTGGAAGATGCTCTGGCGAATCAGGATCAGCTGCAGCCGCTTTATACGGCAGGAACCGTGTTCCATGTTTATATGGAACGCGAGTTTGACGACTGGAAGAAGGCGCGGGATCTTCTGCACGACATAACGACCGGTCATGATATTCCTTATTATACGCTGTCGCCGATCTACTCTATCTGCCAGTCCTGCGGATATCTGCCGGGAAGGCAGAACGTGTGTCCCAAATGCGGAGGCCGCGCCGCGGTCTACAGCAGAATTGCCGGTTATTACAGACCGGTTCACGACTGGAACGAGGGGAAGGCACAGGAGTTCAAAAACAGAATCATGTTCCGTGTCTGAGTTTTGGCTATCCTGTAAGCAGCAGTGAATTTTCCGATTATGCACATCTAAGGTATATTCGCATATGATATAGTACAAACCTGATAAATTAAAGGAGATCAATCATATGTGTTGTTGTAATAATAGATGTAATGTAAATTGTGGATGTAATTGTGGATGCGGTTCCTGGAGCTGTGGATGCGGAAATAACAATAATAACAATAATAATTCCTGCTCATGCAGACCGAATGACTGGGCTAACTGCCAGTTCCGCCGCGGCTATGCTGCAGGCTTTAACGCAGGTTATGAGACCGGCTTCAGAGATGGCTTCTGGGCAGGCAATAATAACAACGTAATGCCGATTACGGCTCCTGGCACCGCTGCTGAAGGCGGATGCGGATGTGGCTGCCGCTAATCACCTCGTAAAAATGGATATTCGCTGACACGATAAGATCCGCCGGCACGTTGAGTGCCGGTGGAAACAGTAAAAAGAAAAAAGAAAAGCCAAAAGCCAAAAGCCAAAAGCCAAAAACAGAAAAGCTTTTATGAAACGCAGAGATGAGCCGTTTCATAGAAGCTTTTTTCCTGCGTTTCACCAGCGCATATCTGAAAATCCATTCCACCCGCTGCCCACTCCGCTTCGCAGCATATTAAGCCCCTATACAGTCAGCGCAGCCCGCTGCACCTCCTCCATTGGGAATCAATTTCCCACAACGTGTGACTTACAGCTGACGAAAAGCAATTTTCAGACACACGCAGGTTTTCAAGAGCCGATCATCCGGATAAGAAAAAATAATGACAAAAAAAGGGAATATAGTTTGGTGATATTGCACATTGTAAAACTGAATACATTATGCTAGTCTATATACAAGTCATTGAGGTTGTATACAAATTTAAAGATTTGAATACATTTTTAAAAACAGACCGGGATGACGGAATAACTGACCAGACCAAAAAAGAAATAAGTAAAGGAGAAACAAATCATGAACATGGATTACTTAACAGACAAGTTTTCGCTGGACGGAAAAGTTGCACTGATTACAGGTGCTTCCTACGGAATTGGTTTTGCAATGGCAAAGGGAATGGCTGCAGCCGGCGCAACGATCGTGTTTAACGATATCAAGCAGGAATTAGTAGATAAGGGAATTGCTTCTTATAAAGAAGAGGGAATCGATGCTCACGGCTACGTATGTGACGTAACCAATGAGGCTGCTGTGAATGAGATGGTAGCCCGTATCGAGAGCGAAGTCGGCGTGATTGATATTCTTGTGAACAATGCCGGTATTATCAAGCGTATCCCGATGTGCGATATGACCGCTGAGCAGTTCAGACAGGTGATTGACGTTGATTTAAATGCTCCATTTATCGTTTCCAAGGCAGTTATTCCGTCTATGATCAAGAAGGGACACGGCAAGATCATTAACATCTGCTCCATGATGTCTGAGCTTGGACGTGAGACTGTATCCGCTTATGCGGCGGCAAAGGGCGGCTTAAAGATGCTGACCAGGAATATTGCGTCTGAATACGGTGAATTCAACATTCAGTGTAACGGCATTGGACCTGGCTACATAGCGACTCCTCAGACTGCTCCGTTACGTGAGGCACAGCCGGATGGCTCCAGACACCCATTTGACCAGTTTATCATTTCCAAGACACCGGCAGGACGCTGGGGAGAAGCGGAAGACCTTGCGGCACCGGCAGTATTCTTAGCTTCCGATGCATCTAATTTCATCAACGGACACGTTCTCTACGTAGACGGCGGTATCCTGGCTTATATCGGCAAGCAGCCGCAGTAAATGACTGGAAACAGGGACCGGCGGGAACGGTAACGCTGCATAGCCGGCAATTGACCGCAAAGAAAGGTTATGCTATACTATGAGCACCCGGTGTACTTAAGCCTGGTTATAAAAGAACGAATATTCATGCCATGATTCTGTTTCCGGCAGAGCTCATGGCATGTTTTTTAGAAATGATGACGGAGAGGTGCCATGGAAGAGAAGACGAAAGCCTATAAAAACCGCGGGGAGCTCGTTTTTGAGACGTTAAAGCGGGAGATACTGGACCTGGAGCTGAAACCGGGGCAGATGATCAGTGAGAATGAGATCTGCGAGCGTTTCGGCGTTTCGAGGACGCCTGTGAGAGAAGCGGTCAGAAGACTGCAGGAGCAGGGGTTCGTCATTTCCGTGCCCTATTCCGGCACTCAGGTAACGCTTTTAAATTTGAGCAATATCAAACAGATGATCTATATGCGCGTGGCGGTGGAGACCATGGTTATGCGGGATTTTGTGGACATTGCGACTCCGCTGTGGATGGAGGAGGTCCGCTACATGATCAGAAAGCAGCAGGCCCTCATTCAGGAGAAGGGATTCGAGCCGGAACAGTTCTACCGCATGGATGCGGAGATGCACGCCATCTGGTTCCGGGCCACGGACAAGATGAAGCTCTGGGATATGATTCAGGCGCAGCAGCTTCACTATACCCGGTTCCGTATGCTGGATTTCGTTACAGAGACGGATTTTACCAGGATCATACGGGAGCATACGGAGCTCTTTGAACTGCTGGAGAAAAAGGATATTGCCGGGCTGGAGCGTTCCCTGAAGGAACATCTCTATTACAGCATGAAACGCATGAAACACCAGATCGATGTGGAATATAAAGATTATTTTGAACAGGAGGAATAGACGATGGCGAAAGTATCGATTACCATAAAAGATGAAAATGGCGCGGTAAAAAGCTCTGTCTGCGGTGAGGAACGGGCCGTTCTCGTTTACGAGGGCACGTACTGCGAAGGAGATACCATCACATTTACGACAGACGCAGTGAACCAGCACTACGTGGTTCGTGTGGATGACACCATGGACGAGGCGCTTGTTTATATCACGAAGCCGGAAGTGGTTTATGGGATCCCATTTGATGAGAAGAAGGTTTCCTATAATCCCAAGTCATTTGCCGGGGAGAAACACTATCTGACCATGAGAACAGCGGAGGCGTATGAGACCGCGGCTTACCGCAATCTTGCGAAAAACGTGATGGACCAGCACGGCGATCCGGGCTGTTATCCCCATGTGTATGCGAATGTGGAGACACGCGGCGAAGCGGTGTTCGCAGCGCGCAATGCCATTGACGGCGTGGTTTCCAACGAATCTCACGGTGAATGGCCGTATGAGTCCTGGGGAATTAACCGTCAGGATGATGCGGAGATGACCCTGGAATTCGGCCGTCCCGTGGATTTTGACAGGATTGTTCTCGTTACGAGAGCCGATTTCCCTCATGATAACTGGTGGGTAAAGGCGACATTTACCTTTTCTGACGGCACCACGGAAGTGGTGGATATGGAAAAGAGCGTGAAGCCTCATGAGTTCAGAATTGAGAAAAAGGGAATCACCTGGTTGAAGCTCAGCAATTTGATCAAGGCAGATGATCCGTCTCCGTTCCCGGCGCTGACGCAGATTGAAGTTTACGGGAAGTAAGAGACTGCAGGAAGCAGGAGAAAATGAAGTGCAAATATAAGGTACGCAGCCCCGCCGGGGTCTGCGTACCTTATTTGTCAATTTCTTCACGATATTTGAAATTTCCTCTTTCCCTTTTTCCTTTATTCGAGTAAAATGGTACTATGACAGACACCATTGAGGGGTGGTATAATGAGTCATAATAAGGAGGAAAACATATGGAACTGCTGTTTATGGAGCCTGTGTTCAAGGAAGCAATATGGGGAGGCACGAAGCTTCGCGACGTGTTCGGCTATGAGATTCCAAGTGATACGACAGGCGAATGCTGGGCTGTGAGCGCCCATAAGAATGGAGACTGCCGGATCGCCGGCGGTATGTATGACGGACGGCTGCTGAGCAGCCTGTGGGAAGAGAAGCCGGAGCTTTTCGGGAATTATCCGGGAGATCAGTTCCCTCTTCTCGTCAAGATTATTGATGCAAAGGCGGATTTAAGCATTCAGGTTCATCCGGATGACGAGTATGCGAAGGTTCATGAGGACGGATCGCTGGGAAAGACAGAGTGCTGGTATATTCTGGACTGTGACCCGGGGACGGAGATTGTCATCGGCCACCATGCAGGGAGCCATGAGGAGATGGAAGCCATGATCCGCGGCCATCAGTGGGACGAATTTATCCGCAAGGTCCCGGTAAAGAAGGGCGACTTCTTCCAGATCAATCCGGGATGCGTCCATGCCATTAAGGGCGGGACTCTGATTCTGGAGACCCAGCAGAGCAGTGATATTACATACCGTGTCTACGACTATGACAGACTGTCTGATGGAAAACCGAGGCAGCTGCACGTGGAACAGAGCATTGCGACCATCGAGGCGCCGTTTAAAGAGGCCTCCTGTGACACCTTTACGGAAAAGATACCGGGGGCTGTGCACACGCACCTCATTACGTGTCCGTTCTATTCTGTGGACAAGTATGAGATCGACGGCGTGTTTACCAGGGAATTCAGCCGGTTTTTTGCCAATGTCAGCGTGATCAGCGGCAAAGGCTATGTAAACGGAATTCCGCTGGAAACGGGACAGCATTTTATCGTTCCGGCAGGAGCGGGAGAATTGAGATTTGAAGGAAAGATGTCGGTGATCTGTTCCAATCCGGAGTCAGGGACTCTGTAGGAAGCTGCGGCACATCGGGATTCAGATAAAGGAAGAATACAGACAGGAGGAGTAATGAGATGAGACTTGGAGCATTAGAGGCAGGCGGAACAAAGATGGTTTGCGCCATCGGTAACGAACAGGGTGAGATATTTGAGCGGGTTTCGATTCCGACGGAGACACCGGAGATTACGATGCCGAAGCTGATTGCATATTTTAAGGACAAGGAGATCGAAGCGCTGGGAATCGGCTGTTTCGGTCCTATCGATTTAAACAGAAAGTCAGAGACCTACGGATACATTACCACGACACCGAAGCTGAAATGGGCCAATTATAATATAGTAGGCGCGTTCCAAGAGGCGCTGGGTGTTCCGGTTGGCTTCGACACGGATGTGAACGGCTCTGCGCTGGGTGAGGCGACCTGGGGCATCACAAAGGGGCTGGAAAACAGTGTGTACTTTACCATCGGAACCGGAGTGGGCGCCGGAATCATTTCCAACGGAAAGCTGCTCCACGGCATGCTTCATCCGGAAGGCGGCCATGTGCTTTTAGCGAAGCATCCGGACGACACGTATGCGGGAAAATGCCCGTATCACAGAAACTGTCTGGAAGGTCTGGCTGCGGGTCCAGCCATTGAAGAGCGCTGGGGCAAGAAAGGAATCGAGCTTGCAGACAGGAAGGAAGTATGGGAGATGGAGGCCTTCTACATCGGCCAGGCCATCGTGGATTACATCGTGATCCTGTCTCCTCAGAGAATCATTCTGGGCGGAGGTGTTATGCATCAGGAGCACATGATGCCGTTGGTGAGAGAAGAAGTGAAGCGCCAGCTAAACGGCTATATCCAGACAAAGGAGCTGGAGGATTTGGACAGCTACATCGTTCTTCCAAGCCTGAATGACAATCAGGGAATCATGGGAGCCTTAAAGCTCGCCATGGATGAACTGGAGCTGGCAGAGTAAGCGGGAAATTGCCATTTTTCTCCTAGTGATAAAGCGGTACCAGTATGTTATGATACATTTTGTAACAGAAATGTAACAATTTTGTAATATACAAGGAGGACTTTATCATGAGAAAGTTACCATTATTTGTTCTGGCAGCAGCAACCGCACTGAGCATCGCCAGTGTACCGATGACGGCTCACGCAGCGACCATCCAGGTAGTTGGAGGCGGCAATGGTATGAATGGTTATATGACTAACTGCAGCGGACAGACCGGCAATTTGGCAAATATGTTAAATCAGCTGGGCGCGGGTACGGGCAGCAGAGGCAGCTTGGGCTGCGGTCTCGGTCAGAACTTAGCGGGTAACGGATCCTGCGGTTACGGCCAGGGCTGTGCGGACAACGGATCCTGCGGCTACGGTCAGGGTTGTGCAGATAACGGATCCTGCGGCTTCGGTCAGAGCTGCTCCGGCAACCAGAACTGCACCAACGGTCAGAGCTGCGGCGGAAATCAGAACAGCGGCATGAACGGACAGAATTTTCCTTTCATGATGATGCGTTAGAGCACTTTTCAAACACGCTCTGATTCACGGTGCGGCTACGGAAGAAAAACAGCGTTAGAACGAATAGAATAAAAAGAAAAATGATACATAAACAGAAATAAAAAGCAGATAAAAAAGCAGAGAAAAGAATCTCCGCCTCGCAGATCGGAATGCGCGGCGGGGATTCTTTTTTTCTCCTGCGATTTTCTTCTGAAACAGGAATACGACACATCCCCCAATCTGCCTATTGACTTTTAATTTCCACACCGCTATAATCCATTACGTTTAAAAAGATAAACACACTTCTAAACACACTTCAGGGCAAAACAAGGAGGCTTGGAAAGATGAAGCAGATATGGGCCATATTTCTCAGAGATATAAAGAACATAGGAAAAAATCCGGTGGCGGTTATCGTAGCGCTGGGAATCATGATACTGCCGTCGCTGTATGCGTGGTTCAACATCGCGGCGAACTGGGATCCTTACGGCAATACGAAGGGGCTCCGGGTGGCTGTGGCCAGTCTGGATCAGGGGACACGGATCGAACAGCTGGACACCACCGTAAACATCGGTGACATGATTATTTCCAATCTCCATGAAAATGATCAGATTGGATGGCAGTTTGTGGATGAGGAACAGGCGGTGGAGGGCGTGAAGGCGGGCCGTTATTACGCCTGTGTCATCATTCCGGAGGACTTCAGCGAGAAGACGGCCAGCATCTTTACGTCGAACGTTCAGAAGCCGACGCTTCAGTACTATGTGAATGAAAAGAAAAATGCAATCGCCACGAAAATAACGGATAAGGGCGTCAGCACCATCCAGCAGCAGGTGAATGAATCCCTGATCAGCGCTTCTTCAGAGGCACTGGGGAAGGCATTTCACGTCACCTACGGTACGGTGGAAGGGAAGAAGGAGGATCTGGCGGATGAGATGGTGTCCTCCATGAAGGATGCCAGAAATGACCTGGTTCTGATGGGCAGCTCGGTCGGCGCATTAAAATCGTCTCTGACCGCGGGAAAAGGTCTTTTGAGCAGTGTTCAGGCAATGCTTCCGGATTCCAAAGAGCTGCTTAAGTCGGGGCAGGACACGGGAGCGGAGGCCAGCCGTCTCATCCGCACCTCAGAGGATTTGTCCGACACCATGACAGACAGCGTGGGAAATGTGCTGGACATCGAAGATGGCCTGATGGACTCTGTGGACCGCTCGGTCCGCGATGCCATTGACCGCTGGGACCGCGATGCGAACGCGGCAGCAGGGGAATTAAACAAGGCCTCTGACGTATTAAATACACTGCTGAATGTGAACCAGAAGCTTTATGATCTGGTGAACAATTTAAAGGAGAAGATTCCTGGACCGGGAAAGGTTCTGGGAGTGCTGTCCGATATGATTACCAGCCAGATCGACAGGCAGAAAAATATGATACATATGATAGAGACGGCGGAGGACACGGTATTAAGGACGGGGAAGCTTCCGGAGGACGCCAGACAGGAGATCAGGAAATCACTGGAGGAGATGATGGATCAGGGGTCGCGGATTACGGATCAGTATCACAGCCAGGTGAAACCGGCCCTGACGGCAGGACTGGACAGTCTTTATGACAGCATTTCCGCCGCGTCCGATTACGCAGTCGGTATTAACGGGCTTCTGCCGCAGATTGACGGCACCCTGACTCAGACCACGGGTTCCTTTGACAGTCTGATCGAGACGCTGGACCAGACTGCGTCCATGATCGCGGCCGGTGAGGAAAAACTGGACCGCATCATCGATGAGGTGGAATCCGTGGAGGAGAGCGAGAGGCTGGCCAAGATTGTGGAGATCATGAAAAATGATCCGGAGACCATGGGGGATTTCCTGTCATCCCCGGTGAATCTGGAGGAGAATCAGATCTATCCCATTGAAAATTACGGTTCGGCCATGACTCCGTTTTACACGATTCTCGCCATATGGGTGGGCGGTCTGGTCCTGGTGGCTGTTTTGAAGTGCCGCGTTGTGGAGGACGAGAAAATTCAAGGCGGTAAGGCGTATGAAAAATACTTTGGAAGGTACTTCATCTTTATGTTGTTCGGTGTGGCGCAGGCGCTTATTGTGTCGCTGGGAGACCTCTACCTGCTGAAGATCCAGTGCCTGGAGCCGGCGAAATTCGTGCTGGCGGCGGTTCTGGCGAGCGTGGTGTTTGTCAATATCATCTACACGCTCACCATCTCCTTCGGCGATGTGGGGAAGGCCCTGGCGGTCGTCCTGCTCGTTATTCAGGTGGCCGGGGCAGGGGGAACCTTCCCGATTGAGGTGACGCCGCATTTCTTCCGTATGGTCAATCCGATGCTGCCGTTTACACACGCCATTAATGCCATGAGAGAGTGCGTCGGCGGTATCTACGGAAATGCCTACCGCGAGGATATGGCAAAGGTCCTCTTATATCTGCCCATCTCCCTGTTTGTGGGCGTGGTTCTGCGAAAACAGGTGATCAGGTTGAACGATTTCTTCGAGCGCAAGCTGGAGGAAACTGGGGTGATGTAGGTTTAACAGCCAGCTTCGGCGGCGTGGCAGCGCATTCCGGCCCGGTAGTGGAAAATCATGATTCCGCCAATGGTGAGTGCTGAAAACAGAGGGAACAGAAGCCAGACATACGACAGGGAAAGACCGCTTACGATCAGACTTCCCAGTACGGAGGCGGCCAGCCCTCCAGCCCGCAGGGAAAGGGAGAGAACCGACATCATGCTTGCGCGCTGGTCATTGCCGACGTCCTCGTGGAAGACTGTATTTTCAATCAGATTCCCGGCGCCCAACACAATGTAGACCAGGACGAAGAGGGCCAGAAACAGCCAGACCCGGTGGGTAAATCCCAGGGCGGCGACGCTTAACACGAGAAGAAAACGCAGGATCCAGTATGTACGCCAGCTCTTTTCCGGTGTGAGCACTGCTTTTTTGGACTGCATGGCTGCCTCGGCCGCTTTACTGCCGATGGTGACGCCTAAGTAGCCCAGGCAGGTGACCACACCGAAGATCCATCCCAGCTGCTCGGGGAGAAATGTCTTGAGCGTCGGCTGCCAGTAGACTTCGACGGTACAGAGAAGCAGCCCGTAGGCGGCAGACATCAGAACAATGGTGATGACCGAAAGGCTGTTTCGGAGGGAGTGATACAGGCCCCGGAGCTGCTCCTTAAACTGGAGGACGGGGGAAAGGGGGCTCCTTTCGCGGGCAGGCTCCTTCACAAAGCAGGCGGCCAGAAACAGGATAAGCGCCTGTATGGCCAGAGCCAGGATCAGGAGAAGGCTATAGGAGCCGTCCAGAAATCCCAGGACACCGCCGGTAATGGACCCGAGAGCCAGGCCGACGCTGTCGATGACAGCCATGGTGCTGTTGATCTTTTCCAGATTTCGGCCCTCCTGCTCCCGGAGATACGTCTCGATCTCCAGAGCCTCGATGGAGCCGGAGCTGAAAGCACGGCCGATACCCTGCATGGCACACGCGGCGGCCAGCATGAGGAAATGGCTGCTAAACATAAGGAGGACGTAGTTTGCCATCATGAAACAGGCAGACAGTAAGAAGATTCGTTTCCTTCCGATCAAATCCGCCATAATTCCGCTGGGGAGTTCCAGCACGACGACCATAACGGCAAAAATTCCGATGCACAGCGACAGGTTTTCCAGGGTGGCGCCGTGGCTTAAGAGCACGAGGGAGAGTACCGGCGCGAGAAGTCCGGTACCGAAGGCATTGGCCCCAAATAACAGGATGTGGCTTCGTTTCATGATGGCTGCTCCTCCTTTTCTTCCGAAAGCGAACTGTGGGGATATGCCACCAGACCAAATTCCCAGGGAATCGTGTCTTTGCCCGGAACCGAGTGTGCATCGGTGAAATCCAGAATTAAGTGGTACAGCTCCTCCGCATCTTTTTTCGATAAATGGACGACTCCGCTGGTAAAATCTCCGGTCGTCATCACATCAGACTTATCTTTCGCCCGCTTTAGGCGGTCTTTAAAACCATTCCAGAGTTCCGTCATGATATAATCCGACAGATAGAAGCGCTCTTCCCTTAAATCATCATCCAGATTCCCGCCTATGGAGACGGAGACCGGAAGCTTTTTATAGTATTTCGCCTGGATGCCATGGATGGATTCCGTGTGGTCCAGCTCCAGCAGGCCCAGCTCCTCCAGCTTCCTGATATGGAGCGAGACGGAAGAGGCCGATATCTTTAAGACATTCGACAGCTGCTTGGGGGTCATGGGCTTACCGCTTACCTCCAGGGCCTTTAGAAGGCGCTGACGCTGCGGGTTCATATAGATATCCATTTGTTTCCGGGTGGCGAGTGTTATCATTTTCCGTTCTGACATAAGATCCTCCTTTACGGCAGACCGCTTTTTGCAGACCGGGAGAAACAGAATCTTCCGATGGTGCGGGGCGGTGTCGTTTTCCTTCCGTCTATGTGCTTTTTTGTAATATATGATACTTTTATTATAACGTTACATATTATGTAATGTCAAGGCGATTTTATAAATCTTGCCGGCCATCCTGTTTTGTGGTATTCTGGAGATAGATTTGGAAAAACAAAAAATCCGGACCGGAGCCGATAACTGCTTATCGGGTTCCGGTCCGGATTCTGGGTGCGGATCACATGATTACTGACCTTCGTTCACGATTTCCTGCAGAACGTTGATAAGATCGTAGATCGTGTTAATCTGCACGTTCCGATCCAGGATTTCATTTTTCAAATCGATGGAAAGCGTCTCGAATTTGGCCTGGACGGCGGGAGCAATATAGGACATGTTCATCACCTCCTGGTTAGGATGTGTAGTGAGAGGATAAGATATACGGATTGTGGAAGAGAATTTGACTGAAATTGCAATGCGAAAAAATACCGGAAATCCTTTTTTAGAGGACTCCGGCATTTTTCATTTTGGTGGTTCTGAGTATACCATTCAGGATAAGAGGAATGCTCCAGTTATGAAAAACTAGAGCATGGTTATACTGGTTACATACGGTTCACCGTTTAGTGGCTGATAAATATCTACGACAGCAAACTGTGGGTTTAAATCTTCCGTCTGCGGTTCTGCGATTGTCATGAATTTGTAATTGGTTCCATTTACTACCTGCGTTGCTACGGCTATGGGAGTATAGAAGAAATCGCTATGTCTTCCGATTGCGTTAAAAAATATGAAGGAGTCATATGGCGTAAGATATGACTGATAAGACCATCCGCCTGGCATGGGTCACCTCATGAACGTTAGTTAGTACAGTATATGCATTTCTGTTTGAATTGTCGATTTCTATTTTACATAATTTGTCGCTATATTTTCGTACAGGCGGCAGATAATATAGGGTGAGGGAACAGATTTGGGGCGTAAAAATAACATTTGTGCACGCTTTTATACATTACCGCACATATTTGTAACCATAAAATGGATATTTATGGTATAATTAACCATATCGTCCACAACAGGAGGATTCCATGCACGTTTTTAATCCGGTATTTTATGATGAATATAACCTGATGAACTATCTGGATTTTGCCGTTATGAAGACGGCGAAGCTGTATCCGGATGTGCTGCGGGAGGAGATTTATCTGCTGTTCTATTTAATAAAAGATAATTTCCAGGCAAATATGAAATATCTGAGAGAGAACAATGTAGACGTGGATTGCTTCGGCTTCCTGCCGGTCAGGAGAAATACCAGGAACTCCGTGGAAGCGTTTTTTGACATGTTTAATTTGATTAACGCTGAGAATTATATATCCGTTCTGCTGTATATGAATGATAAAAAGAATAACCGATACGACGATCTTTATAAGAAATATGCGTTTAAAGGTGATTTTACGATCATCAGCAAGAGGGATATCGCAAAAGATCATGGCTTAGGCCGGATTACTGATGATGAGAAGATGGCTAAAATCGACCAGGTGGAGAGCGGATCCAACAGTTATATTCATCCGAGTATCTTTATCCCCCTTTATACGCCTGCGGACATTGAGGCAAAGGAGGAGATCCTGCGTGATTTACTCCGGGTCAATACCTGGCTGTTAGGCGGCGCATACCATCAGCTGTGCTGCTTTATATTGAACAAATATGGCTCCCTGAAATCCTTTGATTGCCTTCACTGCACGAAGAATTCGGCGTGTTTTGAATGCTTTGAAAACTATTATGTTTCATTTAAAGAGATGATTGAACAGGAGCTGTTTCCGCTGAGTCAGGAATGCGGCAGTGATGAACCATTTAAAAATATGAGGTAAAAATTATATGAAATACAATTTACGTTCACTATATTTGTGTGTGGATGAGATGGAACGGGCTTTGAACTTTTACGAGGATTTCTTTGAAATGCCCCCTCTTATCAAGGATGATATCTACAGTATCTTTGCGATTGGAGGATTCCGGCTGGGTTTATTTGCGTATAAAATGATGGGGGAGGAACATACATATGGAAGTAACTGCCTGCCAAGTATCGAAGTGGAAAGTCTGGAGCTGCTGAATCAGAAGCTGGCGGGCCTGGAACTTTGCTTTCCTTTGACGAAAATTAAGGACAACTGGGTTGCGGAATTTGTGGACAGCGAGGGGAATCATATCGAAATGACCGCGCCGGTTTAACGAAATGATAAGGATTGGAATGATACAGCATCATTCCCGAAAGGAACGACATGGAGTTAAAATATATTGATATAGGATTAAATTTGATGGGAAAGCAGTTCGATTCAGACCGGGAAACGGTTGCAGCCGATTCGTTTGCAGCCGGTGTCGGCTTTATCGTGACGGGAACGGATCTAAAATCAGACCGCGCGGCGGTCGATTATCTGAAAAAAAGCAAATTTGAGCATGCATGGTGCACCTGCGGAATTCACCCGCACAATGCCGACCGATGGGACGAGAATTATAAGAAACAGCTGTTGGAGCTGATTCAGCGCAACCGCGGAATAGTGGCCGCTGTGGGGGAGGCTGGCCTGGATTACGACAGAATGTTCTCCACTAAGGAAAATCAGAAACGGTGTTTTTCGGATATTCTCGACATTGCCGAGAGCCTGGAACTGCCGCTTTTTCTTCACGAGCGGAGCGCGGAACAGGACTTTATAAAATTGATGAAACAGCATCAGGAGCTGTGCCGGAGAAGCGTTGTGCATTGTTTTACCGGTTCAAGGGGAACGGCATACCGGTATTTACAGCTGGGATGTTATATCGGAATCACAGGCTGGATCTGTGATGACAGGAGGAACAGGGAGGTAGTGGAGGCCGTCAAAAGCATCCCCCTCGACCGGCTGATGATCGAAACGGACGCGCCCTATTTGACGCCGCTGAATATCAAGGGGCTGCCGCGGCGAAATGTTCCGGTAAATATAAAGTATGTGGCAGAAAAGATCGCCGCAGTCAAAAATACAGACGTTGAAGCCGTGGAGCAGGCAGCGCTTAGAAATACCAGGCAGTTTTTCAATCTATAAACTGGTTGATGGATTGTCATATGCAGTGAAATAAAATGTGGGAGGAAACCAATGTCAACTACATATTATATAGCAAACAGAAAGAGAAAAAAAGAGTGCGAGGAGTTTAAGAAATTCTGGGAAGAAGAATGGTTTCCGGAGATTACAGATAAGCTTTACCAATTCTGTACTGGGACAAACGGTGAGATCGTAAATAAAGATCTGGCAGAGAGCATCACAGAAGATAAAATGTGCGGGTTTTCCAGCACGCCGTTGAGCGATACCTTATACGAGGAGGCGTTTCTTACGGTGAATAAGTCCGGCGTATTCTGGCATAAGTGTGAGGTGGAAGGCGTTCTGCTGAACAGCCTCGAGGAGCTGATTAAATTTTTTTCGAAGAAGGCCAACCAGGAGACGTATTCGCTGGAGGATCAAAATGGACGGGTATGCACCCTGAATGATTTGATCAGGGAGCTTAGTGGGAAATAAAACGTGTGCAGGGTGCTTTATGCGGACTGATGATAGGCGAAAAGACAGGATGGAGCGCGGAAGAAAGTGTGGTACGATGAGAAAAATCATATTTTTGCTGATATCCCTCGTTGTGATTCTGCTGGTTCGTGCCGCAGTCTTGCAGGGGTCTGTTGGAACAATGGAGAAGACTGTGGATACGGCGCAGAGCGGAAGCAGTGAGATTTCTTTTCAGGGAAAGAAGGAGGAGCGTTATAGATTCAGTTACTCATCCACTGTTAAGGAAGGTACGCTTGAGATGCTTCTGACTGACAAAGGGGGAAATGTGCTGCAGACTTATGAAACCGGTATTTCTTCTAACAGGGAAATCTTTATGAAGAATGACGATATCTACTCTGTGGTCGTGGCCTATAAGGATTTTGTCGGAAGTTATGATGTGAAAATAGAGAAGTGATCAGATCTGTATTTCCGCATTAGAAAATGCCGGGAGCCCTTATGAGAAAGGCCTTCCGGCATTTTGCGAAGAATTGGAGTAACGGGATTTAAGATGTTGTGCCTTAACCCAAGTTATAAAATTAATATTGCGTCGCATCATCTTTTTATATATTCGTGAATTATTTTATTTAACTATTATTTCATTTGTTAAGGATCTTAATTCTTTAGCTATCTGCTCTTCATTGTTCTCGCAACCTATAATATTTCCTTTCATAATAGTATACGATTTATAGACTCTTGTATTGTAAGAACAAGGGTCTTGTTTTTAGACTTTTTAAGGTTTTGCAGGGGGTGATATGAGCCTGAAGTAAATGACCGCATCATTGTATATTTTTTAAATATCCATAGTAAAAGTTCCCCGATCATTCGTTATAATACTATTGTAAACTAATGGTTGGATAAATTCTAAAGAACATATGAACTACTTAAATGATGGTATTTAAAAATAAAGAGCCACTACACAATTGTAGCAGAATATGGTAATATTTTATTTATATAGGAGGCGATTATGGGGCGATCAGATTTACAAGGTACACCTTGGCATTATGAATATGCTAAAAGTGAGCGCGTATGCGACAGTACCAATTGCGTATTTAACATTGGATATTGCTCTTGCAAAGCATCGGTGAATCACAAAAACAAATGCGCCGGTAAGTTAAATTGTGATGAGTTTGAAAAGCAAATGAAATCGTTAAAGCATAAGGACATAAAGAATATAAAATCACAGCAGCAAAGCGCAAAGCAACAAAAGTTTAGTTCTAATAAGAGTACAAAAACTAAAAAGAATGTAAAAATTATTTCTATTGGAGACAATATTGTAGTCGTTCATTATAAAACTAATGAACAGATAAACATCTCAATAAGAGACAGTAAAAATCCGTTTGTCGGAAAGAGACTAGACGAGATAGTTACAATAAAAGGCGAGATGTACTCGATTCGTAAAATTATGAAGATAAAGAACAGTTAACATACACGATAATGGGGAGATTATGAAAAAGTATAAATGTATTATCGCAACATTAAGTCTATCTGTTTGTATTTCTTTAGGTAGTTGTCTAATCTCATTTGCTGGTCAATGGAAGCAAGATGAAAATGGATGGCGATATCAAAAGGATGACGGAACGCCAATAATCAATGATTGGTTTAGTGATTCATTAAATGAAAAGACATATCATTTCGATACTTTTGGATATATGAATAAAGGATTAACATATATAAATGATAAGTGGTATTACTTTTATGATGATGGATCTTTAAGATTCAATTATTACAATCCTGATGATAATCTAATTAGCGATAATGATGGACGGGTAATTCAATTAGATACGTCAGGTGTAACTGTCGCGGTTATAAGCCTGACAACAAATTCAAAAATTCTAATTGGTCTTAATATTATAAATTGTGGGAGTTCGCCAATAACATTAGGGCCTAAGTGTTCTATTTCAGATCCAGACTATCATACAAGTTTTTTTATGTATGATTCAAAAACATGTTCACTATTAGACCAAGTAGTGATTGCTCCTAAAGCAGAAAAAACAGTTTCCTTTATATCAATAGATATGAATCAACTAAATATAAAATCAGGAGTTACAACAGCAGGATACAATATTCTTTGTAATTCTGCAGAGTATACTTTTTATATGCCAATATATTATACTGATGATAATTTTAGTGGTACAATTATTCATATGGATTAGAACCATTGGGGACTTAAAGTTGGCGAGATAGAAAGGTTTGTGTAGCGCTCCTGCAACTTGTGACGTTATTTTTTAAGAGAAATCTTTAACTTTACCCATGTTAGATAGTTTGTGGATAACGATTTTTCGATTTTTGAAGGTGTCGACAAGGCTGGCACTTTTGCCAGGGGTCATATAAATCTTTTTAGTATGTAATGGATAAGCAGCAGGATTACCGCTGTAATTGGAGAGTAACTATGGAAGTATTCGGAAATATTATAGTATCAATAATGACTGCATCATTAACATTCATAATAACACGTTATGAGATATATAAAAAACGTCCAACTAATAAACTTGAGATATCCTATAATAAATTCTATTATCCAGCTCTTGTATGGGGGGAAAAACTTAATTTTACTTGTACGGCCTATGATAATTACGTGAGTCAGGTAAAGACTAGAATTAAAGCTTATGATAAGTATGTTACAGGAGAAACAAAAAAACTATTTAGTAAGCTCGAAGATTCTCTGATAGATCATAAAGATACCGTAGCTGCCTATGAAAAGTTTTACAAAGATATTAAGCACAACAATCAAAAATTGAGAAGTGAAATTGGGTATATAGAACCGAATTATATTGAAAAATTTATAGCTAAGAGTACAACAGAGAAGTTCTCGACAGTACTTCCTATTATTTATATAGCATACGCTCTATTTACATATGCCAGTGTAGTATATTTTGGCATAAATAATAAGGTTACTCTATATTTTGTTGGTATAGGCGCTGTTATTTTGTTTATCTTGGCGATTATTTTTACAGTAGTAGCAATTATTGAACTAATTAACGATATAAAAACTTTTATAAGAAGAAAAAAGGTAGTTCGTAGGGTAAGAAAAAAAGATTTATATAAATATAAGTGATACTTCATTTTCGCAACTGATATTTTTTCAGAGGTAAGTATATACAAATCCAATCCATGGAGTTAATGAAGTATCCCTTACCTCATCCTGTTCTGCTAAAGTGCAAAATGAAATAAGTGTTTGTTCTTCGACAAGCATAAGGACTTTAGTTGATTTTCCACACAGATCCATTAAATAATCGTTGCGTAATAATTTAGATAAGTATTGCCCAGCACCCCAATCACTTTTGCCAATTTTTTCTTTCCAAAATATTTTATTATATATATCAAAATAGTTTATAATTTCCAATAGAATTCCCCCCTTAAATCTTATTTATTACTTATCCTACGAGATTATAGATTACCTGTTTCATAATCAAAAGATGAGAGAATTGTCTTGTAATTCATATAATATTTCAATTCTGATAGTGAAAATGGTTTAAGTGAATATTTTATCAATAAAACTATTTGCCCCCGTAATTTAATTCTATAGTAATGCGCTTAATTTAATACAGTGTCCTCATATAGACTGTTTTGCTGTTGTACGGGTATACTATAGTAATGAGATGTAAAGTCTCCCCTTCGGTTATATAACGCCAGTTATTAATATTACCATTCTCGTATCCAAATTGGATTCAAGTCGGTGTACCCCATTTTATTAAGCAAAATCATAGCGTCGTTTAAAACATTGGTGTGCCCCTTTTTGAACGGATTATCTGTATTATCAAGAAGAAAAGAGATAATTTCTGCTATGATTTTTGGCCTAGTCAGGCAAATAAGAGTTTCGGTATTGTCTTTCAGCGCTTTAATTTCATAGAATGCCCAGAACATGATAGGATCATCATCTGGAGCTACCCCATTAAAAACCAGTGCTACTTTAGCTGTTTTATCTTCTTTGGGAGTAATATTCAAAACGAAGTCTTTACCGCTCAAATACCAATAAACAAATAATTGTTTTCTGACTGTAATATTTCGTAGCTTGTTTTTCAAATGTACGTCTCCCGTAAAGTTTTATTCTGTAGAAAATAGGTGAGGGGGCTGCCATGCTACATTGTTTTTTTAATAAACGTTAATGGCACAGAATTTTGCCTGTATCAGGCCATACGACCAAAGATACAACGCTCAAATATCTTTACAATTATTACCGTGACAGCGAAACAAAGAATCGTGTTAAGAAAACGTCAATACTCCATACAAATAATAATTGTCTTCAACTGTCTTCAAAAAATAAGGCGTTTTTGGATAATAAAAAAGTGTCAGAAGCCTTATAAATAAAGACAATCCAACACTTCTGTGTGAATCGGAGTAACAGGATTTGAACCTGCGACCTCTCGGCCCCCAGCCGAGCGCGCTACCAAGCTACGCCATACTCCGTTTCTGGTCACTATGGTATTATAGCAGAAAGTTTGCGATTTGAAAAGTATATTTGTTGAAATATTTTATATTTTAAGATATGATGGTAAGGACGATATGATTCATGGAGAAAAGACAGGTGAGAAAGAATATGAAACCGATCGTGAGTTTTGATGTAGATATGACACTTTTGGACCATAAGGACTGGACGATACCGGACAGCGCCATGGAGACCCTGGAACGGCTCCGGGAGAATTACACCATTGTGCTGGCCACCGGCCGCGACATGGATTCCAGCTTCAGCGTCGTGTTAAAGGAACAGATCAGGCCGGATGCCATCATTCATTTGAATGGAACGAAGATTACGGTGGGGGACACGATTATTTACGAGCATCTGTTTGATAAGGAACTGATGAGGCAGATCATTGCCTATGCACAGGAGGATGCAGCCTGCAGCGTGGGAGCCAGTGTGGGCGGGTATGATTACTACGTGCATCCGGAAGTGGTGAACCGCCACGATACGGATCTGTGGGGAGAATGCGGACGCCGGTTTGCGGACCCGTGGAAGCTTCCTGATTTGGACGTCAGGACAATGGCATACATTGGAGATGAAAAAGGCGCAAAGGCCATGGGGGCCCGGTTCCCCGAGGTAAATGTGCACATGTTCGCGGAAAAACGGGGCGCGGATGTGGTGGAGAAGACAGCCAGCAAGGCTATGGGGCTGATCCGCCTCTGCGACTATTTTAATATCCCTCTTTCCAGTACGGTGGCGTTTGGGGACAGCATGAACGATTACGATATCGTGAAGACGGCAGGCATCGGAATCGCCATGGGAAACGCCATGGAAGAGCTTAAGGAAGCTGCGGATTATGTGACTGATGCCGTGGATTCGGATGGAATCCGCAATGCCTGTGTGCATTTTGGGCTGATCCGGTTATAAGGGTGTGTGGCATTACTTTTATGAAAATATACAGGGAAGGAAATAAGTAGCATGGCAAAACATTATGATATTTTTATCATAGGCGGCGGGCCCGGCGGTTATACGGCTGCGCTTAAGGCAGCAGGGCTGGGGCTTAAGACTGCAATTGCAGAGAAGGAAAAACTGGGCGGGACCTGTGTCAATAAGGGGTGTATTCCGACGAAGGCTCTGCTTCATGCCTCCAGTATGTTTGCAGCGTTTCAGAGCTGTGATGTATTTGGAGTATCGGCTGATTTCATTTCTTTTGACTTTAAGAAAATGCAGGACTATAAGAAACGTTCTGTAAAAGAGTACCGGAAGGAAGTTCGGGAATCGATTGAAAATGCGGGGGTCGACTATATCGAGGGAACGGCGACGATCCGCCGGGGACGGACCGTGGAGGTCAACAGTCCTTCAGGTAAAGACTATTACGAGGCAGATCACATTATTATCGCAACGGGGGCGAAACCGGTGATACCGGATATTCCGGGAGCGATGCTGCCGGGCGTTCTGACGAGTGACCGGCTGCTGGCTTCTGATACCTGGAATTACGACCGTCTCACGATTATTGGCGGCGGCGTGATCGGAGTGGAATTCGCAACGATATTCCAGGCGCTGTGCTCCCATGTGACGATCATCGAAAGCCGGGAGCATTTACTGGGACCTATGGACAATGAAGTTTCCGAGGTCCTGGAAAATGAACTGAGACGGAAAGGAATCGCTGTCCAGTGTGAGGCAAAGGTCCTGGAAATCCGCGAGGAGGAACAGGGACTCATCTGCGTTTATGAGGCGGCTGGAGAGGTGCGGACGATCCGTTCCGGCCAGATTCTCCTGGCAGCAGGCCGAAAGCCGAATCTGGACGGACTTTTTGGACGGGATGTCAGCCTTGCCATGGAAGACGGATGTCTTAAGACGGATTCAGAGTTCCGAACCAGTGAATCCGGCATTTACGCCATCGGCGATGTGACGGCCGGCAAGATGCTGGCTCATGTGGCGGCGGCCGAGGGTACTTATGTGGTTGAAAAGATCGCGGGCGTGCATCACACTATCCGGCTTTCTGTGGTTCCGAATGGCATGTTTGTGGAACTTCCAGTCGTGCCGGGATGCATTTATACCGAGCCGGAGATTGCTTCCGTCGGAATTACGGTGGAAGAAGCGAAGGCCCATAACATGAAGGTGCGCTGCGGGCGCTACTCCATGAGCGGTAATGGAAAATCCATCATTACCAGAGAACAGAGCGGATTTATTCATCTGATTTTTGAGGAATATTCCGGAACCATTGTCGGCGCTCAGATCGTCTGTCCGCGGGCCACTGATATGATCAGTGAGATGGCGACTGCTATCGCAAATGGCCTGACAGCGGATCAGCTCATGCTTGCCATGAGGGCCCATCCGACTTACAGCGAGGGCATAACGGCGGCAATCGAGAATTATTATGAAGCAAAAGGAGACGAAAGGTTATGATTCAAGAGAGAATTGCAGCATTACGAAGCCTGATGGCGGAGCGCCAGATTGACGCTTACATGATTCCAACCTCCGATTTTCATGAGTCGGAATACGTGGGCGATTATTTTAAATGCAGGAAATTTATCACTGGTTTTACAGGGTCCGCAGGTACGGCGATTATCACGCAGACAGAGGCGAGACTCTGGACCGACGGCCGGTATTTCGTACAGGCGGCGAAGCAGCTGGAAGGAACCGGCGTGCTCCTCATGAAATCCGGTCAGGAGGGCGTTCCGACCGAGGAAGAGTATCTGGCAGAGGTTATGCCTCAGAACGGAACCCTGGGTTTCGACGGCCGTGTCGTCAACAGCCAGCTGGGAGAGAAGCTGGAAGAACTTTTGGAAGACAAGCACGTGAAATTTTCCTGGAAGGAAGACCTGGTGGATCTCATCTGGGAAGACCGTCCGGCGTTATCCGCTGAACCGGTCTGGATTTTAAAAGAAAACTACGCGGGCAAATCAGCAGCGGATAAGATTGCTGATTTAAGGGAAGCGATGAAGAAGGAGAAGACCACGGTCCACGTCCTTACCACGCTTGATGATATCGTGTGGCTGTTAAATATCCGTGGAAATGACGTCGTCTGCAATCCCGTAGTCCTTTCCTATGCATTGGTGACGATGGAACGGTTCTATTTATTTATCAATGAGGCGGTTCTGGACAGCGAAGTGAAATCCTATTTAAAAGAGCTGGGCGTTACCGTACGGCCGTATAATGATATTTACGATGCGGTGAGCCAGTTAAAGGGCCAGAAGGTACTTCTGGAGACAGCGAAGACCAACTATGCGATCATCAGCAATCTGGATGAATCCAATGCAGTTGTTGACCGTATGAATCCGACCGCTCCGGCCAAAGCAGTCAAAAATCCGGTTGAGATCGAAAATATGAAGAAGGCCCATATCAAAGACGGTGTGGCCATGGTGAAGTTTATCTGCTGGCTGAAAAAGAATATTGGAAAGCAGACGATCACCGAGCTTGACGCGGAGCATTACCTGGATAATCTGCGCGCAGAGCAGGAGGGAAATCTGGGACTTTCGTTCCATACCATATCCGCTTATGGGGCAAATGCGGCGATGTGCCACTATTCCGCGACGCCGGAGAGCAATACGACTCTGGAGCCAAAAGGACTCTATCTGGTAGATTCCGGCGGACAGTATTATGAGGGAACAACCGATGTGACGAGAACGATCTCTCTGGGGGAGACGACGGAAGCAGAACGGGAACATTTTACCCTGAGCGTCATCAGTATGCTGCGTCTGGCCGCTGTAAAGTTCTTATATGGGTGCAGAGGACTTACCCTGGATTATGTGGCGAGAGAGCCGCTCTGGAGCAGAGGACTGAACTTTGACCACGGAACCGGCCACGGAGTAGGTTACCTGTTAAATGTTCACGAACGCCCCAACGGTATTCGCTGGCGTATGGTGCCGGAGCGCCAGGACAACTGTGTACTGGAAGAAGGCATGGTGACTTCCGACGAGCCGGGCGTATATATTGAAGGCAGCCACGGTGTACGTACGGAAAATCTTATTGTCTGCAAGAAGGCAGAGAAGAACGAATACGGCCAGTTTATGGAATTTGAGTTTCTGACCTTTGTGCCGATTGATTTGGAAGCACTCGATAAATCCCTGATGAACGAGCGGGATGTGGAACTCTTAAACAGCTACCACAGTGCAGTATATGAGAAGATATCCCCGTATTTGACAGCGGAAGAGGCTGAATGGCTGAAGGAAAATACGAGGGCAGTATAAGCAGGCGTAAATAAAAAAGCATATAAACGATATAAGGCGGAGCCATGCGGTGTGGATCCTGTCAGGGGCGGTGAAAAATAGATTTTCATCGTCTTCCTGACGGGAATTCACGATCGCTATGGTTCCGCCTGTTTTTGGGTTATTTCTTTACGAAGCCGCATCAGAAGCGGAATAATCGCTTCCCAATCCTCTTGATCCAGTTCTTTCAGCAACTCCACGGCCCTGCGGAACTGTGGCGGTTCCGCCATTTCTGTATCAAAGAATTCCAGCGGCGTAATTTCCAGGTAATCGCATATTTCGAAGAATTGTTTCATGGAAGGCATGGAGCGGCCAGAGGAAATACCCTGAATGTAACTCTTATTTTTACCAAGATCCAGACTCATCTGGTATTCCGAGACATCCTTTTTCAAACGGAGCTCTGTAATTCTGTTTCTGACAAACTGTTCATTCATTCTTATCACCTCTATGGTTAATCATAAAGGATAATCTTTCCCGACATTCCGTTTTATATGCGTAATAATGGCAGAAAAATCGGTTGCATATACGGATAAAAAGCGTTATTATATAAGTTAGAAAAACGAAAGAGAATGTTAAAAGAAAGTGCGTGCCTATAGGGCGAGAGGATGTCCGATGACAGAATATTTAAAAAAGTGGAAGGATAAATGGTCCTGGAAAAACGGGGCTTTTTTATGCGGCCTGATCTATATCCTGATTATGGCAGGAATGTTTGGCTGCTGCCGAATGCAGTACAAAGGGGCGGCAGGCGGCTTGATTGCGGCTGTGTTTGTAGTATCTTTGGCGGCAATGGCCGTGATGACTGTGATTTCTTATCCAGTGAGGAGGGAAAAAGAGATAATGCAGGAGTGTGGCCAGGGGCAGGACGGGCAGGAGCTGCAGGAAGCATTGTACCGGAGACTTGGGGAATTTGCCGATACGGTCCTGTTTGAGTATCGATACCGGGACGGAGCGATTCTATTTACACCGAACGCTTCCGGTCAGATCGAGATTCCGGTTTTAAAGAGTGTGCTGGAGAAATACGTGAAGCGTCCGCCGGCACAGGGCGAAAACAGATGTTTTGAGTTTCGTATGAAAGCGAATATGGAAGAATACCGCTGGTGTATCTGTCGCGTCAGGGCAGAGTACGACGGGGCGGATACACCTGTTTGTCTGATCGGAAAACTGGATGATATCACCAAACAGAAGGAGCGGGAGGAGCAGCTTCTCTTCCAGTCCACCAGAGACGGTTTAACCGGCGTGTATAATAAGACGGCATTTGAGTATATGATGGAAGAAACTTTAAAAAGAGGCAGCCGCGGCTGTTTATATATGATCGATATTGATAATTTCAAGGATGTGAACGACCAGTACGGCCATCCGGCCGGGGATAAGATTCTCGTTAAAATCGGGGAACTGCTGCGTGAGATTTTCCGGGATTCCGATTTGATTGGCCGGGTGGGAGGCGATGAATTCGTGGTCTATTCCGAGTGCGGCGAGACGAAAACGAGGGCGATGAAGCTTTTAAACGGCACAGAGGATTTTACGAAGGAAGGCGAACACCGGATTTCTGTAAGTATCGGAATCGCCGCAAGCACCGGGGAGCCGGACGAAGAGTATCAGGAACTGTTTTCCAAAGCCGATCAGGCCATGTACCGGGCGAAACAGGAGGGGAAAAATCGGATTGCCTGGTATGAGGAGTAGGCGAGAAGAAGAGAAGTAAAAAGAGGATTGAAATAAGGATAAGAAAAAAATGGCTGCGTTGAAAACGCGGCCATTTTTTATGCAGCATGCAGTACGATGGGTGAAATGATAAGGATGGATTTCTAATTCTGATCGTCGGGCAGATCTACCAGAGTGTAGGCATGGTTGATGCAGGGTAAGAAAATTTCGATAATGTCCGAGGTGCGGATTTTTAAACTGGACGTATTGATACAGGGATGACAGCCGAGAAATTCCTGTTCAAGAATAGCCTGGTCAATCAGCAAACGGACACGATTTTCTTTATCATTCATCAGGCCCAGAACAGAGACAGAGCCAGGCGTTATGTTCAGATACTCTTCCATAAATTCCGGTTCCGCAAATGAGAGTCTGGCTGATCCGATTTGTTTTGACAGGACTGCCGTCCGAAATTTTTTATGTCCCGGAATCATGAGAAGATAAAAACTGTTTTTCTGAGCATTGCGCAGAAATAAATTTTTACAGATATTTGTGTTTAAAAGCGCATCGATATCACGGCATGCTTCTATCGTAGCGGTCGGATCATGATCCAAACGCTGATAGGCGATTCCCAGCTTGTCCAGGAGATCGTAAGTGCGTATCTCTTTATCAGGACGCCCGGCAGGATTTGCGGGCCGTCCGGTATATAGGGTGCGGTCTAAGTGAAAGTCCGGTATGGAGGTAACACGTTCTCCTGGCGTAATGTTTGTCATATGGAGTGCCTCTTTCTGTTTGAAATCTGTCAAAGGAGTAATAAGAATCCTGGTGTTATTATACTAGAGTGTGGGAAAAATGCAAGTGTAAGCAGAGAGGTAAGCAGAACGGACGGAGGAGACGGACAAATGGGCCGTGAATTGTAACTGATACAGGATTGACGGGGCAATGTTTTTTTCGATGGTTTTATACAGCGTCTTGTATTATAATAAGTTCTATAGAGGGAATGGTTATCGATTGATTGTAACGATAGAATGGCTTTTGCTGAATATTATATTTAGGAAGTTATCATATTTGGCAGTTTAGCAGCGGAAAGTGTTGGAGGGAGCCAAATACGCCATGAACATAAAAGAAGAAAAAGGAAGGCAAAATCAAATGATTGAAAACCGGCTGAAAGCGGAAAGACCGAGAGTAGTGACAGAAAAGGCGACAAAAGGAAAGCGTGATGATAAAGCTGCAAAAGACAGCAGTTCAAGGCAGGAGAAGAATAAAGCGTCCAATACAGGCAGGAAGATGGGACGAAAGCCGGATTCGGGGGAGAAATCGTCGGATCAGAAAAAAGGGCCTAAAAAGGAGCAAAGAGCAGGCGGAAAAGGAAACTGGGGCAATGACAGCCAGAAACCGAAGTACGATACAGGCAGGAACAGAGCTTCTGGCGGGAACTCCAATTTACAGAACAGGGAAGGAATAAAAGTGGACAGGCAGCCAGTCAGAAAGAATACTTCTGCATGTCCTGTGTTTCTGCGCTGCGGCGGATGTCAGCTTCTGGATATGCCTTATGAAAAACAACTGAAGATCAAGCAGACAAAGCTGGAGGAACTGTTGAAGCCCTATTGTAAGGTGCAGCCAATTATTGGAATGAAGGATCCTTTCCATTACAGAAACAAGGTACACGCTGTTTTTGACCATGATAAAAAGGGAAATCCCGTTTCAGGGGTGTACGAGGCGAATACTCATCGTGTCGTTCCCGTAGAGTCCTGTCTGATTGAGGATCAAAAAGCGGACGAGATTATTGGAACTATCAGAGGCATGTTAAAATCATTTAAGATTAAAACGTATGATGAGGACACGGGATATGGTCTCCTTCGTCATGTCCTGATACGGCGGGGATTCACAACGGGTGAAATTATGGTCGTTCTGGTTACCGCTTCTCCTGTATTTCCTTCAAAGAATAATTTTGTACGGGCATTGAGAGAAAAGCACCCGGAAATTACGACGATTGTTCAGAATGTAAACGGCAGGGACACCAGTATGGTACTCGGTGACCGGGAGAATGTGCTGTACGGCAAAGGCTATATTGAGGACATCCTGTGCGGCTTCCGTTTCAGGATCTCTTCTAAATCATTTTATCAGGTAAATCCGATACAGACAGAGGTGCTCTATCGGAAAGCGATGGAGCTGGCCGCACTTAAGGGGAAAGAAACGGTGATTGACGCGTACTGCGGTATTGGTACGATTGGGATCGTGGCAAGCCAGGAGGCAGACCAGGTGATCGGCGTGGAATTAAACCGCGATGCAGTGCGGGACGCAGCTCAGAATGCTAAGATCAATGGGATTAAAAATGTGCAGTTTTATTGTAATGATGCCGGTGCGTTCATGAGCAGGATGGCGGACAATGGAGAACACGTTGATGTCGTCTTTATGGACCCGCCAAGGAGTGGAAGCACGGAAGAATTTATCCAGGCGGTAGTTAAGATGAAACCGGAAAAAGTGGTCTATGTGTCATGCGGCCCGGATACGCTGGCCAGGGATTTGGCGGTGTTTAGGAAGATGGGGTATGAGGCAAAAACTGCGTGGGGGGTGGATATGTTTCCGGGGACAAGCCATACGGAGGTTTGTTGTCAATTGTCGAAAATATGAAATAGGCTTAGCATTCGTTACAAACTATTATAAAAATAGTAAATGGAAACGTTTCCCCAAAATAGGAAGCAAGTATAGTTCTTAAGTCATAATTTATAAAAAGATAAATGGCGTTTTCTGATAAAAAGACTTTAAGATGTGATAGAATAAGTATAACGTAATTTGAATTAATAGGTACAGAAATTAAAAACAACTATAAATCTATCAGGCGAAGGAGAAATGACATGATTAGCACGTTACAAGAACAAATTGAAGTAGCAGCAAGGACAATAGCAACAGATAGCTATGCAATGTCAATAGGTGAGCTAATAAATATGTATAGGGATGAAGAAATAGATATTCATCCTGAGTTTCAGCGAGCATATAGGTGGGGAATAGATCAAAAGTCAAAGTTAATTGAATCGATCTTACTTGGAATACCAATGCCGCCTATTTTTATTTTTCATCGAAGAGATGGAATTTGGGATGTAATAGATGGGCAACAAAGATTATCCACTATTTTTGAATTTGCGGGTATATATGTGGATGAAAACAAAAAATTAAATCCTAAAATAAAATTAGAAAAAACAAAATTCTTGCCAGCATTAGAGAATATCGTGTGGGAGGATGAAAACGATGATGTATATCAATTAACTCAAGCTCAAAGATTGTTGATTAAGCGAGCAAAAATTGATGTGAAATTACTAAAATCAACAAGTGATAAAGACGCTAAATATGATTTGTTCCAAAGATTGAATACAGGAGGATCACACTTAACACCACAAGAGATAAGAACTTGTCTAATTATTATGGAGAATAAAGAATTTTATGATATATTATCAAAAATGAGGGAAAATGCAGATTTTAAAACTTGTTTGCCTCTTACTGATAGAGCAATTAAAGAGCAAGAAGATTTAGAATATATTATTAGATTTATAGTAGCGAGACATGGAGATATTAATAATATGCCTAGTAGCTTACATGAATATTTTGATAATACGATAATAAATCTTATCTCGACAGAAGCATTAGATGTAGAAAAGGAAGTGGATATATTTGAAAAAACGTTTAAATACATAAATAATATGTTGGGTGAAAATGCATTTAAAAGATATGATATAGAACATAATAAATTTGTGGGTTCTATAACCTTAAGTGCATATGAGGCTATGGTTCCTGAAGTAAGCAAAAAAATTGATTATTATATATCTGAGGTTTCTAAGAATGACTTTATGGAAAAAGTTAAAATAATGCATACAAATAAACAATATGGGCCTTTCTCAGGAAGAAGATCAACTAATAGATTTACAGCGTTACTTAAGGTAGGGCAGGAGGTTTTTTAATTGGCCATAAAAATAAATACTTTGGAAATGCTTTTAGAAGAATTAGATCAGGATTTACAATGGAGAAAAAAAGAAATATTAGATATAAGAACCCTTATAATAGCAAATGATTATTTGCCATGTTTGTTACGCTCTTGTTTTACATTATCATGTGCACATTTCGAAGGATTTATAAGATATGCCTCAAATGCATATATAGCATATATTGCTGGACAAAAAATAGAATGTCGCAAATTGAAATTAGAGATAGCGGCCATTTTAATTAGGAAAAAGCACTATAACTTATTTTCTAATAATCAATATAAAGTAAAAACTTCCGTTGTCAAGAAAGCACTTGAAGAGTATGAAAACATACTATCACAACAGTTTATTATTAAGTTAAATGACAATGCAGAACCTATAGTTGATGAAGATGAGCCTGCTATACCTACAGAATCTAATCCTAAACCAGATGTTTTGAAAGAAATCACTCAGATTATAGGTTTAGATTACGAGAATATGTTTAAAGCAAGGGAACCATTTATTGATCGCGAATTATTAAATCCTAGACATAATATCGTACATGGGCGTAGGCGAGTACCAAATTATAATGAGGTTATAGAGGTCACGGACTATGTATTAGAAATTATGGAAACATATAAGGAAAATGTCTATTCTTTAGCGGAAAAGGAAGATTATTTAAAGTGAAAAAATAATTACATCTTTTCTTAGTGATAAGAGTTTATATAATCTGTCATAACCCAACAACGCTAAATAGAAATTTTTATATACGCTCATCACATGCGGAAAGAGTTATTTCGTTACAGCGTAAAGGAAAAGATGGTGCTTGATGTGATTATGAGTTGTATTAAGTAGTATAAGAAGTAGGAGGCTACACCCAGGGCTAATTCTGCGCTGTGAACATCATTATTATCCCCTCAACACATGTCGAGACGGTAATAATGATGCGGAATTGTGGATTAAAAGGAAAATAAAAGGGTTTAACCACAAAATATAGTAGTTTTGGTAAAAACACTGTGTTTTTATAGTTGTTATTTTTAGAGATTATGGTATGCTTAAGATTATGAATTATTAGTAAAAATTACTGGAGTATTAATTACTAATATGATATCCTGACACATAAAAATACTTTTCAGAAGGTGAACTAAGCTGGGCTTTGTTGTTGCAAATTTTGCAACAATCGGATCCGATGGAATATGATATCATTTGGACTTTATAATCTTGATGTTATCATTTCTGCTGGTTTACAGAATGTTTAGAATTTCCTGTAAGTACATATTCGGAGGCAATTTATAAAAATGGAATATTTTGAACCAATTAATGAGACATCTTATTTAGCCGTTCCCAATGCACCGGTATACCGTAAAATTATGCGGTGTTTTTACCGTGAATATGAGAAGATGCATTTCCAGATATATAAAGAAGATATATACCAGATGCTTAAGCAGGATAAGACGTTCACGGATTATACCATGGAACAGCTGATGACAGATCTGGAAGCCTTGGTCAAGTGGAAAAATCTTACTCCGATCCAGGATCCGGGAAGGGTTTACACCATAGCGGATTACAAGAATAAGCAGTATCGCTATACCATGTCGGAGTATGCGGTTGAGATTGAACGTCTCACGGTGCGTCTGGAAAATCTCTTTTTGGAATCCGGAAATTTATCCACGAATTTTTTTGTGCGTTTGGAAAAAAGTCTGCAAAAGGCGGAAGAAATAAAAGACAGCAGCCTGAAGGAGATCAATGAGTGGTGGGGAATGCTTCAGGAGGATTTTAAGAGGTTAAACCAGAATTATCAGGATTATCTGCGGGATTTCTATTCCGGAAAAACGGAACAGCTCATGAAGTCAGTGGAATTTGTTGTACATAAGGACAAGTTTATTAAGTATTTGAATGAATTTGTGCAGGAATTGCAGCGCCATTCCAAGCGGATTGAGCAGATTCTGACAGATAATATGTCCGTAATTGAAGAGAATATTCTGGAAAGAGTGATACAGAGTGAATTGGACATTCCACATGCGGTTTTGCAGCTTCATGGGAATGCGGAGCCGGGTATTCGTGAAAATGTGATGGGCAAATGGAATTCTTTGAAAAACTGGTTTATAGATTCTCAGGGAAACGAATGTGAGTGCAAAAAAGTTCTGAAAATCACGAATGACGTAATAAGAAGTATTATTCAGAATGCAGCGCTGATTGTTCAGTTCCAGAACGGCGGAATCAGCAGGAAGGATGATTATCGCAAGTTTCTGGAGCTGTTTTTGAAATGTGAGGATTTGGAAGAGGCGCAGAAATTGTCGGCTCATGTCTTTGGAGTACAAAAAATTCAGCATTTTAAGACGTTGGAACCCCGCGAGGGGGATGGGATCAATGAAAGCATTTATAAGGATGAGCCTGCTGTTTTTCTGCTGAAACCTCATACAAGATCTTATCGGGAGAAAAAAGACCGGAGAGGATTTACCGACAAGTCTTTGGAGAAATACATACAGAGGGAGAAGTATCTGCAGAAGATCAAACGGCAGAAAGAGATTGTTATGCATTACATCAAGGCTGACAAGATCACGTTTTCAGAGATAGAAGAGGTTATTTCAGAGGAGACAAGGATTACATTTTTGCAGTGGATCACGCAGGCCAATATGAATTCCCGGAAAACAGGAAGGACAGAATATGGGCAGGAATATCGTTTGACACGATCGAAAGGAAAATGCGTGTTAAAGTGCGAGGATGGGGATCTGGTCATGCCGGCGTTTGTATTGGAGTTTAAAACATTATGAATGAATTCAGAACACTGTTAGAGAATTTCTGGATTTGTAAGGATTCGGATAAGGAAACGTATTATAAAGTGAAACGAGATATTTCGAATTTTCAGAGGTTTGTCAGGGAGCAGCTCGGCTGGAAACTCGTTCACACGGAAAATTTGTTGAAATTAGAGAAAAGACCGGCCCATGCGGAATCGTTTATGGGAATCGGAGAATTTTTGGAAATCAGGGACTACTGTATTTTGTGCGTGGCGCTGATGTATCTGGAGGACAAAGAGGAACAGGAGCAGTTTCTGTTGTCGGAGTTGATTGATTATGTGGAAACGCAGCTAAAATCTTATATATCCATAGATTGGACTTCTTTCACTCAGAGAAAGTCTCTGGTCCGTGTCCTGCAATATATGGAGAAACTGCAGATGCTCCGGGTATATGAGGGACGCAGCGAGGCCTTTGGCTCGGAGGCCGGGCATGAAGTTTTGTATGAAAATACCGGATATTCAAAGTATTTTGCAACCAGCTTTCCAACCGGCATCTCCGGGTTTGAATCCTGGGAGGATTTTGAAAAGACGGATTTTGAGGAATTTCAGGAAAACAGAGGCGCCTTGCGCATCAACCGTGTGTATCGGCAGCTGACGGTGTGTCCGTCTATGTACTGGGAAAGCAGTGAGGACGCGGATTCACTTTATTTAAAAAATCAGCGTCAGTGGGTTGCAAAATATATCAACGATAATATGGGAGGCAATCTGAATCTATACAAAAATATGGCATGTATCTCATTGGACGGGGATGACTGTTATGGTTCTGTTCATCCAAGAGATGCCATGCTTCCGGAGATTGTGCTTCTGGTCTGTGGGAAGATACAGAAAGAGGTAGCGGAAGGAACTTTAGAAAAGCAGGAAAATGAATGTATTTACATGACAAGGGAACGCATTTCGGACGTGATTTTGTCCTGCCGCAGAGAGTGGAACAGCGGATGGAGCAAAGAATACCGGGAAATGGATGAGGACCTGCTTCTGGAACATGTGTTGAAATATATGAAATCCTGGCTGATGATTCGATATGATGGAACGCAGATTGTTATATTTCCGTCTGTGGGAAGAACAGCAGGAGTTTATCCGGAGGATTTCGAGGGAGGTACCGGGGAGTGAAAGACCGCTTTAAAATGAACCGCATAGGGTTCGTGAATTTCTGGTTATATGATGAAGAAGATTTTGAATTTGTGAATGGAAAGCTTCTGCTGCGGGGACAAAATGCGTCTGGTAAATCCATTACGACCCAGAGCTTTATTCCCTTCATATTGGACGGTGACCGTACACCGAGCCGGCTGGATCCCTTTGGGTCCAGCGACCGTAGAATGGAGTATTATTTCCTGGGGGAGGAAGGAAAGGACGAATCCACAGGATATTTATATTTGGAACTCAAAAAAGAGGGGGCGGAAGAATACCGTACCATTGCCATCGGGCAGAGGGCAAAAAAAGGAAAACCCATTGACTTCTGGGGATTTGTCATTTTGGACGGACGAAGGATTGGTTATGATTTGCAGCTGTACAAGGAGATCGGTTCGAGCAAAATCCCTTTAGACAGGAGGGAAATGAAAACAGAGCTTGGAGAAGACAATTTTTTTACGACAAGCCAAAGTGAATATAAAAAAGCGGTCAACCAGTACATTTTCGGATTCCGGAAAGCAGAGCAGTATGAACAGTTTATTAAATTGCTTGTGAAGGTCCGGGCTCCCAAACTTTCCAAGGAATTTAAGCCTACCAGGGTATATGAGATATTAAATGATTCTTTGCAGACGCTGACAGATGAAGACCTGCGCGCTATGGTGGACGCCATGGAGAAAATGGATGAGATTCAGGACAGTCTGGAGATTTTGAAGCGGGCCTTCGATGATGTGAAGATCATACGGAATGAATATACCCGGTATAATCAATATATGCTTGCTAAAAAGGCACAAGCTTATATGGCGATGAAGCAGAAGATAGAGGCAGAACAGTGTCAGCTTAACATACAGGAACAGAAAAGCCAGGAGACAGAGGCGGCCAGGAACAGCAAGAGTCAGCGTCTGGCTGACTTAGAAGAGCAAAAAAAGCTAAAAGGAATTGAGCGGGTCGGACTCCTGGACGCAGATCTGGAGGAAATCGACCGCAAGCTGGAGCAGGCCATGGGAGAGAAAGAAGAGGCTGCGGGGAAGGTTACCGCTTGGGAGAATAAGATCCGGGATTATCAGGAAATGATCTGGCGGGAAGAGCGCAGAATAAAGGAAATTAAGGATCACCTGGATCAAATACAGCAGGAGATAGGTGATGCCAAGTCGGAACTGGGAGAGCAGCAGGAAATCCTTCAGTGGAATCAGCACGAAGAGGCTCTTCAGATGATAGACGGAGTAGATCATGAGAAAAGTGGGGAAATTGCAAAAAGCCTTGATTTGCTGAAAAAACTGTTGGCTGAATGCAAGAGAGAAATACGTGAGTATGAGGAGTTATCCGGACAGTACGATGAACTGGCGGCGCAGCTGGAAATGCTTCAGACTGAAAAAGCAGAGGATCAGCAGAAACTTAAGACTGCACAGGAAGATGTTGTCCGCTGTATGGATCAGTGGATCACAGCTGTCTATGAAGCAGAGAAAAAATCTGCTCAGTGGAGGCCTGACAGTGAGCTGCTTCCAAAACTGGAGGAGAAGATCCGGGAGTATCAGTCGGCAGCAGATGCAGAAATGGTGCAGGAGCTTTTGCGCACGGATTATGAGCGCCAGCGTCAGGAGCTGATGGATCAAAAAAGCAGTTTGGAGTATCAGAAGAAAATCCAGAAGGAGGAACTGGATCAGGAAAAAGAAAAACTCACATGTCTGCAAAATTCTGGGGATCTGGAGCCGGAGAGGGACGAGAGTGCAGAAGGTTCAAGAAAGGCGCTGGAGAAGGCTGGTATCAAAGCAGTACCTTTTTATAAAACGGTGGAATTTTCTGAGAATCTGGATGAGACGGGCTGTGCAAGGCTGGAGGCGCAGCTCCAGAAAATGGGGATTTTAGATGCGCTTGTAGTATCCGCGGATGATTTCGAGAATATCAGGAAGCAGTGTCCCGGTTTTTTGGATACGGTTTTGTATGTGAAAGAGGGCGGAACTTCCGGTTTTTCCAAGCTGACTGTCAGTGAAGAACTGGAACCTGCTCTGAAAGAGACTGTTCAGAGGATTCTAAGCAATATTTATGAAGAGAAAGAACATGGACAGGGAATTCACCTTGGAAAAGACGGAAGTTTCCAACAGGGAATTCTGGCTGGAAAAGCAGGCAAAACAGGTAGTGCTGAGTTTGTGGGAGTTCTGGCAAGAAAAAGGCGGAAAGAACAGAAAATCCGTGAGCTGGAAGGCCGGATTTCTGAGATAACAGAAGCAATTGTAATTTTGGAAAAAGAGATTACAGCGGTGCGGGAGCATTTGGAAAAATTGCAGGAGGAATATCAGAAGCTGCCTGGTTTTTCCGAGATTAACGCTGCCCTGGACCAGGAAAAAGAATGTGAATACAAGCTGCAGAAGATATGTGAGGAATGTGGAAAAAAAGAAGCGCAGGAGCGGCAGCTGATATTAAAAAAGAACCGGCAATACCAGACAATGCTTCAAAAGTGCAAACCATTTCCATACGGAAGAACAGAAGAGGCCTATGAGGAAGCCGATGATGCGCTGGAAGAATATAGCCGTATCTGGCAGGAGATCCGGCAGGCGTTACTGCAGTTTAGGACGGATCAGGAGAATCTCAGGGCAGAGAAGGATAGGCTCATTCAAAGTGAACAGCTGATGGATGATGCTTTTGTGGAGAAACGCAGCTGGAGCACAAAAGAAAAAGAGAGCGGGATTCGGATCCGGCAGTTTGAGGAGTACCTTAACCGTCCGGAAATTGCAGAAAAGGCAAACCGCTTAAAACAGCTGAAGAAAGAGCTGGACGAGATTGGGACCGAGTGTGATGCTTTAAAAAAAGATTTGGCTATTCTGGAGGAAAGGCTGCGGGTGATTCTGGAAGATGAGCCAAAACAAAAGGAGAGTCTGCGGCAGAAAATCATAGCAGAAACCTGCCTGAGAAATTATTTTGAAGAGGAACTTGCACTAAAGCTGGTATTTGCCAGAGAAAGCCAGGGGATTTTTGAGTGTGCCAAGAGAGCGGTGTCGGTACTTCGGGAAAGCGATAAGAACAGAGAGCCGACGGACCTGCTGCAGGCGCTTCATCAGGTATATCAGCGCCATAACGGCAGTCTGGTCAATTACGGCACATCTCTGGAGGAATGCTTTGACACGCCGGCAGAGGCGGCTCTGGAAACAGAGGCCGCGGCGGGCGCAATACGAAAGCGGGTACGGGTCGTTTCCTCGTGGAATGGGAAAAAGGTATATCTGGAAGAATTTTACGGAATCCTGAAACAGGCCATTGATGAGACGGAACTGCTGATCCAGAAGAAGGACAGGGAGCTGTTTGAGGATATTTTGTCTCAGACCATCAGCCGGCAGCTCACGGACCGGATTGCGGAAAGCCGGAAATGGGTTTCGGATATGTCGCAGCTCATGAAGGAAATGGATACCTCTATGGGCCTTATCTTTTCTCTGGACTGGAAACCCTGCAAAGCAGAAAATGATATGGAATTAGATACCGCAGAGCTTGAACAGATTCTGCTCAGAGATTATACGCTTCTGACCATAGAGGATATTGAAAAGGTTGCGGCGCATTTTCGAAGCAGAATCCGCACGGAAAAGCAGAAACTGGAAGATAAAGGCGATATGATCAATTATATGGACCTTGTCAGGGATGCGCTGGATTATCGCAAATGGTTTGAATTCCACATGTTTTTCAGACGTGGGGAAGGGGAGCGGAAGTTTTTGACCAATGCGGCGTTTAACCGTTTCAGCGGCGGAGAAAAGGCTATGGCGATGTATGTTCCTCTTTTTGCGGCAGTCAATGCACAGTATAAAAAAGCGGAGCAGGAAGACCATCCGCGAATCATTGCTTTGGATGAGGCATTTGCAGGAGTGGATGACAAAAATATCAGCAGCATGTTCGAGCTTGTGCATAAGCTGGATTTTGATTATATTATGAATTCCCAGGCATTGTGGGGATGTTTTGAGACGGTAAAAGGACTTCGGATTGCAGAACTTTCAAGGCCTCAGGATTCACAGGTTGTTTCGGTGATCCGTTATACATGGAATGGACGTGAGAAGATATTAGATGTGCAATAATAAAGAATGTGCAAAATACTTTAAAAGCCAGCAGGCATATCATAGATGTTTTGAAGAATTTTGGAAAAAATGGAGATCTTACGGAAAAGCTGCCGGAAACATTACGCTTAAGCGGACTTCAGAGGAAGAGCGGCGGGCGGTAGGCGGCATAATCGGTAAAGTGTTTTATGAGGAAACGATCCGGTTTTCTTTCCTGGAATTTGAACAAGGACTGCAAAAAACACGTTTTGCGCCGGTTGATATGAAAGAGGTGCTGGAGGAATATTTCGGAGAGACGCTTATTACTACTCAGGGCCGGCAGAAAGAAGAGCTGGAGAGAAAAAATAAGTTTCTGGACAGAATCTGCGGATATTTTGAAAAAAATGCCGGCAATAATTCGGCGGCGCTTTTATGGATGCGTGAAATGATTTCTGAGAAAAAATACGGATATCAGCTGTTGATGAGGGAGTATGCAAAAGATGAGAAGCAGGCGGAACAACTGGTGCAAAATGTGGGAAACGCAGTGTTGAAGCTAAAAGAGCCGGAAAACGGCGAAGAGGAATATCCGTTAGCCGTGCTGGCCGCTGAGATAACAGATAATCCTCATTATTTGGACCGTGGCACAACTGCCGGACTGCTTTTTATACACGCAATTTGCTGGTGCGAAAAAATGAAATTGCCCGAAAGCGCACATCAGTGGCGGAAACTGCTGATGCAGGTTTCAATTGTTCCGGACAATATATCTTCCATGGTCCACGGTTATGGGCTTCAGCTGCTCACGGAACAGGGATGGCATTTGGCCTATGATACGTTCTGCGACCGAAAAGAACCATATGTGATTACCATGGAGAATATGAAGGGGATTATCGGCGTGCAGGCAGTTGGGGAGAAGGTGTATGTAGTTGAGAATGAGATGGTTTTCAGCTATTTAATCCATAATCTGAAAAGTTCGGACCATACCCTTCTGTGTACTTCCGGTCAGCCCCGTTCCGTGGCCCAGATACTGATACCCTATATTTTGGCCAGTGGGGCCGAAGTTTATTATAATGGGGATATTGATCCGGATGGGATCTGTATCGCCGACAGGCTTTGGCTGAAATTCGGGGATCGCATTCATATATGGAGAATGACGCCTGCGGATTATGAAAAAAGCCTGTCAAAAGAAAAAATAGGGGATATCGGAAAATCAAAGCTTGAAAATATCAGCCATCCTATATTGAAGAAAACGGCGGAATGCGTGAAGGAAAAACGGCTGGCCGGATATCAGGAAAATATGCTGAAAGAGCTGCTCGAGGATATGAAAACCTGAGGCGGGGACACATCTTATGGTTCCGCCAAGATTGGATTTCGCTTTGGGGGAATAACGCTATGAAAGAGGAATTGCAAGACCAGCCTGCAACTGTTGTAAATTTTGCGATAGTTCAAAAGGACGGGGCAAGAACCGTAGTGAGACGGGTTGCTCCCTATAATTTGGATGTTGCAAAAGCGTATAGTATAAGTAGAGGGATTTTTCTAAAGGGAATATCGGCAGAGGTATTCTAAAAAAGCAAGAGGAGGAAGGCTGGGGCACAAAAATCATTGACCGTATGGTCAATAAATTAAAGGATGCCTTCTCAAAAATGTTAGGTTTTTCGCCAATAAACATAAAATATATGAGGAAGTTTGCGGAAAGTTGGCCTGACTTTGAAATTGTGCAACGGGTCGTTGCACAAATACCATGGCGAACAAATATTTCTTTAATGGACAAACTAAAAGATGAAGAAAGTCGTATTTGGTAGGCTTATATTCTAGTCCACTTTATGTAGAACAAAGCTGGTAAGAATAAAAGTAGGTGTGACATGAAACGGTGCTTTTATTTGTGATGTAAATGAAGTTAGACAAGCGAAACTCCGCCAGGGATGAGCCATGTCTTTCAGACATCATTATTATCCACTCACCACATGTGGAAGTGTGTTGTTTGATATCACTTGTGGATAAAAAGAGGAAATAAGGTAATGACCACAAGATGTAGTAGTTTGAAACGCAAAAAAGGCAAAAAATTAAGTGGAAATGCACTGTGTTTTTAGAATGAAAAAATTACTTTTAATAGATATCAGGAGGATATTTAACCGTCTTAGACCATTCGAAAAGTATTTTTGCTATAAAAAGATATGCAGTAAAGGGAATTTGGTGAGATATGTTGAAAGTCGATTATCTGGTTATCGTTCTGATAACCAGATAATCGATTTTTTTGAAAAAGATCAGGTGACTATGTTTCGCTTGATCTTTTTTATTTGGTTACTACTTGTAAATAACAGCGTGTGATGATGTACCCTGGTATGCATTTTCGAACCTGAGGTGCTTTTGTTCAACTGAAAATTCCGGAAACAGTCTAGATGAACTAAAAGACTAATTATACTATAAATTAGTTAAAATACAAAACCATCTTTAAAATACAAAATTGATGGTGAAATATAAGGATGATATACTCAGAAAATCTATTGGAGGCTTATACTATCTTACACGATACATGGAGGTATCTATGAAAATTGAATTTGAAAAAAATGAGTTCTGGTGGGGAGGAATCGTGCATAGGGGCGTTGAAATGCCGATTAACGCGAATCAGCATGCTGTAATTGATTTTGGAGATATAAACACGCCAAATCAATCGACGAATCTGTTGTTGTCCAGTAAGGGAAGATATTTATATAGTCAGGAACCTTACACCGCTACATTTAATAATGGGACAGTCGAAATAGACAGAGAGATAACGTACAGGGACGGTTATGCGAATCTGCGCGGGGCCTATCTGGCGGCGATGAGAGCATATTTTCCATTTGAAAATTGTTTGCCGGATCAGCATTTCTTTACCATGCCCCAGTATAATACCTGGATCGAGCTTATGTATGAGCAGAACCAGGCAGATATTATAAAGTATGCAGAACAGATTATTGAAAATGATTTTCCAACGGGAATACTGATGATTGACGAAGGATGGGCTGAGGATTATGGGAGCTATGAATTTCGAAAGGGAGCATTTCCAGATGCAAAGGGAATGGTAGAGGAGCTGAAACAGATGGGGTTCAGGGTCATGTTGTGGATGACACCATATATATCCCCTGACTCTGCAGCTTTTCGGGAGATCGAGCCTTTGGGATACCTGATTAAGGATCACACTGGAGAGACAGCCATCAGAAGGTGGTGGAACGGTTACAGCGCGGTGCTGGATTTGACGAATCAAAATACATGTAACTGGTTTTACCATAAACTGAAAGGTATTATGAGCACATACGGAATTGATGGGTTTAAGTTCGACGGAGGTGATCCCAATATGTATCGGGACACAGATAGAATTGCGGTACCAATGTCCTCATGGGAACAGATGAAAAAATACGGCGAAGTTGGTTTGCGTTTTTCCTTTAACGAATTCCGGGCGGGGTGGGGACTGGGGGGAAAACCCTTAGTTATGCGGCTGTCGGATAAAAATCACAGCTGGGATGAGAATGGATTAAACATGCTGCTGCCAAACTCTTTGATTCAGGGGCTGATGGGATATGCATACCACTGCCCGGATATGATAGGAGGCGGAGAGTACCAGAATTTCAAAGAAAACAGCTGTAAACTGGATAGAGAATTAATAGTCCGGTATGCGCAGGCAGCGGCGTTTTGTCCGATGATGCAGTTTTCAGCGGCACCATGGAGAATATTAGATAAAGAACAGTTAGATATTGTCCGAACAGCTGCAAAATTGCACGTCCAAATGGGAAAAATTATACTGAAATTGGCAGAAGAGGCGTCCAAAACGGGAGAACCAATTATGCGTTCGATGGAGTATATGTACCCGGATAATGGATACGAAAGGATCAATGACCAGTTTATGCTGGGGGACAGAATACTGGTCGCTCCTGTCTGCAAAAAAGGAGTGATAAAAAGAAATGTTTGCCTGCCGGAGGGCGCATGGCTGACAGAAGACAGAATTGTTTATAGAGGCGGCAGAACAATAGAGATGGAATGTCCAATGGACAAAATAATATGGCTGGAAAGGAAAGAGGAATAGTAACATGTATGATATGTCAGTAGATGAGCTTAGAAAATATATGGGGTCTACGCCGAAAGCAAATGATTTTGAAGAGTATTGGGAACGCGGTTTGCAGGAAATGAGGAGAGTGGAGGCGAATATTGAGTGGAAGAAAGCAGATTTCACAGTGCCATATGCCGATTGCTTTGATTTGTATTATACAGGTGTAAAGAATGCCAGAATACATGCCAAGGTCATCATACCCAAAAAGAAGGCACGGCTATTTCCAGCGTTATTAACTTTTCATGGGTATTCCAGCAGATGTGGGTCCTGGACGAGTAAAATGCAGTATGCAGCGGCAGGATTTGTTGTTGCAGCAATGGATTGCAGAGGACAGGGCGGTGCTTCTGAAGATTCCGGTGGGGTGAAAGGAACCACTTTTCAAGGCCATTTTATCCGCGGACTGGATGGCGAGGCAGACCATATGCTAATGAGAAATATTTTTCTGGATACGGCACAGCTTGCAGGAATTATCATGGAGCTTCCAGAAGTCGATGAGACGAGAATCGGTGTATATGGCGGTTCCCAAGGAGGCGCCTTATCTATTGCATGTGCCGGATTAGAGAGGCGTATCAGCAGGATTTCCGTGCAATATCCTTTTCTGTCGGATTATAAACGGGCGTTGGAAATGGACTCCCCTGACAGTGCATACCAGGAACTGAAGAATTATTTCCGGCTGTTTGATCCACAGCATTTGAAAGAGAGAGAAATATTTGAGCGTTTGAGCTATATCGATGTACAGAATTTTGCTGGAAAAATAAAGGGTACAGTACAGATGGGGGCTTCACTGATGGATATAACATGCCCGCCTTCCACACAGTTTGCAGTATTTAATAAATTAAATTGTGAGAAAAGCATTTATATGTTTTATGAGTATGGTCATGAAAATTTACCTGATTATGATGATATGGAAATGCGCTTTTTTCTAAAAGACTGGATTTGACGAGGAGTGTATAATGTGGAAAAGATGAGTGAGGAAATTGTTCTGAATTATCATACATATCCCTTAGTGGTTGGAAATGCAGATAAATATACGTTTAGCAATTGGGATATGTGCGGAAGCACGGTTTTAATAGAACCAAAGATTATAGGTGAAAATTATACTACTAATGATATCAAATGGGAGGTGTTTGATGAGTCTGTCGCTGAAGTAAAGAACGGACTTGTGCGTGCGAAGACCACCGGTTTTACAACTGTAAGAGCGAGTCTGCCATCAGGAGCAGCAGCCTGCTGTGAAATAGCTGTAATTGATAATATAACGCGGACTACTACGCTATGGCTGGAGCTCAGTACGGATCAGATGATACTGGAAAGTGGAGAATGTGCGGATATTCTTGCCTTTCTTTACCCGGAAGATGTGTTGAAGAACGGAGCAATGAATCGAAATGTCCTGTTTGAGTCGTCAGACAGGGCTGTCGCAGAGGTGGAACGGAGTGGTAAGCTTATTGCAGCTTCAGAAGGAACGGCCGAAATCAGGGTTATATCCGAGGACATAGGACGTGAAGCAGTCTGTAAAATACAGGTGATTTCCAGAGCGAATACTGAGTACTGCGATATCAGAGAGATTGTGTTGAATGAAGTGAGATGGCCGAATAGAAAACTCCCTTGTTGTGATTCCAGCCATGAACTGACAGTCGGCTGCAGTGCCTGTATGGGAATAAGAACAAAAGGAGATGTGGGAGGGGTGATATGGCGGTCTTCTAATCCGTATATTGCTTCTGTGAATGAACATGGGAAGGTGATCTCACATTCTGCCGGTGAGGTAACGATTTATGCGACGACTATTCGCGGAGGTAAAAGAAAGGAGTTTCATCTATCAGTCAAACCCGTTGAGATTAATGCAGACAAGATTATACTGAGCAAACAAGCGATCCGTATGTCGGCGGGAGAGCAGCAAACGGTCTATGGTCTGGCATTACCTGCAGCATTTAGTTCTCCTCATTTTCAATGGGAGTTATCAGATTCGGAGATTGCTGAGATTGTTTCTATAAAGGAGAATGAGTTCGGTGGTGAGGAAGTCGTGGTTCAGGCGATGAAAGAAGGCAGCGCTTTTATAAAAGCGTCATATAAAGAAATAACGGCCGTTTGCACCGTGCACATCGGCAGTAAAGGAAATGTCGGGAATTTATGTGTAGAGCCGGAAAAAAGGCTGCAGATAGAAGAGGTGTACAGGCTGAAATACACATATGATGACGGGGATTTCAATCATGAATTACACTGGTTAAGTGATGACAGGGAATGTGTCTCTGTGAATCCGGAAGGAACTGTCAAAGCGTATGCTCCTGGAAGGGTTCGGATATTCTGTATTTCTGGAGATAATTTGACAACAGAAGAGAGGTACCAGCTATGGAAGCTGAGCCAAGTGCGCAGACTGGAGCAGGATTCTTACTGGTCAGCAAAGCTTCAGACGATTTTAAACCATGCAGTATACGGTGAATCAGAGATAATTATAGAAGCGGAAACGGATGGACAGCATTGTCTGAGAAATCTGCATATTGTAGATGAGGCTGTCACTGCTGACAGTGTGATGCTGCTTTGGAACAGGGCGTCTTTGCCGGATGCAGATGATTTCTCACACTATCTTGTAACCTGGAAAAAGCGAGGGGAAGGATATTGTGATGAGAACAAGGCTTTAACGGTCAAATTAGGATATACGGCAAATGAACTGGAGCCAGAAACGGATTATGAGTTTTGTGTAGCGGCGCTCGATGGCGTAAACCGGGTGATTCGCAGTCAAACGGTTCATGCCAGAACCTCAAAATTATCAAAGGTGATTGATGTTACGACGAAACCATATTTTGCAGCGGGGAGCGGTAAAACCATAGATACTTATGCAATTCAAAAAGCAATTGATGATTGTCCGGAAAATGGTATGGTTTTGCTGCCGGCCGGACACGTTTTTTACAGCGGGGCCTTGTTTTTGAAAAGCAATATGATATTTGAGGTAGAGGGCATTCTCATTGGAAGTACGGATCCAAAGGATTATCCTCCTGTTGTTACCCGATGGGAAGGCTGGAGGAAACTGACACAGCCGGCGAAGTGCTGGGTGAATTCCACCGATGCAGTACCGGAAAACCGGATGGCTTATGCCAGTCTACTAAATGCGGGCGTTTACGACGAAGGAGAAAGGGGAAAAAGCGGCCCATATCACGTGGAAAATGTAATTATTAGAGGGCACGGAATGATAAATGGAAACGGATTCAAACTGGGGTATAATGAAGGACCGAATCATTACGATATAGATGGTGGTCTTCCTGTTCCTTTCTCCACCCGGATGGATCCTAGCATTCGGGGCAGGGCAATTACGATTCACAATGGGAAAAATATTTATATCAAAGATGTCACTGTCTGCTACAGCCCATCCTGGACAATTCATACCATTTACTGCAGTCATGTAACCATGGATCATATAATGGTGATTTCCAAGGGGACAGGAAAAACAGGGGCCAGTGACGATATTTGTATTCTGAATGGAGATGGAATTGATCCCGATTCCAGTATTCATGTCAATATATTTGACTGTTTCTTTTATACAGGTGATGATGCTGTGGCAGTTAAATCGGGGCGTGACAGAGAGGGAAATGAGTTAAATAAACCTTCCGCGTATATTCGAGTGACGGATTGTGCCAGTGTGGGCTCAAAAGGAGGGTTCTGTATTGGAAGTGAACAGGCTGCAGGCGCTCATGATATTCTGTGGCAGAATCTTGTGGTAAAAGATATTGATCTTTTCGGTCTTTGGATCAAGGCAAGCCCTTCCAGGGGCGGGCTGGTTCAGGACATCATGTGGAAGGACTGTGTCCTGGAAGGAACACAGGGAGGTATCTTTTTGGAGGACAGGTATCATGGATCAGGAAGTAATCCGGCCAGGGTACTTCCCGAAATATGTCATAACACATTTCAAAATATTTGCTCCAAACGTCAGAAATATTTTGGAATTAAAGTTGCCGGATTAGAGGACAGTTATATCCATGATATTTTAATAAGAGACAGCTTATTTGAAGAAATCTTAAGCGATGAGGATGAGGCTTTTGAGGTCATTTGCGGACAGAATATTGTAATAGAAAATACAGAAATTCCAAAAGGTTATAGTTGGAACATTGATGAGGTTTCCGTTGTTTTAAATGATCAGAAATGAATACGTAGCTTTAAATGGCTGTGATATGTCATAAAAGTATTGCAGCCATTTTTATTGCAACAAGTAAAAATGCACAAAAAATACTGCTGAAAATTAGCTGTTTATACAAAAAATAGGGGCGATTTCTCAAAAACGAAACAATGTTTAATTTTTAAAATTGATAAATGACAAAAACACAGATAGACTTAGGCCATCAAAACAAATGCGAAGTCGAATGGAGAATGGGAGGTTTCAAATTGAAAAGTAAAGAAAAAAGAGTACCAGTAAAAAGCATCAGGCAGGAAATAAAAAATAATTTGTTTTTTTATCTGCTGCCGCTTCCTGGAATTATATTCCTGATTCTATTTAATTACGTTCCGATGGCGGGGCTGTACATAGTTTTTGAGAAGTATACCTATCAGGGAGGATTATTTGGAAGCGAGTTTGTAGGACTAAAGAATTTTGAATTTTTCTTTAAAAGTATAGATAATGCATTGAGAGCTACAAGGAATACGTTAATTATTAACGGATTCAGTATTGTTCTGGGAACTGTGGCAAACGTTGGTATCGCTATTGCAATCAATGAAATACGTAATAAATGGTTCCGTAAAGTTACACAGTCGGTCATGCTTTTTCCCCACTTTATATCGTGGATTGTTGTCGGTATGATATCCCTTACCCTGTTTGACGAAAATAAAGGACTGTTGAACCAGTTTATTCAGATGCTGGGCGGAGATGCCGTTTCCTGGTATTCCAATGCGTCACTGTGGTGGCCGATTCTGATCTTAACCAGTGTCTGGAAGGGTGCAGGATATGGATCGCTCATTTACTTTGGAGCGCTGACAGGCTTTGACCAAAGCCTCTATGAAGCAGCCGAAATAGATGGGGCAAACAGATGGCAGAGAATCATGAGAATTACGATTCCGTTGCTGAAGCCTACGATTATATTAATGTTCCTTTTAAATATTGGCGGAATCCTGTTTGGAAGCGTGGATCAGATCATGGGTATGACGAACTTAAATCCATTGCTGTTTGAAACCACAGATACCATAGCAACATTCGTATATCGCTCTGCAATTTTGAATGGACAGTTTGAATCGGCCTCGGCGATTACACTGTATCAGTCAATTTTTGGCTTTATTCTGGTAATGGCAGCAAATAAACTGGTTAAAAAGTTTGACCCGGATTATGCATTATTTTAGGGAGGAAAGATCATGAAAAAGAGACATAAAAAAAAGGAAAGTCTGGTTTGCTATCTGATTGTCGGAATCATGGCATTTCTTTGCTTTTTACCGCTGTGGATAACATTTGCATCATCTATTTCAAATGAAACGGCCATTGTGAAGAACGGATTCTCTTTACTTCCTCAGGAGCCTACCCTGGAAACATACAGGTATATACTCAAGGATAAGGGAACCATGATCATCAGGGCATTCGGTGTTTCGTTCGCAGTTATTTTCCTGGGAACGCTGTACTCACTGTTCATTATGACCACATTTGCATATACGGTAGCACAGAAAAAAGAGGTTTTTCGTTTTTCCAGTGCACTTTCATTTTTTGCATGGTTTACTACTGTGTTTAGCGGAGGTATTTTACCATGGTATATCTTAATGACACGGTATTATGGACTGCAAAATAATCTGTTTGCATTATTTGTTCCGTACGGCATGAACGTGTTTTATATGTTTGTGTTAAAGAATAGCTTTAAGGCTATTCCGGAAGAGCTGATTGAAGCAGCACGAATTGACGGTGCAACCAGCATGAAGATATTTACAAGTATTGCGATACCGCTGGCCAAGGTTGGACTGGTGACAGTGATATTGTTTATGTCACTTCAGTATTGGAATGATTTCCATTTAAGCCTTTACTTAATCACAAAGTCAGACTTATACACAGTACAGAAACTTCTATATAACATGATGGCAAATATATCGGCACTACTCAGCGGAACAAAGTCAGTCGTAGAGGCTTCAAATATCACAATTCCTTCTAATACGGCTCGAATGGTAATGACAATGCTGACGGTTCTGCCGGTAGTAGCATTCTTCCCATTTGCTCAAAAGTATTTTGTAAAGGGAATAACGGTTGGAGCGGTAAAAGGGTAAAAATGGCAAATAGATAAGATCGGTATCTTTCTGGTAAATATTCAGCCAGTATGATAAAATTAATTATCCAAGGAGGAAAACGGATGAGAAAGAGAGCAGCAGCGTTGATTTTAAGTGTCGTAATGACTTTGGGGGCAGTACTTACCGGCTGTGGAAGCGGAGGGCCCCAGGCAAACAGCGGCAGTGAAGGGCGTGTCAGTGCCCCGCGTGAGGCGGATGGCAGTGGCAGCGGAAAAGAAGTGGTTAGCCTGCGCATGATTATGTATGGAGATATGACCAGCAGAAGAGAAGAGTATTTCAAAAAAGACTTTCATGAGGCAGTTTTGAATGATCTGGGGATAGATCTGACGGTTGAATTTATGCCATGGGGATCAGATTCCACGGTTGCTACCATGCTGGCAAGTGGAGAATCATTTGCAGTATGGAATATTGTATCGGCATTTGATTGGGCAGCTAAGGGATATCTGGCTGAAATAGATGAAGCATTAATTCAGGAGAAATTACCAAATCTGATTCGGGTCAGAACAGAAAATAATGGCTTTGAGTGTGTAAAACATAATAATAAAATTTATGCGGTCCCGTTTGGCAGCAAGCCCTATGCGGGTAGGATGCAGACAATAGAAGTTCGGAATGATATTTTAAAGCAGGTGGGGTATGAGGCTTCTGAGATTACCACATATGATCAGTTAATGAGTGCTTTTGAGGCAGTAAAGCAGGCATTTCCGGATATGAGAATAAGCAGAAGCTCAAGCTATCTATGGAACGCGTTAAACAGCGAAACATCAGACCAGCTGGTCAGCATCATGAGCGGTACCGCATTTACCTATGTGGATGAACTGGAGAATAATGATACGGTTTACAGTATGTATGAATCGGAAGCATATAAGAACCTTTGCAAGCTGGTTCGTCAGTGGGTAGAGAATGGATATATTCTGCAGGATGAAATCAGCAATCCGACACAGGGAGCGGCTGACTGGGAAGCGGGGAATTGTCTGACGATGTATGGTACTCCAGGCGCATGGATTGACAGAAGTCTGCAGGGAGCTGTACCTGGAGCGGAGCTGGCTCTTATAAAGATTGGTGACAATCAAAAGATTAAAAATCTCGACTACGACTGGGGATTCAGTATTTCAGCCAACGACCAGAAAAATGTAGACAGATGGCTGGAACTATTTGACTGGCTGTATAAGGATCAGGATACCTATAATTTCTGTATCTACGGTGTGGAGGGTAAGGACTGGGAATATAACGAAGATGGGACAATCAAAAAACTGGTGACGGACAGTTTCTTTGACAGCTGGTTCATGCAGGCTATGGAATATAATGTTTATGATAAAGAATTATCAAAAGAAGCCATAGAAGCCTACGAAACGAATGACGATGGTTCCCTGCTTTCTAAAACGGCAGGATTCAGCTTTAACAGCGAGCCTGTGGCGTCAGAACTGGCAATGATGACGGCAGTATGGACTGAATTGATAGAGCCGATGACGTTAGGAATACTGGATTACGATGAGAATTACGACAAGATGATACAGCAATTGAAAAAAGCCGGTCTCGATAAGTATATGGAAGAGTACCAGAGACAGTATTCGGAGTGGTATGCTGCAAATAGAAAACAGTAAGGGATAGGAGGCAGAGCAACTCACGGTTACCGTGAGTTCTCTGTATCTTTGTACCAGTAAATGGGGTTATCTTAAGCGGTGATGGGGGGCAGTGTATGAAAAGAAGAATGAGTACCTTTAAGGACAGTGTGAATTCATTAGTAGGTAAAACACTGTTCTGCACAATCTCAATTACGATGGCGGTATTGATGACCACATCAGTTGTTCTGTTTTTTTGGTTTCGCAGTCAAATGACAAAAGAGTATCAGAAATTGACAAACGCGACAATTGCAAATATTGATGTGGTTTTTGATTATTATATGGATAATACAAAAAATATGATGGTTCAATGGTTCTATTCTTCAGATGGGACTGTCTGCCGTTTGAGTAATGATAATAATGTCAGCTCCAATATGCCGCTGTTGTTAAATGTTCAGAACGTCATAGGGAATATACCGTTTATACATTCCCTGTATTTTTTAGGAGAAAACAGGGAAGTAGTATTTGAAACAGGTACGGGGATATCCTACACAAAAGATTTAAGCGATGTGCTTCCAGAAAAACTAGCACTGAAAAAAAACGTTGTAAAACCGTTTATATGGCTGGCACAAAATCGGTATCAGAACAAGGACGATGTGGCGCTGCTCACCATGTATTGCTGGGAGACCCCTTTGGAAAGTCCAAGGTTTACGGGAGCTGCGGTCGTTAATCTCGATGCGGGTGAACTTAGCAGGAGCCTATTTTCCGAGAAGGTTCCAGAAGATTTAGAGATATTCATCATGGACGAGTCAGGTAATATTATCTGCCATAGCGGCATGGAGTATTATGGGCAGAACTGGTCTGACCGAGAAGATATTAAAAAAATATTAGCCGGTGAAGAACACGTTTTTAAGGCCAGCCAGGATGACCGGCTGATAGAAACCAGTTGGATTAAATCAATGCAGAGCGGTTTCTATATTGTGGCACAGTCAGAATATGTCAATGGGATTCACCGGTTTAATACGATCGCCAATGTAGTTTTTGTCGTAATGCTTGCAGCAGCGGCAATTATTATTGCATTTACATGGCCGCTGTGCCGTCTTATTTATAAGCCACTTAACAGTATGATTTCTGATATTCGAAAAAAAATCGCTATGGAAGATCATGGATATAATGAGATCCAGGTGTTGAACCAGTATTATGAGCAGTTAGCGGAAGATATCCTGCAGTTAAACGAGAATGAAGAGAAGAATTTTATAGTGAAAAATCTTTTATTGGATAATCAGATCGATACGGTGCAGAATTTATTACTGAAAAATCGTATGATATCTGTGGGTAGAGGGTATTTTCTGGTGTTGGCCTATCTCACTGATGATAAGGAAAAAGCATTAAGTATGCAGGAGTACGATATGATGAGAAAAATTGTCAGTGATATTTTTTCTTCAAATCTTGGTAATCTCGGCTGCTGTACCTATTTTGAAATTAGTTTGAGAAAAATGCTTTTTTTGCTTTCAGAGGCAGATGAACAGAGTATAGATGGATCGGAACTTTTGTCAGGCGTTAAGCAGATCAGAAGATCGGCAGAAGATTTGATACATAATAAAGTGGTAATTTACTTATCGGACCGGTATTTGGGGGACTGCGATAACTGTGTACCCGCGTTTAAAGAAGCAGAAGAGCGGTTAAAAACGAGGAGCATACTGGAAGAAAATGCAGGAACTGAGATTGGTCATTATAATCAGGCAGGCGCAGCAGAACAGATGAAGGCAGCAGAAAAGCACGAAAAGGAATTCCTTGTCTGTGCGAAGAAAAGGGACAGAGAGAAATATATAAAAACTTTGGAAGCGCTTTTGGATAACTGTAAGGATGTCCGGTATAAGGAGTTTATTGCATTCATGGTGAAGCTTTCGCTGGAGGTACTCCAGCTTAAGGGAAAGAAACTGAAAACTGAGGATTCAGAAGAGCAGGAGAAGAAACTGCGGCAGCAGCTGGAAGGTCTGTCTTTGCGTAGAGAATATATTGAATGGTTTGACGTACTTTTCCAGGAAGCGGATGTTAAAATGGAGCAGATCAACAGCTATTCCACTGCAAACCAGATGTCTGACGCTGTTGACTATATCAGAAATAATTACGATGACAGTATGTTAAATGTAAACATGCTGGCGGATAAGATGAATATTAGCGCTCCATATTTTGGAAAACTATTTAAGGAGTTTACCGGCTGTACGGCACTGGAATACATCACAAGAACGCGTATGGAGAAAGCACACGATCTTTTGCTGACGGAACCAGACAAAGATATCAGTAAAATCGCGTCGGCTGTCGGGTATAGTAATAATGCCTATTTTGCGACTGCGTTTAAAAAGTATTTTGGAGTTTCACCGTCAAAGCTGCGGGACTATCATGCAGTCTCAGGAATAAAGACAGATTCTGATGAATGAAAAGGGATAAGGTGGAAACATGGTTTATACAAGCATTCGTCCAGGGAAGGTATGGCTGGATACGGAAGGGAAGAGAATCCAGGCCCATGGCGGTTCTCTGCTTTATGAGAATGGAACTTACTACTGGTATGGTGAGAATAAAGAAAAGACTACGGGAGAGGATGCTGTTTTACATTGGGGGATCAAATGCTATGCTTCAAAAGATTTGTATAATTGGGAAGATCAGGGTATTATCATCCCACCTGATACGGAAGATGAGAATTCGTCACTCCATCCGACCTCCAAGATGGAGCGGCCGCATATTATTTATAATAAGAATACGAAGAAGTATGTTTGTTGGATAAAAGTTATCAATCGGGGTGGTTCCCAAACAGAGACAGTATTAACTGCAGACCGTTTATTGGGACCATATATTAAGGTGAAAGAAGGAATAAAGCCGCTTGGAATGAATGCCGGAGATTTTGACCTGGCTGTAGCGGAGGATGGAAAAGCATATTACTATTTTGAGCGGATTCACAGTGAAATAATATGTGCAGATTTAACCGTTGATTATACGGATGTAACGGGATTTTACAGTACGCATTTTCCACACCCGGCACCGCCATATGTAAGGGAAGCTCCGGCACATTTCCTGAGAAAGGGGAAACACTATCTGCTGACTTCAGGCACAACAGGATACCTCCCAAATCCGTCGGAAGCTGCGGTTGGCGACACGTGGCATGGTCCATTTTATGTGCTGGGAGATACGCATCCGGAAGATACAAGCAGGACATCATACCATTCCCAGATATCGTCTGTATTTAAAGTTCCGGGGAAAAAGGACCTTTACATTGCATGTGCGGATCGCTGGATGCCGGATCTGATGGCAATAAAGTATGAAGCATATCGTGACCTGTTTATTAATCTGTTTAATGGGATAGATGCAGACTTTTCAAGTCTCACAAAGGATTTAGGCATAAACTTTAACCGCGCGATCCGGAATACATCCATAGCTGATTATGTTTGGCTGCCGCTGCGCTTTGCAGAGCCGGATGCAGAGCATCCGTCAGGGCAGGTATATATCGACTGGCTCGATGAGTGGCGGATAGAGGATTACGAGTAAAGAGGTGCGTTGTGTCATATGGAGTATTGGATCAAGTCGAGTCATGACAAACTTTTCAGGTACAAAAAAATGCAGGAAGAGCAATTAAGTATCTTCCTGCATGGTATCCAGTACAAGCTGAAAATATTGGCGGCTGCTTTCAATGTCGATAGTTATCAGCCGATGAAGCAATTCAATCAAGCGGAAGGGTGGTATTCTGAACCCTGAAACTTTGTATCATGAAAACGGTTAATCAAAAACGGTAAACCAAAATTGGTAAACCAAAATCGATAAATCAGAATCTAACAGAAATCTAACATAGCGTATGGTATTCTTAATCAGACTTCCAGCCATATAACAGGCAGAATTTTGATTAAGAAAGGGGATTTCCATGAAAAACAGGAATTATAACGGACTCATAAAATTGACAGCTGCGGTATTGACAGCGTCTATTGCTCTGACTGCCTGTGCTGCGCCGGGTACAGAGGGAATAAATAGTTCCATAGCGGCAGACATTATAACCAGTGAAGGACAGGAAACAGCCTCCGACAGCCCTACGGCAGGGCAGGCGGCAGATTATCTGATGCAAGCTGCCGGAAAATACGGGAGGGCCTCGGAGCGGTCCGACGTTCTGGCAGGATTTCAGGAAGAGGAGGCAGTCACATGGATACAGCTATTGGTACTGGCAGGCCGCGCATTTGGAGAACTGCCTGCTCCTGAAGGCGCCGCTAAGCTGATGGCTTCGCCGTCGGTGAATCTGTCAAGTGTTCCGGAGTGGGCTAAGGCAGAGCTGCAGAATCTGGCCAACGGTGGGATACTGGCGCCTAGCGATCTGGGGCAGGCGGAACAAACAGAAATATCCGCAGAGCAGAATACTTCGGTGGATACAGAAAAACCAGCTACCATGAAAGATCTGGAAAACCTCACATCGCGTTTTCACGCACGGTTTGGGACCAGTCTGAACGATGATTTTTACCATACAGTAAATAAAGAGCTTTTTGACCGTCTTGAAATTCCAGAAGGGGAAATGTTTGCAGGAGGTGCCAGTACGGTGACCGCTAATACAAACCGGCAGCTTCATGAGTTGATTCTGGAGCTCACGGAAAGCGGGAACGAGTATCCCACCGGCAGCTCCGAGCAGAAAATCCGCGACTTATATCTAAGTGTGCTGGATACAGAGCTTAGAAACCGGGAGGGGATAAAGCCTCTTGAAAAATATTTTTCGGCGGTTGACAACGCCCGGGACTATTCCGAGCTAAATGCCGCCATTGCGCTGGCGGTTAACGAACTGGGAAATTCCGGGAACGGCCTGTTCCCGATGATCGCGGTAGCCGACACGGAAGACAGCAGCCGTTATATCATGCAGCTATTGACCATGCCGGCTAACCTGTCTTTGGAAGATTATAACAATGAAGACAGCGAGGTTCTAAAGGAGTACCGGGAATCCATAATAAGACAGTTAACGGTCGCTGGAGACAGCCTGCAGGAAGCGGAACGGCTTGCAAACGCCATCATCCAGATGGAACGTGAACTTGCCGGACAGACGATTGACCCGGAGGAACTGGGAGATTTACAGAGAAAACCGAAACGATACACACCGGAATGCCTCGATGCGCTGATGCCTCAGGCGAGACCGTCAGAATTGCTTACCGCCATTGGTTTAAGCCCGGATGTAGTTATGCAGGCGTTTGATGAGAAACAATTTGAAGCCTTTGCCGGCTGGTTTACTCCGGAAAATCTGGAATTATTCAAGGCATACCAGAAGATGGCGCTCCTGACAGGATTCAGCGGCTATTTGAGCGAAGAGCTGGCATTTGAATTCTACTATGGACAGGCCGCTGACAGCGATGCTGCGAATAGTGCGGTTCAGATGTTTCTATCCGAAGAATTGGGGGAACTCTATGTAGAACGGTATTTCTCCTCTGAATCCAAGGCAGGGATAGAAGAGATGGCTGGTATGATGATCGATGTGTTTAAAGACCGTATAAGACGTCTGGACTGGATGGAAGTAAACACGAAACAGGAGGCTCTCAAAAAGCTGGACAATATTACGATCCTCATTGGATATCCGGATGAGTGGCAGAAAACCGATGTGACGATTAAGAGCAGGCTGGACGGCGGAAGCTACTTTGACAATGCCGCCGCAGTGTCGGCCTGGCAATGGAAGCAAATGGTTGAGAGACTTAAAAAACCTGTGGATTCACGGCGGTTTCCACTGGCGGCTTATACGGTCAATGCGGCAGCCAGCCGAAATACCAACACCATCATTTTTCCTGCCGGTATCCTGCAGGCGCCGTTTTACGATCCTAATGCCTCATTCGAGGAGAATCTGGGCGCGATCGGCACCACAATCGCCCATGAAATCACCCATATGTTTGATGACGGCGGCGCACAGTATGACGCGGCAGGCAACATCAGGAACTGGTGGTCTGAACATGATAATACGTATTTTAAAGAGCTGTGCAGAAAGGCGGAAGCGTACTATGATGGATATGAGGCGCTTCCCGGCATATCTGTGAGCGGAGCGGAAACTCTGAGCGAAAATATCGCAGACATCGGCGGTGTTGCCTGCAGCCTGGAAGTGCTGTCAAAGATGGAAAATCCGGATTATGACGCATTTTTCCGCAGCTATGCCGGACAATGGGCGCGCCTTGGCAGCTATGACGATCTGGCGGAGATGGCATCGAGTGATTTTCATGCGCCGAACCGTTTGAGATGCAACCGGGTGCTTGCTAATTTCCAGGAGTTCATGGACACCTATCATGTAAAACCGGGTGACGGCATGTACGTTGCTCCGGAGGAACGGATTAAAATATGGTAATTGTTTTATAATCAACCGTGTTGGGAGGAACTGGAGATGAAGTTATTATTAGTGGAAGATGAGGCGATGCTGTCGAAATCCGTTTCAAAGGGGCTGAGGCTTCTGGGGTACGCAATAGACTGTGCGTTTGACGGAGAGGAAGCGTTGGAGCTGTACGCTCTGAATGAGTATGACCTCATGATTCTGGACTTAAACCTTCCGAAGCTGGACGGAATCGAGGTTCTCAAACGGATCCGTGAGAAAGATCAGGACTTCAGAATCCTGATTTTGTCTGCCAGAAATTCACTGGAGGATAAAATAAACGGTTTGGACAGCGGCAGCAATGACTATTTGACCAAACCCTTTGATTTCATGGAACTGGAAGCGCGGATCCGCAATTTGCTCCGGAGGAATTTCAAAACAGACAGCAGGTTCCTTCTCTGCGGGCGGCTGCGTCTGGATACGGGAGAGCGGCAGGCGCAGTACGCCGGGCAGACGGTGGTTCTGACGCGGAAGGAATACGCATTGCTGGAATATCTGTTCTCCCGGCTGGGGGAGACCGTAAGCGCGGAGGAACTGATTGAGCATGCATGGGACAGCGAGACAGACTTATTTTCCAATTCATTCCGTTTCCATATCCACTCCCTGAGAAAAAAACTGGAGGCGGCCGGAGCTGGAGAATATATTGTAACGAAACGGGGGCAGGGATATATTCTCCGCTGCCCGGCGGAGGACGAATCATGAAAAAGTACACACTTCAAATCAGGATTACTGTTTTTGTCGGTCTGATCATGGTAATATCCTGTTTGCTGCTGACTGTGAATTCGCTTGTTTCTGCCCGGAGTTATTACGGACATTACGTGGAACTGCTTGAGGAAGGGATGATTGAGTATGATCCGGCGCTTCCTGAGGGGGAACTTCCGCAGGCGCTTAATTCTGAAAGCCGGTATCAGGATATCAGCCGAAGGTTCTCGGCCCAATCCGTTGTTGTTATGGTTCTTATCGCATTCCTGGCGCTGGCCTTTACTTACCGGGCCACAGGGCAGGTGTTGAAACCATTAAAAGAGCTCACTCACATGGCTCATGAGATAAATGAACGCCATTTGGATAAACGCGTGAGTCCAAACGATGCCCAGGGTGAGGTGCTGGAGTTGACTAAGTCCTTTAACCGGATGCTGGAACGCCTGGAAGAGGCATTTCTGATACAGAAGTCCTTTGCCTCCAATGCGGCGCATGAACTGAAAACCCCACTGGCGGTTATGAAATCTTCCCTTCAGGTATTAAAAATGGATCCGTCCCCCTCGGAAAATGACTATTGGGAATTTATCAATGACACGGAAGAAAGCCTGGAACGTATCATCAAGACAGTGGAGGGGCTTTTGGCTCTTGCGAATATGGAGCAGGTGGAAAAAGAATCGGCTGTGAAGCTGTATCCGCTGATCGAAGCAGCCGTGCAGGAGCTTTCTGTCAGGGCAGAAGAATATGGCGTAACCCTTTCAATCGCTGGCGATAACGATTTGCAGGCACAAGGCAGCCCAAGCCTTCTGTACCGTGTATTTTTTAATCTCATTGAAAATGCGGTAAAATACAATCATGACAACGGAAACGTAGATATTACGGTGAAACAGGAGAAGGGCCGTGCCTGTGTTGTGGTAGAAGACAACGGTATTGGAATGGATGAAAAAGACCTTTCACACATTTTTGAACCATTTTTCCGGGTAGATCCATCGCGTTCCCAGGGTATTCCCGGCTCCGGGCTTGGGCTGGCGGTGGTCAGGCTCATTATGGAACGGTATGATGGAGAGATTGAGGTAGAAAGCAGGAAAGGCGTTGGAACGACATTTACTGTTATTTTGTAGATGGAATAGACTTCTAACCGTAGTTTGTTTAATATTGCAAAGAATAAAGCTCTTGACGAAACATTTTGTGTCAAGGGCTTTATTGTTGGCATTATTTACTATCAACAATAACATTTCTGTGTAAGGAGATGTCACGCCATCCCCAAATCTAAAAATCTATGATATAATCTAAAAGAATAGTTTGAAAGGGTAGAAATAAAGGGATTCACTACCTATGTTGATATGGACTGTTACGGTTTCGCCAAGGGAGATTTCTACTCTTGCGACATTATTTTTGTACACACAACACACGTGGAGACGGTAATAATGATGCGGAAATATGGTTTGAACAAAAATAGAGGATAAAACCACAACATATAGTGGCTTTTGCGGAAAAATCGGGATAAAAACGGCCGATTTTGACCCCGATTTTTTGGCTCTTCCTCAGAAGAGAGACAGATAAAAGAAGATATGGAATAAAAATAAAGGGCTGACCGACAGATTACCAATTTAAAGTCAGATTCCATATTTACCAGATTATCTGCCGCCAAGCATACCGTAGGGGAATTGAATCAGGCAGTAAAAGCAATACGAGAAGTGAGCGATAGGTTGGAAATGTCAAGGAAAAAGCTGCTGGCTTCACTGGAGGCTGAGGTTCCCAGAGATATAGATGCTGTGTGCAGAGTGATGCGAAACCATGGAGATTATGAATTTTTGCCGATAGATGATCTGAGCCCAGAGGAGTTTGCAAAGTATATTTTGAGATTCCATCATGTGGCAATCGAACCGAAAATGGAGATATTCTATGATTTGAAGGAGTTTTGGTAGGCAGAAAATGAGGGAAAATGGCCCTGTCAATTCTTACTATGGTGTTTTGGTCAATAAAGTCCGCCCGATTCCACAAATCAACGCAGATCTGCAAGAATTCCGGTTCTACAATTCGTTAGCCTTGACTGCTTATTGGAATGACAGGGATTCCACTTTACCGGTTATATTGGGCGGCGAAATGGCAATTTTTTATAAAGATATGATACAGGAGAAGATAAATAAAAGCTTGAGTGACTGTTCGGAGAAGGGACTGGCAATGTACCTCTCAATTGAACTGCTGGGCAAGCGTTTTTTTACCATGCCCCCAAGTGTTGAGGAATGTGGGGGAGAGATATGGGGCGTCCTTACTGTAAAAACATACGGGGAATTAAATCAGCGGGAACTGGAGGCATTAAGAGAAGAGTGGAGAACCATGGCAGACGGTGGCTGAGGAGAGGATTTGTTTTACCGCCCGACACTGACCAAGCAAGGTGAAATTTATATCAGATTTTCGGATACAGACAATAATGACAATCTGTTCATAAAAACTGAGGATGAATTTAAACGGGAATTTTCAGATGGTATTCATCCGGGCCAGCCAAAAGGAGAAGTGACCGAAAAATCGGACTCGCCATTTATAAGTCCATACTTTTCCGAATAGAATGGAGCAGAACAAATGTTCTAAAATACTATTGCACTCTTTTTCATGGTCCTGTATAATAGAATTCAGAAGCAGGAAGGAGAAGTTTGTGTGATACGGTTGTTTGAATATCGAGATTTAGATAAAATAATAGAGATTTGGCTGGAGGGAAATCTGCAGGCTCATGCATTTATAGGGGAAGAACACTGGAAGCAGAACTATGAATCAGTCAAATCGGTTTTGCCCAATGCGGAAGTATATGTGTATGAGGAGGCGGGGGAGATTCGGGGCTTCATTGGAATGGACGCTGATTACATTTCCGGATTATTTATAAAAGAGGAGTACCGGGGCAGGGGAATCGGTCATCAGCTGATTGAGACTGCAAAGCGGAAGAAGCGTCTGTCTCTGCATGTATATGAAAGAAACACTGGAGCAGTGGCATTTTATCGGGCAGAAGGTTTTACGGTTCAACAGAGCATGACAGAAAAAGAGACAGGGGAGAGAGAATTCCTGATGGTCTACGGAGAATCAGAGTAGAGGCATGTTCGGAAAACTATAGTAGAAATCGTTACCTGTGTTGTAAAACCGTGGGGGTGGTACGATGCCAACGTGGAACCCTTGGCATGGCTGTAAGAAAATTAGTCCGGGCTGTCTGAATTGCTATGTGTATCGCAGAGACGCGGAATTTGGAAAAGACAGCAGCATTATATCTAAAACGACCAGCTTTTACCTGCCCGTCAAGCGCAGCCGAAGCGGTGAGTATAAGCTCCAGCCTGGAGGAGAATGTGTCTATACCTGCATGACCTCGGATTTCTTTCTGGAGGAGGCCGATGAGTGGAGACCCGCGGTATGGGACATGATCCGGGAGCGCAGCGATCTGCAGTTTGTGATTATTACAAAACGAATCCATCGCTTCCGTGTAGGACTTCCTGAGGATTGGGGAGACGGATATAACCATGTTACCATCTGCTGTACTTGTGAAAACCAGAAGATGGCAGACGCCAGGCTGTCGCTTTTCCTGGAATTGCCCATCCGGCATCGGACTATTATCCATGAGCCTATGCTGGAGGCAGTGGATATCCGCGAGTACCTGGCTGGCGGTCAGATTGAGCAGGTAACCTGTGGCGGAGAGTCGGGACCGGAGGCCAGAATCTGTGATTTTGCATGGGTTTTAAATACAATGCAGCAGTGCATGGAATATGATGTCCCATTCTGGTTTAAGCAGACCGGAGCGAATTTCCAAAAGGGGAAACGTGTGTATTGCATTGAGCGCAAGGATCAGATGAGCCAGGCCGAGAAGGCTGGGATTAATTATAGATATGTACATAGGATATAAAAAGAGGTATAAGAACAGATATGACTCTGGAAGATTTTGTTCTTAGCTTTTGTTAATAGACATTGCTTTTCAAACGAACTAAGAATATGATAGTTACGACAGTACGGACGTAGACAAATTTCAAGTTGAGGAGGATTTAAATGCCATATATAACAATCGAAAGCGGAGTTTTATCAGATGAACAGAAAGAAAATTTAATTCATCGTTTAACAGAAGTGTCATCTGAAATAATGAATGTACCACAAGAATTTTTCTCAATCACCATTAAAGAGTTACCAGATAAAAATTTTGGTATTGGTGGAAAAACAATAGACAAAGTAAAGTCCGAGTACATGAAAAAACATAAATAAAGCCCAATTTATCGAACTGAAAAAACAGTATTTGCGGAGGGGAGGTTTTTATGGAAAAAATTAAAAAATACAAGAATAGTATTTGGAGAGTTCCTCTGATTTCAGTAATTGCTGGCTTTTTCTATACCCCAATTTATGTAAGAAGTGTAATTCGGTTTGGCGTAATCGAACCCGGCGTGATTGACAGCCGGGTATCACTGCTCATAAGTGCAGGGATCTTAGTAGCGGTTTTGGTGTTGGGTGGAATGCTGCTGCTTCGGAAACAGTCAAAAAAGGAAATATTTATTTCTGCGGCAGTTGTTTCTGCTTATGGAATGATACTGCTTCTGATTCAATTACTCATCGGAGCAACAACGGGGCCTGCTGCGGTTGTATTTATGTACTTGGGACGGCCGTTGGAATGGACCGGTTTTTTCTCGGAGCTTTCTTTCTGCTTAAAAGAACGCTTTGAAATTTTCGTTTCTGCTATTAGGTGGTTGAGATTTTTAGTTCCCTTTGCGTTTGTGTTATTCGGTTGTAAAACAGATGAATAAAAAAATAACTTTGGAATTGGTAGGAGGAAAAAGATATATCATGTCTGATTATATTGTGAAAATCATACCGACAGACTTCACGTATTCTGTGACAAAGGAACAGGCTAACCGCATTTTAAAGTTCTTAAGGTCGAAGGTAAACGCCGACAATATACAGGCTTTAATACATGCAACTCCTACATTTGTTGATAGCGGAAGCAATCTGAAAACAATTAGCTGCCCTCATTGTGGAGAGCAGCTTGACTTTAACTGGTGGGGGAAAGCTATGGATGCTGCCAGCAAGGACAACTTCAAGGAGCTATCTATAAACATGCCATGTTGTGGTAAAAAGAGTACCCTTAACGATTTGCATTATGATTTACTGTGTGGTTTTGCTTGTATTGAATTTGATATACTTAATCCATCTACGGATTTTGACAATGAAACTTTATCCAATATCGAGGATTTGATTGGCAGACCAATTCATATGGTACACGCACATATATAACTCCTGGTTTGCCGGGCTTTTAAATTAGAATTTGTAGAAAGGGGCGAGCAGCTATGAAAATGTCAAAAGAGAAAGTTGATATAACTATGTTCGCCCTATGTGGAATGAATTGCATGGTTTGCTATAAGCACTGTTACCATAAAAACCTTGTGCTGGTTGCTTAAATAGCGATAAAGGAAAGCCAGAGTATTGTCGCAAATGCAAAATAAAGGATTGTATTAAAGAAAAATCGTTATCCTACTGATAATTATATTAATAATCAGAATAACACTTTGTTTTTTCCTATATCAACAGGTATTCTTCTCATGATATTACCGAATAAATAATACACAATTAATTGATTTTTGCGATTATGCAGACTGTGTTCTAGATGGTTCAGAGGAACTTTTTAATTTTCATAATCGGGGACAAATGATGCAAGCCTCAAGACAAGTATTTACGTAAGTATGGAAATTTAATTTAATAAGATAATTGAGTGGATTAACAAAATCATACCATGCATATCGAAGAATTGAAGAAGCAGAAATGAATCCGTTAAATATTTTTTTAGCTTTATATTTTGAAGATTCTAACACCAAATTTATATTAGAAAGAAAATCGGAGCAAAGGAATACAAAGGCTATGATTGTAGAATTTATATATGAAGAAGATAATACATTAGATATATACAATCGGTTTTTCAGACCTACTATGTTATTTTGAATTATTTAAAACAGATTCATTAATGAAAGTTGAAACTGAATTTCACCATAAAAACGCAAAGAACAGGAGATAAACAGTATGAACCAGGGTTTTTTAGAACAAGAGTCAAAACGGGTAAATGAGGCTGTAAGGAAAACACTTTTCAGATCGTTCTTTGCATACGTCTGTATAATTGCTGTCCTTTATTTTCTTTTAAAGGATTCCTTTGATTTGAATGATCCTTCCAGCAGAGAAGTGCTTTTTTATCTGGTTATTGTCTCTGGGATCATGCTGCTTGCTGTAATCGTAGGATTTTTTAAATCAAGACGAGCAGTCACGAATGGGAAAAATCTAATTCTTCCTTATGGTGAAAATACAAAGGGGGCAGTGGCGGAGCTTATTGATCAGGAGGCCTCAGAGGGAAAGATTCAGGTAGAAGAATACATTTATGAATTCGCGGAGGGGAAGAAGCCATATGGTGAGAAAATCGTACTGATGCCTTCTTATCTGCTGCTTTGCGGAAATAAAAATAAGATAACGGTAATTCCTCGTGAGAAAATCTATTGGATCGTTGCCCAGGTTGGTCAAAAGGGAGGTTCTTTCCGTGTACAACTGTTAATTTTTACAGAAAAGAAAATTTTCAATATGGTAGGAGTTGATATCGAGCACGTTGAGGGGATTGCCGATAAGATATATCAATACATACCAAATGTTTTCAGCGATTACGATCCCTTTATACTGTCATATGAACTGGAAAAAGTATTTGCGAAAGATCGGGCGGAGTTTTTAAAGTTCTATGAAAATGAAAAGATGAAAAAGAATAGAAGCATAAACGAATAAAAGTATGAACAAATAAAAGCATAAAAGCATGAACGAATAAAAGCATAACAAATAAAAGCAAAATCAAATAAAAGCAAAAACAAATAAATACTCAAACGATCACGAATCCATCCACAAAGATAGCCTGTTCATAATTTAAACGGAGGTAAGAATGAAACAGACATTTACCGCACTAGTCGAACGTTTTGAATCGCAGGGAGGCTGGTACTATGTTTCGGTTCCAACGAAAATCAGCAAACCACTCGAATTGCTTGGTGGTCACCGGTTTGGTTTTATTGCGGTTACTGCCATAGTTGGTAATACGAGTTGGCCGACATCGTTCATGCCGAAGGGGGATGAAACGCATATTATCGCACTGCCCGCGAAAGTGCGTTCAAAAGAGAAGATCACTCTGGGTATGGAGATTGAGATATCTTTTGAAACGAGGGTAAGAGAACGTAAACAGGAGGTATTCATATAATGTCTCCTGCTCAATAGAATCGTATGCAGTATGGATCCGGACTATGAAATGAGTGTGAATAAATAAGAAAAACTTTGGTTCTCAAAAAACAGAGCCAAAGTTTTTCTTATTTATACTGCAAGTTGATCTAAGAATGAAGCCTTACTATTTTTTACTCTATAAATTTATATAATTGAAAGTGTCAGAATAATTTGAAAAAAACCTGATTTTGAGCTATACTATTTAGTAACAAATAATGATTTTTTGAGGGAAAGGTATGAAAAAATATAACATAATTTTAAATCGCTCCGTTTATCCCAAAGAGGCACTGTTAAAAGCGGCGTATGCGTTTATCAATGAATGCTATATTCATTTAGAACAGGATGATACTCATTATGAAATCTCATTAACCGCAAAGGAAGATGGCGATCTGGCAGATACACTTCCGGCGGAATTTGAAAATGAACTGCTCGCCCAGACTGTACGACATCAGGTTTACTGCCAGACACATACGGTCAGGGAAATACTGATGGCAAGGGCGATGGCTTCAACCATGATTATGGATGGGGATCCCACGGAAATGATTGCAGAGGAGGACGCCTGTTCCAATGAGGAACTGGAGTCGATATTGGAGGACTGGTTTGACCATGAGGCATGAGGAGAGCATGAGTTTAAATCTGGAATTGTATTCATTAAAGATAATTAAGGTTGCAGCAGAAGAATATTCAAAATTTTGTAAGGTAAATCTGTCACAGTCCAGCGGCAGAGCAGTTTGCACCTTTCGTTCACACGATATTCCGGCTGATCTGATTGCACTGGAATTTGGAAACTATCTGATTGAACTCATGCAGCAGGGAGAACAGGCATGATTTGGATGGAAGGACTTATGGTGACTCTTGTCGTGTATACAGCGGCAGCGGCCAGTTGGTCAGACTGTCGGCGAGCCATAATCCCTAATGCTTTGATTGGCCGTTCCATAGCTGTGGCACTAGTGCTCAATGGGCTTTATTATGGAATCTGGGCGCATGAATACATACCTTTGTTTGTTACAAATCTGGCTGGTATGTCGGCAATTGCATTCTTTTTTTATGCGTATCATTTGTGGGCAGCTGGAGACAGTAAGATGCTATTTGTAATTGGACTTGGTATTCCTGCCAGACTGTTTTCATTTTGGAAGCTGGGACCTGTGCCGGGATTTGCAATTCTGGTTATTATATTTTCGGTTGCTTTCCTTACTATCATTGTTGATTCCCTGATACGCGGAATCCGGGATAAATCACTTCTGCATATCAATGCAGGAAGAGTAGGCGTAAAGAGAGTCGTTTTATCCTACCTGTTTATGGTAGCCGCCTTGAGACTCTGCAATCTGGTTCTGATGGTGATGGCAGGGGATTATCTGGCAGATAACAGCTTCTTTTTAACCGCTATTGATTTCTTTATCATTCTGACCCTGCTTCAGGTAAGGCAGAAAATATCTGACCGGATCTTTTATGCAGCAACGGCTGTTGGCTGGGCAGTACTTTTAGTTTTATATCTTTTGCATTGGATCCGTTTTGACGGGATACAGTTTGACTTGAAACCATGGCTGATCGTACTTGGTGTCATGTTTTTGAGAATCATCGCAGAGCGTTATAATTATCAGGAAATACCTACAGTAAGCGTAAAAGAACGAATGATTCCGGCTGCTGTCACGGTTTTGGCATTTAAGAAGTCAAAAGTACGGGGGCTGCCCACATGTATGACAGAGGATTTGCGTGCAAGGCTGACTTGTGAGGAGGTGGACTCAATCCTGCGCTGGAAGGATTCCAAACAGGGAAAGTCTACAATAATTATTGTGCGAAAAATACCATTCGCAATTTTTATTACGATTGGTACCATGATTTTTTTAATAATGGAGGTTATGGCACTATGGCATATTATATAAAAGATTACAGTCTTGGATCTCGCCAGGCCGTTGTAAAGCGGGAAGAATCGTCTTGCGCAGAGAGACAGCAGGCTGAAACCATGTATATTTATACAGACAGAATTGTCTTTTCCAGTGACCAGTCTTCCATTAGAATAGATGAAACCATATGGAAACGGCTCTCAGATCTCCAAAGCGGAGATATTGTAAGTATCAATGACCGCGGCGTCTGTTATCGTCTGTATACTGCGGCTGAGGGAGACGCGACTATTTTTATGGGCGGTAATTGTAATTCTAATTGTATGATGTGCCCGTCATCAGACTATGAAAGGCACCTGGATTATACCAATAACAGGGAAGCTCTTTTGAGATTTATCGATATGCTGCCGGAGAACCTGCCGCATTATGTGGTTACTGGCGGAGAGCCGACGATGAGGAGCGATCTGTTTCTGGAAGTGATGGAACGCATGGCGGACCGTGTCCCAGAAGCGGATGCATTAATTCTGACGAATGGCCGTTCGTTTTCTTCCATGCCATTTCTGGAGAAGCTTCTGCTAAAGTGTCCGCCCTATCTTACGGCGGCAATCCCGATACATGGCTCATGCAGTTGTGTTCATGACGCGATTACCCGGGCTGACGGGAGCTTCCGTCAGACGATGAGGGGAATCCATCATTTGTTAAGCCGGGGGATTTCTGTTGAAATACGAGTGGTGGTGACGAAAATGAACTGTGGAGATTTGGAAAGGGTTGCAGAACTGATATGTAATCATTTTCCGCAGGTTTTGTGTGTGAATTTCATTAGCCTGGAGGTGCGGGGAAACTGTATTAAAAATAAGGAAGAGGTTTATATCAATCCATCGGAATCATTTTGTAAGGCGAAAACAGCAATTAACCGCCTGATTGGCTGCGGGATCGACGTTGGTCTCTATAATTACCCTTTATGCTGCGTGGAGCGGGGGTATTGGTTTCTTTGCAAAAAGAGTATTTCACCGGAAAAAGTGCGATACGATGAGGCCTGCGATGTTTGTGAGGTAAAAGACATTTGCGGAGGCCTTTTTGTCAGTACTTTAAAAACAGTGCATCCAACAGTTACACCGGTTACATTTCATGCAAAAGAGAGGAACATGCAATGTTAAATCATTTCAATTTTCAAAAAATTGAGAACCAGATACTGATAACCAATGATTTTGGAAAGTACGCATTTCTAAGTGAACAGGAATTTAAGAAGTTGCTCCGGGGAGATGTGGCGGAAGAGGATCCCTGTTATCAAACACTGAAAGATGGATTTTTTTTGATACGTAATCCGGCAGAACTCTATTCTGCTGAAGCAGTGACTGCATTGCGGAAGATGAAAAATTACCTTTTTTCAGGAACTGCGCTGCATATTTTTGCGGTGACCAATTCATGCAACATTAATTGTATCTACTGCCAGGCAAAGGACAAGGCATCTTCGCTGGGAGGATTTATGACGCCGGATACGGGACGGCGTGCTGTCACTATTGCACTTCAGTCTCCCTGTGATCATCTTACATTTGAATTTCAGGGAGGAGAACCACTTTTGAATTTTGATACAATAAAGGCGATGATTGAACATTGCGATGCGGTGAAAGGAAATAAAAAGGTAGAATATACGCTGGTATCCAATCTGGTTTCGCTGACAGATGAGAAACTGAACTACCTGGCAGAACATAAGGTTTCTGTGAGTACATCCATGGATGGCCCCAAATATGTACATGATTTTAACCGGAGATATCGGGGAAATGCCAGCAGTTATGATTATATGGAAACAGGACTGGAGAAGCTGAGGGGGAAAGGAATCAGCTCGGGAGCCATAGAGACGACGACACGCTATTCCCTGTCCTATCCGGAGGAAATTGTGGACTCCTATTATGAACATGGTTTACCAGGGATTTTTCTGCGTCCTCTGACTCCTCTCGGTTTTGCACAGGCTGACTGGGACAGTGTTGGTTATAGACCAGATGAATTTTTAAACTTTTATGAAAGAGCTTTCGAGAGAATATTGGAAATAAACAGGAATGGAACTGTTTTTCCAGAATTTCTGGCCACCTATTTTTTGAGGAAAATTCTGCATGGAGCAGCCTGTAATTATATGGAACTGCGTTCACCATGCGGGGCATCCATGGGTCAAATGAGTTATTATTATGATGGAGATGTATATACTTGTGACGAGGGAAGAATGATTTCTGAGTCCGGTGACCGAGCGTTCCGGCTGGGAAATGTTTATCACAATACATATCAGGAACTGATCGAAAATCCAATATGCAAAGCAACCGCAGTAGCGTCGGTTATAGAGAGCCTCCCCTCCTGCTGTGACTGTGTATATCAGCCATATTGCGGAGTCTGTCCGGTTGTGACCTACGCGATGGAGAAAGATATATTTCCTAAAGCACCGGGAGGCTTTCGATGTTCCGTTTATCACGGAATTCTGGATCTTATTTTCAAAAAGATAAAAAGTCAGGATGCAGACGTTCTGAAAATTTTCGAATCCTGGTTAGGAGGGGAGCTAAATGAAAGGGATTAATCAAAAACAGGGTCAGGCAGTTGAGCCGGATATGGTAGAGAAAAAGAAGCCCTTTATAAGAACAGTTTTGAAGGGGGCAGGACTCCTGTTCCTGTTTCTGTTTATTACAGGAATGATCGGCAACTTTTCTACACCTGCAAGATTTACCTCCTCATCATCCGTATATGAAGGATTTGATAAGGTGGAACTGGAAGAAGGTGTCTATCTTGGAGATGTGGTGGGCAGCCTGTTTACCGGAAATGGACAATTCCGTTTTCTTGACGGGACTACCTATTCCGGAGAATGGCAGAACTCAAAGATAAATGGGGAGGGGTCCTGCATTTATCCGGGAACAGGAACTTATGTGGGAACCTATGCAGAAGGGGTTCGCAGCGGAACAGGGACATTTACCTGGGAAAATGGAGATTCCTATACGGGACAATGGCTGGAAGATGAGATGTCGGAGGGAACGTATACGTTTGCAGACGGTTCTGCGTATATGGGAACCTTTTCGGAAGGGAAGATATTGGAGGGAACCTTTTTGTACGCGGTTCCTCAGGAAGAACAGGAGATACAGGAACTGAAGGTAACCTTTTCAGAGGGGAAGGCAACGAGTGTTATCTATAAACGTTCCAATGGATTCTCTTATAATGGAAGCCTGCTGGATCAGGGGAGTGCCGATATTATATATGAAAATGGAGATACGTATTCCGGTTCTGTAAATAACGGACTGAGGGAAGGCGAGGGCATCTATACGTGGATGCAGGAGGGAAGCCAGATCGCAAAATACGAAGGAATGTGGAACAATAACCAGATGAATGGGCAGGGAACTTATTCCTATACAGGCGATGCATATCCAACACTTTCCGGAACATTTGAGGCGGGGCTTCCAATTGGCAGCTGTACTTATACAAAAGAAGCGGGAAATACTTTTACAGCTTCTTTTGAAAATGGAACCTGCACCAGTGTCGAGTAAAAATAAAGGGGAGAAAAAATGGCAGATTTTAAATTTCCGCATATACAGGACTCAATTACCAATTTTCTATATGATGAAGAGGGAAATATACCCAGAAATAAGGTACTGACGATCGGTGCAATGATGATTGTACTTGGAATCTTAATGTCGGATGAGGCGTTTGCAGGGCACCGTTCTCACTCCTCTCACCGTTCGCATTCCAGTCATAGCAGCCATTCATCAGGCAGCGGCGGTCACTCTTCCCATCAGTCACATGCATCACATACTTCCAGTACTACCGGTGGTTCCAGCCATTCTTCGGGTTCCGTGGAGACGGCTGCACCGCACAGCAATCATGCAAACCATGTGACGCACAGCAATGTGGCACCGACTCCGGCACAGGCCGCTGCAGTAAAGGCCCCTGTCGTTACCGAGAACGGTGTATCTGAATTATCTGATATTGGAAGTATTCTGAAGGCACAGGAGGGACAGGCAGTGTTATCGACTGTTGGTCTGGATATCCAGAGTGTTCCGCCAACACCAAAAATTGATTGAGATCAGGGGAAAATATTATGAGTACAGAGAAAACAGCAGATTTATTGACTCTGGTATCAGCTTGTCTGCCGGATCATAAACAGTTAAAGCATGACAGCCTGCTGGAGGATATTGAAGTCATGGGAGCGTATCAGGACCTGGCGCACCAGCCAGTCTTTCGAGAGGTATATGAGCGGTATTTCCATATGGAGCGGCTGGATAAGATGGAGACAGATCAATTGGAAGAAATGAAACGCATACTTCCTAAAGTGACGGTGTGTTTGCGGGGCATTGTAACCTCATTGCAGAAAGGCGCGGGGCCAACATTGACGGAAGAAGATATGCCGGATTTTTACAATGAAAATAAAATAGACAAACTGCTGGAAAAGCTGGCTTCCGGAAATGGGGATAATTATACTAATATTACACCGGATCATTTTATGGATATCTTTTCAAAAGACACTTTAAAGTCTGGCAGAGAGCTTTTTGGACGATTTCAAGTGGATGAGGATGACTTTGGTAAAGCAATTCAGTCGGTAATGAACAGTCAGCCTTACTGTATCAGCCGAGATGAGATGGCTCATTTGGAATCAGAGTATCAGAATGCGGTAAATGAAGTCAGCAGCAGGGCAGGCTTTTTTAGGCAGGGACTGGCTCGGCGGCTGACAAAGAAACTGGTGTGCTGTATTTTTGCATGTATGATGCCGGCGCTGGTGGCTTCCATGACGGGAACCATGAACTCAGCCATGATTGAAATGTCCAGAACGCTTATTGTAATTGCATCCATTATCTTTATAATTGGGGGATAAACTGGTATGACGAAAGATGAAAAATTGCTAGAGGCAAAAAAGAGTGCAGAAGACCGGCAGAAGAAGATGGAAGCCAGGGGACGGCGCAGGAGATGGATACAGATCGGTTTTCCCTGTGCAGTTGTGGTATCTGTTTTAATAGGCATGGCAGGAACACCCTTTAGTGATAAGATTGCATTTGCATCGTATCGAAAAAATCCAGGTACAAAGATCAGTGAAAATGTGTTCCGAAACAGGGACGGATACCGTTTATGGCAGGATAACGCCCTTCACAATCATGTGAGTTGTCTGATGGGTGGCGGAGAATTCTATGATGATGGCGCAGGAACAAGAATTTTTCCTGCTTCGGACTGTAGTCACATGGAGATCACGATGGAAGGAAGAAGCAGGATTTTTTCGAATAGTCTCTGTTCTTACTTAAATGTAGACGGAGATATCGTTTATTATAGAAAGAATTCAGACCGATGTATCTACCGGTCCTACATTACCAGTGGGAAAGAGGAACTATTTTATTCAGGTAATGCAGGGGAAGTCTATCTGTATGATAATTATATTTACTTTATTGATCTGGCAGACAATCGCGCTCTGGTCCGTATCAATACGGAGGGGGAGGGGGAACCTGAAGTTCTGGTTGAGAAAGAAGTTGAGGAATTTTTTGTTTATGGCAGCCAATGTGTCTACCTTACGTCAGGAAAGCTGCTGTGTTATCAGGAGGTTAAGGCGGATGCGGCCTCCTTCGCCATTTCTGGAAGGTATGACTGGTTCTTCTTTAATGGAGATATTATTGCGCAGAGCGGAAAAAGAATTATTGGGTTTGAACCGCAAGGCGGAAATCCCAGACTGCTGTATGAGGACAAGGAAAATGAGTTCAGGCTGGTCGGTGCTGGAGACGAAAGCTTTTATATTCAAGAGGAAGATTCTGTTAAAAAGATACCAGTTGAGCAGAAAAAGGCCGGAATCGTGACATATGAGGAAAATGGAGGCAGCCTTGTGACATCGCTTCTTGAGACCGTGGATGGACTGAATGCAGTTGTATATGAAGCAGGAGGGGACGTGGTAAGGGTCAGAACAGCCGAATTTCGAATAGAAAGCGGAGGCCAGCAGGAGGGAGAAGAGAATGGAAGCGAATCTTAATACGGATATCAATCCCAGCGTGCAGGAGGAAAGCGGAAATGAGACTGTTGTAAATACCGAAATATTGAGCAGTGAACCAGGGTTTACAGAGATTAATCCGATTGCGCACGGAAACAGCACCGAGCTTTCGGCGGGGACGGTATTGTGCGGCAAATATGTGATACAGGAGATCCTGCACCAGAATTCCGGAGAGGCCGTGCTTTATCTCTGTACATACAGAAACAGACAGTATGTTGCAAAAATCTATAGGCGGGCCGCTGCAATTAAGGAGGAAGTCATCGAGGCACTTAATTCGGTCACCTCTCCTTATGTAGCAAAGCTTTATGAGACCGGATTTTTTGAAGGTGCTCCGTTTGAAGTCCTGCCGTATTATAAATATGGCAGTCTGGAAGGTAAAACTTTTTCTTTTGAGACCCTTGAAAATGTAATAATTCCGGAATTGAATGCGGGTCTGCATGCGCTTCATAAAAAGGACATTATTCATAAAGATTTAAAGCCGGCCAATATTATGCTGTGTGACAACCAGACGGATATCGCAATCATTGATTTTGGTATCAGTTCGATCCGGGAAGATGGTAATACTGTGGTCATGACCAGGACGGGAATGACACCGGAGTATTCCGCCTCGGAGACCTTCCGTAATCTGTTTTTGGAGGAATCGGATTATTATTCATTGGGAATTACATTGTTTGAACTGTTTTGCGGAAAGACACCGTATGAAGGGATGTCAAAAGATTCCATTGAACAATTTGTGTCGGTTCAGAAGATCCCGTTTCCGGAGGAGATGCCTGAAAGGCTGAAAGAATTAATTACAGGGCTTACCTATAATGATATAACAAACCGAAAAGATAAAAATAACCCCAACCGCCGATGGACCTATACGGAGGTCGTAAAATGGTGCAGGAAAGAGACTCTCCCCCTGCCGGGAGGAAGCAGTATTACCGCGCCGGATATACCGATACAGCCTTATACATTTTATCGTAAAAAGTATTATCGGCTGAAAGAACTCGCTTATGCCATGGCAGAGAATTGGGAAAATGGAAAGAAACACTTATACCGTTCGACTATGTCGGAATTTTTCAAGGCCAATAATCCAGATCTGGCCAACTGCTGTATCGATGCGGAGGAAAGCGTTCGCATGGACCGGCAGAAAGCAGATATTTCTTTTTTTCGGGTCCTTTATCAGATGGCGCCGGAAATGAAAGATATTTTCTGGAAAAGTGTCAATTACGGGCCGATTGAGGAAATGGGAAGGAATCTGATGAAAGCGGCGGAGATGGGGGCTGATGAGAGTATCTATACAGAGATGACCAGAGAAAGAGTATTTTCCTCCTATTTTTCCAGCGTATCTCCGGAGCAATCAGCTGTAGTAAAGGGCGTGGAAGCAGGAGAACAGAAATTTATTAATTCAGGCAATCAAAATGAACGGATTCTGTCGATCATGCTGATTGGCCGTTATCTGGCCAGAGAAGCCTCCTTTTCTTGTGGTGAGGAAACATTTGATACTTTGGAAGCGTTTGCAGAGTATCTCCTGAATCTGCGAAAAGAGAATCCTGAACAACTGGAACGAACGGCAAAGGGGATTATAAAAGGAAAGAGAATGCTGCATCCATCTTTTGAATCGTGGCTGATTTTGCTGGGGAAAAGTACAGAAATCGCAGCCTGGAGGGAAAGAAAGTAAGGGAGATAAAAAGTAGAATGAGTGGTCCGAAGATTTCAATTTACACATTGACGCCGGCTCAGCTGGAGGTGCTCAGGCGGCAGATGGAGGAGGAACTCAAGCGGCTGGAAGAAGAGGAGCGTCTGCGTCGTGAGAAAAACAGGATTTTTGTACAACTGGCCGAGGGCAGAAAACGGGTGGAGAAAATGGATGAAGAGCTCCAGTCCTATAAAGAAACCTCCCAGTTAATGATAGAGTGGAAACAGGATGCATCAGTTCAGGCCAGGATTTCTGATATTAAGCTGAAGTTAGAAAAAATTGTGGAGAAAATTCGTGAAACGTACAGGAAAACGGATATAGATTCGCTTCAGGCAGGCAGAGATCTCATTCTGAAAGACATAGAATCGGTCAGAGATGAGATCCTCCTCATGTCGTCTTTTGTATCAGATAAACGGGAACAGTTAGACGCAGCGTTGTCGGGTACTGTTTCGACTGGATTTGAGCAGTTTATGGGACAGAAGAAGCTTTCTGAACAGATATCTGCCCAAAAACAGGAAAAACTCCAGAATATAGATTTTAAATGGCTGAACCGTATTGATGAATTGGTTTGTAAAGAAGTAAAAATTTCTTCAGTGCTGAAAGAAAGACTTAAGGCGGCAGGAGAACAATTGATGCACATTACGGATTATGAGTTTGCATGCAATTTTGCTGCAATCGAACTTCAGCCGCTGATAGAACAGGCGGAGAAGGCACAGGCTTTTTATTTGGATTATGGTGGTGAATACGAGAGGCTGTCGGCGCGGTATGAGATACTTTGCAAAACCTTAAAAACAGATTCAGAGTCACATGTGTTTCCTTTTGATCAAAAAGGATTGGATCAACTGAGCGCGGAGATTTCCCGGATGGAGAAACAGCGTCTGGAGGCAGCGGAGCGAGAGTATATCAGTGATGAGATGACAGCAGTTATGGAAGAAATGGGTTACGATATTCTTGGCAGCCGTGAGGTGATAAAAAAGAGCGGAACAAAATTTTTGAATGAGTTGTATGATTATGGAAATGGCAATGCAGTTAATATTACATATGCGTCTGATGGTAAGATTACGATGGAACTGGGGAAAATGGATTCGTCTGACAGAATACCTGATACCAGTGAAAAGGCTGTTCTGGTTGGAACCATGACAGAGTTTTGCAGCAGATTCAGAGAAATTGAGGGCCGCCTTGCAGAAAAGGGAATTTTAGCGGAAAAACGCCTCTCTCTTATGCCGCCTGATGAGGCCTTTGCGCAGATTATTAATACAGAGGATTATATATTGTATCAGAATAAAAGAGAGAACGAGGAGAAACGGCGTAAGGAGAGAAATGTTAAGTCCAGATATATAGATTAAATATAGAATAAACGGATTATGGGTGAAAGAAAATGGACGATCTAAAAAAATATAAGGTGTGTCCGGTTTGCGGCGGACATAATGATCCAAGATTGATGGAATGTGATACCTGCGGAACCGATCTGATGGGAATACCGGTGGTGGATGCTGCTCTGGAAAAGGTAACCGCGCCAAAAGGCTCTGCTTATGTACGTATCTGTGAATGCGGCCATGCGAATCCTTCCCAGGCCAGAAAGTGTGAATCCTGCGGAGAAGATATTTCTGATATTATTCCTATGGAAAAAGAGTCAAAACAGACGTTGCAATACAGACTTTGTGATTTGGCAGGACAGTATGAGTACCCAATTCCACAGGGGACTGCGGTGATTGGACGTGAACATGAGATGCGGGAGTATCTGTCAGAAAAAAGTTATGTCAGCCGTGCTCATGCAAAGGTGATGCTGAATGAAGAAGGCCTATTTATTGAAAATCTGAGCAGAACAAATTATACGTATGTTAACAATATTCGTATCTGTGATGGGAAGGTGCCTTTAAAAAATCAGGATGAGGTATCGCTTGGCGGTATTTCCTTAAATGGGACTCGTCAGGAGCAGGCCGCCTATTTCCGGGTGGAGACAATCGAATGAATGTGGCCAGAGTGCTGTATCCTGTGGAGGTACTGGGGCCGGGGAAACGGGCGGCAGTCTGGTTGTGTGGCTGTCCGCATCGATGTACAGGCTGCAGCAACCCCGAATTGTGGGAGATGAGACCGGAATATGATATACAGCCGGAAACACTGGCTGAAATGATAGGAGCGGTCGTGACGGATCAGGGAAAAAGGGTTGATGGGATTACAATTACGGGAGGAGAACCATTTTATCAGGCAGGAGATCTCGAAAGGCTGTTAAATCGGTTGAGATGCTTCACTGGGGATATTCTCGTTTATACAGGATATACGCTGGAAGAGCTGGAGGCAAGTAAGGATCCTCGAGTAAAACGTGCTCTAGATCAGATTGATGTCCTCATCGATGGGAGATATGAAGAAAATAAAAATACAGGTGTGGCAATGAGGGGGTCTTACAATCAACGAATTTACGTACGGAACAGAAAACTGGAAGGCGTATATGAGGCATACCGGAGTCTCCCAAATCGAATTCAGAATTTTACTGCGTTAGAAGGAGTCATATCTGTGGGAATCCATTCTCCGGGTTTTAACGCGGAGGTGGAGAAGAGGGCGGCGGAGAAAGGAATGGTGATGCAGCGTGGAGAGTCATGAATATATGGCAAAGTGGCATCGGGAGCTCGAGATATTTACAAAAATCAAACCAATCATAATTCTGGATGGGAATGTCCTGGATGTCTATCAGTACCCTGTCGATGGGACGACTGTGAAAGGCTCTATTGTCCGCCTTACGGATTATCTGTATTACTTTTTTATGGATCGAGGGTATAAAAGTATTGTGGAATACGATAGTCTTCAGGGGTTCCATAATGACTGCAATCCGGATATGGTAGATTCTTTCGCAGAATTGTGCGGGGCAGGCGGCACAAGCCGCACCATGGCGAGAAGTGCCGGCACGCAGGGGGCCAGCCGCAGTGTACCATCCGGGTATTCAATTGCAGCGCCGTTCAAAGGTGCGGGTAAAGGTTCGGCGCCTGATCTTATCAGGAAAAGTATGGCGCAGCATGAGCGGCCGTCGGCAGTTATTCTAAATATGGCCTCCCGTTATATCCCAACGCCGGACAATCTGACGCAGGAGGAGGTAGACAGCTTTACTTCACTGGTTCATGGCTCCCTGGAAGCGAAGGATGTTAGAAGCGGAGATGGAACTCTGAAGAATGTGCTTGTTATGGTTGTAAACAAGCTGAACGATTTGCCTGCGTGGTTCTATCTTCAGAATCCGAATGTAAAGACAATTTCCATCAATACCCCTTCTAAAGAAGAGAGAGAGCTGCTGGTAAAAGGTGATAATTTCGAGACATTTTTCGAAAAAATGACTTACCAGGAAGACAAAGCATATTATGAGCAGAATCCTCAAGAACTGGAGAAAATTCAGGACAAGTTTGTGGCACTCACTTCAGGATTTTGTTTTACAGAGTTAAATGGATTAAGACGGTTGTGTAAAAATGAAAGACTGCATATTCATGAAATGTGTGAGGTGATTGATCTATATCGCTATGGAATTCGTGAAAATCCATGGAAGCTGCTTGATTTAGATGAAATAAGAAATGGTAAGACACATTTTGAGGAACGGGTGAAAGGGCAGTCTGTTGCACAGGAAAAGACACTGGATATTATGAAACGTGCGATTGTGGGGCTGTCTGGGGCACAGGGCTCGTCCCATAACAGGCCGAAAGGAGTTCTTTTCTTCGCTGGTCCTACTGGTACGGGAAAGACGGAGACTGCAAAAACACTGGCAGAGATTATTTTTGGACATGAGGATCGGTGTATCCGGTTTGACATGAGTGAATACAGTCAGAGTCACAGTGATCAAAAGCTTTTGGGAGCCCCTCCAGGTTATGTGGGCTATGAGGCAGGAGGGCAGCTGACCAATGCTGTTCGTGAAAATCCATTTTCTATCCTGTTGTTTGATGAGATCGAGAAGGCACATCCATCGATTCTGGATAAGTTTCTTCAGATCTTGGAAGATGGGCGTATGACGGACGGCCAGGGACGGACGGTCTATTTTTCAGAGTGCATCATTATATTTACCAGTAATCTCGGGATCTACACTGTGGATCAGTATGGAAGAAGACAGGAAAATGTGTCCATGGATATGGCATACGAAGAAGTATCTGCCAGAATACGTTCTACGATTGAAGAGTACTTTAAGTTGCAGCTGGGACGTCCGGAAATCTTAAACCGTATTGGAGATAATATCGTTATTTTTGACTATATCAGAAGAGATGTGGCAGATCAGATTTTAAACAGTCAGTTGAAAAAAATCTGCCGGACAATGGCTGATGAAAAGCAGATTACTTTAGAAGTTTCGGCCGAGAGCCGGGAAACACTGAAGGAATATGCTTACAGGAATCTTCAGAATGGAGGCCGGGGGATTGGCAATGTCGTGGAGAGCATGTTTATCAATCCGCTTTCCCGCTTCCTGTTTGACCACAACGTATTTGACAATGCCCGTGTAGAGGTCCTGGCAATTGATACGATGAGTTCTCCGGCAGTAATTTCCGGGAAGATCCGTGAAAACGCAGAGGAGGGGGAGCGATGAAGGTATATGCAGCAACCCAGAACGGTATTCATAAAAACAGGAATGAAGACCGTGTTTTAATTGGCAGTACAATTCTTGCCGCAGGCGAGTACAGTTTGGAAATGCCATCTGGAATCGTTGCCGTTGCGGACGGTGTGGGTGGAAACAGGGCGGGGGATACTGCTGCCCAGTTTATTTGCAACTGTCTTGCAATGAAACCAGAGATATCGGAAGGATATTTTCAGGCGATTAATCAGAAGCTGATTGCAATAGGGGGTGAACATGAAATCTGGAAGGGTATGGCGACGACACTTTCCGGTATCATTTTTACGGAATGCGGGAATCAGATCTTTCATGTGGGTAATACCAGAATTTATGCTTTACAGGCCGGTTCTTATCTGAGGCAGCTTACAGAGGATGATACAACAGTCAACTATCTTGTCCATTCTGGAAAGATGACGGAAGAGGAAGCAGAGAATTACCATGCGCGCAGTGAGATTACCGCCTGTTTTGGAGGCGGCGATCAGAAACTGCTTCGGATAAAGCGGAAGAATATAGAGGGAAATCGGACTTATCTGATGACAACGGATGGAGTTCATGAAAAACTGTCTGTTGACGATATGGAAGATTTCTTTGCAGCCGGCCAGGATTATGCTGCCGTATGCAGAAATATCCTTGATGCGGCGGTTCAGGCCGGAGCAGAGGATGACTGCACTGTGGTTGTGGTGGAACAGATTATGGAGTAAAGGATATTGCTGAGGCAGCAAAAGAATCGCTTTTGCTGCCATTTTTATTCCGTGTAGGATTTATTTAGAATGTAAAAATCCGTTTCTCTGTCCATTTAAGCCGAAATCCCAACCTTGCATCCCCCAACAGAATATGCTATGCTGAGTATGCTCTTACACTAGCCAGACATACGATACCATGCCGCGCTGCGCTGAGCCGTCAAGGCGCCGGGCATGCTTATAGGGGGTGTATAATACTGCAGCTAATAATACCATATTCAGGAAACAGGAATGTATCCTGTTTTTTTTGTTCGCATAGGAAGGAAAATATTTCCTCTGGCAGATTAGAGCGATGAAAGAATTTCACAGAACAGCAGCCATCTTGAAATATGATGATGAGACTGGAAAACTTAATAATATTCCTGTTCATAAACAAGATCACGAGAGCGGGAAGATTCCATTTACCCTTTTAGCGGAAGAATTGAATTGTGCCAAAACCCGGAATTGCGAGGACGAAGTATAATATCCAATAAAAGCGGATGGAAGGAAATCAGGTGTTTAAATATCCGGGCGCAATGGATATTTGAATTCCTTTTTTTTATTTGGGTAAAATAACAAAGACATCAATAATCATTATCGGAGACCATAATCGGAGGACATCATGAGGAAAATAGGAAAACAGCTTATTACGATAGAACTGATTGACAATTATTGCGCGTGGCTTGCGGGCTGTGAAAAGAGTGAGAAGACCATTCAAAAATACCGGTATCACCTGATCCAGTTTATGAAATATCTGGATGGGAGGCCAGTGACGAAAGAACGGGTATTAATATGGAAGAAATATTTGAGGGGACATTACGCGCCAATCTCTGTAAACGGCGCGCTGACGGCGTTAAATGGCCTCTTTCAGTTTTGTAACTGGAAGGACTGTACGGTGCGCTTTTTAAAAATCGGAAAGGCTTCTTTCTGCCAGGAGAGCCGGGAGCTGTCTAAGGAAGAGTATTTGAGACTGGTCGAGGCAGCGGCCCAAAAGGGCAACGAGAGACTGGCGCTTGTGATTCAGACCATCTGTGCCAGCGGAATCAGAATATCGGAGCTTGCCTACATCTCGGTGGAGGCGGTTCAGAGAGGCAGAGCGGAGGTGGAGTGTAAGGGGAGAGTGAGAACCGTCCTTTTGACCAAAAATCTGTGCACCATGCTGCAGCAGTATGCGATGAGGAAAGGAATCACAGAGGGGGCAATATTCAGAACCAGAAACGGAAAGGTGCTGGACCGCAGCAATATATGGAGGGAGATGAAGGCGCTTGGCGCGGCGGCATGCGTGGAACGTGACAAGATATTCCCGCATAACTTAAGGCACTTATTTGCAAGGACGTACTATGAGGCTGAAAAGGATCTGTCAAAATTAGCGGATATTCTGGGACATCAGGATATTAATACGACGCGGATCTATACGATGGAGAGCGGAAACAGACACAGACAGCAGCTGGAGAAATTAGGGCTGTTGGTTACATCATACAACCGATTATCTCTTTTGTTGTAAAATATAGAAATAAAAATTAGAATTCATCCTGATTATACTACATATTAATTTTAAAATCCATATTTTCCTACATTAATTTTTGTTTTTCGACACAAAAAGCAGACCGAACAAATTCAAAATTTCGATCTGCCTTATAATCATGCAATTTTTTGATCGTTTCTGCGGTTTAATCCGCGGAAACGATTTTTTTTCCTTCTTCTTCCAATATTTTACAACAAAAGAGATATTCGGTTGTAAACCGGGACGGAGAACGAAGGATGAGGAAAATCAGAGAACCGTGTGCTACCGGTTTATCGGGGAAATTACGCGTGGAATCGGGTATGGATTGATGGGGGGTGGAAATATTGCGATATTACATGGGACAAGAGCCTGGGCGGACACAGGTGGAAGCTGGTCCCGGAAGAAGAGATGGAGAGAGATTCCATGCACGAAAAGCTGTGACCGGACACGGGACATGCCGTGGAACACCCTCGAGCCGGAAGTGCCGCAGGATGACCGAATTCAGAAAAGCGGAGAGACGGCGGCGGGTTCAAAGACGGATGATGAAGCTTGTGACTGTGATGAGCACGGTGGTGGCTGTCCTGACAGCGGGATATTCCTTCGTTTCCGAAGGGGCGCTGGAACCGAAGGAAATTCTGGTACCGCCCCTCGTCATCACCGTGTCCGAGGAGGAGGCTCCCGTAGGTTCGGGGCCTCCGCCGGCCGCCATGGAGGAGTCCGCCCAGAGCACCTCTGAGGCCGACGCCATTCCTGCACCCCCCACATACCTCGGAGAATTCGAGATCACCGGCTACTGCAGCTGCGATATATGCTGCGGGAAAAAGGACATGAAGCTGACAAAGATGGAGACCGTCCCGAAGTCAGGCTATACCATAGCGGTGGATCCGCAGGTGATCCCGCTGGGGAGTTACCTCGAGATCGAGGGAGTGACCTACAGGGCGGAGGACATTGGACAGGCGATAAAAGACAGGAGCCTTGACATCTTTTTCTCCTCTCACGAGGAGGCAATCGAGTTCGGGCGGCAGAAAAAGGATGTGTATTTAAAATAATCCCTTTCGAGGGTTTACATAGATAAACAAATGAAATTGGAAGGATAACAGGATGAAAAAAAGGAAGATTGCATTGACGGCGGTTGTACTTGTAACGGCTGCCATACTCCTTTCGGAAACTCAGACCGGAATTGCATATGCGGTGGAGGGCTGGGAGAGCGCCGGCGGAGAATGGAGGTATTTAGATGACCAGGACCAGCCGGTGACTGATGTATGGAAGCAGTCAAAGGAAGCCTGGTTTTACCTGGATTCGGCCGGACAGATGGTAAAGGACCGTTTTATTGACCGGGGCAGCGGCCTGTATTACGTGGACGCAGATGGAAGACGCGTTCAGGGCAGCTGGGTCTGGTCAGATGGAAAACGGCAGGAAGGTTATGAGGAAGGCTGGTACTATTTTGGCGGCAATGGAAAGGCATACCGGAGAGCCGGCGGTTTTAAACGTGAGATAGGCGGAAAAACATACGTGTTTGATGAGAGCGGGAAAATGCTCACCGGATGGCTGAATGAGGAAGGCCGCCCTCTGACAGAGGACGAAAATCCATTGACAGAGGGCGTGTATTACGCCGGTGAAGATGGGGCGCTGTGGAGCAGCACCTGGCTGGATTACGGTTCCATGGAGCTGGGGGCCGCCGATGAATTGGAAAGCAGCGTAACGGGACGGGATTACACCGAGTATAAAGAGCTGTGGCTGTATTTTGACAACAACTTTAAACGGATAAAAAGCAGCGGGGACAGGGTGAAGCAGAAGGTGATCAACGGCGCAACCTATGGTTTCGATGAATACGGCATTATGCTGCCGTGGTGGAGCCGGGTAGCCAGTGTCAGCGACGCGGACAGAAGCAACCCCACCAGCTCGGAATCTGCAAAATACTTTGCAGGCTATGACGGCGGGCGCCTGCTGCGAAACACCTGGTTCTGGATGTGCCCCTCCGAAAATCTTGACGAACAGGATTACAGCAACGGGGAATACAGCTGGTGGTATACCGATCAGGACGGAGAGGTTTACCGGAACCGGATCCGAAAGGTCAACGGCAGGAACTACGCGTTTGACGGACTCGGAAGAATGCGTACGGGATTCGTGCTGTTTGATGGGAAAGATACCTTTGTAGCCCAGTATGACACGGATGACTGGACTTCTGAAGATTTTAAAAACGGAGACCTTTACGGATTGGAAAAGGCGGATTTGTACCTGTTCGCGCCGGATGAACTGAATGACGGTTCCATGCAGACCGGCGGGGATATAAAGGTGGAGCTGTCCGATGGAGTCTTTACCTTTGGATTTGGAAGCAGCGGCATCGCTTACGGCAACCGGAATAAGATTCGCAAATGGAAAAATGCCTACTATATTAATGGCCTGAAACTGGAAGCGGATAAAGAGTACGGGTATGGCGTCGTTTGGGAGGACGAGGATATTTACCGGGTGGTCGATACCAGGGGAAATGTGGTATCCGGACAGAAGAAGGTGGTAAGAGACAGGGACGGAGGCTGGCTGATCATCCTGAACGGACGTTTTGCCGCCAGGACAGACGACAGCTCAAAGCCGAAGTGGCATAACGGCGAGGAAGGCGAGGGATTTTACCACTACGACGGGAGCAATAAGGACGATAAGTATTCCGGAGGCCTCATTGCCGGATACGATTCGGAGCCGGTTCTGGATCAGCTGCCCGCCGAGGAACGATTGAATTTTGAGTAGAAAGAGGTTGGAGACAATGGATGGATTTCGAAAAGGCAGATTGCCGGCAGTTATGAGAAGGCTGCTTCGGAACGTAAAGAGGGGCACCGCACTGCTGCTGGCAGTCACCCTGACCCTTTTGCCGTCGGTACCGGGCACGGCTATGACAGCCTGGGCCGCGGGCACAGAGCTTCAGCCTGCACAGGGGATGAAGACCAATGGCGGCGGATTGACGACTGCTTATAAGTGGAATCAGGGATCGGCCGGAAAATTTGACATAGAAGGCATCGAAAATGCCGCTTTAATCGGTTCTGATAATCCCTACACGGGAGACAGGTCAAAATCTGTTATCACCACGTATGCCCACCAGGGATATGAGACAGTGATACAGAAACAGGGCGGCGCAGGAGGAAGAAAGAATGTAGCCATATCAACCAACGGCGGAGTGCAGACGTTTGACGACCTGGGGGTTGAAGTACAGATGAAGGTCTACCCCAGTCTGGATCAGAAATGGATTCTGGTGGACTACATTGTATATAACAAAACCAATGCGGATAACCCGATTCAGCTGGCCAGCGGTACGGATGTTCAGGTGGGAGGAAGAAGCGGGGCGGGTGCGGGAGACCCGGCGGACTCCTCCACTCTGGAAGCCAATAGCCGCGGGTTTCACATGGTCAATGAACAGACGCAGCAGACCTTTGACTGTATCTACAATGACAGCAGTCTGGGGGTGACAGAGCCTACAACGAAATGGGTAGGACAGTATAACAGCAGGTTTAATTATTACTTCACGGATGGACCGCACCGCGTAGCGGGGCTGGATTCGGGGCTTACCTATTCCTGGACTATCCCGCTCCGCCCGTATGAGACGGCAGTCCGCCGGGTGGCGTTTGGAGCCAAAGGGCCGTCCTACTATGTGTCGGCCGCCCACGGAAACAACAGCAATGTAGGCGCTTACGATACACCGTTACAGACGATTGAAGCTGCAATCAACAAGATTGGCAGCAATGTAGGCTATATCTATATACAGGATTACGGCGAACTGACGTCAACGGTCAATATTCCGTCAGGCGCCAATATCACGTTTATGAGCTCAGATTACAACCGCTCAGGAACGCCGATCGACGATATCATCACACTGCACAGAAGCTCCAGCCTGGTGTCGGGACCGATGTTCAATACCAACGGAGGCACCATGCGTTTCAGCAATCTTGTGCTGGATGGCAGCAAGGCCGGGGCAGCAGGCAACACCGCTCCAATCCTTACTGGAAACACCGGAACGATCGGTGTGATGAGCGGGGCGGTGCTGCAGAACAATCAGGTAACCGCGTCCGGCGTGGGAAGCGCCATTCAGGCAGGCGGAAGCGTGAACCTGGAGATGAATTTCGGAACGATTACCGGTAATGTCACGAAGGACCGGGGGGCCGTGAATTTTGAAAGCACAGGGAAATTTACGGTACAGAACCGGATCGTGATTGAGGACAATACGAATGAAGGCGGCGCAAAGGCCAATGTCTATCTGGCCGCCGGCAAATACATGACGGTAGAGAGCGACTTGGATACCACGAGCATCGGTGTGACGACCGCCCAGCTGCCGGAAGCCTCGGCCGGGGGCCTTTCTACACAGGCCAATCAGGAAGTAAAGATAGCTGTGCCGCTGACGGGAAGCGCGGTGAATATATCGCCCAGTCCGTTTGTGGATAACTTTTTCGCAGATGGAGCAGGCAGTGACGGAACCGGACTCTACATAACCACCGGTACGGCCAATTTACCGGGAGCGGGAGCAAACCATGACAGAAACACGGTATTGAAGAAAAATGGCTATCAGATTACATCCTTCATCAAAGATGTAAACACAGGCGGCGGCATCACAGGAGCGCCTGCGATACCGGCAATTACCCGTGGATCGGGTGAGGCGGTAGAGATTGCCGCGCCGCCGCAAGTGACAGGATATGAATTAGAAGGCGTGACCATTGATCAGGGGGCATTTACCTCGCTTCAGGCTCAGCTCACACCGGGAAGTGATTTTGGAAAAGTAACAGGAACCATGCCGAACCAGGATGTAACGATTGACTACGAGTACAGAAAGGTGGATTCCAGCATTAATTTCGAGGCAAACGGCGGAACGCCGGCACCGCCTTCCCTGACAGGAATGGCCGGCAACAGCGTCAACGCACTTCTGCCCAGTGTCAGCCGGTATGGCTATCGGTTCCGCGGCTGGAGTACGGTAAATGACTGGAATAACCCGAGCTTTATTACGGGACTGCCGGCAGTATTTCCGGATACACCGATTACGTATTACGCGATTTTTGAAACGGACCCCAATGTGAAGTTTAACTATACTGTGGAATACTCCAATCAGAACGGATCGATTGTATTCCAGACCAATACTTCAGAAAATGCATACAGTGTGGAAACGCCGATCCAGGCACAGAAGAAAACGATACACGGCTATGTATGGAACCTGGCAGACTCAGGAACGACGCCGGAGACGTATAACTTTAACGGGACCAGCGTCCCGATTGGTACGTTTAACGGGTCAGGCGGGCAGTTTGAAGGAAAGATGCCGGGGCAGGATGCCACGGTGCGTTACCGCTACCGGGTGGACTACGGCAACACAGCCGCGCAGTCGCAGCTTACGGTACGCCATCAGACTGCGGGAGGAGCCGTCGTCTCGGCCGATCAGACCAGCGGCCGCTATCCGGAGGAGGCGATTACCGCCGGTCCGGTGACGAAATACGGGTATCAGTGTGTGGATGCGCGGATTGACGCCGGGGATACGGCAGACGATGCCGATGGAAATCTGGTCAGCGCCCTCACCGGTGCATTTGACGGGAGCTTCCAGTACCAGGGCGTGATGCCGAACCAGCCGGTCACCATTACCTATATTTATGAGCCGACAGAGGAAGGCTATCCCCTGACCGTGGAATATGTGGACAACCAGACACAGGATGACAGACTGAAAAATATCAGGGAACCGCTGCGCCACATGCATCAGGCGGAAGAACCGGTAGGACTTGCCTGTGCGCAGGGCGGAATGGAATACCAACAGCCTTACGGCTACAGCCTGGCGGCTAAGGCCATCAGTCCGGTGACCAATAAGATCAGCTGGAGCGGAAATGATTTTACGGGAACCATGCCGAATGACAGTGTGACCGTGAAATACAGCCATAGCCGTACCGCATCCCTTTGGGCGGACATTACCTACCGCGCAGGAGCCGGCGGAACGCTATCCGCGGCGGACGGGATGTCTCTGGATGTACAGGCTGTTGGAAACGGCAGCTTCCGGACCAGCGCTCTGATTGATGACGGAAGTGAACAGGGAGCGGAAAATGGCTATACCCTGAAAACATTGACAGACAAAAAACTGATGCCGAAAGGCGATGCGAACAATTATTACCGTTTTAACGGATGGTTTGTGGATGCAAACAGCAATGGAATGCTCGACGGCGGTGAGACACTGCTTGGAGAGGACTACCACATTACCGGTGATACGGTATTGACGGCGTATTTCGGAGAAGATCCGGATAAATGGGTGGATATCCGTTTTGAGGCGGGCGCCCACGGCACCATCAATGCGGGAGAACCGGTGAGCCTTCATACCACCTTTGACAAGAAGTGGGGAGACATCACAGGCAGCCTGCCGCAGTACACCCCGGAGGTAAATTACCTGACCGTGGGCTGGTATGCGGGATCAACGCCTGTAAATGGGGAACTCGGTCTCGTAAACGGGCAGACGTATACCATCCGTTTCCGTCCGGATCCCGATGTATTTGGAACGGAAGTGGCCCAGCCGGAAGTGCTGGCCGGTTTAAACAGCCAGGGAAAAGGCCGCGTCACCGTGTTCCACACAACGCAGGGATATCAGTATATTCTGACAGACACTGACGGTAAGATTCTTAAGGTGCTTCGCGGAAATGAGCTGTCCGGGCGCGTGGCGTTTGATGACCTGTATCCGGGCGCGTATTACCGGATCTATGAGGCCGATGAGTATACCCAGGTCCAGACCGGCGGTCAGATCGACGAGATTACGGAGCAGTTAAGCGCGCCGGCAGAGGCGCTGACGCCTGTACTGGAGACGAATTACCAGATTATCTATGATGAGAAAGAGGAAGGCAAAACCTGCCTGGTGATCAAACCCGCGGATCCTGATTCGGAATACGCGGTGCTCGACAGCAATGGCCATGTGGTGGAAGTGCCATCCGCCGGCGCAGGCGGCTGGAAGAAACCGGCCGGAAGCCCGGCTTCCCTGGAATTTGCGGGACTGGATTATAACCAGGAGTACACGGTGGTGGCCCGCCCTGTGGGACAGACGGACATTACGGCGGAGAGCCGGAGAGAGGCAGGAAGCGTCATAACAACCGATCCGGGCGCAGAACTGGAACTGCCTGAATATATCGTTGAGGCGGTAAACGGACAGATCCTGCAGGTGGCGGATGAAACCGTCGGCGAAGAGCGGTACGAGAAAGCCCATAAGGGTGACCGGGTCAGAATTACGGCCGATGCGGCAGACAGTGCGGGGAATCCATTTTCCCACTGGGAGACGACCATCGGAACCGCCGGAAATCTGGGCGATAAGACAACCGCCCGGGAAACCAGCTTTACGATGCCTGGCGCCAATGTGGTGCTGACCGCGGTCTATAAAAAGCCAGTCGCCTCACCGAGCAACGCTGCGGTCGTGGATGAGGTGAGAGGCGGGAGCCGGAAGGAAACAGCGCTGGATCCCAACGAGATTCCAAGGCTGGAGGAAGAGCTGACGACGAACGCGGACCGGGAGCTGATCGATGTAAACCGCGCCGATGTGACGTATAAAATCGTGTACAGAAAGAACGCGGTCAAAGCGTCGGAATCCAATGCGGTAAAAGCCTCCGGCTACTACGACCAGAACCATGAGGAGGCCTATAAGGGCGCCTGGGGACTGGATGTGCTGGCGGAACGGTATGTCAATGGAAGAAAGGTGGCCGGCACCCCGGAACCTGAGGCTTCCTTCCGGACTTACATACAGATGGGAAAAGACGATATCGACATGATGGATTACCAGCTGTATGAAATAACAGAAAACCCGTCAACCGGTGAGACGGAAGCGAGTCTGGTTGATTTGGACTATGACCCGGAGACCACGGGAGGGCTCTTCACCTTCACAGCCCATATTGGCAGCCGATATGTGATGGTATATAACCGGGCGTACCGCGTGTACTTCATAAACAGCGTGGTCCTGCCGATTGAGAACCGGTACCGCTATTCCTTTAAGGTCCGCCGCGAGGAGGCGCCGGATGACATTTATTACAGCGACGCGTACGGCCAGGTGGCGGATCAGGTGGAATACTTTGTGAGCCCCACCGGAGCGGAATACAGCTATGAAGGATGGAGCTATGACCAGAACCGGTTTAAGGAGTTTGACCCCTCCGGAGCGATCCGAAGAAAGACGTACGTGTACGCCTATTATAAGGATAATGTAAAAGAAGTGGACGATATCAGAAAGAAGCTGGAGGAGGCGATCGAGGAGGCCATACGGATCAGCGATGACCACTTCCTGAAGCTGGAAGAGAGCGGAAAGCTGAAAGACGCAGTGGAGGAAGCGCTGGAGATCCTGGACCGTGAGAATCCAAGGGCAACGGCCGGTCAGCTGGAAGCGGCTCTGGAAAAACTGAAGGAGAAAACCGAACCGTATGAAAAGATCCTGGATGACCGTTACAACCATTACGACGAGATTCAGGAAGGCGGAAACAAGGGCGGCAACAAAGGCGGCGGCGGTGGCGGACACGGAACAAAACAGAATCCTTTTAACACAAATACGCCGAAAAGCTACGTAGTTGGAACCAACGGAAACTGGGTGGAAGTCAGCGCGCCCGAGGGAGAAGAGAGGCAGATGGCCTTCGTTCTGACCGGAGGAATGCGGTTAAGCGGAATGTGGGCGTGGATCAAGTATCCCGCGGACGGAAGCGGCAATCCATCAGACAGGACCGGATGGTACTATTTTAGTGACAAGGGAATCATGCAGACCGGATGGATCCGGGATAAGGCCGGAAACTGGTATTACTGCAACACGGAAAAAGAAGGGAGATTCGGCAGAATGCAGACCGGATGGCACCACGACACTGCAGATGGAAACTGGTATTACCTGATTCCGGAAGGCGGAATGATGGCTGTGGGCTGGCGAAAGATCGGAGACAAATGGTACTATTTCGAAACGGCCGGAGCGGGAGTATACACGTACAACCCGACTAAGGAAAACTGGAATTTCGGCGGAGGAAAAGGAAGGCCGCTGGGCTCCATGTATAAAAACGAAAAAACACCGGATGGCTTTGCAACGGACGCTGACGGTGCGTGGATTCAGTAGGAGGAACTCGATGAAAAAAAGATTTAACTTGAAAGCAAAGCTGGCGGAGCTTCTGGCGGCAGTCATGGTATTTTCCATGGCTGCCCCGGGTATTCCGGCGTATGCGGTCAACTATGGGGAGACGTCTGTCATTGAATTCGATCCCCAGGCGGGCCCGGGCCTGCTCCATTCCAGCTACAGCGGCGTGCCCAGACGGGCAGACGGGGTCTCCTTTGCCACGGGACAGGCAGGGCATCCGCTGACGGACTCGGCCGATTTTAACGGAATTCCCAGAGAAGATTTTGGGTCCGGGCAGAGGCCGCAAATCCCGGAATTTAATGTCGCATGGGACGGCTACACGTTTGATGGCTGGTATAACGAGGCGGGAAACAAGATTCTGTCCCTGCCGTACGCATTTCCCTATTCGCAGGTGAGCACCTACAAGGCCGTGTGGAAAGGAAATGCGACGAGTCCGTTTCAATTTACGGTGATGCACTACCGGGATTTAAATACCGGCAGAGACAACAACAATAACGGCGCCGATGAGAATGCATGGCCGGCGTCCGGAGCAGCGGATCTCTGGAAGTTTTATGAGTCGCCGGACTGGACGCGGTCGGTTATGGCCAATACCCCGATCTCTGCCACCTACAGGAGAGATATTCCGGGATACCGCTTAAAGTCCGTGCTGATAAAAAATAACCGGGTGCGGAAGTATGAGGAAGCCAGCGGCCAGGGAAGCCTGGATGGCGGGGCCTCCATCAACTCGGCGACAAACGCGGTGCGCGGCAATATGCCCAATGACAATCTGACGGTGGCGTACCGGTATGAACCCGATCCGACGAAGAAATTTGCGGTGAACGTCGAGTATGTGGATTCCTCAGGAACGCCCATCAAGACTCCGGACACCTTTACCTTTCCGGCGGAGGCGGAGATCGATATCGCACCCGCGCAGATCAACGCATATACGCTGCAGAGCAGCGAGATAAAACCGGGCTTTGAGGGGACGGATGACTTAGAAGGCCAGGGAATCTATTCGGCGGCGACGGCAGGCTGCCATTTTGACGGAAATAACCATTTTAAGGGAAAGATGGCGAATCAGCCCATAACGATTACTTATAAGTATGCAATTGATCCCAATTTCCATACGAGGCTTCAGGTAAAGAGGCTGGATAACCATGGAAATCCGCTGGAGGACGATGAGATACGGGATATCACTCCGGCGACTCCGGTCGTGATCGATGTGGAACAGAAGACGGGCTACAATTATCCGCCCAACATTCGATGGGATGAGCATTTTACCGGAAATCAGAACAGTTTCGATCCCAATGCGAAAACCCTTACCCTAAACAGCGACATGCAGGGAGGGATCGTGACGATTACATATAATGAAAACCTGTCGGACGAATCGTACTGGGCGAAGCTTGAGTATTATAACGGCAGCAACGGATCCATCTCCGGGGCGACGGCTCCCCGTTTTAAGAAGCACGGGAATTATACCATCGAAGAACTGACGGATGGCATCGCGGCTTCTCCAGAGTCCCATTACCAGTTTGACGGCTGGTACAAGGCCAATGGAAATGGAAGTGATAAGACGGGAGAGCGGCTGGAGGGAAGTCTCTCCATAACCCAGGCGACGAAGCTGTTTGCAAATTTTGAGGAAGATCCCAATGAGTGGTTTGACTTAAGCTTTGAAGCCGGAAATCACGGATCGCTTACCGGAGTGACCTCGATTCACACAGAAAAAGGCGCGCTGTGGACCTCTTTGAATCTTCCGACTGCCGTACCGGATACGTATTATACGTTTGCGGGATGGTTTGATGAGAGCGGAAACCGGGTGCAGGACAGCCAGACGGTATTGGCTGACCAGCATTATACGGCAAGGTTTGTTCCGGTCAGCATGCCGGACGACGGAATCCTTGCAATGCCGGATGCGAGAGGCACTGTGGCTCAGGATGGGCGGGGAAAGGTCTCCGTATCCGGAGCTAATGAAGGGCGCAGATATGCACTGACGGATGAGAATCACCGCGTGCTGGCGGTTAAGACCGGCGTTCAGCTGCAAAGCAGCGATTTTATCGGATTGTATCCGTGTACAGCCTACTACGCGTATGAGCTGGCCATGGGAGCGAATCCGACCGTCGGAACGATCCTGCCGGACAGCGTGGATCCCCTCGACTTCGGACCTCCTACCCGGGTGACTGTACCGGCCCTGGGCGGCAATTATCAGGTGGGAGCAGATTCCTCAGAAGGTAAGATGCGGATTACCATTGACCCGGCCGCGCCGAATACCCTATACGGCATTCTGGATGCGGAAGGAAACGTGATCCAGGTGCCGGGAGCTGATGAAGACGGCTGGACTGCAGCCGCCGGTTCCGCGGGAGCCGTCTCCTTAGGAGGCCTGGAGCCGGATCAGCTGTACACGGTCACTGCTAAACACGCCGGAGAAACGGCTTCGGCCGCCGACAAACGGATTATGGGAACACAGGTAGCCGTTCTGGGCAGTGATCAGCAGGAGCAGACGTATACGGTATCCCTGACAAACGGCGGATACATCGATGAGATAGTAAGAAACGGCACAGCACTGGAAATAGAATCACACGCTGTGAACGCTGTCGTAAGAAAGGGAGACATTGTAAAGATTAACGCAGATACCACGGATGGAAACGGACAGGCGTTTAAGCAGTGGAATACCCTGATTGGAGCCCCGCAGCTCTTTGCGGCGAGAAGAAATCAGCCGGTGACCATGCCGGGACAGAATGTCGTGCTGCAGGCCGTTTACCAGTCGCCGCCAACGGCCACACCGGGCAATGCATCGGTGGAGTTTTCGCCGAAGGATGGTAAGACAGCTCTGGATTTATCCGGGAACTATCAGGAGAGCCTGATACAGGCGCTGACTGCCAACACCAGCGATCAGACAGCCATGACACAGGGAATCGATGTGGAATATACGGTGAAATTTAACAGAAGGCCGCCGAAGGCTTCGGAATCCAACGCAGTGAAGCAGGAGATGGGAGAGGATGGCGATCTCGTGAAAGTGCCGTGGACGCTGACCTCTTCCCTGACAAGAAAGGTGGGCGGAACCAATAAGGAGCTGCCGGAAGACGGAAACTCCCAGCCGGATATCCGGGTGTACGGTGTGATCGACAACAACCTGCTGGGATATTTAGACTACAGGCTCTGGAAGATCGATGATCCGGAGGGGGCGCCAAGCTGTACGCAGATACCGATGGAACCGGATCCCAACAGCACCGGTGAGGCATTCCGGGGCACCATATCCTTCGATGCCGCGGTTGGGTCTACCTACGTGCTGACGTATTTGAAGGCGCATGAGATAACAATTATAGACGGCAAGAGAGCGGCCGTTCACCGGGTGAAGGTGAAGTCAGGCACCGCGCTGGAAGACACAGAGGAATTTAACGACCTGGCTATTTTTGAAGACTATACAGACCCGGTTACCGGAATTGTATACGAGTATCAGGGGCTTGGAGTATCCGAGTCTTCGGCAGAGTACGATGTGTCGGAACCGGTCACGCGGTCATTGACTCTCCATGTCCGGTACCAGGCCGCGGATGATGCAGAGTGGCAGGCGGCCAGGCGGAAGCTGATGGATCAGATCGCTGTCGCACAGGCACTGATGAACAATACGTCGGTCAGTGAGGAAAACAGACAGATCTTAAGCGCCGCGGTGGATACGGCGCTGGAAGTGGTAAACAGAGTTTACCGGCCAACGCTGGAAGAGCTTTTACAGACCTATGAGGAATTAAAGGGAATCGTGGACACCATCAGTTCGGGCGGCGATAATCCCGACAACCCGGATAATCCCGATAACCCGGATAATCCCGACAATCCGGACAATCCCGACAACCCGGACAATCCCGATAACCCGGACAATCCGGACAACCCGGATAACCCGGGTGGAAATGGCTCCGGCGGTGGTTCCGGTTCCGGCAGATCGGGCAGAGTCCTGGGGCCCGGCCAGTCCTTTAACCGTTACAGAACGTATTTTAACGGAACAGACGGCTCCTGGGTGCAGGGCGGAACCGAAGAACAGAGCGGAACCGGAAGCAACCGATGGATGTTCGTCCTGAAAAGCGGCGCGAGAGTCAAAGACAGCTGGGTGAATGTGAGGTATGAAAACTCGCAGCAGCTTTACACCTACCACTTCGACTCGGAGGGCTGCATGGACACGGGCTGGTATCAGGATTCTGAGGGGCAGTGGTATTATCTGGTTCCTGATCCCGGAAGCGAGCAGGGACGTCTGAAGATTGGCTGGTATTTTGATCAGGAAGCCGGAAAATGGTACTATTTGAACCAGTTTACCGGAGGAATGCTTACAGACTGGCAGGAGCTGGGGGACGGCTGGTATTTCCTTAACCCGGTGAGTCAGCCGGGGCGTCCATACGGATCGCTGTATGTGGGCGAAATCACTCCGGATGGGTATCCGGTAGATGAAAACGGCAGATGGATCAGAGAAACGCCGTAATGGCCCGCTGACGGCAGAAATGATTGTGGGAACACCGGAGAGCGGAAAACAGCGGAACGTGTTCCCACTTTTATTCCCGCGGACAACGAGTCGGGCGGGCGCGCCTGCGGGTCCGTCTGACGACTGCCGCGAGGGTCAAAAACCGGTGGAGAGAGGATAGATGTATGGTAGAAAAACAGGAACTGGAGGCACGGTTTAAGGAGCTGACCGGCACGGACCGGGCGGGGATCATGCTGGTTCTGATTCACGGACAGAAGGAGGAGAAGCTCTTCGGGCAGATTATTAACCGATATTTGAGAAAGCCGGTCTTATTTTACGGAATGGATCAGCTGATCCTGAAAACAGACGAAATTTGTGAACAGATTGGTACCCCCATGCTTTCCATGGCACCCCGTTTTTTGCAGGAAGAGGAAAAGGAACGGTATCAGGAACTGTCCCGGAAGAAAAACGAACTGGAGAAAATGGCCGGAGACTGGCACAGAATGTCTGATCTGTTACAGGCCCAGGCGCCGGCGGCCAGGGAAATTCTTGAGATTCAGGTTCTGTTCCGAGGCAATGCCACGATGCAGGGAAGGTTCCGGTGTCCGATTACCGGCAGAAATTACATCAGTTTTCGCAGTGCCCTGGAGCTTCAGCGGATGCTCAGAGAGGTGGAAATCCAGTTTTGTACCAATAACCGGCCAGACGGCAAAGTGCCTGGCCTGGCCGGCCCAGGGAAGATTTTAAACAGAAAAAAAGGAAGGGTCCTATGATCTGCAGTGAATGCAAACGAAAGAAAAGACAGAAGGACATGGTCTGCGAAATATGCGCCGCATTGGATAAAATGCGGGAATTCGAACAGTTTCAGGAAGAGATGAACTGGAGGTTTTCTTCAGAAAGGAACGAAGTGGGTGCGGTAAGGTGAATGAATATGAAATGATCATAGAAGGGATGCATTTTGGGGTCAGCAAGCATCTTTTTGACAAGCATTTTACCATCCTGTGGGCGAATGATTACGCATACGGTCTGACCGGTTATACAAAAGATGAGTTTTATTTAAAGTATCGCAACCGGGTTGATGAGTATTACCGGAAGGACAGCGAGACGTTTGACTACATGTCCAGTGTGATAGAGGGGGCGTGGAAAAAGCAAAAGGAAGGCTACTTATTCGAGTGTCCGGTAAAACCGAAAAGGGGAAAGACGGTATGGCTCGCCATGAACGGCCGGTTTTCCGGGGAGACCTACCGGGGAGTCCCATTGATCTGGAATGTGTTCTACGATATAACGGACATACGAAGGAGCCGGAAGGAGCTGGAAGAGAAATCAGAGCTGTTAATCAGCGAGCTTCAGAAGGTGGAACAGATGAAACAGTGGCTCACCTGCTTTGTATCAGAGTTAAACGAGGATGTCCACTCCATGGCCAATATCATTGGCGGGCTGTCCGACGTGGCGGTCCTCTCTCTGAACGATCCGAAGCGGTGTGAAGCGTGTTTGAAAGAAATAACGGTGACCAGCAGACAGCTGAGGAAAAAAGTCTGCGGCGCCAGCCGAAATTTTCAGCAGGAGGCTGGTTTAGAATATGAAGTATAATCGTGTGGAGGCGGCCAGGCGGATCAGAAAAAGGCGGAAAGAGCTTGGGCTGACGAGTGCAGAGGTCGCGGATAAAATAGGAAGGGCGAACCACTATTACGGTGATATAGAGCGCGGCACCTGTGGAATGTCCATTGATACCCTGATTGAGCTGACGGAAATCCTGGAGATTTCCTCCGATTACATCCTCTTTGGAAAGAAGACCGGTAATGAAATATCGAACGCTGCCAGGGCCTGCCGCATCCTGAGGCAGTGGGATGAAGGAAAACAGGAGCGCGCGGTGGATTTGATGAAGTATTACCTGGAGCTGGATAAATGATGGCAGCGAATTGATGTTTGGACAGTGCCCATGTACCTGGATCGGCGATAGCGTATCTGGTAAATGGGCATTCTGTTTTTTTGTGGACGTTTATAATGGTGTTGACTAATCAGAAAGTTCGGAGCTGTGTGATTCAAAATTTTGTTCCACAAGTGCAAGTAACTGGCTTGCCGTTTCGATCATTCCACCGAAATTTGAATGATCAGTAGGTTTCATATAAGACAACCCCCTCTCACTGCACGTTGTTACAAAAAGGATATGCGTTAGACCAGTATTGGATATGATTGATATTTTTTACTGTATATTGCTGCAATAAATTTTGAATTGTCCGCGGCATAAAATTCTCTTTTCAAGAAATGGATTTCTGACTTTAGTATACGGTTAAAAATGTATATTACCAATCAACGATAGAGCCCGGTCAGCTTTTTTTGAATTTTATACTGGGCAGGCGTACACTGATAGATCTTACGGCACCAGTCAATCATTACCTTTTCAGAGGTAAAGCCGGCCTGAAGAGCACAGTCCAGGAGCGAGTAGTGATCGGAGTTGTATAAGGCAAGCGCCGCATCCAATCGTATGCGGCTGAGATACTGATGAAATGATATCCCGGTCTCTTTTTTGAATTTCCTGCAAAAATAAGTCTCCTGCAGTCCCACGAGGTTTGCAATGGAAGGTATGCTTAAATTTTCCATATAGTGTTCCCCCACATAATTAATTACGGTTTTAGAAGCCACATTATAGTCAGTATTGGAGGCATCAGGATCGTAACAATAGGTATAAAGGAGATATAGTATTTTAAACAGTTCGCTGCGGATCAGCAATGGATGGAACCGCTGCGGATTTTTTATGCATTGTTCCATGCGGTATAATGACTCCAGGATTTCCATGCGCTCTTTGGAATCCTTTTCTATTCTGAAATAGGGACAGTCGATTTCCGGCACCAGTTCCTTTATCATCGTATCAGGAATTACCAGGACAAGACCGCAGATATTCTGATACTTGTTTGCATTTTGAGTTTGATGAATTACCCCGCTGTTTATAAATAGAAAGTCCCCGCAGCTAACGTAGTGTTCCGCCCCTTCCGCAGTATACCGAATATCACTTTCCAGCACCAGTGTCAGTTCAAAGGCATGGTGCCAGTGAAGTGAGGTATCTGTTAAATGTCCGTAGCCTTTGCTGAGTGCTATGATACAGCCATCCACTCCGATTGGATTCTTGGTTGCAAGTCGTTCATAGGTAATATCTTTCACAATAAAAAATCCCTCCATTAAACTTTTTACAGGAAAAACAGATAGAAATATAATAATTATAGCATAGAAATACGTTATCATACATAAAAAAGATAATTTTAGTTAGTCAGAAGATAGAATTAGAAAGGTAAAACAATACAGTATTTGGTACCATTAGAATCATGAGATGGCCGTCTTTATGAAAGTGAAAATGTGTTGAGAATGAGGAGGTTATAGGAATGCAGGACAGGAATGGGAAAGTGATTGACACGAATTCAAAGAAATTTTTATGGAAGCAGCGAATCGGGTTTGGTATCTCGGATTTTGCCTGTAATATTGCATATATTATGGTCAATACCTATTTATTAATCTTTTATACGGATGTAGCAGGACTGGCAACGGGAGCGGTGGCGACCCTTTTTCTGGTTACCAAGATTTTTGATGCATTTACTGATTACATGGTCGGAAGATATATAGACCGGACAAATACAAAAATGGGACGAAACCGGCCATGGATGCTTGCAGGAATTCCGGTTCTTGCTGTCGGTATGGTACTGGTGTTTACCACGCCGGATTTCTCCGCGACGGGGAAGCTGGTATGGGCGTATGCCACCTATATTCTGTTTTCATTTGGTTATACGATGGTAAATATCCCAATGACCTCCATCGTGCCATCCCTTAGCCCGAATCCGGCAGAACGTACAAACATTACAACGGTAAAGGCGATCTGCAGCAGTCTGGGCAGTTTGACGTCCGCATCGCTGGCGGCCTTTTTACTGGTAAGACTGTCCGGCGGAAATGCAGCGACTGGATACTTAAGGACGAATCTGCTCTTTGCGCTGGTTGTGATAATTGTATTATTAATCAGTGTTTTCAGCATTCAGGAAATCAATCCCCCGGCGGTTCATGCAGAGAAGACCGGTATCTTAACTGATTTGAGATTTTGTGCAAAAAATAAACCATATATGTTGATGATTGCTTTAGTATTTATATACTTTTTTGGATACTTGGGGATGTATGCGGCGATGGCCTATTATTTTACCTACATTGTAGGCAATGCACAGGTGATCGGCGCCGTTGTATCCTTACTCACTATAACCGGATTTTTTGGCATGCTTGGAGTTTCTGTCCTAAACCGGAGATTCTACAAAAGAAATATCATGATGTCTGGCCTGGCCCTGCAGTTGGCTGGCTTTGCCGCCCTGCTGATCAGTGAGAGTACCTTTTATATCGGGCTCACGATCTATGGTGTAGGCGGAGGGCTCATCAGTCCATGTCTGTTTGCCATGCTGGCAGATACTTTTGATTATGGAGAGCATATGGCAGGAAAAAGTCTGGCGGGTACGCAGACGGCATTTGTTGGATTTGCAAGTAAGGTGGCCAGTGCTTTTGCCAGTGCAGCAATTGCAGCTCTGCTTGGGTTCGGAGGCTATGTGGCAAACGCTGAGGTGCAGACAGCCGGTGCACTGAATACGATTAAATTTGTATACATAGGAATTCCGATCGCCTGTAGCGTAATCGGAATGGGAATCATGTATTTTTACGATCTCGATAAGAGGTATGCGCAGATTAAAGTGAGTGTGGATAAGAAGAGAAAAGATGAGCGTGACATGGAGGCTGCAGTGGAATTAAATGCCTGATTGCAGGACAATAAATAAAGAAGAGTATAGAACAGGTGAAAAATGATGAAAAAGGAAACTCTGATTTCACAGAATCCTGCGTATGAGGGATTTGAGGACAGGCAGTTTGAGACAGAAGATCATGTTAAACTGCATTATATGGTTAAAGGGAAGGGGGACCCTTTGGTTTTTATTCCAGGCTGGAGCGGGGATTCCAGGGACTTTATGTTTAACGCCCCCGTACTGGCAGAAAATTATAAAGTATATGTGCTTGATATGCGGGGACATGGCTACTCTGAAGCGCCCTTTCATGGCGCGAGGATTGCAAGGTTATCAAAAGATTTAAAGGAATTCATCGATGCCCATTTTAAAACAGAAATTAATCTTGTTGCGTATTCCATGGGCTGTACCGTTGTCTGGAGCTATATCGACTTATTCGGACAGGATCAGTTCCGCAGGCTGGTATTCGTTGATGAGCCCCCATTTTTGTGGGCAAATCCGGCAGACAGCGAAGAAGAAGTGCTCCTGCATGGCGGAAACAGGATGGATCTCTGGAAACTACGAAATGCGGTCTATGAAGAAAATGGAGACAGGGAAACCGCGTTTGGTGAAGCGTTCAGGCGGGGGGAAAATAAAAACCGGAAAGAGGCGGCCAATACCATCTCTCAGGTAGTAAAACCGCCGTTTCATAAACAGTTTTTGGCAAACCTGCTTCGCGATCACATTTCACAGGACTGGAGAGATGTATTTCCACGGATTACGGTACCAGTATTGCTGGTTAGCGGGGAGATTGGACATGCGACGACTCACGAATCCTGCGAATGGATGCAGAAACAGATGAAGAATTGCAAATGGACTGCATTTACAGAAAAAGATTACGGAACGCATGGGTTAATGCATAACTCACCGGAGCTATTTAATAGCGAAGTACTGGAATTCCTAAATTAGACCATCCGGCCGAATGTGCGCATATGAAAGCAAGTTTGCTGTGAAACGATAAATGAGGTGATGGAATGGACATGACTGTGACACGGAATCCGGCATATGACGGATTTGAGGATAAGGAGTTTGTAACGAGCGATCAAGTGACGCTGCATTATATGGTGAAAGGGAAGGGAAAGCCCTTAATCTTCATTCACGGCTGGAGCGGAGACTCGCGGAATTTTATGTTTAACGCCCCGGTTCTCGCAAGAGATTTTCGAGTATACGTACTGGACCTGCGGGGACATGGGTATTCAGAAGCGCCCTCTCATGGTGCGAGAATTGCTAGACTGTCGAAAGACTTACAGGAATTTATAGACGCCCTTTTTACTGAAAAGGTTTGCATAATTGCGTATTCCATGGGCTGCACAGTTGTTTGGAGCTATATTGACTTATTTGGCCAGGAGTTGGTAGATAAACTGGTGTTTGTGGATGAAGCCCCATTTTTATTGGGAAATCCTGCTGATAGCGAGGATGAAATCCGGTTATATGGCGGAAATAAAATGGACCTTTGGAAACTTCGGAATGCGGTTTATGAGGGCGTGGATTACAGCGGAGTATTTGCGGAATCCTTTCAGCGTCCGGGAAAAAATAAAAATAATGCGGAGATGGAAGCAATAGCAGAGAAGGTTGTAAATCCTCCATTCCATCATGAATTCCTGGGCGAACTGCTGCGTGATCATATTAATCAGGATTGGCGTGACGTATTTTCACGGATTACGGTTCCGGTCCTTCTGATCAGCGGAGAAATCGGTTTTGCTACGACACATGAGTGTTGTGAATGGATGAGCAGAGAGATAAAGAATTGCACCTGGATTCCATTTATGGAAGAGGATTACGGTACACACAGTCTGATGCAGAACTCTCCTGAGAAATTCAATCGCATAGTTCTGGCATTTATTAATTAATGAAGTAAGTACGAAAAGAAATATGATATTCACAGCTGTCGAAATACATAAACCAAAAGTGGCCGTTAAACCCGAGTGAAAAGTTTAATGACCACTTTTGGTTATTCCATTCTCTGCGGCGCAACCTGCGCCCGCTCATGATCCCGCAAAAACCGCTGTTCAAATTCCCCCACAGGCATGGGCTTATAGAAGATAAATCCCTGTATATAATCGCATCCGAGCCCCTTTAAGAAGTCGACGTATTCTCTTGTTTCGATTCCCTCGGCGACGATCTTTAAGTCCAGTTCCTTGGCTGTCTCGACGATGTGGCGGACCAGAACACGTTCTCTGGGATCGGAGTAATTCCGGAACAGTGAGCGGTCAATCTTCAGGGTCTTCAGTTCCGTGCTTGTCAGCACGCTGAACGAGGAGTAGCCGCTTCCGAAATCGTCCAGGGAACAGGAAAAACCGTAATCCCGCAGCTGTTCCACGACATCCTGCACCAGATCCAGCTGGTTTAAGACGATGCTTTCCAGAAGCTCGAATTCGATACAGTCCTTAGGGCAGGGAACTTTTTCATAAACACGTTTGTACTCATCAAGAAAATAGCGGTAGTTGAACATGTTGCTGGAGAGGTTGACGCTGATCCTGATCTTCCTTCCATAAATTAAAAGCCAGCGGTTAATGGTGCTGCATACATGCTGAAACATGTATAAGTCCAGATCGCCGATCAATCCGTTCTTTTCCAGCTCCGGCAGAAATTCGCTGACCGGGATCATGCCTTTTTCAGGATCGATCCAGCGTACCAGAGCCTCGGCCTCCGTGATTTCCCCTGTGCGCAGATCCACTTTAGGCTGGAGATAAAGCTTAAAGTCCTCCCGTTCGATCGCCGGCCGGAAGTCCTGCTCCATATTGTAGTTTCTCAGATTTGCATCCCGGTATGTAAGTCCGTATACTTCAAAATGAGAATTGCGCAGACCGGATTCGGCGCTTTCTGTGCGGCAGATATCGGCATTGTACTGTGCGGTAAGAAAGTCCGGAGGATTGTGCTCCAGCCGGAAAATACCGAAGCCCATGTATATTTTTCCATATTTTTCGTCATAGGGCCAGTCGCGGATCCTGCTGTTAATTTCAATGATATAATGGAATATATCGTCATAGTCCTCCGGCATATGAACCAGGAGGAGATAGTAGCCGGAACGGATATGCGCAATGTATTCCTCCGGCTTCAGCCAGGATTCAACACAGTCGTAGATCATGGTAATCAACTCATCCCCGGCTTCCCATCCAAACATCCGGTTGAATATTCGAAAGCGTTTGATCTTCATGCTGATCAGGGCGTATTCCTCCGGATTATTCCTGCAGACTTCTTCATAACGTGCTCTTATCCACTGCTCATTTTTTAAACCAGCCATCGCGTTATCCTCTGTTTTCCATTCCTTTTATCTATTGAGTATCGGTTCTGTTTTGTTGAAAAAATATCTTTAAAAGCCGCAATTGCGGATTCCTTGTTATATTTGTCGGATATCTTAAAAATATACTGAAAAGTTACATGTTCAACTTATCTGATTACAACTATATCATAATTGTAACTGTCGGGCAACGTTGTACGCTGAAATTTAGCAAAAACATTTCACGAAATCAATTATAAACTGAATTTTAAGAAAACTTTATGGAAAGAGGAGGATAGTTGTTTTTATTGAAAAACAGATAAAGTAATGTTAGAATACTATAATACTGCAAGAAAATATAAAGTACGGAGGAAAAAAATGTTAAATATCAAGTATGATATCGTGGGCTCTTTCTTACGGCCATCACAGATTAAAGCGGCAAGAAAACAGTATGCAAACGGTGAGATTACGCTGGCGGATTTAAGGAAAATAGAAGATGCGGCTATCTCAGAATTAGTTGCAAAAGAAGTATCTCATGGACTGAAGTTTGTGACCGACGGCGAATTCCGGCGCAGATGGTGGCATTTGGACTGGCTTAAGGAATTCGATGGGTTTACGACCAGACATATGGATAAGGAGCGTAACGGTGTAGTGAATCACATTGAGCTGGGATATATCTCCGGTAAAATATCCTACAACCCGGAGCGGGAGCATCCGGAGATCGAAGCCTATGATTTTTTATGCCGGGAGGCCGCTAAATACCCGGGAATTACAGCGAAAAAATGTATCTCCGGTCCGAATATGATTCTGGTCGATAATTATCTTCAGATGGGAATCAAAGAAGTGCCGCATTACGGCAGCGATGTAGATGCATTGATCGAAGATATTGCAGCTGCTTACCAGTGTGCTATTAAAGACTTATATGCGCATGGATGCAGATATCTTCAGATTGACGATACGTCCTGGACCTATATGATCGATGAGGACTTCTTAAAGAAAGTTTCCTCTCTCGGATATGAGAAATCGGAAGTGCTGGAATGGTTTCAGCGTATGTCCACAAAGGCCCTGGAGGGCAGACCGGCCGATATGGTGATTGCTACCCATTTTTGTAAAGGTAATTTCAAAGGCAATCCTCTATTTGCAGGATTTTATGATTCCGTTGCTCCGGTCATCAGCCAGATCCCATATGATGGATTTTTTGTCGAATATGACGACGAACGCTCCGGATCCTTCGAGCCATGGGCAGCGTTGCGGGGGACGGGGGCGACCTTTGTCGCGGGCTTAATATCCACAAAAAATCCTGTTCTGGAAAACCATGAGGATATTAAAGAACGTTATCTGGAAGCGAAATCTGTGGTAGGCGAGAATATCGCCCTGTCGCCGCAGTGCGGATTCGCATCTGTCGAAGAAGGCAATTGTATTGATGAGGAGACTCAGTGGAAGAAGATTGATCTGTTGGTTTCCTGTGAAGATTTTTTATAAAACGTTTAAAAGCTCCCGCTATTGGAATGCAGCGGGAGCTTTTTATGAAAGAACGGTTATTTTATTCGTTTATTCAGCACTCCACGGAAATTCCGGTCTCGTAAATCTTATCATCCACCAGCACCTTTACCTCATAGCGCCCTTTCAGCCCCTCTTTATTGATCGGGTGGCTGACGATCCGTTCATCGTGTTCGATGAAGGTGCCGACACAGATGGAAGAGAATGCGTGCTTCGTGGTGGGCACGAAGTAGCGGTGGTGCTCCCCGCCATTTTCCAGGAGGACCATGACGATCTGACCATTTTCAAATTTACCGTGAAGGATAAAGCGGTCGTTTTCTTCTCTGATTTCGAGACAGAGGGAATCAGGAATTTCGCCGCCGCATTCTGCCGGTACCTCCGTCTCGAATTCCTCTGTCACACCCAGGCGGCCCATTTGTTTTCCGGAACCGAACACCAGGGTTTCTTCCTCACAGTAGAGAGGCAGCTTCTTCGCACGGAAATAGCTGGCGGGAAGACGGAGTTCATACATGACCTCGTCATCCACAAGCTCTACGGAGACAGAATTAAAGGTCACCTCCCCCTCGGCTAAATGGGCCATCGGCGTACGGGTACAGACCTTTCCATTTACATGGCCGTTACTTCCAAAATGAACCAGGTAACGGCCTTCTCCGTAGTAGTCAATATTGGAAATATTCGGAGAGAATACTTCCTCTCCGCGCTCTTTTCCATACTGCCATTTCTGACGTATGGTCATTTGAGCGGTGTCGATCTCATACCGGACGCCTCTGGAGTAGCGTTCCCCCTCCGGATACCACTCCGGATCGCTCTTCTTTCTCCAGCAGCCGTTATCAAAGAGCATGATGTCGCCATCCGGAAGAATCTGACAGGCGTGCTGCCCGTAGCACCATTCCAGAGTCTCATCGTCTGTACGGAAAAAGTACCGGTCCGTCATCTCCTTTGGCCAGCATTCCGGGTCGCCCAGAATCCAGTTGATCTTTCCTGTCTCAAAGTCGAGATTGACGACGGCATCCTCATTTCTGCCGGACAGGCTCAGACTGTTTGTCTTCTCATCGTACCACACCGCATTGTTGTGGAACCAGTCGTATCCGTTCTGATTCCTGCTGACGGCTCCCGCCCCCATGGGCAGGACATCTTTTAAGTCCCATGTCTTTTTGACATTCCCGGTCCGGCGGTCGAGCAGAACCACCACGTCCTCCACACTGCCGCTTCCCAGATCCTGGGTCAGGGCGATGATATCACCATTGGGAAGCTCTGCGTGGTCATGATGATAGGAGCCGGGAATCCGGTATTCCGTGTAGATTTTTCCGATCAGACTCATCTCATAAAGGCCGCTTGTATTGTATGGCGGAGCGACCAGACGCTCCGTCCCGATCAGAATATTGCCGTTTGCAAGTCTGTGAATGGCAAATACGATATTCAGACTGCAGTACCAGCGGCAGTCGCCCCTGTAATCGTAGCCTGCGATCAGGGCGTCGGAGGTGGGGCTTAAAAACATCAGCTGCTCTGCCATATGAGGCCCGTTTTCCTTTACATAGGCAGGCCGCTTTACCAGCTCGGGAAGCGGTTTTGTGCGGATGATTACGCTGGATTCCGCGCCCGATTCATCGGATAGGATCACGGTATTATCGGCGTCTGCATATAAGCCGTAAACGGGTATCGTGTGGCTGCGTTCCTTTTTCGTGGTGAAATGGAAATCGCCGTATGCTTCCGTCCCTTTTACCGTTACGGTGATGGCCTCTTCTTTCTCTGTCTCAAACAGGATCAGAGCGGTGAGAGGGGAGATCAGGTATGGATTTTCCACTGCAAACGGCTGCTCGAAGGTATACGTTCCCCTCCTGTATTCAGCCAGAAATGTTTCCTCCGCCTTAAACTGAGACTCTATGATGTGTTCTATTTTTTTATTTACTGCTGACATGGTAACTCCCTCCTTCTATACGAACAGCGGCACCAGAATCAGGTTGCCGAAAGTGACGATAAACATGGCCACAATTGTAGCTGCAATACCCATGCGGATTACATCTTTTACCTGCATGCCGCTTAAACTGAAACACATGGCAGGCATGAAGCCTCCCCACGGGAAGATAAGTGTCATTCCGAGGCCGGCGCAGATCTTGGCGATCACAAGCGGATGGATTCCGGTGGCTCCGATCACGGGAAGAATGATATTCATGAGAATCATGTCTGTGGCCAGGCCTGACATGAAACTGGTAATTCCGGTGGTGCCAAATGCGGCCAGAGCGACGAGACCGGAGCCGCTGACACCGGCCAGCTTCGCGGATACGAATTCCGTAAAACCGGTTGTCTTCAAGAGGCCCGTCAGACCGATACCGCAGGCCACTAGAAGGAACATGTTCCAGTCCAGCTTCTTAAAATCGCTGGCAGTCAGAAGTGCTTCCTTTTTCTCACGGTCGGCGGGAAGAATAAATGCCGCGATGACTCCGGCGATGGCAACCCAGTACATGTTAAGCCAGGAGGCGATTCCCTCAGGAAGCTTTACGATGCTGGGAAGCACCCATAAAACCAGCAGGACCAGGAAGAGAATCAGGCTCATGATTTCGCCCAGTGACATTTTCCCCAGTTCCGCCTTCTGCTTCTTAAAATACTCCGGATCGCTGAACAGCTTATCCTCGCCGATCGGATTCATCAGCCGGATTACCATATATAAGGCCAGAAGTGTAACCAGCCCTATGATGACGCCGGGGATCATCCACTGGAAGAAGGAAACGTCGATTCCGTTGATCTGTTTTAACAGGCCCACGTTGACGGTATTGTGCGTATAGACCGGTATCGTGGTCATAAATGCGGCAAAGAACGCATAGAGCAGGCCGCAGCCCATCGCAGCCCGCAGGCGGTTTTCACTGACATTCAGCTGATTCTTTTTGCACTCCTCCAGTAAATAGGCCACAGTCGATGTGGTTAAGGAGAACATCATAAAGGTAGCGCCGGACATCAGAATCGGCAGCAGGCAGAAGAGCATCATCATAAATACAAACAGAAAACGGCTGAACCGGCCATCAATCCACTTCATCGAGAGAATCGTGACAGCGATCCTTTTGCCCAGCCCGTGTTTGCTGATCGCCTCACCGATCAGCAGAACGGCGATACAGAGAAACATGGTTCCCTGTCCATAGATTCCGGCCACCGCCATGAAATCCATCCCGGTGAGCGGCAGGACTACTAACGGCACCAGAGCGCTGATTCCCCATGAAAATGGAGCCGCGATCACCCAGGCCACAAACCAGCCGAATACGGCCAGTACATAGACGGCTTCCTGATTCATTTCCCGAAAGAACGGAAGCCAGCAGATCAGGAAAAATACGGCTGGACCAGCCAGCGTTCCGGCAAAGTGCTTCAGCCAGCTTTTGTTTTTCCCTTTCTCATCTTTACCCATTGCAATATCCCCCTTAGCTGTTATCGTTATTTTTTTAACATCCGATATATCGTGATCTCATCATATCAAATCGTATGGGGATTGATTAGTAGCATGTGATACTAAATGGTTAAAACAATATCAATCAAAATAAAACAGGCCGGGAGTCCCCAGCCTGTTATCTTGGCAAATAGTATTTAACCTGTTTCCCGTCCGCAATGCGTTCGAGTTCTTCCTGATTCAGGATGACGATCTTTCGGCCATCCCTGCGGATAATTTCGTGTTCTTTGAAATAGCGGAGAACCCGGGCCACGGTGACCCGGTGAAGCGCGGTTTTCTGGCTGATAAAATCGTAGCTGTACGTCGCGGGGAGAGTGCTGCCTTTCTCTCCGTATCCACAGCCCTCCAGGAGGACGTGAGCGACCTGTTCGCCTGCCTTATGTTCCTTGTAGGAGTGGAACATTTTGTCCAAGTCGCCGTACTGGCGCAGGCATCGTTCCAGAAGACTGCGCAGCAGAACCGGGCTTGTATCCGCAAATTTCAGAAAAATGTCACCGGGAATCCGATAGCAGGTGCAGTCGCTTTTGGCCGTAATGCTGCTTCCGGAATATCCGCAGCCGTACAGGGAGAATACACCCAGCAGGGAGTCGATGACGTTTCCGGAGCTCCGTATCCAGTAGAAATACTCCTCGCCCTGTTCCGTGATCGCGGAGCGATAGCACGTTCCATCGGTCAGATAATAGATATAGTTTACCGGTTCACCCTGCCGAATGATGATCTCACCACGCTTAAAGGTGTGAAGCGCGCTTCCTTCCAGGGTCTTCAGCTGTTCAAACTCCGCTAAAAGCTGTTGGTTTTCCATCTGCTTGTATAACCTCCCAGGTCCATGTTCTGTAATCCTTTTTGAGGACGCTTTATCACACAGTATGATCTGCGGATTTAATGGTGTCATTATATCATGAGGGGATTGGTTCTGTCTATCGCCGTATGGATAGGGGTGCGCAGGGAGCGTGAATGGTGTGGCGTTATTTGGAGAATCGGGGGGAGCGGGGAAACGGTGGAACGGTGGTACCAAGAGTGTTATCAGAATACAGGATCATCATCAGAACACTTGCAACATTCCTCTGAATTGATTATAATGTGTAGAAATAGACAGGAGGAAATAGCGTGATGATAGAAGACATAATAGTGCACAACCGGAAATTCGTGGCTGAAAGAGGCTATGAGCCATACGAAACCAGCAAATATCCGGACAAGAAGCTGGCAATACTGACCTGTATGGATACGAGGCTGACGGAGCTGCTTCCGGCCGCGCTGGGAATTCGCAATGGAGACGCCAAGATTATAAAAAACGCTGGCGGTGTAATCAGCCATCCTTACGGCAGCGCGGTGCGAAGTCTTCTGGTGGCGATCCTGGAACTGGGCGTGGAGGAGATCATGGTAATCGGCCACACAGACTGCGGCGTCCAGGGGATGGACGGTGAAAAGATGGTGGCGAAGCTGGAGTCACGGGGAATTCCGAAGGAGCATATCGATATCATCCGAAAGAGCGGAATCTCTCTGGAACAATGGCTGGGCGGTTTTGAGTCAGCGGAGGAAGCCGTGAAAGAGTCGGTAGAAAGCTTGAAAAACCATCCGCTGATGCCGAAGGATATTGTGATTCGGGGATTTATGATGGATTCGGTGACAGGTGAGCTGAGCGCGCTTTCGTAGTTCAAACTGGCACTGCATTGCGCAGAGCAGTACGTTATACTGGACAGGGAATGAGAAGAAATAACAAGACGCAAACGAAATAAGACAAGACGAGGAATATAAAAGATGCAAAAAAGAGTATTAATAGGATTGACAGGTGCCCTGATTCTGCTGCTTACCGCCTGCAGTGCGAAAGGCGGCGGTACGTCGATGGATGCAGAGAGTAACCGCGACCGCAGCGCCTCCCTGTCAGCAGCGGCCAGCACCTCCCCTCCAACAAGAGAAGCCAGCATCAATCCCGCTTCATCAGAACCATCCCCAGACAGCGCCGACCCCACGCTCCAAAGCATTCTGTCCCAAATGACTCTGCACGAAAAGGTATGCCAGATGCTGGTCGTAACTCCGGAGAGTATCACTGGTGTGGAAGCGGTGACTGCGGCGGGCGGCACCACAAAAAAGGCCCTGCAGGCAATGCCGGTGGGCGGAATTCTGTACAGCAAGCCCAATTTAAGGAGCAAAGACCAGGTGAAGACGATGCTTCAGAATACGCAGAGCTACTCGGCCATCCCTCTGATGTTCACATGCGACGAAGAGGGCGGGAGAGTTAATCGTCTGATGAGTACGGTAAATACGACGATGATCGGCCCGATGCTGGATTATAAGGATCAGGGGGCGGAAACCGCGTATAAAAATGCCTTTACGATTGCCTCCGACATGAGCGCACTGGGCTTTAACGCCGACATGGCGCCGGTGGCGGATGTGTGGTCGAATCCGGAGAACACGGTGATCGGGGACCGGGCCTACAGCGACGATTTCCAGCAGGCGGCCGTTCTGGTCGCATCCGCGGTGGAGGGCTTTCATGCGGGCGGAGTGGCGACGGCGCTGAAACATTTTCCAGGACACGGCGATACCTCGGAAGACTCCCATTACGGAGCCGTGTTCATAACAAAGACGCTGGAAGAGATCCGGGAAAAGGAGCTGCTTCCATTCCGGGCGGGAATCCAGGCGGACAGCGACATGGTCATGATCGGCCATCTCATCTTATCGGATATCGACGATCAGCCGGCTCCATTTTCCCATAAGATCGTAACGGAATTGCTGCGGCAGGAGCTTGGCTTTGACGGTGTGATCATCACGGACGGGCTTCAGATGAAGGCTATGACGGATTTCTATTCGGACGGAGCGATCGCGTGCAGTGCGGTCAAGGCAGGCGTTGACATGCTGCTATGCCCGGCAAATCCAGAGGAAGCGGCGGCCGCGCTGGAAGACGCAGTGAAAAACGGGGATCTGACGGAGAGCAGAATCGAGGAAAGCGTCCTGCGCATCCTGAAGATGAAGAAAGAGAGAGGAATGATTCCGTAAATGCGGCAACAGGACAAATTTTCTGTAGAGTAAAAATGTATGTCGTATTCTCAGTAGTACTTTTAATCAATAAGCGGTATACTGTTATCCATACGAATGACAGAACAGGAGAGAAAGAGTCCTATGAAGGCCGCAAAGAAAGTAGATATGACACAGGGATCCATCATGAAGCGGGTGCTGCTGTTTGCCCTTCCCATCTGCGTGGGAAATGTGCTGCAGCAGCTCTATGGTACCGTCGATACGCTGGTGATCGGCAATTTCTGCGGTTCCGTATCGCTGGCCGCCGTAGGCACCAGCAGCCAGCCGGTGGAGATCCTGCTGTGCGTGTTCCTGGGGCTTGGCACCGGGGTATCGATTCTCGTTTCGCAGTTTACCGGGAGCGGTGACATGGAAAGCCTGAAGGAGATCGGTGCAACCGCCATTTCCTTTTTGTTTCTGTGCTCCATCCCATTGACGATAATCGGACAGTTTGCCGGTCCGGCGGTTTTGCGGTTCATGCAGGTGCCCGATGATACGTGGGAGCTCGCCAACGCCTATATCAGCATTATTTTCTTCGGAACTCTCGGGAATATGGGATATAACATGAACGCGGGAATCCTGCGGGGGATGGGAGACAGCAACGCGTCTCTGCTGTTTTTAATCGTCTCCTGTGCCGTGAATATTGTGCTGGACCTGGTGTTTGTAGCCGGGCTGGGTATGGACGTGGCCGGCGCCGCGTGGGCGACCACCATAGCCATGTACTGCTCCTGGCTGTTCAGCATCGTCTATATCCGTAAAAAGTATCCGGAGTTTTGCTTCACCTATCTGCCGCACCGGATGAACAAACGGATGCTGGGGAGTATTGTGGCGATCGGGCTTCCTTTGGGATTAAACAGCTCCATCTATTCCGTGGGCCATATTCTGATGCAGTCACTGATCAACCTCCAGGGCTCCATATTCATTGCCGCCTGTTCCGTGAGCAGCAAGGTCACGGGGATTGCCAACGTGGCGATTACCTCCCTGTCTTCAGCCGCTACGACATTTTCCGGTCAGAATCTGGGGGCGGAGAATTACGTGTATTTAAAGAAAGGCGGAATCCAGATCCCGCTGTTCTCCGGTCTGATCACCTGTATCGCCGGACTGCTCGTGACGTTCTGGTGCCGGCCGCTTCTGGAGTTCTTCACCAGAGACGCGGCGGTGCTCGACATCGCGGTTCGGTATATACGGATTGTCCTGCCGTTTACATGGGCCTATGCGGTATTTAACGGGATTATCTGTTTCGTAAACGGGATGGGAGAAGTCCGGTTCCCGACTGTCGTCAACCTCCTGATGCTGTGGGCCGTGCGGATTCCGTGCGCCTGGCTGATTACCTGGTACATAGACGGCGGCTATGTTATGGCCTGCCTTCCCATCAGCTTTGTGTTCGGAATGTGCTGCATGTTCAGCTACTTCTTTTCGAAGAACTGGAAGAAGATCGGAAAGCTGGCGGCAGAGCAGCAGGGTGGATGAAATAAAACCGAATGAAAAAGAGAAGAGGAATCAGACTGCCGATACGGTCTGGTTCCTCTTCTCTTTTTTATGAACGGCTGCTGTCATTCCGTTTCCTGTTTTCCTAAATATTCCTGTTCAAATTCTTCCACAGGAACCGGCTTGCTGAATAAGTAGCCCTGGAACAGATCGATTCCGCAGGCGCGCAGGACTGCAAACTGTTCCTCACTCTCGATTCCTTCCGCCACCATGCGGATTCCCAGCTTGAGACAGACCTCGGAGATGGATTCCACGATCGCCCGGTTCCGGGAATTCGTGGTGATGTGATCGACCATGCTCTTATCCAGGTTTAACGCGTCGAAGCTCACCTCGGACATGAGAACGACATTGGCACATTCCGTGCCGAAATCATCGAGAGTAACCGTAAAACCTGCGTTCTGCAGCTCGGTGATTAACTGTTTGATGTTGAGGTTTTCCTCGTTATGAACTTTTTCCGTGATTTCAATCTCCAGATAGCCCGCCGGAATCCCGAACTGGTTACAGATGGCCAGGAGCCGTTCGGAAAGCGCCGCCTCCCGCAGGGTGCGGAGCGAAAAGTTGACGGATACAGGGAAAATCTGTCTTCCCTGATCCTGCCACGCCTTAAGTCTGGAGCACACGAATCGGAAAACGTAGAAATCGATCAGGCTGACCGTATCGAATTCCTCCAGCAGAGGAAGAAATTCACCGGGAGTAATCAGGACGCCGGGCTGCGGTGTATAGCGGATAAGCGCCTCACAGCCTACAATCAGGCGGTTTTCCGACGAAATCTTAGGCTGAAAATAAACAAGAAAATGATTTTCCGCGAGTTCCCTTTTTAAGGTTTCGGAATCGGATAAATGCTGCAGCAGCTTATCGTTGCAGCGTCGATATCTGCGGGATACAGGATTGATCCGGTAAAATGCCTTTTTATTTTCATACATTTTCGCGTCGGCCGCCGCGATGATCCGGCCGATGTTCTCGATGCTTTCCATCCATTGGGAGCCGATGGCGGCCTGGCAGTCGGAGTCGTTCCGGAACTTGGCTTTCAGCTCGCGCACCTGATTCAGGAAAACCTCCTGCGTGATGCCCGGACTGATGATGACAAACTCATCCCCGCCGATCCGATAGAAATCCGCCTGTGTGAAGGTGGCTTTAATCCGTTTGGCACACTCGATCAGGACGCGGTCTCCGAATTCGTGACCGTAGTGGTCGTTGATGTCTTTGAGCCCGTTGACGTCCAGATAGACAATCCCTACAGACTGCTTCGAATGAGCCAGAGCTCCGGTATCGACGATGTATTTATTTCTATTGTAAAAATCGGTCAGTTTGTCGTAATAGCTTAAGTGGGTCAGCAGCTGTTTGCTTTCCGAATGGCTTCTTGCCAGCATCAGGAAGTAGCACAGTGTCTGAAGCAGAGGCGCTATGTTCCGGATCCTGTCGGGCGGCGGATTATCGACACCCAGATACCCGATCAGAGTGCCGTCCTGCTCCAGAGGGGCGGCCACCAGGCTGGTAATCGACTGCGCATGGAGAATCTGGTATTCCTCAGGCACGGATTCCCGGAGCTGCTCCATATCCTCGATAAGAACGCACTCTTTTTTATCAAAATACGTCATCCAGCGGGTGATCAGATTGAGCGGAAGATCCTGAAGCATCATCTGCTGCGGTTCGACCCCGTCGGAACACCATTCGTAGTCATTGTACATCTTGCCGTCTCTTATGTAGAGGATGTAGGCCCGGTCGGCAGAAAGAAAACTTCCCAGGTGCTCCAGGACCTGGGCGATGGCGGTGTCAACGTCTTCGGACTGATACAGCGTCTGGACACACTCCGTGATCATCTGATTGGTCTCCAGCGTCAATTTAAGCTGGATCTTCTCTTTTTCTGATTCTGTGGTATCGAAGGCAAGCTCCATACGGGCCGTCCGTCCCTCCCATTGAATCAGCCGGTCTTTTAAAATATAGTGGCGCTGGGTCAGTGGATTCGTGTATTCCCAAGTGTAGATCTCACCCTCCTTCAGGATCGGAGAGGTGCAGAATTCACACGGCGAATCGAAGCCCTGCAGGACTTTATAGCATTTCTGTCCGTCCATGGTATCGATGTGAAATGTTTCCTGTCCGGCTTTATTTACAAATAACAAGGTGTGATCTTCGAGGTCGGAGACGTAGACGAGTTCAGAAATCTCATTCATGGGACCGAGAAGGTTATCCACCATGTGGGAGAGATGTTCCTTCCTTTTCCGGTCCTCCTCCTCAATCTCCTGAAGCTCCTTCTGGCGCCGGGCCTGTCCGGAACTGTACAGGTAGAAAAAGAAGATCATCAGAACGAAGAAACAGTTTAGCAGGAGCAGGCTCTTTTCTGCCAGAAGTTCTCTTTTTTCGGAAAACTGTTCGGCGGCAAGAACCGCCCGGTCAGCCAGATCAAAGTAGGATTCACTGTCCTCGAACAGAAGCTCGACATCGCCTCCGGCCCGGACAAGATAGATTTCTTCCTTTAAAATGCTCCAGTCCGCCTCCATCTGGAGAATCAGGTCCTGAAACTCCCTGCTGTTCATGCGGATCAGCCCGTGATCGCCGTGCCCTGACTGCAGTTCATCGAGAATACCGTCCAGCTTCGCAATCAGTACGTCATTGGGAATACCGTTCAGCTCCTCCTTGACGAGTCGCTGGGTCGCACCGCGGACAATGCCGGCGTAGTTTATGACCTTGGCATTGCCTTGAAGATTATGAAGGCACAAAACCGAAAAAATGCTGGAAAGAACGAGCGCTACAGTTAAAATAACAGGAAATATTTTCTTTTGCATGGGTGCCTCCGGGTACGCTGTCATGATAAATTGTACTATCTTTAAGAGTACCATATTTAGCAGGCTGTGGCAAGGAATAAAGAGAGGACGAAGCGATTTTAGCCCCATCTTTTCTGTTGTAGACGCTGGAGCTCTGTGCTAAAATAGGAACAGAAACAGAAGGCCGCCCGGGGAGAAGGGAGTATACCGTGGACTTATTTTATCATGAGACATTCGTGCAGAGTGAGCAGATGCCGATGCAGCTTCGCCTGCACCGCGGACAGATTAATTACATGATTCTGGAGCACTGGCACCGGAGCATTGAGATGGACTATCTGCTGGACTGCGAAGCCGATTTTTATATGAACGGGAAGAAGAAAGCCGTCTCTGCCGGAAGCATCACGCTGATCAACAGCGGGGATATTCATGCCCTGGAGCCAAGAGAAGTGCCGGAAGATCCGGGGGATGAGATTCACGGGATTTCGTTGTTTATTTCCTACGAATTTCTGAAAAAGATATGCCCGGAGATCGATCAGATTACCTTCGAACTGGAGGGAGCGGAGGAACGGCTGCATGAACTGAAGGGGATCTTCGATGACCTGATCCGCCTGGAGCTGAGCCCGGCGGAAGAGTACGGCTATTTAAAGAAGAATGCGCTGCTCCATCAGCTGATGTACCTTCTTCTCACGTATTTTAAAGGTCCGAAGAACAGCTCGGCTGTTAAGAGCCAGAAGTATATTGACCGTCTGCGCGTGGTGCTGGACTATGTGGAAGAGAACTACCAGGAACCGCTGACGCTGCAGGGGGTGGCGGACCATTTTAACGTGTCCATGGAGTATCTGGCTAGAATATTAAAGAAGTATACGGGCAACACATTCAAGACGCATTTGAATCAGGTCCGCGTCAGCAAGGCGTTCCGGGATCTGCTCGAGACGGATTACTCCATCCTGGAGATTGCCATGCGCAGCGGATTTCCGGATACCCGGTCCTTTATCAATGTTTTTCGGGACACGTACGGCATGACGCCTTCCCAGTACCGGAAAAAGAACCCCAGGCGGGAGACCGTGAAGGAAACCGCCTCTGCCGAATATCCGCCCCATATCAGGGTGGTGGAACCACAGAAAGACAACAATTAGTATCCGCCCAGGCCGTGGCCGGCAGATTGCTGGAGCAGTTCCAGCGTCTGCCGGCCCTCTCTTAAGGAGCGTTTGAAAAAAATGTCAAGAAACGTATCTGTTTTCAATAAATAATGTAAAGATTTCACAAGCTGAATCCGATACAATTAGAACATAAGACGCGTCCTTAACAAAAAAAGAGAGGTTATTTAAAAATGGAGAAAATTTCGTTAAAAGAACGATTCAGCTATGGGTTGGGAGATTTGGCCTGCAATTTAATGTTTCAGCTGATTACGGCGTATCTGATGTTTTTCTATACCGATGTGGCGGGGATCGGACTGGGAGCCATCAGCCTGATTATGCTGGTCGCCAGAGTGGTGGACGCGGTCACGGATCCGATGATGGGGGTAGTCATCGACAAGACTCACACCAAATGGGGAAAGGCAAGGCCTTACGTGCTGTGGATGGCGGTTCCCTTTGGAATCATCAGCGCTTCCATGTTCCTGGTGCCGAATTTCGGCGGAACGGGCAAATTTATCTACGCGCTGATCACCTATATTCTGTTCTGTATCGTGTATACAGCCCTCAATATTCCATACAGCACCATGCTGTCCTGCATGACGGATGACGTCTCCGACCGGCTCTCTTTTAATATGTTTAAGTCTCTCGGAGCCAGTCTGGGCGGATTCATCGTCATGGGAGCGACCCTGACGCTGGTCGGCATGATCGGCCATGGGGATCAGAAAAAAGGCTTCTTCGGTACGGTTGTTCTGTACGCGGCTGTAGGCATCATACTTCTAATGATCTGTTTTAAAAATACGAGAGAGCGGATCATACCGGAGACAGAAAAGGATTCCGTGGCAGGCGCCATAAAGGTTGCCGCCAAAAACAAATACTGGCTTCTGCTCTGCGGAATCACCTTCTTCACCTTTGCAGGCATGATTCTGAAAAATCAGTCCACCATGTATTATGCAAAATACTACTTAAACAACGAGGGAATTGCCTCCCTTCTGATGACGATTCCCACGCTGCTCTCTTTCCTAATGGCATTTGTGATCCCGACTCTGGCAAAGAAGATCGGAAAACGCAACTGCATTCTGTCCGGCGGTCTGGCTACCATCGCAGGAAACCTTGTGGTGCTGATCTCCAAAACGAATCTGGCCGGGATTCTGGCGGGTACGGTCTTATGCGGAATTGGCCTGGGGCTGGGAATGGGAGTGACATTTGTCATGGGAGCGGAGACTGTGGATTACTCCGAGTGGCAGACGGGAAGGCGTCCGCAGGGAATCATGACCGCCCTCATGGGCTTCGGCGTAAAGCTGAGCATGGCAATGTCGGGCGTGGTAGGCGCCCAGATCTTAAAATTCGGCGGCTATGTGGAAAATTCGGTGCAGACAGAAGGCGCGCTTCGCGCGATTCAAATGAATTATATCTGGATTCCGGTCATTTTTTTCATCGTAGTGGTCATACTCAGTCTGTTCTATGACCTGGATAAGAAATATGAAAAAATTCTGGCTGAAGTACATGAAAGGAGACATTAATGGAGAAAAAATGGAACGAAGCAGAGAAGGAGGGTTACCGTCTCATTCACAATGAGGGGGGGAAGGATCTCGGAATCTCTTCCGGAAGTAAGGTGACGATTATAACAGAGGATGGCTTCGCCTTCAAGGATTTTCTCGGAACAGGCGAGCTGGCGGCCTATGAGGACTGGAGACTGCCCGCAGCAGAGCGGGCGGCGGACTTGGCTTCCAGGCTTTCGATCGAAGATATTGCCGGCCTGATGCTCTACAGCGCGCATCAGCTGATTCCGGCCAGGGGGCCGCTTGCGGCCGCTTTCGGGGGCACGTACGGCGGAAAAGCCTTCGATGAGAGCGGAGCGGACCCGTGGGATCTAACGGACCAGCAGAAGGAGTTCATCGTAAAAGACAGGGTGCGCCACGTGCTGATCATGAAGCTGCAGGACACGGAGACTGCGGTCAAATGGAACAACCGGCTTCAGGCTCTGGCGGAAAACACCGGCTTTGGAATCCCCGCCAACAACAGCTCGGACCCGAGGCACGGGGCGGGTGCTGCGGCGGAATACATGGGTGTGACCGGAGAACCCATATCCAAATGGGCGAATGGAATCGGCCTGACCGCTGCATTTGAGCCGGAGGCGGTAAGAGAATTCGGGGAGATCGGCGCGGCGGAATACCGGGCGCTGGGGATCACGACGGCATTGTCCCCGCAGATCGATCTGGCTACGGAACCGAGATGGATGCGGTTTGCGGATACATTTGGCGAACATACGGAGCTGACCGTGGAAATGACGCGGGCGTACTGCGACGGATTTCAGACTACAAAGGGCAGCGAGGATGGATGGGGTGCGGACAGCGTCAATACCATGGTAAAGCATTTCCCGGGAGGGGGACCCTGTGAGGCAGGACGCGACGGCCACTACGCATACGGAAAGTTCGCGGTCTATCCCGGCGGGAACTTTGAAGAGCATCTAAGGCCCTTTACGGAGGGAGCCTTCTCGCTGAACGGCGGTACGAAGACGGCCAGCGCCGTGATGCCTTACTACACGATTTCTTACGGCGCAGACCAGACCTGCGGTGAAAATGTAGGGAATTCCTTCAGCAAATATATCGTAAACGATCTGCTCCGCGAACGGTTTGGCTACGACGGCGTCGTGTGTACGGACTGGGGCATCACCCACGATATGGGAAAGACGGAAGAGGAGTTTGCCGGAAAATGCTGGGGTGTGGAGACACTCACTGAGGCGGAACGCCATTTAAAGGCTCTGGAGGCCGGTGTGGATCAGTTCGGCGGAAACAACGATGCCGGGCCGGTGCTGGAGGCTTACCGGATGGGGTGTGAAAAATACGGGGAAGAAGCCATGCGCAGCCGCTTTGAACGGTCCGCCTCCAGGCTGCTCCGAAACATATTCCAGACGGGTTTGTTTGAAAATCCATACCTGGATTTGGAGCACTCCTGCCAGGTGGTGGGCTGCAGGGAATTTACGGAAAAGGGATACCTTTCCCAGCTGAAATCTGTGACGCTCTTGAAGAACCGGGCCGGGGTGCTTCCTCTCAAAGAGCACATAAGGGTATATATTCCGCGGCGCCATATCCGCCCATACTTGGATTTCATGAGCTCCATGACGCCGGATATGCATGTGGAGCCTGCCGGCAAGGGCGCGGCCGCCGATTACTTTGTGGTCGTGGATACGCCGGAAGAGGCTGACGCTGCCATCTGCTTCATCGAGTCGCCAGTTTCCGTGGGCTACGATCCGGAGGACCGAAAGCAGGGCGGCAGCGGATACGTTCCGGTAACGCTTCAGTACAGGCCCTATGAGGCGAAGCAGGCGAGGCTTCACAGCCTGGCAGGAGGCGATCCGCTGGAGGATTTTGACGACAGGAGCTATCGCGGAAAATGGAATACTGCGGCAAATGAAGAAGATCTGGATCTTGTCCTTGATACGAAAAAACGCATGGGAGACCGCCCGGTGATCGTATCGGTAAACTTGAAAAATCCCATGGTGATGGCGGAGTTGGAGCCCTGCGCTGACGCGATCCTGGTGGATTACGGGGTATCCCCCCAGGCGGTGCTGGACGTTATCACAGGCAGATTTATCCCCTGCGGCCTTCTTCCGCTTCAGATGCCGGCCGATATGGATACCGTGGAACGGCAGGCAGAGGATGAGGCGTTCGACATGGAGTGCTACGTGGACAGCGAGGGCCATGTCTATGAATTCGGCTTTGGCATGAATTTCGACGGCGTGATTGAAGACGAGAGAACTGAAAAATATGGGAGACAGAACAGAAGGAGGACAAAATAATGGCAGGACAATTTCAGTATGACAGCCTCCCGGTGGTGGAGACGAAGGCCGGGAAGCTCAGAGGATATCAGTGGAAAGGGACGTATATCTTCAAAGGAATCCGTTACGCAAGGGCAAAACGGTTTCAGCTCCCGGAGGAAGCAGAACCCTGGGAGGGAGTCCGGGAGGCGGCCTCCTATGGCTTTGTCTGCCCGATGCTGACAAGGGACAATCCGCAGGGCGAGCTTTTAGTTCCCCACCGCTACTGGCCTCAGGACGAGGACTGTCTGAGCTTAAACATCTGGAGCCAGTCTCTGGACCGGAGCGCGAAGAAGCCGGTACTGTTCTGGATTCACGGCGGAGCGTTTTCCATGGGAAGCTCCATCGAGCAGAAGGCGTACAACGGAGAAAATATGAGCAAATACGGGGATGTGGTAGTCGTTACCGTAAACCACAGGCTGAACATCCTTGGATACTTCGACATGTCTCCTTACGGTGAAAAGTACGCTGGCTCCGCCAATGCGGGCCAGGCCGATCTGGTGGCCGCCCTGTTGTGGGTCAGGGACAACATCGAGGCATTTGGCGGAGATCCGGGCAACGTGACCATCTTCGGACAGTCGGGCGGCGGCATGAAGGTGAGCGGCCTGATGCAGACCCCGGAGGCCGACGGGCTGTTCCATAAGGGAATGATCATGAGCGGCGTGGCGGGCGATATTCTTCCCTATTCTACTGGCGATTCCAGGCCGTTAATCCGGGCGATGCTGGAAGAACTGGGACTTACGGAAGATGAGGCCGGGCGGCTGGAGACGATTCCCTACCACGACCTGGCAGCTGCGTATAACCGGGTGAGTCCTGCAGTCGCCGGAGCTGGCGGTTACATCGGATGCACGCCCAAACCGGACGATTTCTACAAAGGAGAGGGTCCGGCGGTTGGATTTACGGAACATGCAAAGACCATACCGGTGATGGTCGGTACGGTCTTCGGAGAGTTTGCGATGGCGCCGCTGCCATTTAACAAGGAGCAGATACCAGAGGCAGAATTAGATGCCGTTCTCGACAACCGTTTCCAGGGCCGTGGGAAGGAGCTGAAGGCCGTCTTTGCCGAAGCGTATCCGGGAAAGAACCCGGCGGACTTACTCACACTGGATACAATATTCCGCGGGCCGACCAGGGAATTTGTGCGGGCGCTGGCCGCCGCGGGCGGAAGTGTGTATTCCTATTTATTTGCGCTGGAGTTCCCATACCAGAATCAGAAGACGGCGTGGCACTGTTCCGATATTCCTTTTGTTTTCCACAACACGGAGCTGGTTCCGGCTGCCAACATTCCGGAGGTGTCAGACCGTCTGCAAGAGCAGATCTTCGGCGCGGTTATGGCTTTCGCCAGAACCGGGAAGCCGGAGTATGAGGGGCTGCCCCAGTGGCCTGCTTCGCGGGAGGACGACGAGGCGACCATGATCTTCGACCGTGTCTGCGAGGTCCGCCATAACCACGACGACCGCCTGTTAAAGCTGCATGCGGAAGCGTCGCCGAAGTTTGACCTGGCGGCCATGATGGCGAAAATGGGGGATGAGATTCAGCACTGACGCAGTATGAATCTGCTTATTCGGAGGTGAAGAGAGCCGGTTGGGAGAGGTATGAAGAAGGTGTGGAAAGAGGCGAAAGCAGGGGTTGCTTTCGCCTCTTTTGTGTACGCAAGGTCCTTGAGAGCAGCAGGGGGAGCAGGGAAATGACATAACCTTACTAAAGGCATAGAACAGAGAAAGAATAGATGCTATAATAAAAGATAAATGAAACCGTTTGAATTGGGGGAGGGCGTAAGAAGATGGCCGGTGCGGAACAGAAAATGAAGATTTTGTATCTGATGAAAATCATAACAGAACAGACTGATGAGAACCACATAATGTCTGCGAATGATCTGGCGGCCGCGCTGGCGGTGTACGGCATTTCAGCGGAGCGTAAGAGTATTTACAGTGATATCGAGGCGCTTCAGACATTTGGAATGGATATCGTTCAGCAGAAGGGGGCGAATGCCGGATACTATCTGGCGGGAAGGGAGTTTGAGCTGGCGGAGCTGAAGCTTCTGGTGGACGCGGTTCAGTCTTCAAAATTCATTACCGGTCAGAAGTCGAAGGAGCTCATCCGAAAGCTGGCGAAGCTTGCCAGTAAATCTGAGGCGAGTCAGCTAAACCGTCAGGTCTTTATTCTTAACCGGCCAAAGACGGGCAATGAGACGATTTATTACAGCGTGGATGACCTGCACAGGGCTATCTCGGTGAACAGGAAAATTACGTTTCAGTATGCAGAATGGACAGAAAAGAAAAAACTGCGTCTTAAGCATGACGGTGCATACTACATAGTCAGCCCGTGGGCGCTGACCTGGGATGATGAGAATTACTATCTGATTGCTTATGATGAAAAAGCAGAGCTTATCAAGCATTACCGTGTGGACAAAATGCTGCATATAAATCTGCTGGATCAGGAGCGGCTTGGGGAAGAGCACTTTAAAAATTTTGATCTGGCCGCATTTGCCAAAAAGACGTTTGGTATGTATGGAGGACGCGATGAGAGTGTGACGCTTACCTGCTGCAATGAGCTGGCGGGTGTGATTCTGGACCGCTTCGGCAGTGATATTATGATGATTCCTTCGGACAGGGACCATTTTCATGTAAATGTGACGGTGTCCGTGAGCAGGCAGTTTTTCGGTTGGGTAACCGGTGTGGGAAGCAAGATGCAACTTGACGGTCCGGTACAGGTCCGCCAGGAATATCTGGATTACTTAAAAGAAATTCTGGGAAATTATTGTATACAGAATGATTGATTTCAGAGTCCGTATTTCAGGACACCGGAAGCGATAGAATGAGAGTCAAAATAAGAACGGGATACGTATTATTTTGATTCTCATTTTTTATTGCCGGAAAGGAGAAGGAAAGAGATGTATAACAGAAAGATCATCAGCTGCCGGAATGAACGGAAAATCTATCATAATCCATGCTGTATGTATGTAAAAAGAATGCTATCGGAAAATGCAATGGATATTTCAAAAGCAGAGGCGGAAAAGCATGGATATCAAGCCTGTAAGTACTGCAACAGCATGAACAGCCATTATCACAGCAGTGAAAAAAGCCTGAGTCATTATACAGAGACACGGGGCATGGAACTGAAACGGAAGGATGGGATGCTGTTTGTGAAAACGGAGATCAGCTGCTGGAAGCTTGTGTATTCGAAACAGTGGCAGAATTTTGTGCTGTATCACAGGAATCAGACGGACAGGCCGCTGGATTTCAGACATCCGGAAGCCGAGCAGTATCACAGGCAGACAGACGCAGGAACGAGTATTAGCATTATGGAATTCTTAAAATATATTTATGCACACGACCGTTTTCGCCAAAATGAACGGAATGGAATCAGAGCGCTGCCGACCGATAACAGAAAGCAAAAGGAGTATGCAAGAAAGGCGAAAAAGAAGAATACATACCAGTCAATCAACCGGGTGGAAAGCCTTTTTACGGTTTTGGAGAGCCAGAACAAGGGGTATCTGGAACTGTCGTTTTGTTGAGAAAGAGGGGAATGATGCAGATGAAGCAGGAGTATTACATCACGATTACAGGAACCAGCCACTATTATGGTATGAGACCATTTTCAGTGGGAAAACGGTTTAAATGTGTAAAGGAACCGTCCAATCCATATGACGGCGAAGCGATCAGGGCAGTCATGAAAGAGATTGGGACGATAGGCTATGTTGCCAATTCTGCCTATACGACGGCGACCGGAACCATGAGCGCGGGAAGAATCTACGACAGAGTGCAGAAGAAGTTTCAGGCAGAGGTGATGTTTATTACATCATCGAAAGTGATATGCAGAGTGGTGAAAGGGATAGGAGAAGAAAAAGAGGGCGAGACGGTCGGGAAGGCGGAAGATCAGATGGGGTCTGAACTGTAAATGGTGATTAGAAAAGGCTGTATGCAGTCAGACGCTGTAATGGGGCGTGAATCCATGTTCATGGATTCACGCCCCATCATATGACAGCAGATATGGAAGGATCAATCATTCATTATTCGGTCACAACCGGATAACCGGCTCCGAGCCAGCCGGCTCCGCCTTCTTTTCCCATGCCTCCGCTTAAGGAATAGGCCTCATAGCCGAGCAGTCGGAGAATAGCCATGGTCTGGGAAGAGGTCTGTCCGCTGTAGCAGTATACGACGACTGGTTTATCAGTCGGAATTTCGGAAAAATGTTCCTGCATTCCCTTGCCGAACGGAATGTTCATGGCGCCTGCGATGTGGCCCTGCTTATAGTCGTCCTCACGGCGGATGGAGAGAATCGTATAATCTTCGCTTTCCGCGTCAACCAGTTCTTTTAAGGCTTCCGCCTTGAAATTAAAGGAAGCGATGGTGTTGCTGGTCGCCTCTTTGTAGTAATCGGCGATAGCGGCGGCGATGGCCGGATCTACTTCATAGGTGTCATCAGGAATGACGGCTTCCTCGGTGTCGATATAGGCTTCGTAGCCTTCTTCCTGGGAAATGCCGTTGTTCCAGCCGCTCTGAATGTTCGTAGCAAATTTTCCGGCTGCGTTTAAGAGGGCTACCGTCTGAGAGGAGGTCTGACCGGTATAGCAGTTTACATATACTGGCGTGTCATCCGGGATTTTATCCAGTGATTCCGCTACAGCAGCACCGTAAGGGATGTTCCACGCTCCTTTTAAATGTCCCGCAGCGTAGTCATCAGGCTTTCTGATATCGATGATAACCATGTCTTCACCGGCGTCGATTTTTGCAAAGAGATCGGCTACAGACGCCATATGCTTATCTTCCGGGAAGTTTTTAAAATAGTCAGTAGCGGCAGCAGTGACGGTATCCTCTGTTTTTGCGGCTGCTTCTGTTTCTGCACCGGAGGTCTCCGCGGGCGCTTCTGTGGTTTCTTCCATAGCTGCGGCCGTCGTCTGAGGGGCAGCAGAAGGTGCTTCCTTTACGGTCTTGGTTGCACAGGCGGTCAGACTGGCTGCCAGGGTGAGCCCAAGTAATACAGGTACAAATTTCTTCATAATAATTCTCCTTTTGGTGTTAGGATGCGTTTTTCTTTAACGGAGCATATTGACCGGCCGGCATCTCAACCGGATTATCAGAGTTGGAAGACCATTCTAAATAGGCGCCGTCATAGATCCGGATGTTCCGGTATCCAGCCTCGTACAGCTGAACAAAGACCGGAGCCGCCCGCATGGACGTCTGGCAGTAGAGAATGATTTCATCCTCCGGATAAATTTTTTCTTCCAGGTAGTTAATTCTGGTAATCTGCGTTGTCTTAAATGTTCCATCCGAGAAGAAATTGGTCTCATAGGGAATGATCAGGGATGTCGGAACCTTGCCGACCTCTGCGTATTCCTCAAAAGAACGAACGTCTAACAAAATGGTGTGCGGATCCGGGTTCTCAGCCTGTGCGCGAACCTCGTCCATCGTTGCGAGCCAGTTGGCTGACGGCTCCTTCGCAGTAAAAACAGCCTCGGCCGGAGCTTCGATATCAGTGCTCAGCTGGATCCCGGCTGTCTGGATGGCGTCAAAGCCTCCATCCACAACCTTAACTTTCTGGTGGCCAAACATGAACAGACTCCAGAGAAGGCGGGAGGCGCCCATTTTATTGGCATCGTACGCCAGGACTAATGTGTCATTGGAGATTCCGTTGCTGCCCATTACCTTTTCAATCTTTTTCTGGCTGGTCAGCATATTCTTTACCGGAACATTGATAACAATGTCGGCGGTGGGAATATTGACTGCACCTGCTACGTGTCCCGCGGCATATTCCTCCGGGGTACGGGTATCCACAACGACCACGTTGGACTGTTCGGCGTAGCCGGGCAGGTCCTTCGTGGAGACGATCAGGGACTCCCCTTCGACAAAAGTATGGGAGCTGCAGCCTGTAAGAGCCGCTGCCAGAATCGCCAAAAACGAAAAGATTGTTATTTTTTTGGCAAATAAGCCCATAAAACCCTCCTTTATAAAGCGAGTAATGGTAGTGTGTAGTAAACGCTGTTGTTTTGCGTGAAAATAAGGGCCTCAACCTTATTTCCATGTAATTCCAAGTTTTATTATACTGTAACAGGGTTGATTTCTGGTATAAGAATCCGTTATATTATATCTGTTAATCGGATAATGCTAAAACTTTAACGAAAATCGTGATAAAATAATAACGAAAAAATACGAAGAAATCATAAGGAGGCAGGGAATGGACCGATGGAAGAAATGGGCGGTGTTTTGTGCCGCAGCCGCGTACCTGGCAGTCTACATATTTGTATCATACCGGAATCTTCTCGTATTTCCATTTGTTCATTCGGATGAGAGCTGGCTGGCCGGTTTGAGCCGCGATATGCTGGCGGCTGGAAATTTAGGAGTGACAGAAAGCTTTTTTGATGCGAAGCCCCGGGTGCCTCACGCGATGAAAAGCCTGTTTCATCTCATGCAGATGGGAGCGGTCGGGCTGGGTGGTTTTTCTGTTGGAAGTGTGAGAATGCTTTCTCTTCTGGCGGGGATTATCTGCCTCGTTCTGTTTTATCTCTGCGTGCGCCGTATGGGAAGCAGGTGGTTTGCTCTGGGGCTTACTGTTCTGCTGAGCCTGGATATTCAGTTTATTTATGCCTCCCATTTTGCGCGGCAGGAGATTTTTATTGCGCTGGAGCTGCTGGTGTGTCTGTGGATTCTGCTTGGAAAAAAAGGGCGGCCGGGGACAGGGACCGCGCTGATCCTGGGAGTGGTCACAGGACTTTTTGTCGGGATTCATCCAAACAGCTTTTTGTGCGCGGCGGTCTGCGGCGCCATTATGGTGTTTGAAATCGTGAGGCAGGCGGCGGGAAAGGATAAAAAGGGGGCAGTGAAGACATTGGGCAGTCTGGCCGCCTATACAGCGGCGGTGCTCGCGGTGACTGCCGTCTATGTTGGTATCAGTTTTCAGTTCAATCCTCATTTTCTGCCGGACTACTTTTTGTATGGGAAAGAGGAGTTTGAGCTGTCGTCCTCCGGATGGGCGAGAGTCGGGGAGCTGTTTTCATTTTTTAGCGGCGTATACGGGCGGGATAACGGAACCTATTATCTTCCCGATGTGCGTCTGGAGATGATTGCCATGGCTCTGGCGGCAGGATTATCGGCCGCCGCGTGTCTGGTCATGAGAGGGGAGGCCATATCTGAGCGTGAAGCGTTGGGAGGGGAGCGCGTTCCTGACAGCGAAGAGGATCGGTGGATTCAAAATACCAGGGTGATTCTCGAGGGGGCCGCAGGGCTAGCGGCGGGCATGGTGGTGATTGGTCGGTATAATCAGACGGCTGTCCTGTTTTTCTTCCTGTTTGGCTGGCTCCTCGCAGGCCAGGTCCTGCAGCTCTTCGAGAAGGCCGGCCGTACGATCGGAATTCTGATACTTGCGGCCGGTCTTGCCGTGGGGAGTATCTGGCAGATACAGAACCAGCGGCCCGGGGAGGCGGAGAATTACGCTTCGTATCTCGATCAGCTGGCGGAACTGGTGCCTGCGGATGCCCCCACAATCGGAAACCTGAATATGGAGTTTTATTTTGACAGAGGGATGCTGAAGGATTACAGAAATCTTCCTTACGTGGAAGGCGGGGTAGAAACGTATATCAGGGAAAATCAGATCGAGTATATCTGCTATTCTGATGAGCTGGACTATCTCTATGAGCACAGGCCTTACTTCCATGCGATTTATGGAAATGCAGCGTTTGTGAGGGAGCTTAAGGCGTTTTGTGAGACGGCGTGCAGGGAGGTCGGGCGGATTCACAGCCTGGAGTATGCCTCGCGGGTGAATTCCCTGAGAGGTGCGGAGGAATGGGGAACGGTGAGAGTGTATCGGGTGAAACAGGAAAAACAGGAGGACACTTAAGTCCTCCCACGGTCTCAGCCCTCGCAGGCTTTTAAAACACTCCTTGATACATTCAGGTATTTTCCTCCAGCATTTTTTCCAGCGTTTCTGCCTCCGGCATCGCTTCTTTGGAAAAAACGGCGGATATGCCTTTTTTCTGTCTGGACATGACGGCGATATGGGAGCCGAGCGTGCGGGCTTCGCGGATATCGTGAGTTACCAGAAGGATGGTACAGCCGGTTTGGGCGGCCATGGCGGTGACGACGGGATATAAGGCCTTTTTGGTGGCGATGTCCAGGCTGGAAAAGGGCTCATCCATAAGGAGGACTTTGGGCTTTAAGGACAGTGCGCGGGCCAGCGCGGCACGCTGCTTCATGCCTCCGGAGAGCTGGTGGGGATAGGCGTTTTCAAAGCCGGACAGGCCTGCCATGGATAAATAGCTTCGGGCACACTCTTTTCTCTCGGCCAAAGTGCGGAAGAGTCCGGCTTTCTTCATGGCATAGGTCAGGTTGCCGAGAACCGTGTACCAGGGAAAAAGCTGATCGAAGCTTTGAAATACCATCATGATGTCTTTCGACGGAGCGGTGATTTCCGTTCCGTCTAGCAGGAGAGAACCGCTGTCCGGGCGGTCAAAACCTCCGATGAGCCTTAACAGCGTGCTTTTTCCGCAGCCGCTGGGACCGACGATGACAAAGAAATCATGATCGCATACCGTCAGGTTTAAATGGTCGATGACCGTATGAGTCTGGCTGCTTCCGGTGTAGGAGCGGCTGATGTTATGAATTTCCAGCATGGTTTCATTCCTTTCTAAACAGATTTCATCCCCCATTTGGTGAGCGTGCATTTCTCAATGACCGAGAACAGGCCGTCTTCAACCAGCATTCCAATGAAAATGACAAGAATAATTCCGGCGAACAGTCCCGCCGTATTCATGAAGGTGCGCTGAGTCAGAATGTACCAGCCGATGCCGCCTTTGGCGCCTACTGCTCCAAAGACCATTTCGGCGCTGATGAAGGCCCTCCAGCCCCTGGCCCATCCGATGCGCAGGCCGGAGATTAGATAGCCCAGGGATGCGCGCAGGCGGATCTCTACGGTGATAGCGGCGGAACTCATGGAAAGGCTGCGCCCCATATCCTCATAAATGCCGGGAACCGCGTTAAAACCGGCCAGGAGATTGACCAGAACCGGCCAGAGCGCAGAGTGAACCACAATGGCCGTTACCGCCCCGGTGCCGGTTCCGAACCACATGATAATTAACGGAAGAAGAGCCAGGCCCGGGAGCGGATGCGCCAGGGCGGTCAGGGTATCCACCAGACTGTATATCAGCCGGCTCTGTCTGGAAAACAGGGCCAGGACAACAGCCAGGACGGCAGAAATGATAAGGGAAAAGGCGATGATTCCCAGGGAGTACGCGGACTGCCAGATTAAGTCCCCCTGCGTGATGCCCTGAATCAGGGTGGCGCACACCTGTTCCGGGGAGGGAACCAGAAGCGGGGAAACGTTCGAGATCCGGCAGAATAGTTCCCACAGCAGAAGAAAGACCGAGATCCAGAACAGGCGCCCGGCCCATTTCTTTTTTGTTATAGTGTCTAAAAAACGTTCAGTCATAGTAAAAATTCCTCTTTTTTACACTCTAGTGGTGAACCACGTTGTCAAAAAACAGACTGTCTGCCGGCAGCTCCTCTGAGAGAAAGCCCATCTCAGCCATCTGGCGGTTGAAGATCTCCACTCCGTTCAGTTCACTGGAATAGATCGTACCGTCCCGGCCCATCTGTCTGTAAAGTTCCTCCTGAGAAATTCCATAGAGAGGTGCGAGAAGCTGGGAGGCTTCCTCCATATTGCTGTTGATGTAATCGATGGCTTCCTGAAGGGCATCGATGACTGCGTCGTAATACTCCCGGCGATTGTCGTGAAACTCCTCCATAGCAACGCCGGTGATAAATGTAAACGGCTGCCCGACAATCTCCTCCCCCGTGGCCATCACGTGCATACCGCCATCGGACTCCTGGGTGATATAGGGCGGTGTGGAAACGTGTGCCGTGATCTCGGTCGCGGAGAGAAGGGCGTTTACGGAATCGGGATGGCTCATGGAGACCAGCTGGTTGTCCAGGGCATGGGGATCTCCCAGCTGCTGGCCGGCCAGCATGCATAAAAGCACGTGCTGGGTACAGGCTGGGGACAGGATCGAGATCCGGTCTTTGGGCGTCAGCTCGGTCAAGGAGTGAATGTCGTTCCGTGTGACGATGGCGACCTCATTGGAACTGATTCCGGTGGCATAACGCCATTTCATGCCGTTGTCAATGCCGATTAGGACCGGAGATACCCCCATAAATCCGAAATCGATCTCTCCGTTCATCATTCCTTCGCGGATGCCGGTCGGGCCGCCGAACTGCTTCCAGTTGATTTCCACACCGGGAAGCCTCTTTTCCAGAAGCTTCTGCTCCTTCATGATCTGAAGCGGGGCATAGGCAATGCCGTACTGCTCGGCGATTCCCACAGACGGCGCCTTTTTCCCGCCGCATCCGGGCAGAATGAGGACTGCCGCTGCGGTGAGAATGAGCAGGGCGGATCGTATGAATGAGGGGCGGTGCCTTTTGCCGGTGTTTAAATCAGCTCTTATGTCAGCGATTATGTTAGAGTTCATGTCTGTGTACATGTCTGTATACATGTCTGTGTTCATGTCAGTCTCCTTTATGCAGTCCATAAAAATTCGTGATCATCTCTTCCCCCTGTGTGGAACGGACGGACAAACGATGATAAAAATCGTGGATATTGGCGGAAATATTTGCGTCATCTCCCCAGAGGACGGCGTGGCCGAAGCGGGCGGTGGCATTCTCCATGGCGGGGATGGTCTGGCCGGGGAGATAGTTGTAGCCGGCATCCAGCACGTAGGGCAGAGCCAGAAGTTCTTCTAAAGGTGTGATGCTTAAGATGTCGCCTGGCCGGCAGAATAAGAGCTGGACCGCGACACATCGTCCCTCCGCGGCCGCTTCCAGGCAGTCCATAGAGGGGGGCTCGGCCGGCATTCCGAGAGCGCTCCGTATCACGGCGCCCAATATGTCAAAGCCCGTTAAGAACGGGATAAAGACATCCTCGAAAGCGCCTCCGATCCGGCTGGCCAGTTCGTTGACCTGAATTCCGTCTTTTCCGACCAGCAGCTGAAGATAGAAGGGGCCATTGGCGATGCCGAATGCGGCTGCGGTTCTGCGGCTGATTGACTCAATTTCCGCGTACCGGTCCATGTGAACCGTGGGAAAACGATGCCCGACGCAGACTCCGATATGGACCGGATCCGGATAGAGAAGGCGGTCCGTGACGGTCAGGATATGGAGTCTGCCCTCATGGAGCCATCCGCTGACCGTAATCTCCGTGCTCTCGCAGAATTCTTCCACCAGTGCCTCCTGTTCCCGGGAATAGGAGAGTGTGTCCTCCAGATGGGAGAAGACCTCCTCCGGCGTATTGAGGCGGTAGATTCCGCGCTGCCCCTGGGAATCCAGAGGCTTTATGACATAGGGAGACTGAAGTCCGTCCAGAGAGCCTGCTTCCATGCCCTGATGGATAAAACGAAAACGGGCGGCAGGAATACCGGCCTCTTTCAGAATTGTTTTCATATGCTTTTTGTTGGTTACGGACAGCGCTTCCCCGACCGACAGAAGCGAAGGCAGATTTAGGGCGCTGCTGACAGAAGCGGCCGTGTACACCGGCTGGTCCGTTCCCATGGTCATTACCGCGTCTGCGTGGTGCTCTCTGGCCGCCCGGATGCAGCCTTCTATATCGAAGGTGCTCACCGGTTCATGGAGTCCCGCATACCGTGCTCCGCTGGGCGATCTGGTGTAATCGGCCAGAATCGTGTCCATCCCCAGCGTCTTTGCCCGCTGGAACGCATGAACCTGGCAGTTGGAGCCGCCGAGGATCATGAGCCGTGGGGCGCGGATTCGCCGGGATATGCGGTAGAGCGGTTTTGCGCCGCGGCTGCAATTCCGCTTTGCAGCAGAGAAGCACGTATAATTTAGAAACAGCTTTGCGTACAGCCGCAGCAGTGAGAGTGCACTGTAGCCGCTGATGGTTTTCTCTGCAGATTTCTTTTGAAAAAGAGCATGATTCCAATCCTCTTCGCCGTTAGATTCTCTCCTGTAAGGAATGGATACGGCCCTCACCGGTCTTGTGCTTCCTTTAAAAACAGAGGCGGACAGATAAAAGAATCCGTTGGGTTTCAGGCGGCAGGATTCCTTCACTAAGTCGGCTGTCATGATCCGAAGGCTGCTGACGCGAACCCCCTCCGGCACGCCCAGAAACAAGGAGAACAGGCCGTCGCGCATGTAGCTTCCTGCCCTTCGGTAAAGAGAACGGCGGGAGACGGCGGGGACTCCGTATACGATGTCATATCCCTGCCGGATGGTGTCGTAAAGGGCCGCCAGCATTTCCGGAGGCTGTTCTAAGTCGTCGTCAATGGTGGCGTAATACCGGCACGGATCCAGGTGCTCCAGGCCGCAGAGTGTGGCTGCCTGCTGTCCGTAATTGCGGTCCAGAACCAGAATCGCGGTCTCCGGAGAACGGCATATCCCGGCCAGGAAAGCCGCGGTTTCCGGCCTGCCGCTGTCATCTACGATGCAGATGCGCAGAGTGAGTTTTTCAGAAAATAATTCCCGTATACGGTCCGTTAAAATCCCGATGGATTCCCGGGGCCGGTATACGGGGATGATGATGCCGAGATCGTAAATCATGGTAAAACTCCTTATCCGTTACACGAACCGCAGGATCGTTTCCGTTGTCCTTGCGATATCTTCATCCGTCAGGGCCGTGTGGACCGGAAGGCGGAGAAGTGTCTGATAACAGGCCAGCGATTCGGGTAAATCTTCTTTGTGGTATCCCAGCTTTTCCCCCATGGGGGAGGCGTGGAGAGGGACGTAGTGCGTTTTGCAGTCGATTCCATGGGCCGCCAGGGCGGGGATGAGAGAATTCAGCAGGGCGGGGTCCTGAAAACGGAGATAGAAAATATGGCCGTTTGGCCGGGCATAGGCGGGAATCTGCATACGCATGGCGATTCCCCTCTCCTCCAAGGGAGCCAGCTGCTTCCAATACTGTTCCGTCACGTGGAGACGGCTGCGGGTAATCTGGGAAAGACACTGAAGCTGCGCCAACAAAAGGGCTGCCTGCGGTTCGCTTAAGGCGGTGCAGGAGCCGGGAAGATTCCAGGTATAGCGGGCAGCTTCCCCGTCTAAATATCCCGCCCGGTTCGTTCCGTGAAGGCGGTACTGGCGCGCATACTGCCAATGGCCATGGTTTCTGGTGATCATCAGGCCGCCTTCTCCGCAGACGGCATTTTTGGTGTGATGGAAGCTGACGCAGCCCATATCGCCGACGGTCCCAAGGGGCTGATCCTCATAATAGGCGTCCACACATTGGGCGGCGTCCTCGATCAGGGCGATACCCGCCTCATCGGCCAGCTTTTTTAAGCCGCCGAGGGGAGCGGATACACCTGCGTAATGCATGGCGATCACGGCCCTTGTGCGGCTGGTTAAGCGATTGGACGCGTCCCGGACCGAGATGTTCTGGGTATCGGGCGTGATATCGCACAAAACGGGCCTGCCGCCGTGGCGCAGCACGGCATTGGCGGCAGACGGGAAGTTAAAGGAAGGAAGCAGGACCTCATCACCCGGAAGCAGGCGTAAGCAGGCCAAAGCGGTCTCCAGGGCCAGCGTGCAGCTCGGGGTAAAGAGAAAACGGCAGCCTGGATAGAGGCTGTCCGCGCAGTCAAGCAGCCGTTTCATGAATAAGCCATCCGTCTCCAGGCCGGAGGCCAGGACTTCTTCTAAATAGGCGGATTCAAGAGGCGCATGAAAGCGGCTGTAAAATGAAATATCCATAATAATCCCTTTCCTCTACCGCGGCCGCCTGAATTATGATACACTATAGCCATCAAAGAAATGGAGGCGCTGCGTGATGCATGAAATCGATTGTCTGGGAGATATGTGTCCGATTCCCATCATGAAACTGAAACAATGCAGGGAGATTAAGGAACACGGCGGCCAGATCAAGCTGGTCACAGACCACAGCTGTGTGGTGGAATCCATAGGCAGCTACTGCCGGAAAATGCACTTGAAAATGGAGACAGTAGAGCCGATGAACGGAATCTGGGAGCTGTATATTACAGTCTAGCAGATACTTTTCGTAACAATGGAGATAAAATACAGGATTATTTTTTCCAGAGCAGGATTGTTTTTGACCAGATGTGGATTGTATATGGAATACACATCGTAATTCAAATCGAAATCCATAACGGAGATGATCTTTATCTGCTTCTGGTATACTTCCTTCTTTACTGTTATGTAGGGAAGAAACGCGGCTCCATGTCCGGCAAGAACTGTGCTCTTTACAGATTCTGTGGAGTCGAGATGGTACATCACCCGCAGGGTGTCCAGGGGATGCCCTGCCTGCTTTAGGTACTGATGAAGCAGACGGTAGGAGCTGAACTGCTCGTTCAGCATGACCAGGGTGAATTTTTTAAGCTCAGACAGTGTAATGCTGTCCGGGCACCGATAGTCTTCGCTCGCCACCAGACAGATCTTATCGCTGAAGGCCAGGTTGCAGACGAATTCAGGATTATCTGTGGCGCCCACGATAAATCCCATGTCCGCCTGCCCGTGCCCCACGCGGTGAATGACCTCGGTGGAGGGGACGGAATTTAAACTGAAGGAGTAGCTGGGATATTTGTGGTTCACCTTGAACAGGGAGCATGGAAGCGCGTAGTTGCAGGCCACGGGAGTGGCCGCGATACGAAACGTCCCGTTGTAGGATTCAAGGCTGGCGAGTTCCTCCTTTAAATTGGAGTAGGTCTCTAAAAATTGTTCCGAGTATTTCTGCATGACCTCTCCTGCTCTGGTAAGTATGATCCCGCGGTTGGAACGTTCGAAAAGTTTTACGCCCAGTTCCTCCTCCAGCCGCTGCATCTGCTGGCTTAAGGCCGGCTGAGAGATGTGGATCGCCTGGGCTGCCTTGGATATACTCTGTTCTTTTGCAATTCTGGAAAACATGGAAATCTGTTCTAAAAGCATTTGATCCCCCCCTCATTGTTTCACCTCTGTTATTCCGGTATCATTTCTATCATTCATTATACAAGAACGTTAAAAAAAACACAATATCGCCATAAGGATTGTTTATAGCAAAAAATTATACAGTATAAGCAACTTGGATAGTGAAAAAAATGACAATGTGCTATACTGTAGAGGTGTAGTAACGCGTTCAAATCCTCAAAAAACAAGAAAAAAGGAGGTGCAATGAATGCAGGAAAACGGAACAGAAACGACAGGAAGTATCCGCAGAAGCCAGACCTCAGGAGGCTCGTCAAGACCACGGAAGAAGAAAAAGAATCAGCTTCCCATTGGATTTGGAGTCTTTTTGGCTATCATAGTGATCGGAATACTCTTAGGATTTAAAAACGGCACGCTGGCTCTTTTCTGGGCGTTTGGGTGCTGCTTCGGTTTTATTTTGCAGAAGTCCCGCTTTTGCTTTACCGCATCCTTAAGAGACCCGTGTATTACCGGATCAACGTCGATTACCCGTGCGGTTCTGATTGCATTCGCCATAACCACCATCGGCTTCGCCGCAATTAAATACGGTGCATTTGTAAACGGACAGGAGATTCCGGGCCAGAGTTATATCATGCCCATCAGCCTTGCCACGGCAGTAGGCGGAATCATGTTTGGTATCGGTATGGTAATCGCAGGCGGCTGTGCTTCCGGCACGCTGATGCGGGTTGGTGAAGGCTTTGCAATGCAGATGCTGAGTCTGCTGTTCTTTGTAATCGGATCCCTGATCGGCGCCAGCCATATGGGATGGTGGACAGAGAACTTTATCGCAACCGCTCCAAGAATTTTCCTTCCGGATGTATTTGGATGGGCGGGAGCAGTGATTTTACAGTTAGCAACGATTGGCCTGCTCTATATAGCGGCTGATTTATATGAAAAGAAAAAAATGGGAATTGAAGAGTAGAAAGGAGATATTATCATGGCAGAATTTACAATTGATTGTTTAGGCGAGGCTTGCCCGGTACCGTTAATGAAGGTTCAGAAGCAGTGTGAGAAGATGGCGGTAGGTGACGTACTGATTGCGTCAATTGACCACAGCTGCGCGATGAAAAATGTTCCGGAATGGGCCAGAAATCAGGGATATAACGTAGAGATCGAGGAAGTGGACGACGGAGAATGGGAAATCGTCATTGAAAAAACAAAATAGAAAGGCGTGGGTGACACTTTGAAGGCTTTTTGGGATAAAGTGAGTAAAAATCCATATTATAAAAAGATTTTCAAAAATCCATTTACATATGTCACAGGAGCGGTGCTGCTGGCCGTCTTCCAGATCGCCATGTTTGCGTCTACCGGTTCCCCCTGGGGAGTGTCCGGCATCTTTGCCAACTGGGGCGCATGGCTGTACCGTCTCGTGGGCGGTAATGTGGATAAGTGGTATTACTTTTCTTCAGAAGGCGCACAGAACACCTTAAACAGCGGAATCCTGAATCATCCAGGATCCTGGCAGAACTTCGGTATCATCGCAGGAGCGCTGCTGGCTGCTCTGCTGGCCTCTCAGTTTAAATTCAAAAAGATTAAATCCTTAAAGCAGGTAGTGGCCGCCACGTTGGGCGGACTGCTGATGGGATACGGCGCAAGGCTTGCCGGCGGCTGCAACATCGGAGCTCTTTTTTCAGCGATCGGCTCCATGTCGTTATCCGGATGGGTATTTGCATTCTTTTTGTTTATCGGGGCTTTCATTGGGAGCAAGCTGTTGGCCAGGTTCTTCATGTAGCGTCGCAATATCGGAAATGAATCTTTGACCGCTGCAACTCTTTGACAGAATTGCGGCGGTTTTTGCGTCACGGGAAACGGTTTATGAATCAGATGAGAATCATAAAACATATTTCCTATAGAACAGATGACAATCAGTACAGAAAGGCAGGAATCATTTTGGAAAAGAAAATAGAGCAATACGATGTGGTAATTATCGGCGGCGGCGCAGCAGGTCTGACGGCCGCCATCTACTGCGGCCGTGCGAGGCTGAAAACCCTGGTGATCGAGAAGGCGCTGGTAGGCGGACTGGCTACCTATACGAACGAGATTGAAAATTACCCGGGATTTCCGGAAGGCAGTACAGGTCTGGGCCTGATGGAGCTGTTCCACAAACAGGCCAAGAAATTCGGCGTAAAGTTCAAACTGACCGATGTGCGCGCGGTGCAGCTTAAGGGAGACAAAAAAGTAGTGGAGACCTTCCGGACAGATTATGAGTGCCGTTCCGTCATCATTGCCAGCGGCGGCAAGCCCAGACTCACCGGCGCGCCGGGGGAGGACAAATTCTTATACGACAAGGGCATTTCTTTCTGCGCCACCTGTGATGCGGCGGCGAACACGGGAAAGACCGTCATGGTCATCGGTTCCGGAGACGCGGCCATCGAGGAGGGAATGTTCCTCACAAAGTTTGCGAGCAGAGTCATTGTCAGCGTCATGCACGAGGAAGGGAAGATGGACTGCAACGAGATTGCCAGGGAAGAAGCCCTGGCCAATCCGAAGATGGAGTTTATCTGGAACACGCTTCCGGCAGAATTCAGAGGAGATGAGGAACATCTCCGCAGTGTGGCATTGCGGAATTTAAAGAACAACGAGATCATCGATGTGCCGGTGGATACGTGTTTCTTATTTATCGGTTACCTGCCAAATACCGAGATATTCAAGGATATCATCGATTTAACCCGCGCAGGCTACGTGATCACCAATGAAAAGATGGAGACAAACATGCCGGGCGTCTTTGCAGCAGGGGACGTAAGGGATAAATTCTTAAAGCAGGTAGCTACCGCGGTTGGAGACGGCGCGATCGCTGGCTATGCGGCGGAGAAATACCTGGCTGAGAGCGAAGTATTCGAAAAACAGATAATGGACCCGACCGTACCGGGTGTGGTTTACATCTGGAATGCCGTGGAGACGGCCAGCCGTGAGCTGCTTCCTGTCATCGAGGCATTTGAAGAAAAGCATGCGGGCAGCGTGAAGGTGACGAAGGCGGATATCTATAAGTCTACAGGCATCGCCAGCCGTCTGGGCATCAGCGGAGCACCGGCAGTGGCATTTATAAAAGACGGAAAGCTTGCGGGAGTGTTGACAGAAGGGATTACAGAAGAGGCGCTTGAGGCGGGGATTCGGTAAGAGTAACTGATCAGAATGTTATAGCCTGGCAGAGGCAAAGGCAGATAAAAAACTGCTTTTGCCTCTGTCCATTTTTTTACATCAGGGAACTGGATCGTAACCACCATTCTGTAAGATAGACAATACAGATGCTTTGATTAATGAATTGACATCATTTCCGCAGGATAATAGAATAAAGATAAGCCATAAAGATAAAGCCATAAAGGAGATGTCATGAGCGAAGATAAAATCAGATCCAAAGCACTGGCCCTTGTAATCATTATGCTGGCTGTAGCCCTGTACAATAATTACCGCATGAAGCAGGAACTGAACAATCTGCGAAGTGAGATGAGCAGTATGGAAGCCGTTCTGCGCAATGAAATCAACGGAGTCCGGAACGATGCGGATCATAAATATGAGAGTGTGACAAAGAAGATGGAGCAGGAGGCCAGCCTGTTTTCCGATACTTCCATAAATATGGGGATGCAGGACGGAAAGCTGGTGGTGACGATGCGGGCGGTTCCCAAAGCGCTGGAGAAGAATGAAACTGTGACTGCCAGTCTGACTGCGGACGGAACCGTATACCGGCAGGCGCTTGACGCAGAGAACCAGGCACAGTTTATGCTGGAACCGGCAGAATGGCTGGAACCGGCCTTTGTAATTGAGTCAGAGACCGGATACCGTCAGGAAATTCTGAAGCCTGTGTATACCGTCAATACCATGATGGCGCGGGCGGAATGTGATTTTTATGATTCCGAGGCAAACGATGAGGGGCTGTTTCATTTCTGGATTACGGGAAATGCAGATGGAAATCCCTTTGAAGAGGACGAGATCGCAATGGCAGAAGCAAAGATTGCGGCAAACGGTATGGTAGAAAGCCCGGGTGGAAATGGCGGCTCACACCAGGAATCAGGTTATAGTCAGGCAGTCACGGAGGCGCAGGCCGTAGAAGTACAGCCTGCCGCATACGACCAATTGGCAGGGGAAGACCTTACCCTTACGAAGCTTTCAGGTGAGACCGAGAAAATAGTGGGCTACCGGATCGACGTGTCCGATTATATAGGAAGAAAAGACAACGTGAATTACGAAGTTTATCTGCGGATTACGTTGAAAAACGGGCTCCAGTATGTGACCGGAGGTCCCCTGGTTTCATTTGCTTCTACGGAGAACAGCTCTTCCAGGAGCGGGGGGAGTGAGAATCTGGCGCCGGTATTGGATTTTTAGTAATCCGACAAATAAACAGATATAACAAAAAAAGATTACCAATTTGTGGGAAAATGTAGTAGAATATGAGAAAAGCAGTCAGAAAAGGAGAATTAAAATGGCATTCTATTATGAGGAACCGTCCAGAACATTCAGCGAGTACCTTCTGGTTCCGGGCTATTCATCGACAAAGTGTATCCCTGCAGAAGTAAATTTGAAGACACCCCTGGTCAGATATATAAGGGGAGAGGAACCGGCGCTGCATATTAACATTCCCATGGTTTCCGCGATCATGCAGTCGGTGTCGGACGACAGATTGGCTATCGCTCTCGCGCAGGAAGGCGGTCTGTCTTTTATTTATGGATCTCAGACTATTGCCGAGCAGGCAGCGATGGTGAACCGGGTGAAACGGTACCGTGCCGGTTTTGTAGTAAGCGATTCCAATGTATCTCCTGAGATGACGCTGGAGGACGTGCTTTCCCTGACTGAACGGACCGGCCATTCGACGATCGCCGTAACGGAAGACGGCGGACCAAACGGCAGGCTTCTGGGAATCGTAACCAATAAGGATTACCGTGTGAGCCGTATGACCCCTGACACGAAGGTAAAGGAATTTATGACACAGATCGGTGACCTCGTCTATGCGGATGAAGACACCACTTTAAAGGAAGCCAACGACATTATCTGGGAACACAAGATCAATTGTCTCCCCCTGGTTAATAAAGAAGGACAGCTGGTCTATCTCGTGTTCCGCAAGGATTACGACAGCCATAAGAAAAATGAAAACGAGCTGATTGACAGTTCCAAGCGCTACATGGTGGGAGCGGGTATCAATACGAGAGACTATGAGGAACGTGTTCCAGCACTTTTGGAAGCAGGCGCCGATGTGCTCTGCATCGACAGCTCGGAGGGCTTTTCCGAGTGGCAGAAGATCACCATCGACTATATCCGGAAGAATTACGGACAGAGTGTGAAGGTGGGCGCAGGCAATGTGGTGGATGCGGAAGGATTCCGTTTCCTGGCGGAGGCCGGAGCTGATTTCATCAAAGTGGGTATCGGCGGAGGCGCGATCTGCATCACACGTGAACAGAAGGGAATCGGAAGAGGCCAGGCAACTTCTCTGATCGAGGTGGCAAGAGCTAGAGACGCCTATTACGAAGAGACCGGTATCTATGTTCCGATCTGCTCTGACGGCGGAATTGTCCACGATTACCACGTAACCCTGGCGCTGGCCATGGGCGCGGACTTCGTGATGCTGGGCAGATACTTCGCCAGATTTGACGAGAGCCCGACAAAGAGAGTCAATGTCAACGGAAGCTACATGAAAGAGTACTGGGGCGAAGGAAGCGCGAGAGCGAGAAACTGGCAGCGGTATGATATGGGCGGAGAGAAGAAGCTTTCCTTCGAGGAAGGCGTGGACTCCTTTGTACCGTACGCGGGAAGCTTAAAGGATAACGTGGGTCTCACCCTGAGCAAGGTGCGCTCGACCATGTGCAACTGCGGCGCGCTTACCATTCCGGAGCTGCAGAGCAGAGCAAAAATTACGCTGGTTTCATCGACCAGTATTGTCGAGGGCGGGGCACATGATGTCATGCTGAGAGATTCGAAATAAATAACCAATTAGAAATAGTCAATAAAAAATGAGGGCTTGCTGCCCTCTTTTTTTATTGTATGCAATAGTGATTATAGTAAAAATGTCCGAAATCAAGAAAGGGATAGTCTGAAAATGAGAACAAATAGACAATGGAGATAGTAATATAATAACAGGAGAGAGACAAAATGAACAATTATAACTTTGAACTCATTGAATACAATAATTTTCAGAGTGCAAGGATCTTTATCACATCGATCCAGTATTCTAATTTTCATTGGCATCCGGAATATGAATTTATTTTTGTGTTAAAAGGAAGCATTAAGATCAATACAAGGCCTGAGGCTGTAATTCTGCGGGAGGGGGATCTGATTTTGTTAAATTCCAGGACCATGCATGAGATACAATGCACCAATGAAAGTAATTTATTGCTTTTTATCCAAATTGTTCCGGAACTGTCCTATATCCGCAAAAATGAAAACAGGGATTACTATTTCTATTTAAACAGCAGAAATCAGAAAATGCTGCCGAAGTGTACACTCGATGTTTTTACACAGCTGGTATCCCGAATCGGGCTGTCCAGTCTAAGAGAAAAAATCAGTGAAACGGCTGGTATACGGACCAGAGGGCTTGTCTTGCTGCTGATAGCCGAATGCTTTGAAAATCTTTTATACGACGTCTATCAAAAATCTTCGGGGGAAAAACAGAGTGAAAACAGCAATGATTTTTTGATGATCTGTATCGAGTATATCCGGAATCATTTTAAACAGGAGTTTGTGTTGGAAGATATGTATAAGGATATCGGAATGAGTGAAAAGAGTGTTCACAGGCTTCTGACAGGTAATCTGGGTGTTTCGGCAAAGACGCTGTTAACCAGGTGCCGTGTGGATGAAGCGAGAAGACTGCTGAAATATACGGATAAACCCATTGGAGTCATTGCCGATTTAGCAGGATTTCTTTCTGATAAGACGTTCTATCGTGTGTTTAAGACGGAAGTAGGTGCGTCGCCGAATGAGTACAGAAGCAATGGAGACTGTTTCAATAACGACACAGAGATCAAAGGGTACCTCGATTGGAACCCCAGGGAAGCAGAAAGACTGCTTGTCAAATATAGTGAAAAATCAGGAGGGAATACAGAGTGAGCTGTACAAAAGAAAAGAGATTAGGTTACACAGAGGAAGCAAAGAGAATTGCAGAGACTCTTACTTTAGAAGAGAAGGTGTCGCTGATGGGAGGAAATGTCACTTTAAACGAAATGATGCAGGATATGATGGCGGATCCGGAGAACAAGCATTATAATTATTTTCCCTATCCGGCCGGTGGAATTGAAAAAGAAAACATTCCGCCCATGTTGTTCTGCGACGGGCCCAGGGGCGTGGTATGCGGTACCCAAAAAAGTACCTGTTTTCCGGTTAGCATGTGCAGAGGCGCTTCATTCGATACTGAGCTGGAAGAAAAGATTGGATATGCCATCGGAGAGGAAATCCGTGCCTATAAAGGAAACTTGTTTGGAGGCGTGTGCATAAATATCCCGTATAATCCCGGCTGGGGAAGGAGCCAGGAGACCTATGGGGAAGAATCTTTCCATATTGGGGAGATGGGAAGTTCTCTTGTTAAAGGGGTTCAGGAAGCAGATGTCATAGCATGCATCAAACACTTTGCATTTAACCAAATGGAAATTTCCAGGTTCAAAGTCAATGTGGATTGCGATAAACGCACAGAGCGTGAGGTATTTCTGCCCCATTTTAAAAAGTGTATAGAGCGTGGTGCAGCGAGTGTTATGAGTGCATACAATTTGTATCAGGGTGTACACTGCGGTCATAGTGACTATCTGTTGAATCAGGTTTTAAAACAGGAGTGGGATTTTGACGGTTTTATCATGAGTGATTTTATCTGGGGAGTCAAGGATACGGAGGAAGCCGCTAATGGGGGACAGAATATAGAGATGTGCTGTACACAGTTCTTCGGCGATAAATTAGTAAAGGCCGTTCGCGAGGGGAAAGTAGCGGAAGAGAAAATCGATGATGCTGCATTGCGGATTATCCGGACTCTGTTAGCATTCCAGAGGGAGTATTCTTCTGGAATGGAGGTTGCCGAAGAGAGAATCGGCTGTAAGGAGCACATCGCTCTTGCACTTCAGTCTGCAAGAGAGGGGATTACATTAATCAAAAATGAAAACAGGATTCTTCCATTTGCCAGAGACAAAACAAAGAAAATCGTTGTCTTGGGAAAACTGGGGCAGAAAGAGAATACAGGGGATCATGGATCAAGTCAGGTATTTCCAAAGTATGTTGTGTCACCAATTCAGGGGATAGCCAATGTGTCGCCGAAATCCCAGGTGATCTATTATGACGGAGAAGATATCGAACACGCCAGGGATCTGGCAAAAGAAGCGGACGCAGTTGTATTCGTTGTCGGGTATGATCATGATGATGAGGGGGAGTATGTTTCGGAAGCTCAGAGCGAGGGATACACGGGTTCCATGGGAGGAGACCGGAAAGATTCTCTGGGACTTCATGAAAATGAAATCCGTCTGCTGCAGGAGGTGGGCGCTGTCAATCAGAATTCAGCGGCTGTCTTGATCGGCGGAAATATGATTATGATCGAAGAATGGAAAGATTCAGTCGGAGCGATTTTAATGGCCTATTATCCTGGCATGGAAGGAGGGACGGCAATTGCTGAGATTCTCTTCGGAGAGGTGAATCCAAGCGGAAAACTGCCATTTGTGATTCCTTATAAAGAAAGTGATTTACCGCAGGTGAACTGGGATACGGAGTCTCAGTATTATGAATATTATCATGGGTATACAAAGCTTGAAAAAGAAGGAATCGCGCCGTCCGTTCCGTTTGGTTATGGACTTTCCTATACCAGCTTTCAGCTGGATGGCGTCACTTTTTCTACAAATGGAAAGGCGGTCAGTGCGGAGGCGCTTGTAACGAATATTGGGGAACGGGAAGGCGCGGAAGTAGTGCAGATGTACATCGGATTTTCTGATTCTTCCATAGACAGACCAGTGAAAATCTTAAGAGGATTTAAACGGGTATTTTTACAGGCAGGGGAAAGTGAAAAAATACATATCGTATGCCCGGCCAGTGAACTGACATGGTTTAATGAGAACAGTGGGCAAATGGAATTAGAACACATGACATATGAGATTTATCTGGGGACAAGCAGCGACGCTCGTGATCTGACAATGGGAAGAATTGTATTGTAGAAAGGAACTCTTACTATGGAGAAAGTATCGTTTAAAGAAAAACTGGCATTTGGATTTGGGGATGTGGGATGTAATTTTGTCTGGACAACAGTCAGCGCTTTTTTGACTTTATATTATACGGACAGTGTCGGGCTGAGCGCGGCAGTGGTAGGAACAATTATGCTTGTTACAAGACTTTTGGATGGGGTGACGGACTTGTGCTTTGGAACGATTCTTGACCGGACACATACAAAATGGGGAAAGGCGAGACCGTGGATTCTGTGGAGCACTCCAATGATGGCAATAGGCCTGATTTTGTTATTCCACGTGCCTATGGGGCTTGAAAATACAGGAAAGATTATTTACGCAGCATTAACCTATGTGTTTGTCGCCGCGTTCGCTTATACGGCCAGCAATTTATCCTATAATGCGCTGCTGTCCCTGATGACTGATGATCAGCAGACACGCGCGTCTGCAAGCACGATTCGGTTTATTTGTACCATGCTTACTGCGATTACGATTTCCAGCGTAACCATCCCGCTGGTAGGGAAATTTGGCTGGGGCACAACCTCTGTCATTTATGCGCTCCTGTCAGTCGCTGCATTTATGATTACCTTTTTTGGAACGAAAGAACGGTATGTACCGTCGAAAACCGATGAAGAAGGAACAAAAAACGGATCGGTAGTGGAGGGCTTCCTGACTTTATTTAAAAATAGATATTTTATATCCATTACTCTTCTCTTTGTAATTACATATCTGATACAGGGTGCGGGAAGCGGAATTGGTGTTTACTTTGCAAGGGATATTTTAGGAGATGCAAATATATACGGCTTAATCAGTGTCGCCTCCATGATTCCCATGATTATTGCGCTGCCTTTATTTCCAATTATGACAGGCAAAATAGGAAAATGGAAATGTATGATGGGCGGTCTTGTTCTTCAATTTATTGGTGCTGTTATCGTACTGCTGGGGGCGTCAAATTTAACCGTTGTATTATTTGGCCTGGCGATTAAAGCCGTGGGGGTTGCACCGAACACGGCGGGGTTGTTTGCCATTGTTGCGGATGCCATTGATTATGGAGAATGGAAAACCGGTGTACGGCAGGACGGCCTTACAAACAGTGCGACAAGCTTTGGAATGAAGGTGGGAACTGGCCTTGGAAGTGCCCTCGTAGGCTGGGGGCTGGCGTTTGGCCAATATGATGCGTCCCTTGCCGTTCAGTCTGAATCAGCGCTTCGCGTGATTAAGTTTTTGTATGCCGGTCTGCCGATTCTGGGCTTAGTACTGGCAATGATTTTCCTGGGATTTTCCAATATTGATAAAATCCATCCGCAGATTGAACGGGATCTGAATCAGAGAAGGGGGAAATAAAGATGGAAAACTATCTGAACAAGGCATTATCGCCGAAGGAGAGAGCAGCGGATCTGCTCAGCAAATTAACACTGAAAGAAAAGGTTAACCAGTTAGCATGTCAAATGATTCCGGCGCCGATTCCGGAAGTAGAAGAACACGTTTCTGTAACAGACGGAATCGGGCAGTTGGCCATTATGGGCGGAAAAGAAGACCCCAGACAACATGCGGCAATGATTCGGAAACTGCAGGATACAGTCATGAATTCCAGCCGTTTTCGGATACCGGCCGTTATTCACTGCGAAGCATTAAGCGGCCCGGTATTTCCGAATGCCCTGACGTATCCAGCTTCCATCAGCCTGGGAGCGTCCTTTGATCCGGAGCTGGTCAGGGAGATGGGAGAAAAAATTCGCCGTCAGATGGTAGCGGTTGGAGTGAGGCAGGCGTTATCTCCGGTTCTTGATATATCCAGAGATTTAAGGTGGGGACGCATTAATGAGACGTATGGCAATGACCCGACGCTGGTATCGGAAATGGCGTGTGCATTTATAACCGGACTGCAGGGAACTGATTATACGAATGGCGTGGCGGCGACGGCCAAACATTTTCTGGGCTACTCCTTAACGGAGGGCGGTCTCAACATGGCAAAGACCATGTTGGGGGAGAGGGAAACGAGAGAAGTCTACGCAAAGCCTTTTGAAGCGGCAATAAGGAATGCTGGCTTACTGTCTGTAATGAACTCTTATGCTGAGATGGAGGGGAAACCAATATGCGCTTCCAAGGAAATTCTGGACGACCTCCTTCGCGGAGAGCTTGGGTTTGAGGGGGTGGTGGTCAGTGATTACATGTCTGTGGATCGCCTTGTTAATAACTTCCACGTAGCGGAAAATTTACAGGATGCGGCGATCCAGTGCCTGACAGCTGGTCTGGATGTGGAATGTCCCAATCCATCTGCCTACAACCAGAATCTTGTAGAGGCTGTGGAAAAAGGGCTGTTAGCAGAGTCATATGTGGACCGCTCCTGCTTAAGAAGTCTGGAGTTGAAATTTAAACTGGGGCTGTTTGAAAATCCATATCCGCGGGATGAAGAGGCGATTACACGGGAATACTCAGATGAAAGTCAGGAAAAGGGAAGCCTTAAGGCAGCAAGAGAAGCCATGACTCTGACTAAAAATGACGGGATTCTTCCGATTCAGGACAGGAACGTGAAAATTCTGGTCGTTGGACCGACGGGAAATAACCTGCGAAGTATGTGGTCTACCTATACCTCGGTAGGTATGGAGGAAATGTTATATAATAATATGGAAGCGATGGCGGGACTGGGAGATAGTTCCGCCGGAATGGACACGGATGCAGTGTTTGGAGGAGAGGATCATCCGGATATGATAGAAGCGCTGATTCACAGACGGTATCCGCAGGCAAGGACAATCTTCCAGGCAGTCAATGAGCGGTTTGTCCATGCAGAGTACCTAATGGGCTGCGACTATAAAAATTCGGAGAAGACCTATATTGAGGCAGCAGCTGAAGCAGCAAAGAACGCAGATATCGTAATCATTACGGTAGGCGGAAAGAATGGCTATGGTGCATACAGTACAAATGGGGAAGGCGTGGATACGGCAAGCGCCGGGCTTCCTGGAGCGCAGGAACGACTTTTGAGGGCGGTAGGAACGGCAAATCCGAATTTCATTGTGGTCCATACGGACGCGAAACCTCTGGTAAGCAGCTTTGCATATCAGAATGCAAGAGCGATCCTGGAAGGATGGCTGTGCTGTACCTATGGGGGAAAAGCGATTGCAGAAACACTGTTGGGAGAAAATAATCCGGGTGGAAGACTGCAGCAGGATATCCCTTATGGGGATGGTGTCTATACCTATCACTACCAGCACAATGCAAGCTATTATAAATCCCTGCAGTCCCTGGGGGCTGTTGGTTATAATGACCTGAAAGAAGTTGTGGCGAGGCCATTCGGATATGGACTCAGCTATACTGGTTTTGAGTACGGAAATACAGAACTCAGTATTTCAGAAGACGCGGTACCATCTGTTAAGATACGAGTGGACGTAAAAAATGTTGGAAATGTGGCTGGGGACGATGTGGTACAGCTCTATGGTAAGGATGTTATAGGAAGCATGATACGTCCTGTTCGGGAACTGCTGGGATTTAAACGGATTCATTTGCTTCCAGGAGAAGTTAAGACAGTTGTGTTTGAATTTAAAATGGATATCTTCGCATTTCTCAGTGCCGGAAAAGAATGGATTTGCGAAGCCGGAGAATATAAATTTTTCCTGGCGAAACACAGCGAGGATGAAAGCCTTTGCCTGACATACTGTCTGCCGAAGACACAACGGATCGATGCTTCTGTAAGATCGTTTTGGGCTGAGGTACAGTAACAGGAAAAACTGTATTTTTCTCCATGTATCTGCTATAATGAAACAAAAAAGCAGAGGTGAGATTTTGGAATATTTCAAAGCATCCGAAGACCACGCAGAGCAGATTTATAATCTGGTACAGAACACCATTACCGCGGTCTATCCCCGGTACTATCCGGAGGCGGTGGTGGATTTCTTTTGCAGCCTTCACAACAGAACCAATATCAGCCGGGATATAGAAGACGGCTGTGTGCGTGTTCTGTGGAGCGACGGCCGGATGGTGGGAACCGGAAGCTGCAAAGGCAGCCATATCACCAGGGTCTTCGTTGCCCCGGAATTTCAGGGACAGGGGTATGGCAGGCGAATCATGGAGAACCTGGAACGTGAAATTGCACGGGAATATCCATCTATATGTCTGGATGCGTCCCTTCCTGCGGCTCACTTTTACGAAAGCAGGGGATACAAGACCGTGAGACATGGGAAAACAGAGGTTGAGAACAACGCCATACTGGTCTATGAAGTGATGGAAAAGCAAATGACTAAGAACTTATAAGAGAAAAATTAAAAGAGCGGTTAGCTGCGCGGCGGATAATACAATGTCCGCCGCGCTATTGTTAATATGGAAGGCGTTTAGCTTAACAGATCATTCAGACAAATAATGTTACACCCCTTGCTTTCATAATATTGCAGCATCTCATCAATCTTTCTTTTGTCATAACTGGTAATGCAGTCTGACAGCACACTCACGCCATAGTCTGCCTTGCGCAGGTTGTAGCAGGTCGATTTGACACAGGCAGCAGCATCTGCTCCTGTAATGTAGAAATCACATAGTTCATTCTTTCTGATATAATCTGTAAATTCAACAGAGCTTAACGCATTCCCTTTGCATTTTGTAAAAATATTGTCTGATACCATCTTCAAGTCCGAAGCTAATTCAGATCCGTAGGTATCCGGTTTAAATGTCCTCGTGCCTGCGGATAAATTTTCATGTCTGATATAAATAACATGAATTTGATGATTGGCCGCCCAATCGATCGCTTGATTGATATTGCCAATCACATCCTTGTAATTCTTTGTTATATCATTTTGAATATCGATTATGACCAGGGCTTTTTTCTGCATGGTGTCTCCTCCTGACAGGTAGTATATTTTGTTTGCTTTTTTATTATAGCCTGTAATTGTTGACATCAGTATGGCAGCAATCTATAATGAGAAAAAGAAATTTTGGAAGGCGGATGATCCGATGAAAGTTGACAGGCTTGTGAGCATTATTATGATACTCCTTGATAAAAAGCGTATAGGCGCGCAGGAGTTAGCCGATCTGTTTGAAGTTTCACCCCGCACGATTTACCGCGACATAGATGCGATCAGCATGGCGGGGATTCCTGTTTGTTCGATATCGGGAGTGGGCGGCGGCTTTGAAATCATGCAGGAATACAAGATGGATAAAAAGGTCTTTTCTGCTGACGACCTTTCCGCTCTCTTAATGGGGCTGTCCAGTCTTTCCAACATCGTGCGGGGAGACGAACTGGTACACGCTCTTACGAAAGTCAGGAGCTTTATCCCGGCTGACAGAGCAAAAGACATCGAATTAAAGGTAAATCAGATATGTATCGATTTAAGTCCGTGGACAGGCAACAGCAGCATACAGCCATATTTAGAAATTATCAAATCAGCTTTGCAGGAAAACAGGCTGCTTACGTTTGAATATACAGCCCACCATGGAAATAAAACCGCACGAACAGTCGAGCCGTATCAGCTTGTATTGAAAAGCAGCCATTGGTATTTACAGGGGTATTGCCAAATAAGACATGATTTCCGCCTGTTCAGACTGTCCCGTATGGCAGACCTGCAAATGCAGGAGGAGGCTTTTGTACCGCGGGATTATCAAAAACCGGTTTTAGATTTTGCAGAAATGCTGGAAACGATGCAGACAAAAATCAAAATCCGTATTCATCAATCGGTGATGGACCGGGTGCTTGATTATTGCTCTTATGAAGATTTTTCGCCGGACGGTGATGATCATTACCTTGTCAGTTTTCCTTTCATAGAGAACGAGTACCACTACGATATTCTTCTCAGCTTTGGGGATAAATGCGAATGCCTGGAGCCGCTGCATATCCGTATGGAAATGAAGCGAAGAATACATGATATAGCTTCCCTGTACGAAAACTGATATTACATTTTACCACCATTTTGATTGTCTGCTAAAATTTTACTTGACTGTAGGGTTACCTTATAGTTTATGCTAGGGGGACGCGAGTAAATCGTTAAGATATTTTCATCAGGAGGAAACGGGCTTTATATGAAATTAATTATCCACTACTTAAAAAACTACAAGAAAATGTTTCTGCTCAATGTAGTCTCCGTACTGGGCTTTGCGCTTGTGGAGCTGGGTATTCCGACAATCGTGGCACAGATGATCGATAACGGAGTAAACCGCGGGGATCCGGCCTACATATGGAAGATGGGGTTTCTGATAGCCGCTATTTCTTTTGCCGGAGTTGCAGGCACGATTTTGCTGGGGTACTGCTGTGCCTATCTTTCGACCTCTGTCACCAGAGATATCCGAAATGATATTTTCAAGAAAACTCAGGAATTCTCACACAGTGAGTTCCACGAATTCGGCATCGCGTCCCTGATTACCAGGACGGGCAACGATGCGTTTCAGATTCAGATGTTTATGAATATTCTGCTGAGAACCGCGCTCATGACGCCGGTGATGATGATCGGAAGCATCTTCCTGGTTTTACGGGCTTCTTTAAGCCTGTCTGTCGTTATTCTGGCGACGATTCCGCTGATTGTAGGCGGAGTGATTCTGGTGGCAAGGATTTCGGAGCCGATCAGTGAGAGCCAGCAGTCCTCCCTGGAAGACATCAACCGGATTTCCAAGGAGAACTTAAGCGGTATCCGGGTAATCCGTGCATTTACCAACGACGAGTATGAGAAGAAGCGCTTCGACGGCGCCAATTCAAGCTATATGGGGAACTCGAAGAAACTGTTTAAGCTGATGTCTGTGACTCAGCCGGTCTTCTTTCTTCTTATGAACTTAGCCGGTATGGTAATCTACTGGATTGCCAGCATTATGCTCAGCGAGGGAACTCTGCAGATCGGTGAGCTGGTGGCGTTTATGGACTACTTATTCCATGTGATGTTCTCCATTATGCTGTTCTGCCTGGTCTTTATGATGTACCCGAAGGCAGCGGTCAGCGCCGGACGTATCCAGAAAATATTTGACGCAGAGCCGTCGATTAAAAATCCTGAAACCAATGTGCAGTCGTTAGACCATATCGATGATATCGTTTTTGACCATGTGGATTTCGTTTATCCGGATGGAGAGGAAGCGGTGCTTAAGGATGTGTCATTTTCGGTGAAGCGGGGAGAGACGATCGCCTTTATCGGAAGTACCGGGTCAGGAAAGAGTACGCTGATTAACCTGATTCCCAGGGCTTACGATGTCAGTGCGGGCCGTGTTCTGATGAACGGGAAGGATATCCGGACGTATGATTTGGAGAGCCTGCGGCGCGCCATCGGTTTTATTCCCCAGAAAGCCATGCTGTTTTCCGGAACCATTGCGGATAATCTGCGTTTCGGTAAAAAGGATGCCACGATGGAGGAACTGGTCCAGGCGGCAAAGACCGCGCAGGCGTACGATTTTATCATGGAAAAAGGCGGGTTTGAGGAACATATCACGGAGAGCGCAACCAATGTTTCCGGCGGCCAGCGCCAGCGTCTGTCCATCGCAAGGGCGCTGATTCGTAGGCCGGATGTCTATGTGTTTGACGATTCCTTTTCTGCCCTGGATTTTAAGACGGATGCGAAGCTTCGCCATATGCTTAAGAAGGAGACGGGCAACGCCATCGTCATGGTGGTGGCTCAGCGTATTTCCAGCATCATGGAGGCTGACCAGATCATCGTATTGAACGAGGGCAGTATCGTGGGGACAGGAACCCATAAGGAGCTGCTGGAGAACTGCCGCATTTACCGTGAGATTGCATTATCCCAGTTAAGTGAGGAGGAATTATCTCATGCATAAAAAAATCAAAGAAATCGGAAGGATGCTGGGAAAACTGAAACCCTTTCTGGCACCTTATGCTTTACAGTTATTTGTATCTGTTTTTATGATTGTTATTAGTATTGGGGCGATTACAGCCGCTCCGCGGATTGAAGGAATGATTACCAGCAGGCTGGCCGCGGACCTGGCGGATATGGCCTCCGGCGCAGAGGGGGCACGCATTCATTTTGAAGTGATTCGCAATATATTGCTGGTGCTTCTGGCTATTTATCTTACGAAGACGGTTTCCCAGATCGTGGGCTCGTTCTGCCTGACCAACTCGATTCAGAACGCCATGCACGATTTGCGGAACGAGGTTCAGAACAAGATCCGCCGCTTGCCTGTCCGGTATTTTGACACCAACAGCTTTGGCGACGTACTGAGCCGTGTCACTAACGACGTGGAGGCGGTATCCAATGCGCTCCAGCAGAGCTTTTCCCAGGTGATCAGCGGAATCCTTACCCTGATTCTGGCCCTGTGGATGATGTTTTCCATCAACAAGCTGATGGCCTGCATCGCTTTTTTGATAATCCCGGTGGGAGCCCTTATCACCCGCGGTATTGTGCGGATCAGCCAGAGCCAGTTTAAGGCTCAGCAGGACTCCCTCGGTGATATGAACGGAGCGATTACGGAGCTGTATACCGGTTACAATGAAATACTGCTGTTCGGACAGCAGGAGCAGTCCAGAGAACAGTTCGAGGCGGTTAATGACAGCCTGCAGAAACACGCTTTTAAGGCACAGTTTCTCTCTTCACTCATGAGCCCTCTCATTTCCCTGACGACGTATTTAAGCATCGGCGTTATTGCGGTGATCGGCTGCTTTGCCATCCTGGCCGGCACGCTGTCGGTGGGCAACCTGCAGGCATTTATCCGTTACATCTGGCAGGTCAACGACCCGCTGACCCAGGTATCCCAGCTGTCTGCCCAGATTCAGGCGGCATTTGCAGGCATGAAACGTATTTTTGAGATTCTCGATGAACCGGAGGAGACGGAAAGCGCTCCGGCGGGACTCCTTCCGGGACCGGCAAAGGGCGAGGTTACCTTTGAGCATGTCAGCTTTTCTTATGGGGACATACCGGTAATCCGGGACTTTAACGTCACGGTTAAGAGCGGTCAGATGGTTGCCATCGTAGGACCAACCGGAGCGGGAAAGACCACGCTTATCAATCTGCTGCTTCGCTTCTATGATGTAAACGGCGGACGGATTCTCGTTGACGGTGTGGATATCCGCGATATGAACCGGGAGGACTTACGGTCCATGTTCGGTATGGTGCTGCAGGATACCTGGCTGTTCTCCGGAACGATTTTTGACAATATCCGATACGGCAATCTGTCGGCCAGAAAGGATGAGGTAATCGATGCGGCCAAGATGGCCAATGTCCATCACTTTATCCGTACACTGCCCCAGGGCTATAACATGGTGATCAACGAGGAGGGAAGCAATATCTCTCAGGGAGAGAAGCAGCTCCTGACGATTGCCAGGGCTATTTTAAAGAATCCGCAGATCATGATTCTTGATGAGGCTACCTCCTCGGTAGATACCCGTCTGGAAAAGATGCTGCAGAGCGCTATGAACAAGGTACTGAAGGACCGGACCAGTTTCGTCATCGCCCACCGTCTGTCCACCATTAAAAACGCAGATTTAATTCTCGTTCTCAGGGATGGGGATATTGCGGAAATGGGGAACCATGAGAGCCTGATGGCGCAGAGCGGTTTCTACAGCCAGCTTTACAATTCCCAGTTTGCGTGGGGATCGGAGGAAGCGTAAAAACAGTGTTAGCTAAAAGCAGTGTCAAAATTTAATTTTTGATGCTGCTTTTTATGTTATATTTCCGGAAATCCCGGGTACTTCTCCCGCAAATATTGTGTTATGATAGGAGTGAACGGTTAAAAAGGGGAGGAACACAATGAAACAGGAGAAGGAATTTGACCTCATTCAGATGGAGGTTCTGAAAAATCCCATATTTGATCACGAGATGAGCCGGGATCCGCTGCTGCTCTATGTGGTGGAGGGGGATACCGGCATCAGTTTTGAGAGCAAGACGGTCCGGCTGAAGCGGGAATCGATTATTTTGATCAACAGCAACCGGTCATTCAGTTTGAAGAAGCGGCTTGGAAGCTCCGAGGATCTTTTGCTTTGTGTCCTGAAAATCTCCAAGGCCTTTCTTGTGACCTATACCGGAAAGAAAAATCTCCTGTTCTGGTGTAATTCTACAGAGGAGGGAGAGGGGGAGGCCTATGAGAAGCTGAGGGTGATCCTGCAGCAGCTGTTGATTGATTATGCAAACAATCCGCCGGAACAGTATCTGCTGCGGTACAGCTGTTTTTACCGGCTTCTTCATCAGCTCGTAAGCTATTTCATCATCTCGGAGAGCAATCATCTTGTGGGCGGCAGCGATAAGGATTCTCAGAGCCGTCTGAATGATCTGATTGACTATATTGAGAGCAATTACGATCAGCCTGTCAGCCTGGAGGAGCTTGCAGAGCTTTTTCATCTCTCCGGCAGTTATGTATCCAGGTATTTTAAACAGAAAATGGGAAGAAACTTTATCGACTATCTGTACGAGACGAGGCTGTATCACGCAGCGGAGCTGCTTTTAAATACGGATAAGGCGATTACGGACATAGCATTGGAAAGCGGGTTTCCGAATCTGGCGATATTTAACCGCCGTTTTCGGGGCATGTATAACTGCACGCCCACAAAATATCGGGAGGCCCACAGGAAGCAGGAAGACAGGACAGAGGAAATAAAGGCGAATCAGAGGGAGCGGATCCGTACGCAGCTGCAGAGCCATTTTGGATATTCCGCGGCTTCCGGTTTGCTGCCGGCGGAGAAGGCAAAAGCAGTTGAGTCGGTGGATTCCTCGGTCTGCGGGCCTTATCATCGGATCTGGAATCGGACCATCAATTTTGGTCCGCTGGTGGAACTGTTGAAAACAGGCAGCCGAGAGGCGGTGATCTATAGCAAAAAAGTGCTTGGAATCAGGTATCTGCGGGTGTGGAACATATTTGAAAAGGAGATGTACATAGTTCAGAACCGGGAGATGGGGAGCGCCAGGTTCAAGCTGCTGGATGAGGCGCTTGGCGTGCTGGTGGAGAACGATATTCTGCCGGTCATCGAGATTGGTGAAAAACCGCGCAGGATTCTTAATTCGGTCAATGATTTTCTGCGGGAATCGGAAAATGTGACGTTGTTTCAGGACTATCAGGAATTCCTCCGGTGCTTTGCGGACATGATGGAGCATGTGGTCCGCAAATTTGGGGAGGAGGCGGTTTCACAATGGATCTTCGAGCTGTGGGATGACAAGCGCGTGGAGGTATATGCGGATAAGCAGCCGTATACGGTCCTGTTCCGCGACGTGAGAAACCTTGTCAAACAATATTCACCGCAGTCGGTTGTGTCGGGAGCGGGCAACTATCTGGGGTGGTACCGTACCCACACAGAAGAGGAGCTTCGCAAGTTCGTGGACGGCGGAATCTATCCGGAGCATTTGACATTTACCCATTTTCCATATGCACAGGGACAGATCAGTAAGGAGCGCTTTTCCAAACGGAAAACAGATGAGAGTGAATTGCTGCACAGCGTGCAGGAACTGCACGGTATCCTGAACATGTATGGACTGAATAACAGACCGGTCGTGATCAGCGAATGGAACATGACGGTTTCTTCCAGAAATTATTTCAATGACAGCCTCTGGAAGGGATGCTATATCTTAAAATGCAATTTAGATCTTTTGGGGCTGGTGGATACGCTGTGCTACAGCCAGCTGTCGGACAGCACCACCGATTACTATGATAATCAGAACCTCTTAAAAGGGGCCATGGGGCTATTGACCAGTGATCATATAGAAAAGCCGGCATTTATCGCCATGCGCATGCTAAAGGAATTAAAGCCTCTTCTGGTAAAAAAGACAGAAGACTATATTGTGACCAGAGATGAAAGAGGTGAGATCACCATTGTGGCTTTTCATTTTATCAGGAGAAACCATCTGTATTATATGAAGGAAGAGAATGAAACCACGCTGCAGGACCATTATATCTATCTGGAACATCAGCAGCCGAAGACCCTGACGATACAGCTGACTCATTTAGCGCATGAGGGAAGCTATCTCATGCGGCAGTATATTGTCAGCCGGAAGCAGGGAAGTATCATGGATGAGTGGCAGAAGCTGGCTTATATCGAGGATCCGTCAAAGGATGATATTCATTACTTAAAACAGAGGGCAACGCCCCATATGACGATGGACAAGATGAAAACGGAAGGTCAAAGCCTTGTGATCAGCATGGAAATGGAACCGCTTGAGATGCGATGCATCATATTGCGTCCGGAATAGTCAGCATAAAAATAAAATGACAAAATCGATATGTATCGATTTTGTCATTTTTTGTTTGTCGGAGAGAGATAAAAAAGGGAGTGCAAAAATGAATAGGAAAAACAGGCGAAATGAAAATATTGAAAAAGAGGAATTTGAATTATCATGAATATATCAGTTGAGGTGCTGAAAAAAGCGAAAGGAAGGAAGAGAAATGAAGAAAGTGAGAATCGGTATAATTGGGTGTGGTGGAATTGCGAAACAAAAGCATTTTCCGGCACTCTCGTCATATCCGGAGTTGTGTGAGATGGTTGCTTTTTGCGATATCGTTGAGGAGAGGGCAAAAGAGGCCTGCGAGAAGTATGGGGCACCGGGGGCAAAGGTGTATACAGATTACAAAGAGTTGTTAGCCGATGAGAGCATCGACACGGTTCACGTGCTGACTCCGAACGTCGCTCACAGTCCGATCACGGTAGCGGCCTTTGAGGCCGGAAAGAACGTTATGTGTGAGAAGCCCATGGCGCACACCACCGAAGCGGCAGAGGCCATGATGGATGCATGGAAAAAGAGCGGAAAGAAGTTTACCATCGGCTATCAGAACCGGTTCCGCAAGGACAGCCAGGTGCTGCATGCCGCATGCGAGGCAGGGGATCTGGGCGAGATCTATTTTGCAAAGGCACATGCGATTCGCAGAAGAGCCGTCCCGACCTGGGGCGTGTTCCCGAACAAGGCGCTTCAGGGAGGCGGACCTTTGATCGACATCGGAACACATGCGCTGGATATTACCTTATGGTGTATGGATAATTACGACATCGAGTCGGTAACAGGCTCCGTGTTTGAGAAGCTTGGTCATTCCGAGCTGGCCGTGCAGGACAACCAGTTCGGACTCTGGGACCCGAAGACCTTTGAAGTGGAGGATTCGGCATTCGGATATATCAAGCTGAAGGATGGAGCGGCGATTTTCCTGGAGTCTGCCTGGGCGATCAATATGTCGAAGAGCCGGGAAGCCGCGTGTACGCTCTGCGGTACGAAGGCCGGAGCGCAGCAGCTGGGAAGTATGAGCATGGAAGGCGGATACGACCTGGAATTCAATCAGACAACCCATGGAAAGCTGACAGAGACACGGTTCTCAGAGGGGGGAACTATCGCGTTTTTTGAGGGGGAGAAAACCGATCCGGAATTTCTGGAGGCGAAACAGTGGTTAGAGGCAATTGTGGAAGATAAAGAGCCGCTGGTAAGACCGGAGCAGGCGTTTGTAGTTACGAAGGTTCTTGACAATATCTATAAGAGCGCGGCAACTGGAAAAACCATTTATTTTGATTAGGAGAAGATAAAATTATGGGGAAAATTTTAAAAAAAGCTATGGCAGTGGGATTGATCGGCTGCATTTCGTTTTCGCTGGCCGCATGCGGCGGCAGCACAACAGGCGCCAGGGCACAGGGGGACAAAGAAAACTCCGGAAACCAGGAGGAGGCGTCCACAGAGCAGGCGGCAGCGGAACAGACCGATGGAGCAGGGGCAAGCGGTATTAAAATTGGTTATAACTATTTTGGAACCGGCGGATATTCGCTGGCTGCACTGGCCAATCAGTCGCAGATCGTTTTAGACGCCTGCAAAGATGAGAGCACGTCGGCGGATGACCAGTTCAGCGTTGAGAACATAATCACAGATGTCGAGAATATGATCGCCTCCGGATGCGATGGAATCATTATCTGGCTTCCCGCAGAACCGCTCTATACGGTGGTTGCAGATATGTGTGAAGAGGCCGGCGTCTATTTTGTGCTGAATGACAAAGTGCCAAGTGATCCTGCGATCAAGGAGAAGCTGTTATCATATGAACATTTCGCAGGAGCCGTGGCACCGGCAAACAGCGTATATGGCGAAATGCTGGCACAGTACGCGATCGATCAGGGCTATAAAACCTGTATCGCAACCTCTTCCGCAGAGGGGGATGCTTCTGACCAGCCCAGACTGGATGCCTTTAAAGAAAAGTTTATAGCAGAGGGCGGCACGATTCTGGCAGAGGTCCATTCCGACACAACAGCAGACAGTCTTCCAAACATGCAGGACGCACTGATCGCAAATGAAGAACCGGATGTGATTTATGGAGTGGGATCGGATTACGCAATTTCGGCCTGTACCGCATTGGAAGGATATCCAAATTACAAGACGAAGGTCATCACCTCCGGCCTTGACAAAGAGGCGCTGGGACTGCTTATGGATGAGACGGTTCCTCTGGAGATGATCAACGGTGATTACTGGATTGCAGGCTGTTTCTCCGCTATCGTCCTTCAAAATGCATGTGCTGGCAATAAACTGACAGATGCGAATGGCAATGCGATTTGGGTCGACACAATCGAACCGTTCGAAGTAAGTGCAGAGACGTATGATTTGTACGAGAAGTACTTTATGGATCAGTCCGTGTACACCGAGGAAGAGATTCAGGCCATGGTGGGGATCTCCTGCGATGAGATGCTGTCCATCATAAACGACTACAGTCTTGACAGCAGATTGATGGCAAAGTACGAAGCGGGAATCATCCCGGCAGATGAGATGAAAGCAGCAGGTTATGATGTGCAGTAAAAATTGCGGGTGAGACAGAAAAGAGGGCAGCCGTTAAAAGAAGTGGCTGCCTTCCCGTAAAAATGGAGGAAATTGACATGACAAAAAGAACAAATTCTCAACTGTGCCTGCTGGGAGGTCTCCTGATTCTTATGATCCTGTGCAATGTGATTGTCGGCGGAAAATTGCTGTCTGTGAACAATCTTCTGACGATTCTGTCTCATGCCGTGTTTCCCGTCCTGGCTTCCTATGGATTGATGTTTATCTTCTCCGGCGGTCTGATTGACCTCTCGGTGGGAGCGAACATCCTGCTGAGCGCCAACGTGGGTGCTTTGCTGGGAGAGCAGTTAGGACTGGGATATCCGGGCCTGGTGATCGGAGCAGTCTTATGCGCAGTATTGGCAGAGCAGCTGTGTGTACAGTGTTCCATATCTCTGCACATTCCCGCGTGGATATCCGGTCTGGGCAGTGCGCTGATTCTGGAAGCGATTCTGGCGCAGTGGTCTACCGTGGCTGCATCGAGATCAGAAAAACTTCCAGGCGTAAGAGCGATCCGGGCGTTGGGACAGATGCCGGGAATGCTGATCCTGCTGATTATCGCCTTTGTGGCCGCCTATATTATTTTTAACAGGACCACACTGGGGATCAATCTGCAGGCCATGGGAGGAAATTCACAGGTTGCGCAGGTGATGGGAATCAAGGCGAAAAAGACGCTGATAGGAGCTACGGTTGTGGGCGGCATATTTGTGGGGCTTGCTGCGGTGAACCATATCAGCTTTGCAGGCAAACTGGACTGCAGCTCCGGTTTAAACAGTCTGAATATCATCTTTAAATCCCTGGCGGCGACGCTGTTAGCGGATTCTATCCAGAACATCGTTACGAAGCCGGTGGGGATTTTGATCTCCGGTATCTCGGTGGTGGCCCTGTTTAATATCCTGACCTTGTTTGGGGTTCCGTCCGGTACGTACCAGAACATCGCGCTGGGAATTGTCGTGATCCTGTGCGGCATCCTGTCGCATCTGAATGATAAGGGGGTGGTGAAGTAATGGCAGAAGAAATATTGAGAATCGAACACTTACATAAAAGCTTTGGCATTACGCATGCGAACAACGATATCTGTATGACGGTGCGGCGTGGAGAGATCCGTTCGCTGTCCGGCGAGAACGGATCGGGCAAATCGACCCTGACGAGTATCATCAGCGGCATGCAGCCCTTTGATGAGGGAGCGATGTTTCTGCGGGGAGAGAGCTACAGGCCGGACAGTCCCCTCGCGGCGAATAAGGCGAAGGTGGCCATGGTAGTGCAGGAACTTGGCGTCATCACCCCTTTGACAGGCGCGATGAATATCTACCTGGGCAAAACGGAACGCTTCCGAAAAGCCGGAATCGTCCATGCGAAGGCGATGGAAAAGGCCGCGTTGGAGATATTCAAAAAATGGAATCTGGTGGAAGTTCCGCTCCATATTCCCTGCGCACATCTGACGATGGAGCAGAGAAAGATGGTGGAGCTGGCCAGAGCTCTTGATACCGATCCGGATCTTCTGATCCTCGATGAGATTACCCAGTCCCTCTCTCAGGATACGAGACAGGTCATTTACAGGCTGAAAGACCGCTTTAAAAAAGAAAACCGCGCCATGATCATCATCTCCCATGACCTGGACGAAACACTTCTGATCAGTGATACGGTCACGGTGCTGAGAGACGGCGTGGTGGTAGATACGGTGGAGCGGAAGAACATTACGGAGGAAAGCTTAAAACAGATGCTGGTAGGCCGTGAGATAAGGAACGATTACTTCCGGACCGACCAGGAAGCCAACTTTAAAGAAAACGTGGTTTTGAGCGTAAAAGACTTAAGCCTTGCAAACGGACAGATAAAAAATGTCAGCTTTGAACTGCACGAGGGGGAGATCCTGGGCGTCTGCGGATTGTCGGATGCCGGCATCCATCCTCTTGGAAGCGCGGTATTTGGAATCACAGAAAGCAAAAGAAGCGGAAAGGTCATAGATGAAAAGACAGGCAGGAGTCTGAAGAGGCCGACGGATATGCTGAACTGCCGCGGCGCTTATCTTTCAAAGAACCGTGATGAAGAGGGCCTGATGATGAGGGCGAGTATTCGGAATAACCTCTATCTGCCCAGTGCGAAGCAGCTTGCGGGCGCATTTGGCTTTACGAAACGGACGGATATTGTGACGCTTACCGACAGGATATACAGAGAGTTTGACGTGAAGGCAAAGAGCCCGAGACAGCCGATCGGACGTCTGTCCGGTGGAAATAAGCAGAAAATCAATCTGGGACGCTGGCTTTCCAAGGACTTGAATTACGTGATCCTCGACTGTCCCACCAGAGGCGTGGATATCGGAGTCAAGGCGTATATTTACCATCTGATCCGGGAAAAAAAGGCGCAGGGCACAGCGGTACTTTTAATCACGGATGAGCTGTCGGAGGCCATCGGCATGGCGGACCGGATTCTTGTGATGAACAACGGAAGAACGGCGGGCATGCTGGAACGCCCGGAGTTCAGCGAAAGTAAGATCATCGAGGTGATGCTATGATGAAGAAGATAAAATTAGAAAAAGTAGAATCAGCGCTTCCGATCCTTATTTTCGTATTTCTGCTCCTGATTTTTATGATTACCACAGGAGGTGCGATCTTTGACGGGAGCAACATGCTGGTCATCGTAAAACAGACCCTTAATACAATCATCGCGGCTCTGGGAATGCTGTTCGTTGCAGCGCTGGGAGCTACCGATATCACGCAGGGGTCTCTGGTAGGCTTTGCAGGCGCGGTGGGCACAGTTGTTGCAATCAATTACGGCTTTGTACCGGCCATCGCAGCAGTTGTCGCAGCGGGACTCTGCTCCGGTCTGTTCCTTGGAGTGGTCAATGCAAGATTTAAGGTACCGTCCTTTATGGCCTCCCTGGCCATGCTGATTGCCCTCCGGGCGCTGGGAACGGTGGCCATGGGAGGCAGCACCTCCGGTCTCACGGTACCGGATTTTGTGAAATCCCTGGACAGCAATACCATCAAGCTGCCGGTGGTGATTATTCTGGTGGCCATTGTGAGCTATGTATTTAATAAAACTCCATTCGGAGCCTACTGCAGGGCAATCGGTGAGAATGAAAATGCCGTCAGATTTTCCGGCATCAACGTGACCTTCATCAAGATCGCCGCCTTTGGTCTCTCCGGTCTGTTTACGGGAATCGCGGCCATGTTTGTGCTGGCGCGCGTAGGCGGCTGTTCCACCACCCTGGGGCTGGGCTTTGAGATGCGCGTCATGATGGCCATGTTTATCGGCGGTGTTCCGGTAGAGGGAGGCGACGGCACAAGACTTTATAAGATCATTATCGGTGCTTTTACCATCGCCCTTTTGGAGAATGGCCTTGTGCTTACCGGGTCTTCGGGAGCCATTACCCAGCTGATCCGCGGGATCGTGCTTCTTGCGGCGGTTTACTTGACGATTACGGCCAAGGCAAAGATACAGAAAGTGGATGGAGAGACAGCATAATACAGATTCAGAAAAGTGAGGGAACGTATGGCATTTGCAATGAGAGTGAATTTCGTAGACGTGGTCTGCGGCAATTCGTTAAAAAACGATAGAGTGAACGGGAAAAAAAGTGGTTTTTCCTTTGATATCAGACTGAGCTATTACAGAGGACATTTCCTCTCCGATATCGATGAATTCGGGGTTAAGGTGGATGGAGCGGCATACAGGCAGGAGGACGTGTACTTCTGCATCATTGGGAAAGAACTGAACTCTTTGGAGCTCGGGGAGGCATATACCGAATTCTGGAATATCCTGGAGCCTGCCCATATCAAAGTGATTCTTCCGGGCGGCCTTTCAGCAGGCCCCCACAAGGTGGAGGTAAAACTAATGCTTCGCGTGCCGTATCTTCCGCTCCCGGGGGCGGACCATGACCACGCCTATATGCCGTTAAACTCCTGCGGCGAAAAAGTGCTGGAGATCAGAGAGGGGGAAAACATCAATGGCTGATATAAAACTGGGACTTACCCTTTATTGCTTTACTCCGGAATACGCGAAAGGAGTGCTGGACCTTGAGGGCATAATCCGGACTGCCGCGGAGATGGGATATACGGGATATGAGATCGTAGCGACGCAGATGTGTCCCGATTATCCCTATGTGAGCGACCGTTTTTTGGGAGAGCTTACAGCGATGAACAGGTATTACGGGATGGAGATCGTAAGCTATGCCGCCAACATGGACAGAGGCTTAAGGCACGACCGGAATCTTACAGAGGATGAGATGCTCGCAAGGGCAATTGTAGATTTAAAGTCGGCCAACAAGCTGGGAGCCACGGTGATGCGGGAGCAGTATCTCTGCGGGCCCAATGTGCTGAAGCGCCTGGCGCCCTATGCAGAGCTGTATAACGTTAAGGTGGGCATTGAAATTCATAATCCGGAGTATCCGACCTCGCCTTATATGCAGGAGTATCTGCGGGTTATCCAGGAGTCAAAGAGCAGCTATATAGGATTTATTCCGGACTTCGGCTGCTTTGCTGTAAAGCCGAATAAGCCGAATTGGGATGCGGCTCTTCGAAACGGGGCAAGGCTTTCCATGCTTGATTTGGCGGCGAAGCTGCGGTTTGATGAGGTACCCATGGAGGAGGCGCAGAAAAAAATGGCTGCCGCCGGTGCGAATGGTGCGGAAATGGGGGCCTTCAGCGGTATGTACGGTTTTGTTACTTTTTACAGCAAGCCGGATACTCAGGGATTAAAAAAGATCATGCCCTACTGTGTGGAAATGCATGGGAAATTCCACTATATATACGAGGACCTGCATGAACACAGCATACCCTATGAGGATATTCTTCCTGTGATTGCGGCTTCGGATTTTGACGGATACATTATGACAGAGTACGAGGATCACGATCCGGTATCCGGAGATACCTTTACGCAGATGGCGAGACACATTGCAATGGAAAAGAAAATATTAGGTTTGAGAGAGGGAGTCAGAAGATGAGCGATATCATTAATCTTGGAATTATTGGACATGGATTCATGGGGCATGAGCATGAGGCGATGCTGTCCGATTTTGAAGGAATCAGAGTGACGGCCGTCTGTGACACGGCCGCAGACCAGCTGGAAGATGTAAAGGTGGGAATCCTCCGGTACGGCACGCCGGAAGAACTGCTGGCCAACCCTGATATCCAGGTAGTAATCATTGCGGTCAATAACAACCAGCATAGAAAGCTGGTAGAACTGGCTGCCAGGGCGGGTAAGGATATTATCTGCGAAAAGCCGGTGGCCATGAGCGTGAAAGAGCTTGATGAGATGGTAAAAATCGTGGATGAATGCGGTGTGAAATTCACCGTGCACCAGCAGCGAAGATATGACCCGGACTACCGCACTATAAAGGAGATCTACGACCGGAAGAGCCTGGGGGACGTCTATACGATTAAGAACCAGCTTTACGGATTTAACGGAAATATGCATGACTGGCATGTATACGTATCAGAGGGCGGCGGGATGCTGTTTGACTGGGGCGTGCACCTGATTGACCAGGTCATGTGGATGATGCCGGAGGCAAAAATCAATTCGGTGTTTGCAGATGTCAGAAATGTTATCAATTTTGAGGTTGACGATTATTTTAATATCATGCTGAAGTTCGACAACGGCGTAACGGCAAACATTGAGCTTGGAACCTACTATTTAAAGGATGCGCCATCCAACTGGTTCGAGCGCCATTGGTTTATGGGCGGAAATGAGGGAACGGCGTATGTGGACGGATTTCATCCGGAAGGCAGGATCGTGCGCACGGAGGAGCTGCTTCACAACGTATCCGGGAACCGGACGATGACCGCTGCCGGACCCACCAGATCCTTTGGAAATCCAAGAGAAGGGCTGATTGTTACGGAACCGCTTCCGACGGTCAATACCAGTCACAGAAATTATTTTGAAAACTATGTCAGAGCCTATCATGGCCAGGAAGAGTTTCTCGTAAAGATTCCGGAGGTGCGCAGAGTGCTTGCGGTTATGAAAGCCATTTGGGAGTCCGCAAAGACAGGGAATGCAGTTGCATTTGAAAAATAGGAAAGAGAAGGAGCAATTAATCATGAGCAGAATCAAGACGTGTGTCAGCTTGTACAGCTTACAGAATGAATACATGACAAAGAACATGAGTCTGGAAGATATCTTCCGTTTCATGCAGGAAAATTCCGTGGATGGGGTGGAGATTTTGCCGGACCAGATGATGCACGGCACACCGCATCCATCTGAGGAGACGCTTGCAGAATGGGACAGACTTTGCAGGGGCTACGGGATAAAACCGGTGATTGCGGATGTGTTTTTAAACACAAACCTCTATGATAACCGGACACTGACCAAAAAAGAGTGTGTCAGTCTTTTGATTGAAGAAATAAAGCTGGCACACCGGCTTGGCATGAACATGATCCGTCTGGTATCCATGACGCCGGCTTTTGTGCTGGAACCGCTGCTTCCGTACTGTGAGAAATATGATATGAAGATGGCGCTGGAAATCCACGCGGGGCTCAGCTTTGACAAGCAGAAGACCAAAGACTATATTGCCGAGATGAAGCGCCTGCATTCTCCGTATATCGGTCTGGTGATCGATACCGGAATCTTCTGTAAGAGAGAACCCAGAGTGATGGAGAACTACTGCAGAGCGCTTGGAACCGGGGAGGAGCCGATCGCCGTGGTTCAGAAGCTGTACGAACAGGGCGGGGACGGCAGGTCGATCTATGGCGAAGACGGGGCGTTTATTCCGGCGCTTGCAGCTGTCTTAAAATCCGGAGCAGATCATATGTATGCACATTTTGCGGATGGCTATGAGAATGAACCGCTTTCGGTGCTGGATGACCTGATGCCATACATTTTCCATATTCATTTCAAGCTGTTCGAAATGACAGAAAACGGTGAATATTCAGTGGATTATCAGGAGATCCTTAAGTACCTTCATGATCATGACTATGACGGCTATGTGGCGACGGAGTATGAGGGCAACCGCTGGACGATTCCGGGGCAGCCGATGGCGGAGAAGGAACAGGTCATTGCACATCAGAAATATATCAGGGATTGTCTGAAAGAAATTCAGGGATAGGAGGAACGGGAAATGTTTGATAACAATGTATTTACGGAAGGAACCTGCAAAAACTTTGAAGAGGCGGGAAATACCATAGGTTATGAGCTGCAGACCCACATTACCTATTACAGAGGCATTCCTCTTTCTATGGTAAATGATATTCAAGTTGCGGTCGACGGCGCGGCGGCGGCCCGGGAGGATATCCGCTGCAGCGTGGACGGAGGCGAGTACTGGTTCACACTGGATGAGATGAAGACGGTGGTGGAACATAAATGGGAGTATGGAGAACCGATGACTGTCCGCGTGATGCGTGCTGGCGGACTCTCCAGAGGCACTCATGAGGTAGCGCTCACCGTGATTGTACGCACCGCTTATATTCCGGTTCCGCTGGAAGGTAATAAGACCCGGACTGTGATGATTGCATAGGAGGAGAAATATGAAAAAGAGACCAGTTACATTAGCATCCGGGCAGTTCGGAGACATGAGTCTGGAGGAACTCTGCCAGATGTGCCGGAGAATCGGGTATGAAGGAATCGAACTCGCAGCCCATGCACATTTTGATGTGGGAAAGGCGTTGGAGGAGCCGGGTTACGTTCCTTGGGTAAAGGAAACGCTGGAAAAATACGGGTTAAAGTGCTACGCGATATCAGCCCATCTTACAGGACAGTGTGTGGGGGATGTGTGGGATCCCCGCCTGGATCATTTTGCGCCATCGGAAATTTCAGGACAGCCGGAAAAAATCAGAGCGTGGGCTATAGCGGAGATGAAACGCACCGTGAAGGCGGCCTCGATGATGGGGGTAAAAGTGATAACCGGGTTTACGGGATCCCCTATATGGGCCTGGTGGTATTCTTATCCGCAGACGACCCGGGAGATGATCGATGACGGCTATCAGCTGATCTATGATCTGTGGACACCGATCTTTGATGTGTTCGATGAATACGGCATTCAATTTGCGCTGGAGGTACATCCGACGGAGATCGCATACGATTACTATTCCACGGAGGCGCTGCTTAAGAAGTTTAATTACAGGCCAACCCTCGGTATCAACTTTGATCCGAGCCATCTCGTGTGGCAGGGAGTGAATGAACTGACTTTTGTAAGAGATTTTGCAGACCGGATCTATCACGTGCATGCAAAAGACGTCAAGATTAACCGCAATGAAAAGGCGGGGATTCTCGGTTCCCACATAGAGTTCGGTGATACCAGACGCGGCTGGAATTTCGTGTCGGTGGGTCAGGGCGACGTGGACTTCGACGGAATCATCCGGGAACTGAATCAGGCGGGATATGAGGGCCCGATTTCGGTAGAATGGGAAGATTCCGGTATGGAAAGGGAGTTCGGCGCTGCTTTAGCATACCGGTATATCGATCAGATGAATTTCCAGCCATCGGAGGTCGCGTTTGACGCGGCGTTGAAAAATGACTGATGGAGATGTGAGGAGATTCCGATGAATAACCATCTATTTGGCATTGATATTGGCGGAACTACAGTAAAATGCGGTTTATTCGGACTTGGCGGCAGCTTGGTGGACAAATGGGAGATCATGACAGATACCCGGGAAAGCTTTAATGTTTCAATCATTATATGATCAAAATAAAAAGATAGCATAGGTTCAGAAATGACACTAAATATCGCTCAAACCGATGTCTGATGGCTTGAGCCGTATTTAGTGTCATTTTTTGTGCAGGGAGAATAGAAAAATGCCTAAGACAAGATTTCAAACAGTAGTATTTACATTGGTTACAGCGTGGCTGATGGTCTATGGAATGACGCTTTACAATACGGTGCTTGGAACCGGAGAATTCACAAATTCAACATTTCTGCATGCCCTGACGGGGATGTGGGTGGAGTTTGTTATCATTTTCCTCTGCGCCTGTTTTATAGCGGGAAATGTAGCGAAATATCTTGCATTTCGAGTGGTACAGCCAGGTGACCGGCCGATATTTATTATATTTGCAATTCAGATTTTCACGGTCATTGCGCAGGTCTTTTTTGCCCGTATTATGGCAACGATCAAGATACACGGTTTTACAAATCTGTTTTTGCCGCAATTCATGACTGCCTATTGCAAAAATTTTATAATGGCGCTGCCCTTGCAGCTGATCATAGCCGGACCGCTTGCAAGGCTATTATTCAGAAGCATCTTCTTGAGAAAAGAGAAGGGGAGCAGCCAGGGAATATCCGTCTCCGGCAACCGCGGTTACGAATAAGAAGGATTTTATAATCAGTACGGTCATATTTTTGCTTGCAGTGATTCTGGTGTACCCCATGCGGGAAGGGGATCACTTAAGAAAAAATGCTCTGGCCAAAAGGGGTTACAGCCAGAGCATTTTTATGTTATACTGGAAGCACAAAATTTATTACAGAAAGGAATGAGGTTGTTCTATTGAAAAATTACCTGCTGAAATTGAGAGAGAAACTGACGGAAGCGCTTAATTCCGTACTCCCGATCATCGGAATCGTTATGATTCTGTGCTTTACGATCGCTCCCATTTCCTCCAGTATTTTACTGTGCTTTCTGATGGGCGCGGCCATGATCGTCGTAGGCACCATGTTCTTCACGCTCGGGGCGGAGATCAGTATGACTCCCATGGGCGAAAGACTGGGTACGGCCATTACGAGGAGTAAAAAACTGAGTATCATCGTTGTACTGGGATTCGTACTGGGATTCATCATCACGATTTCGGAACCGGATCTTCAGGTGCTGGCGGAACAGGTGCCGTCCATACCGAACCGGACTCTGATCCTGTCGGTCGCGCTGGGCGTCGGTGTCTTTCTCGTCATTGCACTTCTGCGTATGCTGTTTAGCATTGCGCTGCCTCACATGCTGATTGTATTTTACATTCTGGCATTTGTTCTTACACTGTTTGTTCCGCAGAGCTTTTTGGCAGTGGCCTTCGATTCCGGCGGCGTGACGACGGGTCCCATGACGGTTCCGTTTATCATGGCTTTTGGTATCGGTATTTCCGCCATACGTAATGACCGGCATGCGTCGGACGACAGCTTTGGCCTGGTGGCACTCTGCTCCATAGGCCCGATTCTTGCAGTACTTATCCTCGGGATGATTTACAGGCCCAATGAAAGCGCCTACATTCCGCCGGTCCTTCCGGAGATCAGCAATTCCGTAGAACTATGGGAGCTGTTCCGCGTCGGACTTCCTACCTATATTAGAGAAATTGCCGTATCGCTTTTTCCCATAATCCTGTTTTTCGGTATTTTCCAGATCGCAGTTCTCAAACTTTCAAAGAGAAATTTAAGAAAAATCATTGTCGGCCTCGTCTATACATACATAGGCCTCGTGCTGTTTCTGACAGGCGCCAATGTGGGCTTTATGCCGGCTGGTAATTACCTTGGACAGGTGATCGCCTCCCTGGATTACAACTGGATTATTGTTCTGATCGGCATGCTGATCGGATTCTTTATCGTCAAGGCGGAACCGGCTGTTTACGTATTGAACAAACAGGTGGAAGAGATCACGGACGGCGCCATTCCGGCCAGAGCGATGAGTATCAGCCTTTCCATCGGCGTGGCCGTATCCATCGGAATTGCCATGCTGCGGGTTCTGACGGGAATCTCCATCCTGTGGTTCATCATCCCGGGATATGCGATTGCGCTGGGGCTTTCCTTCTTTGTACCGAAGATATTTACGGCCATCGCCTTTGACTCCGGCGGGGTGGCCTCCGGTCCGATGACCGCCACATTTCTGCTGCCGTTTGCGCAGGGAGCCTGTACCTCGGTGGGCGGAAACATTGTCACTGACGCCTTCGGCGTGGTCGCCATGGTTGCCATGACTCCGCTGATCACTATACAGATTCTGGGCATGATCTATCAGATGCAGCAGAGATCCGCACCGAAAGACCAGACATTTTCCGAGCCGGCACTGGACTTCGACCAGCTTGACGATGATGCGATCATCGAACTTTAATGGCAGCATAGCTGCAATATAGCAGCACAGATAAGATTCCGAAAGAAAGGACTGCAGTATGAGCGAACTGTATTTAATGGTTACAATCACGGAAAGAACCGCGGTAAAAAAGTTTCATACTCTGTACGGCCATCACGGGGCGGATGTCGCCTTTATAACCGTGGGCAACGGGACCGCGGTCAGCGATACCCTGGACTATTTGGGGCTGGAGGAGACGGAGAAGGCTGTCATGCTGTCTGTGGTGACGGGCTCCGTATGGAAAGAAATAAAATCAGATCTACAGAAGCATTTGAAAATTGACGTTCCCGGCACGGGCATAGCCTTTATTATTCCGCTCAGCAGCATAGGCGGCAAGAAGCCCCTGCTGTTCCTGACGGAGAATCAGAATTTTGAAAAAGGGGAGGAAAGCTCATTGAAAGACACGAAATATGAACTCCTGATTGTGATTGCCAACCAGGGATATACCAACATGGTTATGGACGCCGCCCGGGAGGTGGAGGAAGTCGGAGGAACCGTGATCCACGCCAGAGGCACGGGCTTAGAGCGTGCGGAGAAGTATCTCGGAGTCTCCCTCGTGGCGGAAAAGGAGATGGTGTTCATCGTCGTAAAGAGCGGCATGAAGAACCTTGTCATGAAAAACATCATGGAAAAAGCCGGCCCGGCAAGTAAGGCACGGGCCGTAGCGTTCTCGCTTCCCGTGACGAGTACGGCGGGCATGCGCCTCATGGAAGAGGCAGAGGACGATAACGATTAGGCAGGAGAGCGAAAGACCATGGAACCATACTATTACAGCCAGATGAACAAGACAGAGCAGAGCGCATATCACGCCATGAAAACCGGTCTGACGGCGCTCGCTCCGTCCTTTGCGGTTCCGCGGCTGGAAAACCGGGAACTGGCGGATATCTTTTTCAAGCTCCGCCTGGACTGTCCCGAACTGTTTTACGGTACCGGATTCCACTACCGTTTTTACCAGAATTCCGGCAGCGTGGAGATGATACCGGAATACTTATTTGACAAGGGAAAGGTGAAAGAACATCAGAAGGCGATGAGCGCCAGAACGGCCAAGCTGGTACGCCTGGCCGAATCCATGACAGAGTGGGAGAAGGAACGGTATATTCATGATTTTATCTGTACCAGCGTCCGCTACGACAAGCTGAAGAAGCCGTATTCCCACGAGATCATCGGCCCCCTGGGCCAGGGCGTGGGCGTCTGCGAGGGGATCGCCAAGACGGTGAAGATTCTCTGCGACGCCCTGGGGATCTGGTGCATGATAGCTATATCCGAAGCCAATCCGGAAAAGGGCATCAAATACCGCCACGCCTGGAATATCGTGAAAATCGGCGGCCGGTATTACCATCTGGATGCCACCTTTGACAACAGCCTGGGCCGTGGAGAGACCATCCGCTACGACTACTTTAACCTGGGGGATAAGCAGCTGTTCCGAGACCACGAGCCGGTGCTCTATCAGGCGCCGCTATGCGGCGACGGAGACTATTTCTATTACAGGGAAAAGAAGCTTTCCTTCACAAAGACGGAGGATGTGGCCAAACGCGCCGCACAGGCAGTCAAAAAAGGAAAGCCGCTTATTTTCCACTGGAGAGGCGGTTATCTGACACGGGACACGGTGACGGAACTCTTAACTCTGATGGAGGAGGCCGCAAAGCAAAAGGGGAAACACGTCCGGGCGGGACTCAACTGGCCCCAGGCGGTCTTTTTCGCTGAATTCACCGAGGTATTGCCGGCAGAAGAACTGCTGGTGGAGACTGCGAATGAAGGGGAAGTACTCTAATAATAAGAATTCGGCGAAGACGCAAAGCTGTCCACCACCAGCTCCAGAAGATCGCCGCGGTTGATGCTTTCCGAGTATTCGAACGGTATGCCGCGCTGGTACGTCGTTCTGTTAAAGATCAGGAGAGGGGCTCCCGGGTTGACGTTCAGCAGCCGAGACTCCATGAAGCCGGCGATTCCGGCGGAGATGATGTCCTTGCCGTTTTCAAAATTGATATCATATGTTTCCTTCAGAAACCGGTATAAAAAGTAGATTTCCCCGTTGTGCTGCTCCAGGCCGGGCGCGATCTCCGGCAGCACGTAGCTGACCACATAGGCGAAAATCGTATCGTTCACCATCTTGACGCGCTGGAGACGGTACACGTCGCTGCCGTTCTCGATGTTTAAGGCCCTGGCCACTTTCAGTTCGGCCGGAATCATGTCGATCACGGCGCCCTGGGCGCTGACGGAACAGTCGCCTTCCAGACGGAACTGCGTGGTCACGGAGGCCTGGTTTTTTACGCTGAGAAACTTATAGGGGGTGATGGATTTTGCCGCCTGTAGTACCTTTGTGCCTCTCCCCTGATGAACTTCCACGATATGCTCGTCCCTGAGCAGGTTGACGGCGTTCCGTATGGTGGTCCGGCTTACGCCGTAGATCTCCATCAGTTCATTTTCCGGAGGAAGAAAGGAATCCGTCGGATATTTTGACGACAAGATATCTGCCTTGATCGCATTGTAAACCGATACATATTTTGGTGCGTTTTTATCCAAGATCATTGCCTCCTGTCTGTGGTTTTTACCGAACAAAAAAGCTGTCCATCAGGCCATTATAAAAGACGTACCAGGGAAAGTCAATAGATTACGGGAATAAAAGGTATGTTCTAAATACCTTTGCAGCGTTTTCAAGGGGTGAATTTCAGGCGCGCTCTAAGAAAGCTGATCTGCGCCTGTCCATTCAAACGGTCCCTCCATGGTCACCGCGATTCGATAGACGTCCGGCCGGAAGCTGGACTCGGAATACTCCATAATCCCGCCTTCCCAGTAGGCGGTCCGCTGAAACGTAAGGAGCGGAGAGCCGGGAGCGACTCCCAGCAGACGCGATTCCAGAAAACCGGAACCGGACGAGGATATCGTTTCCTCCACCTTCGTAACAGTGAGTCCGTAGTTTTCCTGCAGACAGCGGTACAGGATGAAGAATTTCCCGCTGTGCTGCTCCAGGCCCGGGGTCAGAGGGCACGGCACATAGCTGGTGACGTAGGCAAACACCATATCATTTAAGCTTTTCATACGCTGAATCCTGTAGACTTCGGAGCCGATGGCTACGGAGAGGACCCCGGCGATCTTTATTTCCGCAGGTACCACATCGACGAGGGCTTCCTGAGTGATGATCTCCCCCTCCACCAGCGGAGCTCCCCGAAAATCGGTTATGTGATTAAAATTTCTGAATTCCTGGAAGGGATAAGGCCGCGACCATTTCTTGGGACTGATCACCTCAGTACCCTTTCCCTGCACGGATTTTACCAGCCCATCCTCCTGAAGGAGGGCAATCGCTCTTCTTATCGTAGTGCGGCTCGCCGAATACAGCTGTGTGAGCTCGCCCTCCGTGGGAAGAAGACTGCCTGCACCATAGTTTTCGGAAGCAATCCTTTCTTTTATATCACTGTAAATTTCCATATATCTTAATTTGTTCTTAGTCTGTATCATCAAACAATACCTCCATAAAATAAAACATGATGAATTACATGGAAATAAAAGATATGATTTTAATACCTTTCACAATCCTATACATATCACAAAATAAATACAAATACAAGAAATAAGAGGAGAAAACCGTGACAAAATCGAGGAAATAGCAAATTACATAAAAATAAACCGGTATAATTGTGAAAAAATACCATTGAAAAATGGTGTCAATATGGTAATCTTGTGTAAGATGAATTAGATATGAATTTGTATTTGAAATGTATCTTAAACATCGGAGAAGCCAAACACAGGCGGTCACAATCGTGATCAGAACAAGGAGGAAGGTATATGAAGCTGAAAAAAGTATTGGCAGCGGCTATGGCGGTGACCATGCTGGGCAGTCTGACAGCATGCGGAGGCAGTGGGGGAAGCGGTGAAGCAGCGGCGGCAAAGGCCCCGGCGGGGAAGGAAGCTTCCGCAGATGGATCGAAAACCGTCAACATTGCAATGACAACTACAATGGGGGACTTAGACCCGTTTGCACCGCCCACACAGGGACGCAATTTCCTGCGGTATGCAGTCTATGACAATATCGCCATATTTAAAGATTTCGGAACCAGCTGGGATCAGATGCAGTGGGTTTTGGCAAAGAACATCGAGCAGAAGGATGATGTGACCTTCGAGATCGAGCTTTACGACTACATACACGATGCGCTGGGGAATCCGATTCATGCGAGCGATGTGGTGTTCTGTTTAAACAGCATTTCCGAATCAGGCAACTTCACGAGGTTTACAAACTACATGGAATCGGCCTCTGTGATCGACGACAATCATCTGGAGGTCAAGCTGAAGACAACTACTGTTGGCGCCTTTGAATATATGCTGGCCCAGTGCTGTATCGTGAGCCAGAAGACGTACGAGGAACATAAAGATCAGTTTTCCACGAAGCCGATCACCTCAGGAGCCTACCAGGTGACAGAATGTGTCTCCGGTTCCTATTACGTGCTGGAGAAAAATCCGGATTACTGGCAGACGGATAAGGGCTTAAGGAGCTATGCAGCCAATGCGTATGACCAGGGCGTGGACAAGCTTGTTTACAATATTGTTACAGAGGCCAGCCAGGCGACCATCGCCCTCCAGATGGGGGAGAATGACATCGTTACCGTCTGCAACAACGCGGAGATCGGCTACTTCATGAACCAGGACGGCACGCCGGCCGAGGGCTACAGTGTAAATAAGGTCTTATCCTCGGCCCCCATGCTCCTCGCGTTCAATATGGATGAAGGCCAGATGTTCGACGGCAACCTGGCGCTGCGCCAGGCCATCTGCTACGCCATCAACCAGGAAGATATCATCGCCGGCGGTCTAAGAGGAAACGGCGAGGCGATCAAGGATTTAGGCGATAAGCTCTGCGGCGATTACAACCCGGAATGGAACGAGGAGGATTACTATGATTTCGATCTGGACAAGGCGAAAGCCATGCTTGAGGAGGCGGGATATCCGGGAGGAATCGATCCGGCGACGGGAGCGCCCCTTCATATCCGCCTTCTGATCGACCAGCAGTACAAGGACACCGCGGTGGTGATCCAGAGCCAGCTAATCGCAGCAGGGCTGGACGCAGAGATCAACGCCTATGACAACTCTCTGCTGGCAACGTATCAGTACGACCCGGCCCAGTGGGATTTATACGTATTTATTCAGGGAACCGAGTGCTACGTAACGAGTATTTACGACGGAATCTTTGACGCGGGCGCGGATGGGAAAGCTCCGAAGTGCTTCGTAAAGGATGAAACACTGCAGGGGCTGGTGGAAGCGGCCCATGAAATCAGCACGCACGGCGGCGAGACGGTAGAAGCGCTCCATGATTACGTCCGTGACAACGCATACGCATACGGACTCTATCAGTCCTATACCTTCTCCGTAGGACGCGACACCATCGGTCTCGTCAATCACCCGTGGGGACAGCTGGTAGGACCGGCGTGCGACTATACGAATTTTAAGTGAGGTCTATTCTATGGGTAAATATATTGCAAAAAGAATTCTGTGGCTGATTCCGGTTATTGTGGGCGTGACCTTTCTGATCTTCACGATTATGTTCTTCATTCCCGGCGATCCGGTGGCCATCATGCTTGGGTCCAGTGCAACACAGGCGGAGATCGAACAGGCGAGGGAGATGCTGGGCTTAAACGGCTCGTATCTCCACCGGTTCTGGAATTACGCCAGCGGAGTATTTTTACGCTTTGACCTGGGAACGTCCTTTCAGTACGGAACCAGCGTGACAGCCGATATGCTGACGCGCTTTCCCAGGACATTTACGCTGGCCGTGGCCAGTATGCTGATTTCCATCTGTGTGGGGGTGCCGCTTGGGGTTATCGCGGCAACCCACCAGAATACGGTTTCCGACCGTGCTTCCATGATCATCGCCATGTTTGGCGTATCCATGCCATCCTTCTGGCTGGCGATTCTGCTGGTACTTTTATTTTCCATGAAGCTGGGGCTGCTCCCCTCTTATGGAATCGGAGGACTGAAATTCTATATCCTTCCGGCCATCGCCAACTCCTTCGGCGGAATCGCAGGATTCGCCAGACAGACGCGGTCCAGCGTGCTGGAGTGCATCCGGGCGGATTATGTAACGACGGCGAGGGCCAAGGGAGTAAGTGAGAAAAAGGTCCTTATGGGGCATATTCTTCCGAACTCCATGATTCCCATTATCACCTACGCAGGCACACAGTTCTCCGGACTTTTAGGAGGTGCTATCGTCATTGAAAACGTATTTACAATTCCCGGAATCGGCACCTATATGGTGCAGGCAATCAATTACCGCGATTACGGGGCGGTACAGGGATCTGTCATCTTCTCGGCGATCACCTTCAGTGTGGTCATGCTGATCGTGGATGTCATCTACGCCTATGTCGACCCCAGAATCAAAGCCCAGTATGAGAATAAGCAGAGGAGTACAAAGAATGGGAAAAATAAAGAGTGAATCCATGTTTTCGATCTTTTTGAGAAGAATGGTAAAGCGGAAAGAAGCCATGTTCGGCCTGTCCATTCTGATTATCCTGGCGGTCCTGGCTATCCTGGCCCCCTATATCTGCCGCTATAATTATGCGGAAATGAATCTGCAGAATGCCTTTGCCCCGCCTTCGAGGGATCACTGGCTGGGAACGGATTCCATGGGCAGAGACATGCTTTCGAGAATCTTATACGGCGGACGCTTCTCCCTTTCGGTCGGTATCGTCTCCGTGGCCATCTCGGGAACCGGCGGCCTGATCCTGGGCTCCATTGCCGGGTTCTTCGGAGGAAAGGTGGATAACTTAATCATGCGTTTCCTGGACATATTCCACTCCATTCCCCAGGTGCTCATGGCCATCTGCGTGTCCTCCGTTCTGGGAGCCGGATTCTTTAAGACGGTTCTGGCGGTGGGAATCGCGGGAATCCCCAACTTTGCCCGGACGATCCGCGCGAATATCTTAGCCATCCGCGGACTGGAATACATAGAGGCGGCGGAGTCCATCAACTGCAGAAATGCGAGAATCATCTTCCGGCACGTCATCCCCAATGCGATCACGCCGTTCATCGTCCACTGCACCCTGGCGATCGCCGGCGGCCTGATCGTCTCGGCGACCTTAAGCTATATCGGCCTTGGCGTTCAGCCGCCGCTTCCGGAGTGGGGGGCCATGCTGTCCGATGCCAGATCCTACGTGCGGCAGTACCCGTATCTGATGATCTGTCCCGGCGTATTTATTATGATTGTCGTCATGTCGTTTAACCTGATCGGGGACGCGGTCCGTGATGCGCTTGATCCGAAGCTGAATAAGTAACTCATAACAAAGAGGTGTTTATATGAAAAATGAAAAGATCGAAACAGATTCCTTCCTGTCGGTAAAGGATCTGGTCGTGGAATATACGATGGAGGGAGAAGTCGTACATGCGGTGAGCAGTGTCTCCTTTCATCTGGAAAGGGGGAAGACGCTGGCGCTGGTCGGAGAGACGGGAGCCGGCAAGACTTCCATCGCAAAGGCAATCCTGCGCGTTCTTCCCGATCCGCCTGCCAGAGTGCCGTCCGGAAGCGTGTATTTAGAGGGTGTGGATTTGCTGCAGCTGAAAGAGGACGAGATGCGGAAGGTCAGGGGAAATAGGATATCCATGATCTTTCAGGATCCGATGACAGCGCTTAACCCGGTCAAACGGGTGGGAGAGCAGATCGCCGAGGGAATCCGTCAGCATCAGAAGATAAGCCGGGCGGAAGCCTTAAACCGAGCCTGCGACATGCTGAACATGGTAGGTATCTCGGATGACCGCGTAAACGATTACCCACATCAGTTTTCAGGCGGAATGAAGCAGCGGGTGGTCATAGCCATGGCGCTGGCCTGCAGCCCCGACCTGCTGCTGGCGGACGAGCCGACCACGGCTCTGGATGTGACGATTCAGGCCCAGGTGCTGGAGATGATCAAGGCGCTGAGAGACAAGATGAATACGGCCATGATCATGATCACCCACGACCTGGGAGTCGTCGCTGACGTGGCGGACGACGTAGCGGTGGTCTATGCGGGGGAGATCATAGAGTACGGATCGAAGGAAGCCGTTTACGACAACCCTTCCCATCCCTATACGCAGGGGCTTTTTGGCGCACTGCCGGATTTGAGCAAGGAGGTCCGCAGGCTGAATCCCATCGAGGGCCTGCCGCCGGATCCCGTCCATCTGCCCGAAGGCTGTTCGTTTCACCCAAGATGCCCCCATGCCACGGAAGAATGCAGAAAACACGCGGTTCCCCTGCGGGAAATGGAACCGGGCCACTTGACGCGCTGTTTAAAAGCCGGTGCAGTTCAGAAAAAGGAGGATTGACATGGAAGCATTGATAGAAGCACGAAATTTAAAAAAACATTTTGATTCTCCAAAAGGAAAAGTACACGCGGTGGATGATGTATCCTTCAAAATCATGCCGGGCCGTACCATGGGCGTGGTCGGCGAGTCCGGCTGCGGCAAATCCACTCTGGGGCGGACGATGATCCATCTTCTGCAGAGCACGGAGGGCTCGATTTACTTCGAGGGAAAAGACGTGACAAAGGTGAAGGATAAGGAGCTGATGCGGCTCAGAGAGAAAATGCAGATCATTTTCCAGGATCCGTACGCCTCCTTAAACCCGCGTATGACAGTAAAATCCATTATCCAGGAACCGCTGATCCTGTCGAAACGTTTCTCAGACAGAGGCTCCTTAGAGGCGGAGACCGTCCGGCTCATGGATCTGGTGGGAATCGAAGAGCGCCTCAGAAATGCATATCCCCATGAATTGGACGGCGGACGCCGCCAGCGCGTGGGAATCGGCCGGGCGCTGGCCCTAAATCCGAAGTTTGTGGTATGCGACGAGCCGGTATCCGCCCTGGATGTGTCCATTCAGGCGCAGATTCTGAATCTGCTCATGGATTTACAGGATGAATACCATCTGACCTACATGTTTATCACCCACGACTTGTCGGTCGTACGCCATATTTCCCATGATATCTGCGTCATGTATTTAGGTCAGCTGGTGGAGACGGCACCCTCGAAAGAGCTGTTTGAAAAGCAGCTGCACCCATATTCCAAGGCGCTGCTCTCCGCGATCCCATCGGTGGATATCCATGCGAAAAGAGAGCGGATTATCTTAAAAGGGGAGATTACCTCCCCGGTCAATCCAAAACCAGGCTGCAGATTCGCCTCCCGCTGCCCCTACGTGTGCGGCAAATGCCACGAGCCGCAGCATCTGGAGGAACTGCTGCCAAACCATTTCGTTTCCTGCTGCCGCGCCGGAGAAATCAATGGTCTTTAACGTTACCGGCAGAAGGGACGGTAACCTTTTCAGATCAGTATCAGCAGAACAATAGCAGCAGAACAATAGCAGCAGAACAATAGCAGCAGAACAGGAGACTTGAAATGAGCAGTAGTATAGCACTGAAAACAGGTAAAACAGAAGAAAAGGTCCCTGATAAAATATGGAACGCCTCCTTTATCAGCGTATTTATCGCCAATATGCTGATGTTCATGGGGCAGCAGATGATGAATACCCTGGTGGCGAAGTACGCCAACCATCTGGGAGCCGCGCCCATCATCGTGGGTCTGGTGACCAGCGCGTTTGCTTACACGGCGCTGATCTTCAAGATCTTTGCAGCGCCTGCCATTGATACGTTCAACAAACGGTATATTCTGGTATGCGCCATGCTGGTCATGGCGGCGTCCTATGCCGGATACAGCTTTTCCGGGTCCATCCCGGTGCTTCTGGCCAGCAGGCTGCTTCAGGGGGCCGGGCAGGCGTTCTCGGCCACATGTTGTCTGGCGCTGGCCACGGACACGCTGCCTCCGGACCGTCTGGGAACCGGTATATCCTATTTTTCCCTGGCCCAGGTGATCTGCCAGTCCATAGGGCCAACCATCGGTTTGTCGCTGTCCAGAACGATCGGCTACCATTACACATTTATGATCGGCGCGGTTACCATGTGCCTGGCGGCGGTGGCGGCCAGCCGGATCCGCAACAAGCACGTCAAAGCAGTAAAACGGTACAGTATTTCCCTGGACAGCATTATCGCCAAGGAAGCCATACTCCCGGCCGTGCTGATGTTTTTGCTCTGCATGGTTTATTACAACATCACAACCTTCCTCGTCATTTACGCGGAGGAAAGGGGATGCGGCGTGAACATCGGGTACTTCTTCACTGTCTATGCTGTGACCCTCCTGGTGACCAGGCCGGTGATCGGCAGATTCGGCGATAAACACGGTCTTGTAAAGATATTTATTCCCGCCATGTTCTTCTTTGCGCTGGCATTTTTACTGATCAGCTTTGCAACCAACATCTGGATGTTTTTGCTGGCGGCCTTTGTCTCGGCGTTCGGATACGGCGCCTGCCAGCCGTCGGTACAGACGCTGTGCATGAAATGTGTACCAAAGGAAAAGCGGGGAGCCGGCAGCTCCACCAACTACATCGGCCAGGATCTCGGAAACCTGGTGGGACCGCTGATTGCGGGATCTCTTGCAGGCCGTTTCGGCTATGCGGCCATGTGGAGAATCATGATCATCCCGGTAGCATTGGCACTGCTTATCGTGCTCGTGTTCCGAAACAGTATTCATTCAGCCGGTCAGGCGAAAGAGGAGGCAGTTTGATGAATCGAAAAGATTACTGGTCTCAGGAGACGAATCCGGAGACAGGGGAGAAGTTTGCCAGAGTGCTGGAATATTTCCATACCGCCCATAACGGCAGCGCAGATATCGACAGCATGATTGACAGTCCATACGGGGAAGAATGCGCCAGACGGATGCAGCTCCGTTTTAAATACGAACACGACGCCATGGGAGAGGCCGCAATGGAGTATTACAGGGCCTGCGGCCTGAAGAAAGAGATGTACGACGGTGATGATTACTACGCCCGCTGGGTGATCCTGACACCTCTGGAAATGGAGACAGAGGAAGGCAGAAAGAAGAAATATCCGATTGTCTTCTATAACCACGGCGGCGGCAATTCCATTGAGTGTGAGGAATTTTCCCTTGGCTTTGCCGAGCTGGCGGGGAGAGATAAATTCATGGTGGCCTATTTGCAGAATACCAACTGGGAGAATTTTGAACGCGTGCTGGATTTCATCGGCGAGAAATACCCCCTGGACCGGGAGCGCGTCTATCTCTGCGGCTATTCCCAGGGCGGTTACCAGGTTACCTCCACCTATTTCCGGATTCCGCAGAAGCTGACGGCTGTGGGACCCTGCGGCAATGATATCTACAGGGAATACGATAATTTCAACGTCCACTACACACCGGAGGAAATACAGAACTTAAAGGACGCCCTGGTACCCCTCATGCAGGTGGTAGGCGTGTGCGAGGCCTCCAGCTTCGTTCCGGTCAATGACTGGAAGCCGAGAAAGGACTGGGGGAGAGAATGCAGTGGGGAAACGTATCTGGATGACCGCCGCGACGACTCGAAGGACCCGACCCGGATCCACGGCGGCCGCCGCAGATTCAGCGACATGCCGGTTCCGCCTGAGGGCGAGGACAAGCACGAATGGATGATCCGCCGGCTGAACATGCGCATGGATACCCTGAACTGCGAACCAAGAGACGCCGGAACGTGCATCTCCTATCTAAATACGCCGGAGGACGAACTCCACCACGTCCTGGGATTCTACGGAGATAAAGAGGAGATTGCCTGGCACTATGGCTATAAATACTATACACTGAATATCTGGAACCGGGATAACTTAAACGCGTTCCGCTATGTTGCAGTGGAAAACAATCCCCACTGGCCGCCGGTTCTCATGGCGGAGCTGCTGTGGGACTTCTTCAGACAGTTCCGGAGAGACAGTGGGACGGGGAGGATTGTGGAGGAGGAGTATTGCTATAATCGGGATTAAAAGATTTATGAGAGAGGCCCGGAAGTCAGAAACAGATGCATTTTAAGGTCTGATACTGGCTTTTCAGGCACCTCTTTTTTTATTTTCTTCTATTAAAAGACCGGTAAGAAGAGTGGAAGCTTATAAAAAGATCACAGCTAGGCAGAAAAATCTTTTGATAGTAAAATTATTACAATTATGGTAAAATAAAGCAACCATAGGATGTCCCGGATCCCTATAAAACAGACCGGGACAAAAAAGACAGCATGGCAGAAAGGCAGGAAACCGGACTGTGAAGGAAAATAAATACGATGATGAGTCGTTTTTTAAGAAGTACAGCGAGATGGACCGCTCGAAGCAGGGCTTAAAAGGGGCCGGTGAGTGGTCTGAGTTACAGAAAGTTCTCCCTGAATTTAACGGCAGACGGGTCCTGGATCTGGGCTGTGGATATGGCTGGCACTGTCTGTATGCCGCTCAGAATGGAGCGCAATACGTCCTGGGAACAGACATTTCCGAGAAGATGCTGGCCGCCGCGAAGCAGAAAAACAGCCATGAGGCGGTTGAATACCGCTGCAGTGCCATGGAGGACCTGGATTTTCCGGCCGGATCCTTTGACGTCGTGATCAGCTCACTGGCGTTTCATTACGTCAGAGACTTCGAGACGCTTGTCCGAAAGATAGGCAGCTGGCTGGCTCCGGAGGGAGCATTCGTATTTTCCGTGGAGCACCCGGTGTTCACCTCGCGCGGGGATCAGGACTGGTGCTATGATGAAGAGGGCAGGATACTTCATTTCCCGGTGGACCGCTACTATTATGAAGGTGAGCGGGATGCAGTATTCCTTGGCGAACACGTGACCAAATACCACCGGACACTGACCACATATTTGAATACACTGCTGGTCAACGGATTCGCGTTTAAGAATATTATCGAACCGCAGCCGCCGGAAAAGATGATGGACATTCCGGGGATGAAGGACGAGATGAGGCGGCCGATGATGCTGATTATAGCAGCGCAGAAAAAGTAAAAACAGCCTGTAAACTGTAAAAATCTCTGCTTAAGTGGCAGACATTTTTCTTGACAGTCTGTATTGTATCTATTATAGTACAATGTATTGAAGAACGCGGGAAGGAAGAATTCCACAGAAAACATTATAAATAGAAAACATCATTGAGAACACCACACAGTATAATCATAAAGAAATCATATAAGGAAACCGTACACAGGAAGAAGGGGAAACAATGACTTCAGAGGATGAACTTTTTGCCGAGTTTGGCGCAGATGCCGGCATGTTTTACAGCGCTCTGGTCAGAAGCACGGATAATTATATTTATATTATTAACATGAAGACTGATGTCGCATTGGTATCCCCGAATATGCAGAAAGATTTCGAGCTGGAAGGAAGACTGGTGCCGGGACTCGTTTCCGTATGGGGGAATCTGATCAACCCTAAAGACTTCAAGCGGTATTCCAGATCGATCGAGGCGATGCTGAACGGTGAGACCGATGTGCACGACGTGGAATACCAGGTGCTTAACCGAAAGGGAGAGTATGTCTGGGTATGCTGCCGCGGGGTACTGAAGAGAAATGATGAGGGCGAGCCTGTTATTTTTGCCGGAGTGGTCACGGATCTCGGCAGCAAGGGCAAGATTGACTATACGACAGGGCTGTTTACCAACCGGGAGTGTGAGAAGGAAGTCGGCCGGATTTTTGAAAATGAGGAAAACGAAGAAGGCGGTATCCTGCTCCTGGGACTGGACGATTTCGTGAGAATCAATGATTTAAACAGCCACATCTTTGGTGACGCCGTGCTGCGCCAGTTTGCGCAGAGCGTTCAGCAGCTTCTGCCCTCCGAGGCAGCCATGTACCGCTTTGACGGCGATGAGTTCGCCATCGTTTATCCCGGCGCGGGCGAAGAGGAACTGCGGGCGCTGTACCAGAAGATACACGCATACTGCAACCGGCCCCATAAGATCGACGACAGTTCGTATTTTCTTACGGTGTCCGTCGGCGTAGCCATAATGGGAAAAGACGGCAGCGGCTATCAGGAGCTTCTGACCTGCGCATTAAGCGCTCTCGAGGTGTCCAAACAGAATGGAAAGAATACGGTCACGTTCTTTTCCCAGGATATGATGCACACCAGAAGACGCGCGCTGGAGCTTTCCAGCCGTCTTCAGCTCAGTGTGATGAACGGGATGGAATCGTTTCACCTTGTCTATCAGCCGTTTGTGCATTCGGAGACGCTGCGGGTCTCTGGTGCCGAGGCACTGCTTCGGTGGTCCTGCGAGTCTTACGGAGTGGTTTCGCCGGTTGAATTCATACCGCTTCTGGAAGCCTGCGGCCTGATTGTTCCGGTCGGAAAATGGGTTCTGGAGGAGGCGGTGCGAACCTGCAAAAAGTGGCTCCGCTATCAGCCTGATTTTATTATGAATGTAAATATTTCCTATCTGCAGATGCTCGACGAGTCGTTTATCGATTTCGTGAGACAGATTCTGAATCAATATGATCTTCCGCCCGCCCACATCGTGCTGGAACTGACGGAGAGCTGTTTCGTCACGGATATGGAGGCGTTAAAAGAAGCCTTTAAGCTTCTGCGGAATTTGAATATACAGATTGCCATGGACGATTTCGGAACCGGATACTCTTCTCTGGGCATGCTGTCCCAGTCACCGGCTGATATCGTGAAGATCGACCGCCTGTTTATCACCGCCATCGGGGATGAAGAGAATGAATTTAACCGGTCATTTATCGGTTCGGTCATCCAGCTCTGCCACAGAGTGGGGATTTCCGTATGTGTGGAAGGCGTGGAACGGAAGAATGAGCTGGACACGGTCTGTTCCCTGGAGGCCGACTGCATTCAGGGATATTACATATCAAAACCTTTGCTTCAGGAGGACTTTGAAAAGAAATTCTGGGATGTGTGATTTATTTAACAAAATCAACGAGAATTCTCCCAGCCTCTATAGGTGGGAGATGAATCGCAAAAACAAACTCAGCGGCAGTGGCGGGCAGATTTCCCCCACTGACATGAGGTCAAAACAATCCGGCAACCGGATAAAATGGCAGCATAGCTACTATGCCAATCTGGGTTTTGTATTCTGAACTCAGAATGTGGATTGAAATAACGAACGGTAAGAAAGAGGGGGCCGCTGGCAGGTCTCTTCTTTTTTTATCGGTACAATAAAAACTTATTTTACGAAAATAATGGTAAATTTGGTAAAAACTTTAGAAAATTATAAGAATTTATTGTTGTAAAAGATTATGAGATGCCATTATAATGGGGGAGAATGGAGCGAGATATTAATCAGGAGGAAAGAGACGTATGAAAGACGAATTCAACCACGTGGAAATAGACGGTAAAGAGGCGGACGATATCCAGGTAAAGATGGATGATGTCGTGGCCGATGCTGAGGCCTTTGCAGCGGAAGAGAAAACCGTTCAGCCGGAGCGCAGCCGGAGGGGCGGGGCGAAGCCTGTACCGGTGATGGAAGATCCGATGAGCGACGAGGATTTTAATGAAGAACTGAAAGAGCTCATGGAAGAAGACACTTCCGGCAAGAAGAAAAAAAAGAAGAAGAAAAACGGAGAAAGAGGACGCCGTAAAAAATGGAGCGGCAAGAAAAAAGTCCTCGTTGGCGTCGCCATCGCGGTGGTGGTTATTTTCGGAGCCTCCAAGGTGATGGGCGGTGGCAAGGCGCCCCAGATGATGGCATCCACATTCCCTCTGACCAGGGGCGAAGTGGTGGAGATGCTTTCCGTCAGCGGTCCTGTCGAGGGAACGGACAGTGTGGAGGTGGTATCCAATTTACACGCAGAGATTCTGGAGATCCCGGTAAAAGAGGGAGATCGTGTGGAAAAGGATCAGCTGCTCGCCACTCTGGATGAGAAGGATGCGAAAAAAGAGGTTGATATCGCTCAGAATGCTTATGACCTTGCAGTTACTACATATAATGAGAAACAGATCGAGGCTGAGAACGGCTATGCCAAGGCAAAGCAGGATTACGATGCCGCCAAGGCCAATTACGACAGAACAAATGTGCTGTTCCAGTCAGGAAGCGCCTCACAGCTGGAGCTGGAGACCGCTTCCGACGCACTGAACAACGCACAGCGCGATTTAAAGACATTTACATTAAAAGACGGCAGACCGGTGGCCAATGAATCGTATTCCCTTCAGATTGAGAACGCAGCTTTCGAACTGGACCAGAAGAAGGAACTGCTGGAAAATACGCGTGTGACCAGCCCGATCGCCGGTACGGTGGTCCGGGTCAACTGTAAGGTAGGCCGTTTTGCGGATAAGACCGATGACGACAAGCCGATGTTCATTATCGAGAATCTGGACGTTCTGGAGATGAAGATCAATGTCAGCGAGTATTCCATCGGCAAAGTCCAGATCGGCCAGCCGGTAGAGATCAGCGCAGATATCTTAAACGGCGAGGCTGTGAAGGGCGAGGTGACAGCCATTTCCCCGACCGGTGAGGAAAAAGGAAACGGTTCCACGGAGCGTGTGATCCCGACGACGGTCCGCATTATTGACCAGAATACACGGTTGATTGCAGGCATTACAGCGAAGGCAAAGATCGAACTGCAGAAGGCAGAGGATGCGTGGGTCGTTCCGGTTTCCGCTCTGCTTCAGCAGCCGGATGGCAGCACCGCAATTGTAACGATAGAAGACAACATCGCCCATATGATCCCTGTGACCACTGGAGTTGAGAGTGATATTCAGGTGGAAGTGATCCCGGCGGAAGAAGGGAAACTGACCGAGGGAATGCAGATCGTTGAGACACCGGCGGCAAATCTTACAGACGGCATGACCGTTGTAGCTGTTCCGGCCGCACAGTAAAGGAGGAAGCAATATGTGGAAAAGGGAAAAAAGGCTTCCTTCCTACATGACCGAGAATGTATCGGATGACCTGATCCGGCTGGTGGATATGGTGAAGATATACGACACCGGTTCCATCAAGGTTCTGGGCCTGAAACGAATCAATCTGACCATTAAGCGGGGAGAATTTGTGGCGATCATGGGACAGTCCGGATCCGGAAAATCCACCCTGATGAACATTCTGGGGTGTCTGGACCGCCCGACCATGGGCCATTACTACCTGGATGGAATCGATACGGCCGACATGAGTCCCGACGCGCTGTCTGCGATCCGGAACAGAAAGATCGGCTTCGTATTTCAGTCCTTTAACCTGATTTCGAGAACATCGGCACTGAAGAACGTAGAACTGCCCATGACGTATGCCCATAAATCCAAGAAAATGCGGGAACAGCGCGCGCTGGAGCTTCTGGAGCGCGTGGGCCTGGGAGAGCGGTATGAACACATGCCGAACGAACTCTCCGGCGGACAGCGGCAGAGAGTCGCCATCGCCAGGGCACTGGCCAATGAACCGCCGCTGATTCTGGCAGATGAGCCGACCGGTAACTTAGACACTGCGTCTTCCGTGGAGATCATGGAGCTGTTTTCCAAGCTGCACAAGGAAGGCGCCACGGTCGTTGTGGTTACCCATGAGGAAGACATCGCCGCATTCACGGAGCGGATTATCCGGTTCCGGGATGGCCAGGTGGTGAGCGATAAGAGAAATGTTCCGAAGGAGCTTACGGAAGAGGAAGCAGTTAAAGTGAAGAAAGAAGGGACGCCATGCTGCTAGAAAATATGACCATGGCGCTCCACGCCATCCGGTCTAACAAGATGCGCTCTTTCCTTACCATGCTGGGAATCATCATCGGTATCGCGTCGGTGATCGCCATCGTTTCCGTCGGTGACAGCATGCGGTCCCTCTACGCGGATGCCTATAAAAACATAGGTGTGAACCGGGCGATCGTGATGGTATCCTGGCGTGTCGATGATTTTCGAATGAGCGATTACTTCACCCTGGACGAACTGGACCGGGCGAAGGAAGTGTTTCATGACAAGATCTCTTATATGGACAGCGACGCCTATGCCAGTACCGAGGCAGTTTATGGAAGAAACAAGGTAAAATACGAGTTCCAGGGGATTGATTACAATTATACAAAGGTGCAGCCCACGAACATTATTTACGGCCGTGAATTGAGCGAGGCCGATGTAAGAGGGCGCAGGAATAATGTCGTACTGGAAGACAAGGGTGCAGAGCAGCTGTTCGGGACAGCCAACTGTGTCGGCAAAACGTTCCGCATGACAATCAATAAAACCACCGAGGAATATACGGTGGTAGGTGTCTACCGCAAGGATTTGTCGCCTCTGGAGGCGATGATGATGGGGAACGGCCAGACGCAGTCGGGCTTTATGCCTTATACGATTCTCACCCGTCCCAGCGATTATTTTCAGGATTTGAACTTCTATGTGAAGGACGGCGTGGACATGAAGACATTTCTGCCTGAGATTGCCCGCTACGTTGCAAAGATAAAAGGAAGGCCGGTAACGGATATCATGACCCAGTCTGTCGTGGAACAGATGGGAAGTGTGGACAGCGTGCTCGGCGGAATGTCTGCCGCGGTAGGCGGCATTGCAGCGATTTCCCTGCTGGTAGGCGGTATCGGTATCATGAATATCATGATGGTATCCGTGACGGAGCGTACCCGGGAGATCGGAATCAGGAAGGCTCTGGGGGCCCGTACCGGCGATATCATGATGCAGTTTTTGACAGAGTCGGCGCTCATGTCGGCCTGCGGAGGCGTGATCGGAATTCTGCTGGGAGTGGGGATTGTCATGATCGGCGGAAGCGCCATGGGGATGGTCCCTGTTGTGAAGGTGTCCGTAATCATTGTGGCGGTCGGATTTTCCGCCCTGGTTGGAATCTTCTTTGGCCTGTATCCGGCATCCAAGGCGGCAAAGGCCGATCCTATCGATGCGCTGCGCTATGAATAGGGAAGGGAGAGACCATCATGCTGCTTGAAAATATGTTTATGGCACTGCATGCCATCAAAGCGAATAAGATGCGTTCCTTTCTCACCATGCTGGGAATTATCATCGGGATCGGCTCGGTGATTGCGATCGTGTCCATCGGTGATACCATGCGTTCCATGGTGGCCGATTTATATGCCAATGTGGGTATGACGCGGGCGATCATCTATATCTGGCCATCCGACGGCGGAGATATGCGGGACAGCGATTACTTTAATTTAGAGCAAATGGAACGGATTAAAGAAGTATTTCATGACGATATTGAGTATATGGATACCAACGCCTACTACAGCAGTGAAGCGCTGTTTGGCCGGAAAAAAGTGAAATTCCAGTTCCAGGGTATCGATTACAATTATCCTGACGTACAGAAGATCAACATTTTATACGGACGGAATTTAAATGAGGCTGATATCAAGGGGCGCAAAAAGAATGTGGTTCTGGAAGTGCAGGGCGCGCTGGAGCTCTTCGGAACGGAAAATGCTGTTGGCAAGACGCTGCGGACCACGGTCTACGGCGAGACAGACGATTATAATGTAGTCGGAGTCTATAAAAAAGAGATGACACCGTTTGAAACGATGATGATGTCCATGATGCCGGGGCAGACGAAGGAGGGATTTATCCCGTACACGATCCTTTCGTGGCCTAACGATTATCTGTACCAGCTGAACTTTTATGCGAAGGAGGGGACGGATATGAACGAACTGTCCGGGCGTATGGTCCCTTATCTTGCAAGGCTTAAGGACCGGCAGCCGGCGGATGTGACATTTTATTCTGCACTCGACGAGATGAAGGGGAACGACAGCATGATGAGCAGCCTGTCCGCCGCTGTAGGCGGGATAGCGGCCATTTCTCTGCTGGTCGGAGGAATCGGAATCATGAATATCATGCTGGTGTCCGTAACGGAAAGAACCAGAGAAATCGGAATCAGAAAGGCTCTTGGGGCGAAGACGCGGGATGTTATGATACAGTTTTTGACGGAATCCGCGATTCTGTCCGCATTGGGAGGCATTCTCGGCGTGGTGATCGGCGCGGGGCTGGTCATGGGCGGCGGCGCGATGTTCGGGATTTCCGTGGTAGTGAAGCCCCAGGTCGTTGTCGTGGCGGTTGGATTTTCCGCTCTGGTCGGCCTGTTCTTTGGCCTGTATCCGGCGTCAAAGGCGGCGAAAAAAGACCCGATCGACGCGCTGCGGTACGAATAAAAGATTTCGGAATCATGAAGAAATATGTGTATGTGGCCGGGGATTTTCCTGTATTTTACAGGGGTATCCCCGGTTTTGAACTTTACAAAATTATAAAAATCTCCAGATGGGTCTCGCCAAGTAAAAAGTTCTATGCTATAATAAGATGATATGTTATGGTGTATTGAGGAGAGCCTATGCTGAGTGAAGAAAAAATCAAAATCATGACGAACCTCGCCATGTTCGAGAAAAAAGAGGGGAACAGGATATTTCCCGTAAACCGGTATTTTAAAAGTGATTATATCAGCAGCAAACTGCTGCGTTCCTTTTTCAGTTATACCCTGAGTTTCCTTTTGGGCATTGTCTTGTGGGTGCTCTGCGATATTGAGAAGTGGCTGAATGTCATGTGGATCGAGAGCCTCATTGAACTGGGAATGAAGGTGGGAGCGATCTATCTGGCCGGACTGGTGGTCTACCTCATCATAAGCCTGTGCATTTATGCGAGGCGATACGATTACGCAAGCCGCGGGATGAAGGTCTATATGGCAAAACTGAAGAGGCTGGACAAACGGTATGAAGGTAATTCCAGACCCGGAACGCGGACTAAAGGAGGACGGACCCAATGATGAGTCTTCTTGTTTTCAAGGAACGATTAAAGGAATTTTATGCAAAGTTTGACATTTATATCACGCCGGTAATCAAGTTTGTATACAGTTACCTTGCGTTCTGGCTGATGAACCGGAATATCGGTTTCATGGCAAAACTCACGAATCCGCTCGTTCCTCTGGTGCTGGCGCTGGCGTGCTCGTTTCTGCCATACAGCGCGATCAGCTTTCTGGCTGCGGCGTTTATGCTGGCCCACTTATGGGCGGTATCCTTTGAGGTTACACTGGTTATGGCGGTGTTTGTCCTGGTGGTTGCACTTTTATACTACGGTTTCCATCCCGGTGACAGCTGCCTTCTGATCCTCACACCGATCTTTTTCGTACTGAAGATTCCGTACGCGATTCCACTGATTGTCGGCCTTTCAGGCGGCATGATTTCCGTGATTCCGGTGGGCTGCGGCATTTTTATCTATTATACGCTTCTGTATGTCAAACAGAACGCGGGGGTTCTGACCAATGAGATATCAGCCGATATGATGCAGCGCTTTTCCCAGATCGTGAAGAGCCTCTTCGGCAATAAGCTGATGTTAGTGCTGATTGCGGCTTTTGCGGCTGCGATCATTGTAGTGTTCATTCTTAAGAATATGTCTTTCGACTACTCCTGGATCATCGCTATTGTGGCGGGAACCATCGCCCAGCTGGTGGTGATTTTTATCGGAGATATTACCATGGATGTATCAGTTCCGGTAAGTGAGCTCATTATAGGAGTGGTGGTTTCTTTAATCCTGTCGGGGATTTATACGTTTTTCGTCTTCGCAGTGGATTATTCGCGGACCGAATACGTTCAGTTTGAGGATGACGATTATTATTATTACGTGAAGGCGGTGCCGAAGATGACGGTGAGCACGCCCGACGTAAAGGTTCAAAAAATAAATGCCAGAAAACTCCAGAGACCACAGCGTTAGGCGAAACTGGAAAAAGGGAGGTGGACTTTCGTGGCAGATATTATAGATGGATTATATTCCTGGGTTTCCTTCTTACCAAGGATAACCAAGACGAATCTCGTTGAGATTATTATCATAGCGATACTGCTTTATGAGCTGCTTGTCTGGATTATGAATACGAGAGCCTGGACTCTCTTAAAAGGAATTCTGTTAATACTGTTTTTCTATGTGCTGACCTATATCTTCCGTCTTGATAATATCAAGTGGATTTTAAATACGATAGCGACGCCGGCAGTGACGATGGCGATCGTGATCTTCCAGCCGGAGCTTCGAAAGGCGCTGGAACAGCTGGGAAGCAGAAACCCGCTTACAGGAATTCTTACCTTTGATGACGGAAAGGACAATTCCGCATTTACCGACCGGACGATCAACGAGCTGGTGAAAGCTACTTTCGAGATGGCCAAGGTAAAGACGGGAGCGCTCATGGTGATTGAGCGCGGCGACTCCTTAAAGGAGATCGAACGAACCGGCATTGAAATAAACGGTCTGGTGTCAAGCCAGCTTCTGATTAATATATTCGAACACAACACACCACTCCACGATGGGGCGGTGGTCATACACGGTAACCGGGTGGCGGCTGCGACATGCTACTTACCGCTGTCCGACAACATGTCTATCAGCAAGGAACTGGGAACGAGGCACCGTGCCGCGGTCGGCGTCAGCGAGGTAACAGACAGTCTGACCATCGTGGTGTCTGAGGAGACGGGGCGTGTCTCTGTCGCTTCGGAAGGCGGCTTAAAGCGCGCGGTTGACGCGGATGCGCTGCGGGAACTGCTTATGGATATCAAACACGTGGAAGGAGAAGGCAGCAGATTTAAGATATTGAAGGGAAGGCGGAAAAATGAAGGAAAAGTTGCTAAATAATCTCGGCCTGAAAGTCGTTTCTCTCGTTCTTGCCTTTGTTATCTGGATGGCGATTGTTAATATTTCCAATCCCGTTGTTTCCGGACAGCCGTTTACAATTCCGGTGGATGTCCGTAATGAGGAGATCCTGGATAATGCCAATCTGACGTATGAAATTATCGGCAAGGACAGCGTTACGGTGAGTTACCAGGTAAACACGAGAAACAGCTCGCTGTTTCGGGAATCCGATTTCAGCGCGTATATTGATTTAAAGGACTATAACGATGTGACAGGCGCGGTGCCGGTCACCATAGAGGTCAACAAAAACAAGGTATCCCTGATCAGAAACGGGGAAGTGACGGCGAAGCCAATGGTTCTCCATGTGAAAACGGAAGCCATGCAGAATAAGAAGTTCGACTTAAAGGTGAATTACGTAGGAGAGGTGGAAGACGGTTACGCGTCAGGAATTACTACTCTGTCCTCCGATTACGTGGTGGCGCGCGCGCCGGAATCCGTGATTGGCAAGATTGCGTCGATCGGCATTGAGATTAACCGGGAAGGTGCCAATGCGGACTTAGACGGCTACGTAACGCCCAAATGCTATGACGCGAACGATAAAGAACTGACGGATCTCGGAGACGAACTGACGATTACTCCGGAAAGCATCCATTATAACATGGCGATCCTGAAGGCCAAGGAACTGACACTGAATTTCGAAGTGAAGGGAACCGTGGCCCCCGGCTACCGGTTCACAGGAGTGGAGAGCGACTTGAAATCCGTTCCCGTGGTTGCGACGAAGTCAGTGCTGGCGTCTGTCAATGCGCTATCTGTTGTCGATGACAAGCTTACCATCGACGGAGCGACTACAGACAAGGTGATCCATCTTGATCTGAACGATTATCTGCCTCCGAGCACGACGATCGCACCGAATGCCCAGAGCCAGGTGACGGTTACCTTAAAGGTAGAACCACTGACGACAAAGTCCTACACTCTTAAGCTGGCCGATTTAGCCAGCAGTGGTTCAGACCCTGATTATGAGTATACCTTCAGCAAGGACAGCGTAGATGTGACGGTCAGGGGGCTGAAGGAGGATTTGGATACACTGGATATCAGGGATATGAATGCCGCGCTCGATATGACCGGCCTGGAGCCTGGAACCCATGCAGGTAAGCTTACCTTCGAGGTGGGAGAAGGGTTTGAAGTGGTGAATTATTCTGACTTTGAAGTGACGGTTGTCTCTGATAACGAGGATGAGAGTGAAGGCCCTGGACAGACGACAGCTGACCAGGAGACGGATGAAGCAGCAACCGCCGGTACTTCAAAAAAAGCAGCAGAATAAGAATCAGTAACGATGTGTGGAGGGATAGAATATGGTCAGTGCTAAAGTTGTCATAAAGAATCCTACCGGCCTGCATTTACGGCCGGCGGGGATTCTTTGTAAGGAAGCTATGAACTTCAAGTCTTCGGTGAATTTTCGTTTTAAGAATACCACCGCCAATGCAAAGAGCGTGCTCAGTGTATTGGGCGCCTGCGTAAAAAGCGGCGATGAGATTGAATTCGTCTGTGAGGGAGTGGACGAAAAAGAGGCTCTGGCTGCCATGGTTCAGGCTGTCGAAGACGGACTGGGCGAATAAATCTATTTTATAATTAATAAGGAGGTCTTGTTATGATGAAAGGAACAAGCGCATCTGCAGGTATCGGCATTGGGAAAGCCGCTATCGTGGAAGAGACAGAACTGGTGATTAAGAAGGAGACGATCTCCGATGCAGCAGCTGAGAAGGAACGTTTTCATGCGGCCCTAAATCAGGCGATGGAGGAGACGGATGCTCTGGCTAAGGATCTGGCTACGAGAGTGGGAGAGAAGGAGGCCGAGATTTTAAACGGCCATTTAATGCTTCTTTCTGATCCGATGCTGACAGGCGAGATTGAGAACACGATCGCAGGGGAGAATGCGTGCAGTGAATATGCGATCGAGAATGTCTGCAACATGTATGCCGATATGTTCGCGTCCATGGGAGACGAGCTGATGCAGCAGAGAGCAACCGATATGCGTGATATCAAGACACGTATGCAGAAGATATTACTCGGGGTCAGTTCCGTGGATATCGCCTCACTGCCGGCTGGCAGCATCATCGTTGCAAAGGATTTAACCCCATCCATGACGGCCGGTATCAATCCGGACAATGTATGTGGTATCGTAACGGAATTAGGCGGAAAGACCTCTCACAGCGCGATTCTGGCAAGAGCCCTGGAGATCCCGGCGGTAGTTGCGGTAGAGGGTTTTTTAAAAAATGTAAAAGACGGAGATACTGTGGTTCTGGACGGATCGGAAGGAATCGTATTCGTGAATCCGGAGGAAACGGTCACTGCGGAATATGAGACAAAGAGAACCGCTTATTTAAAAGAAAAGAAGGAACTGGACCAGTACATCGGCAAGCCAACTGTAACGAAGGATGGCGTGACCATCGAACTGGTGGCCAACATCGGCAAACCCGAAGATGTGGACAAGGTTCTTCAGTACGACGCGGAAGGCATTGGCCTGTTCCGTACAGAATTCCTGTTTATGGACCGGAATTCCATGCCGACTGAGGACGAGCAGTTCGAGGCGTATCAGAAGGTAGCCATTGCCATGAACGGCAAGCCTGTGATTATCCGTACACTGGATATCGGCGGCGACAAAGAGATTCCATATATGGGATTAAAGAAAGATGAAAATCCATTTCTGGGCTACCGGGCCATCCGATTCTGCCTGGACCGCAGGGAAGATGTATACGGACCGCAGCTTCGTGCGCTTCTGCGCGCTAGTGCGTTCGGCAATATTAAGATCATGGTTCCGATGGTAACATGCCTGGAGGAATTCCGGGAAGCGAAGGCGATGATCGAAGAAGTGAAGGCAGAGCTTGATTTAAAGGGAATCGCCTATAAGAGAGATATCCAGGTGGGTATCATGGTGGAGACCGCAGCCGCGTCCTTAATGGCCGATGCGTTCGCGAAGGAAGTGGATTTCTTCAGCATTGGAACAAATGACTTAACACAGTACACCATGTCGGTAGACAGAGGAAATGACAAGGTATCCTACCTTTACTCCCCGTTAAACCCGGCCGTACTCCGCAGCATCCGCCACATCATCCAGTGCGGCCGCAAGGAGGGCATCATGGTAGGCATGTGCGGCGAAGCGGCCAGCGATCCGCTGATGATTCCGCTGCTGCTGGCATTTGGCTTAAATGAGTTCAGTATGAGCGCTTCCGCAGTCTTAAACGCAAGAAAGCTGATCACAGGCTACAGTATCGCAGAACTGCAGTCCATCGCCGATCAAGCCATGTCATTCGTGACAGCGGGCGAAGTTGAGGCATACATGCGCGAACTGCAGTGAGCAGTGCGAAAAAGAGCGAAGGAAAATATGCGTTGTGCCTGCACATAAGCAGATTTTTCTTTGATCTTTTTCATAGGGCGAATGCCCGCGACCGAGACGAAGCGGAGCGGAGTCGAGGTGCACTGCGGAGTTGAACGAAGCGTTCACAGTCTGCAATGCAGGGTCGAGCTGAATTTACGAATTATAAAATCCTGAAAGGAAGGCAGCTGTCGCATTGGCGGCTGCCTTCCTGTGATGAAGGAGACAAACTAATATGGGTGTATATCTGATTTGTTACGCAGCCAGTTATCTGTTTGCGAGGGCGGGGTATTACTGGCTTTCGGGCCTTGTTCTCATCCTGGCGGCTGTCTGGCTGTACTGGTACGATTATAAGAGGACGGAGAATATCATTCATCTTCGCGGGCTTTTCTCCCTGTTCTGGGTTGGAGGACAGGGGATTGCGTGTCTGAAGCTGTCTGAGCTGTCGTCGGACTGGAATATAGTCACATGGCTCTGTTTCCTGGTGGCGCTTTTAGGCTTTTGGGTGATGTATGAGTTTCTGATGAGGGCTCAGGGAGAGTCGGGAGGCCAGCGTTCCAGATGGTTTAATTTTCAGGGCTATGAGAGGCCGCTGTTCTGGTCCATGGTCATCGTTACCGCGGTGTCCTTGGGTGCGTTTCTGGCAGAGGCCCTGATCCTGGGATTCATTCCGTTTTTCGTACGGGGCGTGCCGCATGCGTATTCGACCTTCCATATCACGGGAGTTCACTATTTTACGGTTTCATGCGTCCTGGTGCCGGCGCTGTCCGTGCTCTATTTCTGTATCGAACAGGGGCGGAACGGCGTGCGTATGGTGCTGGTGATCCTCATGGATCTGATCGCCTGTGCGATTCCGGTCCTCTGCGTGTCCCGTTTCCAGCTGATTCTGGCTGTAGGGCTGGCAGTGCTCACGTATATTGCCATGGATAACCGGCTGAAGATTTCTTACGCCATAGGCCTTGTGCTGGGAATGATCCCCATCTATGTGCTGCTGACCTTTGCGAGAGGCCATGACGTTTCGTATTTAAATGGAATCTTCCAGATGAAGAACAGCGAGATGCCGATCTTTGTCACACAGCCTTACATGTATATTGCCAATAACTACGATAACTTTAACTGTATGGTGGAATGGCTTCCATCCCATACCTTCGGCCTTCGGATGCTGTTCCCACTGTGGGCGCTGACCGGACTCAAGTTCCTGGTTCCCTCCCTGGTGGATTTTCCGATCTATGTGACGAAGGAGGAGCTGACGACGGTCACGCTGTTTTACGATTCCTTCTATGATTTTGGAATCATCGGCGTCGTTCTGTTTGCCTGTATTCTGGGCGCGGTCGCATTTCTGCTGGTTCGGATGATGAAGCGGATACGCAATCCGGTGGGCTATCTGTTTTATGCCCAGTTTGCGATGTATCTGGTGCTGTCCTTCTTCACCACATGGTTCAGCAATCCGGCCACCTGGTTTTATTTGATTATTACAGGCCTGCTGTGGGGCTTCTGCTCCTGGCGTAATGACGGAAGACACGGGTAATCCTGAGAGGCGGGATAACCCCGTGTCTTTCGCCTGTTCTCCGGCACTAAGTGCCTTCGAACAATTTTGTATTGCAGATATTTACAGAAAGAGGAGTAAGCAATGGAAAAAGAAGATATCAGAGTAACACACGTCATCATACATATTCTGGATTCCACCGTGGGGACGGCGGTGATGTCGGGGGGCCTTTTGGAGCACGGTTCCGATTTTTCCGATTTTGTGAGAAGCCATATTTACCGGGTCATGACCAGCGACGAGGGAAAATCCTGTCAGTTTGACGGGGATTCCCCGGTTTACCAGATGGTCTCGGAGATGGATGAGGACACGTTTATCCAGAAGTCTCAGGAGATCGCCCAGAAGCTGTTTGACATCATGTATTCCAACATCGAGATTCCGTCCGCGGATTTGATGGTGGTGCGGTACGACGCGGGACAGCAGTGCGGAATCGCCCTGCTTAAGATGAACTATAAGTCCTCCTATACTCATATGACGAACTATACGGAAAATGGAAACTGCAACGACATTATCCGGCAGAACGCCATTCTTCCTGCGGAAAATCAGAAGCTGGCAGAGGCGTGTCTGATCGACTTAAATGATTACTCTCTGCGTGTGATGGAAAAAAAGTATGAGGTCAACGGGGTGAAGACCAATTACTTCTCCCAGATGTTTTTGCAGTGCCACGGCAGCATGTCTCCGAAAACGGAGCTCTCGATCGTAACCAAGGCAGTAGAACAGGTGCAGAAGGGATATTATGATGAGTCTGAGCAGTGGGAAGCCCACATGGAGGCGAAGAGCATCTTAAGCCAGGAGCTGGCGGAGCAGGGCAGCATCGACATTCCCACCGTAGCGGAAAAGATTTTCCACGAAAAACCGGAACTGAAGGAAGAATTTACGGAAAAGATGGAAAAATACAATCTTTCGGAAAAACAGGTGACACCTCAGAATCCATCCACCACCAAAAAATTCGAAAAACAGTATCTGACCACGGACACCGGTATCGAGATTAAGATTCCCATGGAGGAATATCAGAACAGAAACTCAGTGGAATTTATTACGAACGCGGATGGGAGCATATCCGTGCTGATTAAAAACATAGGGAGCATTACCAGCAGGTAATGCTCCCTATGTTTTTTGTTGTCATTTATGTATTTATTCTTTATGAATCCATATCTTCGTCCGATCCCTTACCCGATTTGCGATCTTCCTTATCCGATCCCTGATCCGGCAATTCCCCGGTCTTCTGTGCGGCGGCTCTCTTTGCCTTTTCTTCCGCATAGATCCTGTCGATCTTCCGGTTATGGCGCCGGACGATGGAAATAACAATAGCCGCGAGTAGGGCTAACGGAATCCAGAAAGGACATGTGGTGATGAAGAGGATCAGTAAATTGGTCAGGGCTGTGACGATGGACTCGAAATTCTTTGCGAGCCCGTTTTTAATTCGTGCTCCGGTCGTCTCCGGTGTGACAGGCGTGTAGGCCGTCACTTCTGAAATGCTTAAATAGACGGTGCTGTAATCCACCTGATTGTCGTAGAGGCGAAGCTGGGATTCCATGGATTCCAGCTGGTAGCGGATATCAGAGAGCCGCTGTTCCAGCGTGATGACCGTATCGATGGACTCGGCCTTCTCCAAAAACTGCCAGATGCGTTCCTGCTCGATCTCCAGTGACTTTTTCCGGCTTTCCACGTCGCTGTACTGGAGTGTTACGTCCTGCGTGGACTCTGATTTGTTGGTGACGTTCCCGCTGTCACTGACTGCGCCCACGAAACGGTCCAGTTTATCGTTGGGGATGCGTGCGGTGATGTTGCCGTACCGGGGAACGGGCTCTCCGCGATAGTTCAAGCTGGTGCCGGAGATATCGGACTGTTCAATGTACCCCCCTGCTTCAGACAGTTTGGCATTGATGCCGGAGATCATCTTGTCGAATTCTTCCGTCTCCACCTGCATCGTGATGTTGCGGATCAGTTTGCGCCCTTCTGGCAGGAGCGGAGTACCTGACGTATCCATCTCCAGTTCGCCGCCGGAACCGCTTTCGGATTTCTGAGATGCAGAGTCATAGGTCATGGAGGTGTTTGACACGGTTTCGGCGGCTGCCTCGGTATAAGCCGCCGTTGTTTCTGCTACCATTGAAGATTTGCTGCCCGAGCCGCATGCGGTGATTCCGACCACAGCGGCAAAGAGCGGAATCATAAGTGAAACCACTTTTTTCATAATAATTCTCCTCCCTGAGAATGGATTAAATTTGGTTTCAGGGCGTACAGATGACAGAAAGCAATTTTCTACTACGCCCTAGTAAGAGAATACCATGGCAGAAAATGGATTGCAACGAAAGTAATAAAGGATTAAGAAAATATTAGATGTTTGGAAACAATATTAAGATAAAATGAAAAACAAATCTGCAAAGACGAAATAAAAGAGAAAGAATGCATACTTGACAGTCTATATAAAAGGCGGTACCATAGACTTATAGAAAAAGGAATCGCGCTGGGATTATCGGAAGGTTCCGGTGCGGGGAAGGGAGAAATAATATGGGGAAGAAGTGGATGACCGCTGTTGTTGCCGCGGCGCTCAGTGTGGTAATGGCATCATCGGCATTTGCCGGAACCTGGGAGAATCAGGAGGGAAGATGGAAGTATCACAACGATGACGGCAGCTATGCGGCAGCCCAGTGGGTAGAGGACCAGGGAACCTGGTATTACGTGGAGCAGGACGGCTTTATGAAGACCGGCTGGTTCCAGGCTGGCGCCGGAGTATGGTACTATTTTGATGAGAATACGGGGGCCATGGTTTCTGGCACAACCCGGAATATCGGGGGAACCGATTATACGTTTGACGGTTCCGGAGCGTGGGTACAGCCGCAGGTACGGCTGAATGACGGCTGGAACGGGACGACCTACGTGAACCGGCTGGTTGGATACCAGATTACACTGCCGGATTCCTATCAGGCTGTTTCGGGGAATACCGTCTCTCTGCCGGAGGAGGCACAGTATGACATGGTGGCATCAGCGCCCGACGGCAACAGTATCATCGTCACCGCCATTATCAATATGTCTGAGCTGGACGGGGAAAACTGGTCGGATGAGGAACTGGCCTATTACTTTAAATATATTTATAGAAGCGAAAGCGATGTCATCGGCGCTTCCTTCAACGATCTGGGGTTCGCAAAGATCACGTTAATACAGAGTGAAGAGGGGATTGCCGATGTCTATTTCAAACGCTGCGGCTCCTATGTACTGATGATTGAGACCGTGTTTATTCCATCGAGATGGCAGGAGATTGACGATATTCTCCATACGATGAAGATTCCAAACTGATGGATTCCAAACGGCTGGATTCCAAACGGATGACAGGATAAGAATTACGCACGGGCGAAGCGGTATGCCCTTTTGGCAGGCAGCCTGTTATCCAGGCTGCCTGTTTTACGTCTTCTTCGCATCGGAGGGGGTGGATTCAAAGTATTTTTTGTACGCCCTGGAAAAGGTAGAATAGTTTTTAAAGCCGCAGTCAAAGCATACATTGGTAACGGGCGTCCCGCTGCGAAGCAGATCCCGCGCCAGCAAAAGGCGTTTTTCGGTTATGTAATTACCAAGGGTATAGCCGGTGGCCTGTTTGAACAGGTGCATCAGATGGTAGCGGCTTAAATAAGCGGCGTCGGCGATTTGATCTACGGTCAGATCCTCTGTCAGATGCCCGGCTATGAATTCCATGACTGCGGAGATTCTGCGGTCGCCGGTGCCGGGGGAGATGTATTCCACCCGTCCGGTCAGGGCGGCGCGGTTTAATTTGATCATGAACTCCAGAAATACCACCTGGCAGTACAGCTCTTTCGCGTATCCATCGTGGGCGCAGGCGTATTCTAAATCGGTGATGGTCTTAAAGAGTCCGCTCTTCTCCAGCGAATGAATCCGCAGCACGTTGGAACGCAGCTCCTTCGCCTTATGGAAGCAGTCGCTTAAGTCGTAGGTGTCGGACCGGTAGGAGGTGATGAAGCGGGGGGAGAGGTAGACGATGATCCGTTCATAGGGAACCGACGGATCGATGTCCGGCCTGTGAATATCGTTATGGCTCACAAGTACGATATCGTAAGGCTGCAGCTCATACGCCTGGCCTTCGATCCGGTATGTCACACGGCCTCGGATGAAGATGATAATTTTATCGAAATCGTGGTAGTGGTATTCAAAATCCTGTTTTTTTGTATCGGTCAAATGGAACAGCCGAAAGTCGCTGTTTAGGTATCCTCTTTTTTCATAGCCGGTCATAAGTTCTTGTTTCCTTTCCTTAACGGTTCTATTATACAGCAATAGACACAATATGCAATAAAAACAGCATAATATCGATAGAAATGATAAATAATGCTGGCTATAATAGAGGGAAAGAATGAATGACAAAAGAGGGAATTTATCATGAAGATTATTGTTTTAGCAGGCGGATACAGTCCAGAGCGGGATGTGTCCCTGTCCTCGGGCTCTTTAATTGCCAATGCGCTGATGGAGCGGGGCCATGAAGTCTTTTTCCTGGATCCCTGGCTGGGAATTAAGGCAGGGGAGCGGGTTCATTACAGGACCAGGGAAGAAGGGCTGGGCTTTGCTTACGAAATCGGCGGGGAAGCCCCTGACTTAGAGCTGCTCGGAGCAGAGACCGGTGCGAAAAAATCACTGATTGGCCCTGGCGTTCTGGAGGCATGTCGGGAGGCGGACATGGTGTTTATCGCGCTCCACGGCAGCACAGGAGAGAACGGGCAGATCCAGGCAGTACTGGAGGCGTACGGAATTCCCCATACGGGCAGCGGTTATATGGGAAGCTTACTGGCAATGGATAAGAATATTTCCAAGATTTTGATGCGGGCGGCCGGAGTGGCTACTCCTGACTGGTATCTTGCAGAAAGGGGAAAATGCAGTCAGCCAGAATTCCTGCCCTGTGTCGTAAAGCCTCTGGACTGCGGTTCCAGTGTGGGAGTCACAATCGTAGACAAGGAAGAAGAATGGCATACGGCGCTGGAAGCCGCATTTTCCTATGGCGACCGCGTGCTGGTGGAGAAAAAGATTACGGGACGGGAATTCTCTGTAGGCGTACTGGGCGGAAGAGCCCTGCCCGCTATAGAGATCATACCGGAAAAAGGATTTTACGATTATAAAAACAAGTACCAGCCCGGCATGACCAGAGAGATCTGTCCGGCCGGGATCGATGAAAAGCAGGAGTCAAGGCTGGAAGCCGCCGCTCTGACGGTTCATCGTATCCTGGAACTGGGATACTATTCCAGAGTCGATTTTCTGATGGATGGAGACGGCGCCATCTACTGTCTGGAAGCCAACACTCTTCCGGGTATGACGCCTTTCAGCCTTCTTCCGCAGGAGGCGGAGGCAGCCGGAATCACATATCAGGAATTATGCGAAGCAATTGTTAAAAACGGGAAAGGAGCCGCATTATGAAGATTACGTTAGAGAAATACCATGGACTCGGAAACGATTACCTGATTTTTGATCCGAATAAAAATGAATTAAAGCTCTCAAAGGAGGCGGTACGGCTGATCTGCAACCGCAATTTTGGCGTCGGATCGGACGGCCTTCTCGTTGGCCCGATTCTGGGGGAAGACAAGATGACGGTGAAGATCTTGAACCCGGATGGCAGCGAGGCGGAGTTAAGCGGAAACGGTGTCCGGATATTCGGCAAATACTTAAAAGATGCGGGCTATGTGCAGAAAAATCATTTTTTGGTCAATACCTTAAGCGGGGAACAGCAGATCCACTACCTGAATGAGGAAGGAACGAGAATCAAGGTTTCCATGGGGCATTTAAGCTTCTGGAGCGACGAAATCCCGATGACAGGTCCGAGGCGTGAAGTCTTAAATGAAACGATGATGTTCGGCAGCATTCCGTACCGGGTGACCTGTGTCTCCATCGGCAATCCTCACTGCGTGATCTGGCTGAGCGATATCTCAAAGGATCTGGCCTGCCGCATCGGCCGTCACTCCGAAGCGGCTGAGTGTTTCCCGGAAAAGGTAAACACCGAACTCCTCAGGGTGGTGGACAGGACCAACATCGAAATCGAGATCTATGAGAGAGGCGCGGGCTATACCCTCGCATCCGGAACCAGCGGCTGCGCCGCCGCCGGAGCAGCCTACAAGATGGGCCTCACCGATCCCAAGATGTACGTCCACATGCCGGGCGGAGTGCTTGAAGTGGAAATCGAGGAGGACGGCTCCGTCCTGATGACCGGAGACGTGGGCTACGTCGGTAAATTTACCTTATCTCACGAAATGGTAGAGCAGCTGCGCAGCCTGTGAGTCCTGGAGCGTGTTTGAAAAATGCTTTCTGCCAGCTGTGCGTCACACTTTGTGGGAGATTTGGCCCCGATGAAGGAGGCGTAGTGGGCTACGCTGACTGAATTGGGGCCAAATATGCCGCGAAGTGGGGCGTGCAGATGGCGGGAATGATTTTTCAAACACGCTCTGGTATTGACAGCTTGAAAAGCGGGTGAAACTTGACGCAAGGATGTATCCTGTATACATCTGTATGCGGGCAAATTTCACCCGCTTTTTCGTTCTGTACCGCAATTTTCCCCGCCCAACATCAATTTCGTTTTGTTGACGTACCCCCTCCCATAGCTTATAATAGATAATAATTGCGATAGAATGCCGGCGGTATTGACTGCGGCAGAGAGGCGGAACGTATGGATCAATTGCCAGTGGCTGGAGAAGGTACCGGCATTTATGTTATAGACGAAGATTACAGGATTGTCTACTTCAATGAAACAGCAAAGGCTGTCTGCCCGAATTTAAGAGTAGGGATCACCTGTTATCAGGGAATCTGTAATGGAGATTCTCCATGCAGCGGCTGTCCGGGCATGAAGGAGGACTGCAGCCATATTCTGTTTTACGACGCGGTAAACCGGCAGTGGCTTGAATTGTCGTCGGGACAGGTTGAGTGGCCTGGGTGCGGGCGGTGCTGGCTGATGCTCTTTAAGATTGTGGACAGGCAGAGCAGGAGCCTGTTTTACGATTTGACGGAGACCAGTGTCTATGAAGAGCTGTTCGAGTTAAACCTGGCAGAGAATACCTATAAGATACTCTTCCATCAGAATGGGAAATACGTGATTCCCGCCATGGAGGGAAGCCTGGATACCATGTGTATGGAGGTTGCGGATCATATGATTGATCCGGAGGACCGGGAGCGTTTCCTGGAGTTCTGGAATTTTGATACGCTGTCACAGCGCCTGAGCGGAAAAAACCACACCATAAGAGGGGAATTCCGGAAGCTTCTTGTGTCCGGGGAGTACTGCTGGGTGGCCCAGACCGCCGTGCTGCTGCGGACGGGGGAGCAGGATAAGACGGTTATCATGGTCTTTATCCAGGACATCGATCAGCAGAAGAAGCAGGAGACTGCGGCCCCGGACAGAGGCGGAAGCAGGCTGGAAGAGAAGGATTCCATGACGGGACTGTACCGGTACGGCCTGTTTCTGGAGAGAGCGGAACAGTTTCTCCGGGAAAAGCGCGGCATAAGGTTCAGCATGGTCGCCATCGATATTGAGCATTTCAAGCTGTTTAACGAATGGTTCGGGGAGGAGGCCGGGGACCGGTTCCTGATCAGCATTGCGGAGCAGTTAAAAGAAGTCGAAAAGCAGTGCGATTCCATGGCCGGCTATATGGGCGGCGATGATTTTGCCATCATCATTCCGAGAGACGAGTCGGTTCTTGGGAATCTGGAGCGGGGAATTAAGCATTTTGTGAAGCAGTACGGGGGAAGCGCCGGCTTCCTTCCAGCCTTCGGTGTCTATGAGATAGAGGATTGGAATCTATCCGTCAGCATGATGTATGACAGAGCCTCCATCGCCCTTTCCACGGTCAAGGGGAATTACCTAAACCGTACAGGGCGGTACGACGCGGGAATGAAAAAGAAGATGGAGGACGACCAGGTGCTTCTGTCGGAGGTTCAGAGGGCCCTGGACAACCGGGAGTTTATCTTCTACGCCCAGCCCCAGTGCAATATGCTGACGGGAAAGATTATCGGACTGGAATCGCTGGTCAGATGGAACCATCCCGTAAGGGGCATCGTACAGCCGGGAGAATTTATTCCCCTTCTGGAGAGCAACGGCTTTATTACCAATCTGGACCTTTACGTCTGGGATATGGTGTGCGGAAGGCTTCACGACTGGATCGCTGCGGGGCATAAGCCGATTCCGATCGCGGTCAATGTCTCCAGAATCGATATCTATTCCATGAACGTTACGAATACGTTTGCAGAGCTTACGAGCCGGTATGAGATCGATCCGGCGCTCCTGGCCATCGAGATCACGGAAAGCGCCTACGCCGAGGATTACAATCTCATTCGCCAGGTGGTGATCGATCTGCGGAATGCGGGCTTTACCGTCTTTATGGACGACTTTGGAAGCGGATACTCCTCGCTCAACATGTTAAAGGATGTAAATGTGGATGTCATCAAGATCGACACGAAATTTCTGGATATGAACGAGTACAGCCAGAACCGCGGCATGGGAATCCTGGAGACCATCGTCCGCATGGCGAGGCTGACGCAGCTGCGGGTGATCGCGGAGGGCGTGGAGAAAAAGGAGCAGGTGGATTTCCTGAGAAATGTGGGCTGTATCTACGGGCAGGGCTATTACTACTACCGTCCGATGCCGATCGAACAGTTTGAACCGCTGCTTCTCCATGAAGAGAATGTGGATTACCGTGGCATTCAGGCCCATCAGCTGGAGGAACTCCGCCTGGAGGACCTTGTCAATAAGGATGTGACCAGCGAGGCAATCCTCAATAATATGCTGGGCGGAATGGCCCTTTACGATGTCTGCGGGGAAAAGATCGAGCTGCTTTCTGTGAACGAGGGGTATTACCGGGTGACCGGCTGTAATCCCATCGATCTGGAGGAACGCAGGAAATTTATTATGGCGCAGATACACGAGGATGACCAGGGCAAGGTGCTGGAGCTCTTCGAGGCGGCCTGCAGAAATCCGCTGAAGGGATCGGAAGGCATCATACGGCGCTACAGGCTGAGCGGAGAGCTGATGTGGATCTCCCTGCGCATCTTTTTCTTAAAGGAAAGGGATGACCACAGGCTGTTCTATGGATCGGTCAGCGACGTGACAAAGGTAAAGCGACAGGAAGAGAGGCTGGCTTCCTCCCAGCGGATTCTCGCGGATGTCCTGAATATTAACGGAGATGAAGGCGCATTTGAGCCCCAGATGCTTAAGACGGCCGGAGAATCCATTCAGCTGCAGAACGACGAACTGGAGTTTCTGGATTCCGGCGTTCCGGGCGGTTTTCATTGCTGCCGGTGGACGGAGGACATGGAGCTTCTCTATGTCAGCAGGCGTTTTCTGGAAATTCTCGGGATTACCGGTCGTGAGCTGGAGGAGGAGTATCAGAATCAGATGGCTTCGCTCATCCATCCCGGTGACCGGGACCGGGTGCTGTCCGCTGTTATGGCGGAGGAACAGACCGTATACAGCCTGGAATTTCGTATGCGTACGAAGGCGGGATATGTATGGATCCGCTATCAGGCGAGACGAAAACACTGGAATGGCACCACATTTGTATACGGAGTCATCCTGGATATCGATGAGATCATGGCATTGCGCCAGGAGATAAAAGAGTGCAGAAAACGATTGGAAGAACTGGAGCGGTGCAGGCCTGCACCGATGGATCTGCTGACGGGTCTCCATAACCGGGAGACGGGGATTCCCCTGATGAAGGAGTGGATATCCAGGCGCAGAGGCCAGCCGTCCGCGCTGGCACTGTTCCGGTTTCACGGGTTTCCAGAGGTGAATGAGGCGCTGGGACAGATGAGCGGGGAACGGATCCTGGTGAACAGCGTGGATAAGCTGAAGCGCTTTTTCCGTGAGGAGGATATCGTCTGCCGGATCAGCGGCTATGAGATCCTGGTGCTCTGTAAAAATATCGGGAGCAGGGATATGTGCAGGAAGCTGGAACAGCTGATGGCGGATATGAAGATGGAGCTGTCCCTGGAGTCGGCAAAGATCCGGCCTTCCATCAACGCGGGATATGTGATGGCCGCGGACGGAAGCGCAGACTTTGATGATCTTTACGAAAAGGCGGAGCAGGCGCTTGAAACGGCGTCTTCCCAAGGGAAAGGCATCTGCCTGCGCTGCGGAGAAGACATCGTGGATTAGCCGGAAATGAGACCGTGAGCCGGGGAACTGCCAGGTGTGAAAAGACGCCTGCAGCTGTCCCCGGCTCTTCATTTTTGTTATAGACCTTGAGTTCCTGGTATGGTATACTATGAGCACTTGGTGAGGTAGTTTACGCAATGCAGCACCAGCCATAAATTCAGAAAAAAGTGAGGGAATGAGGATATGATAGCTGAGAAGATGAGGCCCCTTGTTGAGAATAATTCTGCCATTCGGGCCATGTTTGAAGAAGGAAAACGCCTGGCCGCCATCTACGGACCGGAAAATGTCTATGATTTCAGCCTTGGCAATCCCAATGTACCGGCGCCGGAGGCGGTGAACCGGGCGATTACGGATATCGTGGCGGAAGAAGCGTCTACCATGGTCCATGGTTACATGAGCAACGCGGGCTTCGAGGATGTCCGGGATACGGTGGCACAGTCGCTGAACCGGAGATTCGGCACACAGTTTCATCTGGAGAATATTCTGATGACCGTGGGCGCAGCCAGCGGTATGAACGTTATTTTAAAGACGGTTCTGGATCCGGGAGACGAAGTGATCGTATTTGCCCCCTATTTTATGGAGTACGGCGCCTATGTGAGAAATTACGACGGAGTGCTGGTGACGGTGTCCCCGGATACCTCCTCATTTCAGCCGAATATCTCGGAGCTGAAGGAGAAGATTACGAGACGGACGAAGGCGGTCATCATCAATACGCCGAACAATCCCACCGGAGTGGTCTATTCGTCGGAGACGCTGGAACAGATTGCGGCAGTTATGAAGGCGAAGGAAGAGGAGTACAGGACTTCCATCGTGCTGATATCGGACGAGCCCTACCGGGAGCTGGCGTATGACGGGGTGGAGGTGCCTTATGTGACGCCGTTCTACCATAACACCGTTGTCTGCTACTCTTACAGCAAGTCCCTGTCGCTTCCGGGAGAGCGGATCGGGTATCTGGTGATTCCGGATGAGCTGGAGGATTCAAAGGCTGTCATCGCAGCGGCGACCATTGCCAACCGTGTTCTCGGCTGCGTGAACGCTCCTTCGCTGATGCAGCGGGTGATCATGCGCTGTATTGACGAGAAGGTAAACGTGGAGGCCTATGACAGGAACCGGAATCTCCTTTACAACGGCCTCACGGGATTTGGCTTCGAGTGTATCCGTCCGGAAGGCGCATTCTATCTGTTTGTAAAATCTCCGGAAGCGGATGACAGGGCTTTCAGTGAAGTATGCAAGAAGCACCGCCTGCTGGTGGTGCCGGGAACCTCATTTGCCTGTCCCGGATATGTGAGAATTTCCTATTGTGTGTCTTATGAGCAGATTGAGCGGTCTCTGCCGGCCTTTGAAGCGGTTGCCGGAGAGTACGGACTTTCATGACGGGAGGAAGAGCGATGAAACCATGGGAGGCAAATATCAGAAAAGTAGTCCCTTACGTGCCGGGAGACCAGCCGAGGGGCAGCCATTTAGTCAAGTTAAATACGAATGAGAATCCCTATCCGCCGGCGCCGGGCGTAAGCGCAGCGCTTAAGGAGATGGATTACGATCTGTTCAGAAAATATCCGGATCCTGCATCCTCGGTTCTTGTGGACGCACTTTCCGAATATTATAAAGTGGATAGAGATGAAATCTTTGTAGGGGTGGGATCCGACGACGTGATCGCCATGGCGTTCATGACCTTTTTCAACTCCGATAAGCCGGTGCTTTTCCCGGACATCTCCTATTCCTTCTATCCGGTTTGGGCTGAGCTTTTCGGCGTGCCCTATGAGAAACCGGCTCTGGATGAGAATTTCAAGATTGTGAAGGAAGAGTATTACCGTGAGAACGGCGGAATTATTTTCCCTAATCCCAACGCGCCTACCGGGCTTTATATGCCGCTTTCGGAGGTGGAGGACATCGTTTCCCATAACCAGGACTCGGTGGTGATTGTGGACGAGGCCTACATTGATTTTGGCGGAACCAGCGCGCTTAAGCTGACCAGGAAGTATGAAAATCTTCTGGTTGTGCAGACTTTCAGTAAGTCGAGATCCATGGCGGGCATGAGAATCGGCTATGCCATCGGAAATCCGGCCTTAATCCGCGCCTTGAATGACGTGAAATACTCTTACAACTCCTATACCATGAATATGCCGTCCCAGATTCTGGGGGCGAAGGCCGTGGAGGACCGGGCGTATTTCCAGGATACGGTGGAGAAGATTATCCGTACGAGAGAACAGGCGAAGCTAAGGCTTCACGAGCTTGGCTTTACCTTCCCTGAATCCATGGCGAACTTTATCTTTGCTTCCCATGAGACCGCCAGGGCGAAGGACATCTATGAGGCACTCCGGCAGAACAGCATCTTTGTGCGGTACTTTAATCAGCCGCGGATTGACAACTATCTGCGCATTACCATCGGAACCGATGAGGAGATGGATGCCTTGTACCGCTTTTTGAAAGAATATCTTTAGATTTTCTTCATTTGTAATGGTTCCGGCCGGGGAGTATAATGAGGACAGGTGATGATTATGAATAATTGGAAGAAGTACTGCAGGTTAATTCTCAATATTGTCATACCCCTGCTTGTTATCTGGCTGGTCTGTTTTATAGGACCGCGTTTTTTGAAGTTTTTCCTGCCGTTTGTCATCGGCTGGATTATTGCGATGATAGCCAATCCGCTGGTGAAGTTTCTGGAAAAACGGGTGAAGATCGTGAGAAAGCACAGCTCCATGCTGATTGTGGTGGCGGTTCTGGCGCTTATTATCACGCTTCTTTACTTTGTGATTACGAAGCTGGTATCGGAAGCTGTCGGTTTCGTGGGCGACATCCCGAAGTATTATGAATCGGCTTCCGTGGAAGTCCAGAAGATGTTGATTCAAGTGGAACGGCTCCTGCAGTTCCTGCCTCAGAGCGTTTCAGACTCCGTAAACCAGTTCTTCGGACATATCGGGGAGTATTTGAACCTGGCAGTGCAGAAGATCGCAAGCCCTACGGTGACCGTTGCCGGCAACGTGGTTAAGAGTATTCCCGCGGCACTGGTATATACGATTGTCACGATCTTTTCGTCCTACTTATTTATCGTGGACCGCGATAAGATACTGGAATTCTTTAAGAAATACATGCCGGAGGGCGGATCGAAGTATTATAAGTATTTGAAAAAAGATATAAAGCATCTGGTGGGAGGCTATTTTCTCGCACAGTTCAAGATCATGTTTGTAATCGCAGTGGTGCTTGCTGTCGGCCTTCTGGTCCTGAGAGTCGATTACGCTCTTCTGATCGCCGTTATTGTGGCCTTTCTGGACTTCCTTCCGGTGCTGGGAACCGGGACGATCCTGATTCCCTGGGCGGTGATCAGGCTCTTTTCAGGAGATACTGCTTTTGCAGTGGGGATGCTTGCGCTCTACGTGCTCACACAGGTACTGAGGCGTGTCATAGAACCGAAGATTGTGGGCGATACCATGGGGCTGGATCCTCTTGCAACGCTGTTGTTTCTGTATCTGGGCTTTAAGATCAGCGGAGTCGCGGGTATGATCCTGGCGGTGCCCATCGGCATGCTGTTTCTGAATCTGTATGAGTTCGGGGCATTTGATTCCCTGATCTACAGTGTGAAGACGCTGCTTCACGATATCAATGTATTCCGCAGGGAATCGGACTGACGGAAAGCGAGTAACGAATTGGAGGAAGGAATGAGTAAAATCAGGAACGAGAAAAAAGGAATCCGTCTGGCGGCGGGACTGATGGCCGTCATGATGATGGCTGCTGTGCCGTTTACGGCGGCAGCGGCAGAGCCGTGGGACAAGGAAAACGGTCAGTATGTGGACGCGTCGGGGGCGCCCATAGCGGGAGCGCTGGAGAAAGGCATTACCGTGACGAAGTATCAGAACCGGGCGAACGCGGACAAGGGAGGCATCGACTGGGCAAAGGTCGCGGCCGACGGCGTGAATTTCGCCATGATCAGAATCGGATACTACAAGGATATGGATCCCTACTATTCCATGAACATGCAGGGCGCGTCGGAAAACGGGATTAAGACCGGTGTATTTTTCTACACACAGGCACTCGACACCCAGAGTGCCATAGACGAGGCGAATTACGTGCTAAAGATGGTGCGGGACTATCCGGTCTCGTATCCGATCGCGTACGATGTGGAATCGCAGCACCTTCTGGACAACGGTCTGACGAAGCAGCAGATTACCGACAATATTAACGCATTCTGCAAAGTGATATCCGACGCGGGATACCGGCCAGTCGTCTATGCGAACAACGAGTGGCTGACCAATCACATGGATATCAGCCAGATTCCGTACGATATCTGGTATGCGAGGTACGGAACCATCAACAACTGCCAGAACAGAACCATATGGCAGTGCACGGATAAGGGAAAGGTAGATGGAATTACCGGTGACGTGACCATCGAATTCTCCTTTGTGGATTACGGAACACTGATTCCGGCGGAAGGCTGGAAGCATGTGGACGGTAACTGGTATTATACGAAGAATTACGTGAAACAGACCGGCTGGGTCTCAGTAGACGGTAAGTGGTACTACTTAGATTCCAATGGCGCCATGATTCACGACACGACTATGACCATCGACGGGGCATCTTATACCTTTGGCCCTGACGGAGCGATGGCAGAATAAGCGAAAGAAAATTGGGATACAGGATGGATAACAGAAGGTGAAGGCAGAGAATAATTTAGATTCAGATGATATGAGAGGACTGGTATGGAGGCTTGCGTTTCCCTCCATGCTGGCCCAGTTTGTGAGTGTGTTTTACAGTATTGTGGATAGAATGTATATCGGTAATATCGCCGGAACAGGCGAAATCGCATTGGCAGGAGTAGGAATCTGCGGCCCGATTGTGACCCTCATTTCTTCTGTTGCTTTTTTAGTGGGTGTCGGCGGTTCCCCCCTCATGAGTATACGGCTGGGGGAGAAGAATGAGCGGGCGGCCAGACAGATTCTGGCAAACTGTTTTCTGCTTCTGACCGTGCTGTCAGCGGCGATTACAGTGATCGCCCTGCTGATGAAGAACCACTTGCTCATGTGGTTCGGAGCCAGCGAGGCCACGTTTCCTTATGCAAACGAATACATAACGTTTTATCTGCTGGGGACGGTATTTGCGCTCCTGGCGACGGGGATGAACCAGTTTATCATCTGCCAGGGCTACGCCAAGGTGGGGATGAAGTCGGTCTTAATCGGCGCGGTGTGCAATATTATACTGGACCCCGTGTTTATCTTTGTGTTTCACATGGGAGTGCGCGGCGCGGCCGTGGCTACGGTGCTGTCTCAGATGGCTTCCTGCGCCTACGTGCTTAAGTTCCTTTTCAGCGAGCGGGCGCCGGTGCGGATCACCTTCGGGGAATACGACTGGCAGATCATGAAGAGAGTCCTTTTAATCGGCTTAAGTCCGTTCCTGATCATCGCGTTTGACAACATTCTGATCATCGCATTGAATACTGTGATTCAGAAGTACGGCGGCGCGGAGCAGGGAGACATGCTGCTGACCTGCATGACGATCGTTCAGAGCTTTATGCTGATGGTCACCATGCCGCTTGGCGGGATTACCAGCGGGACCCAGACGATCCTGGGCTATAATTACGGCGCGAGAAGGCCGGAACGAATCAAGAAGGCAGAGGTCCATATCGCGATGCTGGGGCTTGTGTTTACCACGGTCATGTTCCTGATCGCCCACACCATTCCCCAGTTTTTCGTCCGGATCTTCACACAGAATGAGACGTATGTGGAATTGACTGTCTGGGCCATTAAAATCTATACGTTAGGCATAATTCCTCTGGCTGCGCAATATACTGTAGTGGACGGGTTTACCGGTATGGGGATCGCACGGGTGGCGATTACACTGTCCATGTTCCGGAAGATAATCTTCCTCGGCGGCGCGTTTCTGATTCCTGCAACCATGGGAATCAAATACATATTTTATACGGAACCTATTTCCGATTTTGTCAGCGCAGCCGTATCGGTGACAATCTATTTCCTGGTCATCGATAAGATCATCAACCGGAGACCGGTATTGGGAAGGCAGAAAGCCTGGTAAAACGTTGCGCAGGAATTTAAGCAGCGCTGTACCAACAGCACGTCCGGACAGGAGGAACAAAGCAGTGATGCGAAAATGGATTGCCGCAGCCGCTGTGCTTTTGTTTGGCACATTGGGTACGGGACAGGCCTGGGCAGGGACATGGCAGTATCAGGCCGCAGAACAGCCAGGCCCCGGTACGAAGGAGAGTGGCTGGCAGTACCAGGAGGATGACGGAACATTTGCCCCGGAAGGCTGGATTACGGATCAGGGCAGATGGTATTACATAGGAGCCGATGGATTTATGAAAACCGGCTGGATAGAGCTTCAGGGGATCTGGTATTATCTGGAGGATTCCGGAGCGATGGTCTGTGGGACAACCCGTGTGATCGACGGGACGGAGTATACCTTTGACGATAACGGCGCCATGGTGGAAGGACCCGGCGTCACACCGGCGGCGGGGAGCTGGAACGGAATGACGTTTACCAGCCCCCGGCTGGGCTATCAGGTGACGGTTCCGGAAGGCTTCGTGCCGCTGGAATCCTATATGGATTTATACGTGGATGATACCATGACCCTGGATCTGTCGGTGGCGGCACCGGATATGACGGTGTCCATGGTGGTGGTGACGTATGACCAGATGGACGAGGAGTTTAAGGGAATGGATGCCGGACAGCTGGCCGCGGTGATGGGGCAGGGACTCGGCGGATACGACGAGTACATGCAGATCGGAGCGGTGGAGATGGTCACCCTTGGCGGCCGGGAATACGCGAAGCTGCCGGTAATCTATACGGGACTTCTCAACCAGGATCTGTATTTCCGGTGGTCGGGAGAGTCCATTATGATGATCGAGATCGTCTACGATCCATACCGGAAAGATATGGCGGACGGAATTATCGGATCGATCCGATGAGACTGGGGCGCGGATCTGCGTCGGCAGTGAGACAAACGGGCGGAGGCAGCACGGATTTCAGGTGCAGCCTCCGCCCGTTTTGGGTATATGTGAAAGAAAAATAATTATAATTGACATATGTCAAAAATTGCCTTATAATAAATGACATATGTCAATAACATCTGCGCAAGGGAGGAAACGATATGGCACGGCCCGTTAAGGCGAGACGGATATGCGGAATACCGGGAAGAATGCGGTTTGGACCGCTGGAAGCAGGGACAGGCCCGGGGACGGACCAGATCGAAGCAGAGACAGGCCCGGAGTCGGACCAGATTATTTCCCTGACGCTGGAAGAGTATGAGACGATCCGCCTCATCGACTATCTGGGCTGTACTCAGGAGGAATGCGCAGACCAGATGGGTGTGGCCAGGACGACGGTTCAGGCCGTATACCAGTCCGCGAGGATGAAGATAGCGGCCATGCTGGTGGAGGGAAGCGCTCTTTCCATCTGCGGAGGGAACTATGAGGTATGTCCCAGGGCGGGCGGATGCTGTAAAAAGGACTGCAGAAAGCGACGCTGCTCCGGACGCAGGTGTGACGGACAAGAATATCATAATGGAGGATGGAATCATGAAAATTGCGGTAACGTATGAGAATGGCGGTGTGTTTCAGCATTTTGGACACAGCGAGCAGTTTAAGATTTATCAGGTAGAAGAGGGAACCGTTGTATCTTCAGAGGTCGTGGGAACTGATGGAAACGGTCACGGCGCGCTGGCTGGATTCTTAAAAGGGTTGGGAGTGAAGACTCTGATCTGCGGAGGTATCGGCGGAGGCGCGAGAAATGCGCTGAGCGAGGCCGGAATCGAACTGTATCCGGGTGTGAGCGGAGATGCGGACCAGGCTGTGGAGGCGCTCTTAAAGGGAACGCTCTCCTACAATCCTGATACCATGTGCAGCCACCACCATGAAGGCGAAGCGCATGACTGCAATCATGGCGGCGGAAGCTGTCATCACTAGAGTGTGTCAGAAAGCAATTTTCAAACACGCTCTAAAGCTCTGTTGGTTTAAACAGGGCTGTCTTCCCGGCGTTTCGCGGGAATCTTTATGGTCACCTCCGTTCCCATTCCGGGAGAACTCTGGAAGGTAAGGCCGTAGGAATCTCCGTAGAGACGCTTCAGACGGAGGTTGGTGTTATAGACACCGATGTGTACAGAATCGGAGGTTCCATTTGCCATGGGATCTCCGTTTCCTTCTGCCAGAATGGATTCCAGCTTTTCGGGAGGAATCCCGATGCCGTCGTCGGAGATGAGGAAGACAATGTCCCCGCCCTGCCGCCAGCCCGTCAGAAGGATGTTGCCGCTTTTTTCTTCCTTGTCCATGATTCCGTGGAGCCATGCATTCTCCACAATGGGCTGGAAGGTCAGCTTTGGAATGGTATATTCGGACAGTTCATCCGGCACATCCACGACGAAGCTGACACAGTCGTCGTAACGCATGTTCTGGAGCTCCACGTATAGCTCGGTGTGTTCTAACTCTTCCTCGATGGTGTTCATAAGCCCCCGCTTGCTGAGCGTCAGCTTATAGAAGCGGGAGAGCGTCTGGACCGCCTTCGTAACGTCTTCTTTTCGTCCGGTTCTGGACAGCCAGTTAATCATATCCAGTGTATTATAGAGAAAATGCGGATTAATCTGCGCCTGTAAGGCCCGGAATTCCGCCAGCCTTAAGTCTTCGGAGGCCTTCTCCTGGCTGTTCATCAGATCGTTGATCTCTTCCGTCATATAGTTGTACGTGTCGGTGAGGACGCCGATCTCGTCACAGCCGGTCTCCTCGGCCTCCATCGGCCTGGGCCGGCCTGTACGGACGGATTCCATCTGATAGGCCACCGCGATGATACGGTCCGCGATGGAGACGGAAAGCTTCAGGGCGATGAAGAGGGCGGCGGCGGTGAAGAGGAGGTAGGCCATAATCAGCTGAACCATCAGATTCCGCCCCGCGTCGGTGATGTGGCTGGAGGGCAGCAGGGAGACCATGTACCAGTCCGTGTTCCGGACCGGGAAGTAGGCCGTATATGCGTCGCCATCCGGATACGCCACCAGGGAGAATGTCTTTTCCGGACCGATCTCGGAAAAGAATTCGTCCGCGGGAATGTAGTAGATCCCCGCAAGGGCCATGTCGGAGGCGGATACCATCACGTCACGGCTGTTGATGATGTAGGCTGCCTCTCCCTTGACCGAGGCGTTGTTAATAAGCGCGGAATCGAAGGGCTCACCGTTAAAATACACTGCCAGATAGGCGGAGGCCTGCACAAGCTCCTGATCGGAACCGACAGGCGGCAGATAGGTGATCTTGGAAATATAGGCCAGGCGGCCGAATTCCCCTGCTTCAGACGGACTTAAGTAGAGCTCCGGGCAGAGCAGCTCCCTATCATGCATGGTGCTGAAGATTCCGTACCAGTAGCTGCTGCTGACAGAGGAGACAGGAGCAAACAGCCGGTTGCCCTCGGTATTGTATTTCATCAGATCAGGGTAAACGGAATCATCGTAGTAGATGCGGATTCCCGTGATCATGGTGTTGTCGGTCAGGCTGTCCGTCAAATGAAACAGGCTGTCCATTCGGTTCTGCTCCGGCTCAAACGCCGCTGCATCGCTCTCCGAGAGATAGAAGAGGCGGTGGATAGAGGAAGACTCTTTGAGTGCGTCGGATACATAGGTCACGTGGGACACCAGATTCTCGATCGACGCCGCCGTCTGTGCAGATAAGGCCTGCTCCGAGCGGATGGAGTCGTCCATGACGATGCCGTAAAGCTTTACGAAAATAAAGCCTGATAAGACCGCTGTGGGCAGCAGAATTAAAAGAGCGTGGGAGATAACAAGCTTATTCTTTAGTTTCAGGTCATACGTATAGTGACGCATCATTCGTCTGAAGAAGTTTCTCATGAAAGTATTTTCTCCCTGTATTCAGAAGGGGACAGGCCCACCAGCTTCCGAAAGGTCTTGCTGTAATAGTTGCCGTCGCTGTAGCCCACCTTGGAGGAAATATCGGCGATCTTATAACGGGGATCTCCCAAAAACTGCTTGGACTTCTTGATCCGGTAATTGGTCAGATACTGGTTCAGTGTCTGCCCCGTCTCATTTTTAAACAGCGTGCAGATATAGCTGGAAGACCGGTTCACGTATTCACTGACATCCAGCACAGAGAGCGAGGAGATGGCATAGTTCTGGTGAAGGTATTCCTTGACCTGAAAGACCAGGGGATTCTCCCCCGTGTCCCGGCTTAAATGGTCAAAATACTGCTCGATTTTCTCTGCCAGCAGGCTGTGCAGCTCGGAAAATGTGCGGCAGCGGAGTACGCTGTCCCAGATGGACTGAGGATTTACTCCCTCGCTGCTCCACAGGGAAACGTAGTTCATGATGCCGTTTTCGTCCAGCTTTACAAGGTATTTGTAGTAGATATCCTTCACCTGGCTGGGCAGAAGCGGCTGGCCGTTCAAGATGGAGTCGTGGAGCTGTCTCACCAGCTCCAGCGCCTTCTCCTTCTGTTTTTCCGAGAGGGCCAGGCCAAAGTCCATCAGCACATCGGCGGGCGGGCAGAGGGCTGCCGGTTTATCGTAATCGGTCAAAATGGAATTGAACTCGTGAAAAAAGCTGTTTTCCAGGAGGAGCTTCGCCTTCTCGTAAGAGAGATGGACGGAGGCGGCACCCGTGACGATGGGGCCTGCCGCGAGGAAAAAGCGGCAGTATTTGTCGAAACTCTCCTGTAAGAACAGGGCGCATCGTTTAACGGCCTCCTTATCCGGCTTTTTCTCAGAATATATATGTACGATCACATAGCGGTCGGAGCGGAAGGCATAGACCTGCTTTAATCCCAGCTCCTTTAACAAGATCAGGAAATTCTCCCGCGCCTCATCCATCGGGATCTCCGGAAGCTCGGAGAGCGGCGTCATGCTGTCCACGATGATTGTGAAAAACGAGGTGGCGGGACCGATAGTAAGCTCCAGCTGGCTGCTCAGCTCCAGCGCTGCCGCCTCGCTGCCCGGAAGCGACAGAAGGTGGGCCAGATGGCCTTTCTGCTCCTTTTCCTGTATCATGACGGCGCTCCGCGTGTGGCTGCGCACCTGGCAGTTTAACAGGGCCTCGGCCAGGGCGTCGTCGAGCTCGGAGAGGCTCAGTGGTTTCTCTACGTAACGGACAGCCTTCAGTTTAATGGCTGCCTTTAAATACTCTTTATCAGAATAGGCGCTCATGAAAATAATAGCGGTGTCAGGATTCTTTTCCAGTATGGCTTCTGCCATCTCAACACCTGTCATCCGGGGCATCCTCACATCGGTTAAGACAATGTCCGGCTGTTCGGAGACCGCAGTCTCCAGGCCGTGTACCCCGTCGTCGGCGAGAAGTATGGAGTCAAAAGGCAGAGAAAGCCTGGCGATGCTGTCACGGATTCCTTCGCGGGTCAGTTTTTCGTCGTCTACAATCAGCAGTTTCATCGTATCTTTCTCCTTCCAAAAATGCGGGAACGCCAGAACGTTCCCGGTTTCATGTTTAGTAAACATGGTATATAAATATTGTAACAGGAAATAGGAAATATGCAACGAAAATAGACAAATTACCCCATGGGTAGTATACTGGAATATAATGGAAACTAAAGAAGAGACAGCGGAGGGAAGACGGTGAAACGGTTCTGGCTGATAATAGGACTTCTGACCCTTTTAAGCCTTGCGGCGTGCAGTGCTGCGGGGCTGGTGGCGGAGAATCCGGAATATGCAATAATCATGAAATCAAAAGATAACCAGTATAATGAAGAAGTGGCGGAATCGTTCCGCCAGGTGACAGAGGAAGCGGGATATCGCTGCGAGGTGCTGTATCCGGAATCGGCGAGGGCCCAGGATCAGGTGATTCTTGTGCGCCGTATGATGCGGGAGAGGGTGAAAGCCATCGCCATCGCGGTCAGTGACGAACATGCGCTCGCTCCCGTGTTAAAGGAGGCGATGGCAAAAGGAATCGTGGTCACTACTTTAGATTCTGACACGGAAAAGGACAGCCGCAGCATTTATGTGAGCCCGGCCGATCCAAAGGAGACAGGCGCCAGTCTGGTGCACGCGGTCAGGGACTGTATGGATGGGGAGGGCCAGTGGGCAATCCTTTCGGCCCAGGCCCGTTCCGCCAATCAGAGCCAGTGGATTCACGCCATGATGGAAGAACTGGAACAGCCGGAGTATCAGAACATGCGTCTCGTGGATATTGTATATGGGGAGGATGATTATAAGGCCTCCGAAGCCAGGACGAGAGAGCTGATTGAGAAGTACCCGGCTCTTAAAGCGATCTGTGCGCCCACCACGGTAGGGATTAAGGCCGCTGCGGATGTCGTAAAAGAGCAGGGACTTGAGGGACAGATCAGGGTAACAGGTCTTGGGATCCCACCCATGTCTGAGAAAGACACTGTTTCTGACGGCGCCTGCGTGTGCCCGGAGTTAAATCTCTGGAATCCGGCTGCTTTAGGAGAGCTGTCTGCCCAGGTGTCCATGGCACTGGTTAATCAGGAGCTTACAGTGAGAGAAGGAGCGGTATTCAAAACGGAAGACGGCAGGGACTATCCGATTCACGAGGGCGCCGGCGGCGGTCTGGAGGTGACGGCGGGCGATCCCGCATCACCGGATGAGGGCGGCAGCGGCCTGTGAAACGGGGATAAATGGCAAAAACGAAATATTTTCCAGTATTTAGAAAAATATTACCGTAGAAATGTCGAATCGTGTCGTGGTATGATATAAACTGTCAGAAAACAAAGGGGTGATAAAAATGAAGCATATTTTCGTAACGTTTGACCAGGCAGAACAGATCTTTTCATTTGTAAAAATTATGAGCAAATGTGATTTTGATGCGGACGTAAAACTGGGAAGCCGTATAGTAGATGCGAAGTCGATTGTTGGAGTGCTGTCCCTTGCTAAATCGAGAACAGTAGAAGTTATCTTCCATACAGATAACTGTGATAATATAATTGATCAGATAGCAGCTATCGTTCCCATCGCTGCGTGAAGAAAAAGCAAAATCAGGCCGAATAAGCCATAGAGTTTCAAGTGCCGGAAGGCAGAGAAAGTAAAAGGTAGAACCGTTTACTTTCTCTGCCTTCTTTTTGTGTAACAGCTGCTTCAGAGGGGCTCTCTCATGAACCCGTGGACTGGTAATGGGACAATCCGAAACGCCACAGGCAGGCCGCCGGAATTAAGAAGAGGCAGGCGGGCAGCGGAAGAAGGGCGTACCAGTCCCTGGCCGTTTTGCCGGTCAGATAGAGGAAGGGATAGTACTGGAACAGGGAAAACGGCACCAGGAAGGTGCAGATCGTGAGCACCGTCTTTCCGTAAATGGCGACCGGATACTTACCGTATTCCCGCGCACCATCCGTGAACACGTTCATGAACTCCAGCCCCTCCAGAGTGAAGAAACAGATGGAGGCAAAGATGATGTAGACAGCGGCAAACACGAGGGTCCCGCCTCCGATCATGAGAACCAGCGTGAGCACCCGCATCGGTGTCCAGAGAATACCGCTTTTCGCCACTCCGTAAGCCAGCATGACGACAGCCTGGAGAAGCCGTCCGATCCTTGTAAGCTCGATCTTGCTGCACAGCACCAGGAAGACGCAGCTGCCCGGCCGCAGCAGGATCCGGTCGAATTCACCGTTTCCAATCATCAGGTTGAAGGTATCGAAGCTGCGGAAAAATGTCTCCGCCAGCGTGTACGCCATCAGCGTGATGGAAAAACATAAGAGCACCTCCGGATAGATGAAGCCGGAAACCTCATGAAAACGCGTCATCATGAAGTAGACGCCCAGAAACGCGTTAAAAGAGACGAGAAACTGTCCCAGCATGGTGAAAAAGAACGAAGCCTTGTGCTGCATCATGCTTTTTAACTGCATTTCAAAAAAACGAAAATAAAGCCGTACTGCTTTCATAAAAGATTCCTCCTTTTTCTCAACCGCCCTGTATGACAACGTGTTTCAATGCATGGCGTTCCATGGCCCGGCCGGCGGCCAGCATCACAAGCAGCCAGAAGACCTGTAGCGAAATGCTTAAGTATATCTCACGGCCGCTCAAATCACCGCCGAAGATGCGGAACGGCACATTCTGTATGGAGGCAAAGGGTAGCAGGCTGACGACAGCTCCTATATTTCCCGGCAAAAAGGGCAGGGGGATGACGGCGCCGCTGAAAAAATCGAAGAGCGACGAGACGATCAGCCGGATTCCCTGAGAGGAAATGGTATAAAAAACAGACATATAGACCACCATGTTAAGCGCAGTGACGATGAACAGCGCCAGAACCATGGAAAGTACGGTAAAAAACCAGGTTCCCGGATGGGATGGCAGTGTGAGGCCGTAGGGCTTCGGAAGGAGAAGGGCTACGATGAGAATCGGCATACAGCGCAGCACCGCCTTTGACAGACGGACGGCCAGACTCCGGACATACCACATATTATAGAGGCGCACGGGACGGCAGAGCTCGTAGGCTACATTACCCGTGGTGATGGAATCAAACAGCTCCATCTCCCAGAACCAAGCCATGTAGAGGGCCAAAAACGCCTGCTGAAGCCAGACGTAGGTCGACAGCGCCTGAAAGGTCATGGGAAATGATGAGGAATCCGCCTGGTAGAAGGCCCGGAACAGTAAAATCTCCATGGCGCCCCAGACAAACTGGGTGACCATGCCTGACACCGCGGCAGTCCGGTACTGCAGCCCGTGTAGGAAGCGAATCCGGAAAAATGAGAGGTATTTTTTCATAAGCCGCCTCCTAAATCCGATAATCGCGGTACAGATCCGCGACCATCTCATCCAAAGTTTCCCCTTCTTCCCGGCAGTGATTTTTCAGTGACTCGAAGGTGCCGTCTAAAAGCAGACGGCCTCTTCCGATCAGCATGACCCGGTCTGCCATGGCTTCTATGTCCTGCATGTCATGGGTGGTCAGGAGGACCGTGGTGCCGTGAATTCTGTTCTGTCTGCGGATAAATTCACGGACTGCCAGCTTGGAGACGGCATCCAGGCCGATGGTCGGTTCATCCAGAAATAAGATTTTCGGCCGGTGCAGCAGGGAGGCGGCGATTTCGCAGCGCATCCGCTGGCCGAGGGACAGCTGTCTGGCAGGCGTCCGCATGATTTCACTCAAGGACAGTAAATCTACAAGCTCGTCGAGTGCGTCTTCGTAATGTGTCTGGGGAATTTCATAGATGTCGCGGAGAAGTTCGAAGGAATCGATGACGGGCACGTCCCACCAGAGCTGTGAGCGCTGGCCGAATACGACGCCGATCTCTTTTACGTGTTCCCTCCGTTCCTTCCAGGGTATCCGGCCGTCAATGAGGCAGGTTCCGCTGTCGGGAGTCAGAATTCCGCTTAAGATTTTGATGGTGGAGCTTTTTCCCGCGCCGTTGGGGCCTATGTAGCCGACCATCTCACCGTCTCCGATGGTGAAGGTGATGTCGTTCAGCGCATGGACATAGTCCACTTCTCTGTGAAAAAGCGCCCTGACCGCTTCAGAAAAGCCGGCGCTCCTTCTTGCGACTTTAAAAGTCTTGTTCACATGTTCCACTTGAATCATAATGGTTCCTCCTGGTAGTAATATTATGGAACGTGTACTTTCTGACAGAGGACAGCCGGCTGCAGATCTGTCGTAACAGTGAGTGCGTTCTAATATCTTGCCAAGCGGTGGAATGCCTCAAAAACCGCATTCCTCTCCGGGAGGTGACTGTGCAGCAGGAAATGACGCCTGCTTCCCGGGGACTCTACCGTGGTATCAATATTCTCTTTTCCCGATTCCCGGAATGGGATGAAGGCGGGAGAAAGGAACTTCATTTTAGCACCGGAGAGGGCAAAAGTCAACGGAAAAAGGGTATTGACTTATTCATAAAATGTGATAATATAAACATATGAACAGTTATTCATATGATGGAATAAAATAAGAACAAGAAGGAGGTAAATCATGGAGGATGGAAACAGAATGGATCTGCAGGACAGCGAGGCACCTCACTGTGATTTTATATCGGTCCACGAGGACATTGTAAACCGTGTCATGCAGGTGATGCCGGCTGACCAGCAGCTTCTGGATCTGGCCGAATTCTTCCGGGTATTCGGAGATTCTACCAGAATCAGGATCCTGTATGTACTCAGCCAGTCCGAGATGTGCGTTTGCGATATCGCAGGCCTGTTGAAGATGGGGCAGTCAGCGATATCCCATCAGCTGCGCGTCCTAAAGCAGATGCGTCTGGTAAAGTTCAGGCGGGACGGAAAAACCGTATTTTATTCCCTTGCAGACGGCCATATCGAGACGATTCTGGCCCAGGGCATGGAACATATCTGCGAATAAGAGAAAAGAAAAAGGAGAGAGTAAGGTATGAGAAAGATTATTAAATTAGAAGGTTTATGCTGTGCAAACTGTGCTTCAAAGATCGAGACTGAGGTTTCGAAGCTGGCAGGCGTGAAGTCTGCGGCACTCAGCTTTATGACGCAGAGACTGACCATGGAGGTCGAGGACGACCGTGCAGACGCGATTGTGGAAGAAAGCAGAAAAATTGCATATAAGATAGAACCGGAAGCAGAATTCAAGGTACTCCGGTAAACGTTAAGGAGCAGCGATGACGAAAAAACAGAAAACGATGGTAGTAAGGCTGGCGGTCAGCGCGGTATTTCTGATCGCGGGAGCCCTGATGGAAGGGAAGACGGCTTATGCCTGGATTCCGTTTGTGATTTCCTATCTGTCGGCCGGATATGACATTCCGCTCAAGGCGGTGCGCAACATTTCCCATGGCCAGGTATTTGATGAGAATTTCCTGATGACAGTGGCAACCTTCGGAGCGATCGGATGCGGGGCCCTGGAAGAAGCGGTTGCGGTCATGCTGTTTTATCAGGTAGGAGAGTTATTCAGCGATTATGCTGTCAACAAGTCGAGAAAGTCCATCACCGAGCTGATGGATATCAACCCGGAGTATGCTAACCTGGTCCGGGATGGAAAAGAAGAGAAGGTCGATCCGTATGAAGTCGAAATCGGAGATACGATCGTCGTTAAGCCAGGGGAAAAGGTGCCGCTCGACGGCGTGATTATAAAAGGAAGCTCCAGCCTTGATACGAAGGCGCTGACCGGAGAGTCCATGCCGGTGGAGGTAAAGGATCATGATCCGATCATCAGCGGCTCCATCAATTTGAACGGAGTTCTGGAGGTTCAGGTGACGAAGCTGTTCGACGACTCCACCGTGGCTAAGATCCTGGAACTGGTGGAAAATGCCAGCTCCAGAAAGGCAAAGGCCGAGAACTTCATTACGAAATTTGCCAGAGTGTATACCCCAGTGGTCGTCTGTCTGGCGCTGGTTCTGGCTATTATTCCGCCTCTGCTCACAGCCGGAAACTGGGGAATCTGGATTTACCGCGCGTGCAGTTTCCTGGTTGTGTCCTGCCCATGCGCACTGGTTATCTCCGTTCCGCTCAGCTTCTTCGGCGGTCTGGGAGCGGCTTCAAAGCAGGGCATCCTGATGAAGGGAAGCAACTATCTGGAAGCGGTGGCGTCACTCGATACGGTGGTATTTGATAAGACAGGAACGCTGACCACAGGAAAGTTCCAGGTGACACGGGTAAAACCGGTGGAAGGAACGAAGGACGAACTGCTTGAACTGGCGGCCTACGGAGAGTTTCATTCCAACCATCCGATTGCCCTGTCGGTGAAGGACGCATATGGAAAGCGCGTGGAGGAATCCAGGATCGTCACGGCGGAAGAGATTGCCGGGCACGGAATCCACGCCGTACTGGATCTGGAGAACGGCAGAAAAGACTTATATATCGGTAACGAACGGCTGATGAAGGCACAGGGAATCACCATTACGGATGTGCCGGAAATCATGGGAACATCCCTCTACATCGCAGAAGGCGGCGTGTTCCTCGGTTCCATCATCATATCCGATACGGTGCGCGAGGATGTGCCGGAAGCGCTGCACGGACTGAGAAGAGCCGGTGTCAGACGTCTCATAATGCTGACCGGAGACAAACCGGAAGTGGGCAGGGCGGTTGCAGATAAGCTGAGCCTCGATGAAGCGTATGGCGGCCTCCTGCCGGGGGATAAAGTGGGGAAGGTAGAAGAGCTCCTCACTACGAAGCCGGAAGGCAGCACACTGGGATTCGTGGGTGACGGCATCAATGACGCCCCTGTTCTTGCCAGGGCGGATATCGGTATCGCCATGGGCGGAATCGGTTCCGACGCGGCAGTGGAAGCGGCGGATGTGGTGATTATGACAGATGAACCTTCCAAACTCGTGGATGCCATCGTTATCGCCAGAAAAACCATGCGGATTGTAAAACAGAATATTATATTTGCAATCGGTGTCAAGGTGCTGGTTTTGATTCTAACAGCATTTGGATTTGCAACCATGTGGGCGGCGGTATTCGCCGATGTGGGTGTTTCGGTACTGGCGATCTTAAATGCCATCCGGGCGCTGAATTATAAGAAGGCGCGGGAGAAGGCGTTTGAGGGCAGCGCAGGTACGGAAGTTTAAGGGAAATGGCCCCATACCTTTGCGGGAAAACCGGAGGGTATGGGGCTTTATTTTTGATAAAATTGACCGCTGAAATTTCAACTGTATTATTTTATTTTGACAGTTTCTTTTTCGCCAATTCTCTGCTACAATAAAACTATTCATTTAGTGAGCGGAACGTCTTCCGTTCATTCTGATTATCCGGCATTTCGCCGATAGACTCACTCAAACTTAACTGAAAATTAAAAAAGGAGACCATGCGTATGAAAAACACAGAGTATCTGTCGAATGGTATGGGCGGCATTGTGCTGTCCGCAAAGGAGGCGCAAGACGTCCTGAGGACTTCGCCCGCCTATGAGGAGTATTTGAGTCTGACAGAGGATTTCAGGCGGGAAATCCTTGATATTGTCAGAGGAGCAAAAGGGTTAAGGATTACATACGACCCGTTTTTTAAGCATGTATTTGATCCTGTGCTGCATGGGGAACGGCTGTCCCGTCTTCTGACGGTTATCATTGGGCAGCAGGTGACAGTAAAACAGGTTCTGCCTTCCCAGTTTAAGCGTCTGACAGCTGAGGCGTCGTTGATTATCATGGATATTGTCGTGGAACTGGAATCCGGTGCGCTGGCCAATGTGGAGATTCAGAAGGTAGGTTACCGCTTCCCGGGGCAGAGAAGCGCCTGCTATCTTTATAGCGCTTGACATTTTCAGGGAAATCACTCACAATATAGATAAAGAGCTGGATGCGTGGCTGTATTTTTTAAGTTCGGATGAACCGGAGGAGTTGATAGCGATGTATAACGAGACGCTGGCATTGTTTGATAAGAATACGGTGGAGCTGATGATTGAAGAGCAGCAGGAAGAGATTAAGAAGCTGGCGGAAGAAGTCAGGAATAAGAAGGCGGAGCTGGAACAGAGCAAAGCAGATCAGAGAGAGAAGGATAAAGAATTAAGGAAAAGAGACGAAGAACTGGCGCGGCTGCGGAGGGAAATTGAGCGGCTCGGCGGGAATGCCGGGGAATGATTTTGCTGCTTACTATTAGGAGACTTGAGAAGGGAGGGCTGTCGGTTGTACAGTCGTCCCTTTTTGCGGATGACTGGATTATTTTCCAAAGATGAATAAAATGCTTCCAGAATAAGAATAAAAATACATTGACAAACTTTTTTCAAGCTGTTATATTTTATGCATATAACGGGGGTGATGTAAGAGAATTTCATCGGGGCGGACGCTCCGGTCAGGGGTTCTGGCACATCACGCCCCTTTTTGTGTCTGGGGATGTGCTCCTGCTACACAAAAAGCCCTGCGGGCAGGAACGCGCGCCACGCTTAACCGGGTATGCGTGCTTCTGCGCGGGAGTCCGGCCTGCCGGATTCTTTGTTGTGCAGAAGTGAGTAAGAAGAGAGGAAAGGGAGACGCTATTATGAGCAAATACAGTAAGGAAGATATCTTCCGAATCGTGGAAGAGGAAGATGTGGAGTTTATCCGGCTTCAATTCACTGACATTTTTGGTATGCTGAAAAATGTTGCCATCACATCGAGCCAGCTGAAGAAGGCGCTCGATAACCGCTGCATGTTTGACGGGTCCTCAATCGAGGGCTTTGTGCGGATCGAGGAATCCGATATGTATTTATATCCGGATCTGGATACCTTTGAGATTTTTCCGTGGCGCCCGCAGCAGGGAAAGGTGGCGCGGCTGATGTGTGACGTCTACCGTCCCAATAAGACTCCGTTTGAGGGAGATCCGCGGTATGTGCTGAGAAGCGTGCTAAAGGAAGCGGCCGATATGGGGTTTGTCTTTAACGCCGGACCGGAATGCGAATTTTTTATTTTTCAGACAGACGAGGAAGGACGACCGACGACGGAGACCCAAGAAATGGCCGGGTACTTCGACGTGGCTCCTATTGATCAGGGAGAGAATGTCCGCCGGGATATCGTGCTCAATCTGGAGGATATGGGATTTATGATAGAGGCCTCTCACCACGAGATGGCGCCGGGACAGCATGAAATCGACTTCGAATACGCGGAAGGGCTGGTGACAGCCGACAATGTCATGACGTTTAAGATGGCAGTAAAAGCGATTGCGAAACGCCACGGCCTTCATGCCACATTTATGCCGAAGCCGAAGGCGGGAGTCAATGGATCGGGTATGCATTTAAATATGTCCCTGTCTGATTTAAATGGAAAGAACTTATTTGAGGATGAGGCGGATCCTCTGGGGCTCAGCCAGCTCGCCTACCAGTTTATGGCCGGCATCCTCTGCCATATGAAGGAGATGACCATTTTAACGAATCCGCTGGTGAATTCCTACAAGCGGCTCGTACCCGGGTACGACGCGCCCATCTATATCGCGTGGTCCGCAAAGGCAAACCGCAGTCCGCTGATTCGGATTCCGTCGTCGAGAGGAGAGAGCACCCGGATCGAGCTGCGCTGCCCGGACCCTTCCGTCAATCCGTATCTGGCGCTGGCGGCCTGCCTGGCGGCTGGCCTGGACGGGATTAAAAAAGGTATGGTTCCGCCCGACAGTGTAGATACTAATATTTATACCATGGCGCCGGAGGAGGTTCTTGCGCGCGGTATATCCAGGCTTCCTGAGACGCTCGGTGAGGCCATCGAGGAATTTAAGAGCAGCGGATTCATGAAAGAGGTTCTGGGAGAGCATATTTATACCAAGTATCTGGAGGCCAAGGAAGCCGAATGGCGGATGTTCCGGGCGTACGTAACGGATTGGGAGACAAAGGAGTACTTGTATAAGTATTGATTTTTTTGTTTCGCAGCTGATTCGATACCCTGGAGGTGAGTGCGCTTGGCCAATGTGATTGTGGCGTTCTCCAAACCGGAGGACGCGAAAAATATTAGGAATATCCTTGCAAAAAATGGCTTTTCGGTCGCGTCGGTCTGTACTTCCGGCGCACAGGCCATTAACAGCGCCGATGAACTGGGAAGCGGGATTGTGGTATGCGGGGCCAGATTTGCAGACATGGTGTACGAGGAGCTCCACGACTGTCTGCCGCCGGGAGTCCGGATGCTTTTGGTGGCATCGCCGGGACTCTGGAACGGAAGAGCGCCGGAGGATGTGGTCTGTCTCGGACTGCCCCTGAAGGTTCACGATCTGATCAGCACTCTGGAGATGATGATGGAATCGCTGGTCAGGAGAAGGAGAAAACAGAGACTGAAGCCCCTGGAACGGAGCAGGGAAGAACAGGAATTAATCAAACAGGCGAAGGAACTTCTGATGGACAGAAACCATATGACCGAGACGGATGCCCACCGCTATCTGCAGAAATGCAGCATGGACAGCGGCACCAACATGGTGGAAACCGCGCAGATGATCATGAGCCTGATTAACAGATAAGGGGGATACCATGAAGTTTACAAAGATGCAGGGAACGGGTAACGACTACGTGTATATCAACTGTTTTGAGGAGACGGTGGAGCGGCCGGAGGAGCTGGCGGTGAAGGTCAGTGACCGCCATTTTGGAATCGGTTCGGATGGCCTGATTCTGATCTGCCCTTCCGGGCAGGCGGACTGCCGCATGAAGATGTTTAATGCCGACGGCTCCGAGAGCGAGATGTGCGGAAACGGAATCCGGTGTGTGGGGAAATACGTGTACGACCACCATATCGTGGAAAAGGATGAATTCGATGTGGAGACGAAGGCGGGAATCAAGCATTTAAAGGTCACTGACGAGGGCGGTAAGGCCGTGCTCATCACCGTGGATATGGGGATTCCCGAGGTGACGGGAGAGGTGCCGGAGCCGATCACGATCGACGGCCGGTCCTATGAATTCATCGGAATCTCCATGGGAAATCCTCACGCCATCTATTATATGGACGAGATTGACGGACTGGATTTAGAGGCCATGGGACCGGCGTTTGAGACACATGAACGTTTCCCGGAACGGACCAATTCAGAGTTTATCCAGGTGATCGACAGAAGCCATCTCCGCATGCGTGTGTGGGAGCGCGGAAGCGGGGAGACGTGGGCCTGCGGCACGGGAGCGACGGCGAGCGCTGTGGCCTCCGTCTTAAGCGGCAGGACGGAGAATACCGTGGAGGTGGAACTGAAGGGGGGAATATTAAGTATTACCTGGGACCGGGTGAGCGGCCATGTGTATATGACCGGACCGGCCGTGGAAGTATTTCAGGGGGAATTTGATCCAGAAAATTTATAATATGCTCACAGGAGGACATCGATGGTAAAAGTAAATGACAACTATCTGAAACTGCCGGGAAGCTACCTGTTTTCCGCTATCGCAAAAAAGGTGAACGCCTATACTGCTGCAAATCCGGATAAGAAGATTATCCGTCTGGGAATCGGCGACGTCACGCAGCCCATTGCGCCGGCTCTCATAAAGGCGCTTCACGATGCTGTGGAGGAGATGGGCAGTGCAGAGACATTTCATGGTTACGCGCCGGATCTGGGCTATGGCTTTTTGCGGGAGGCCATCGCGGCTGGCGATTACGCGGCCCGTGGATGCAAGATCGAGGCGGATGAAATCTTCATCTCCGACGGTGCGAAATGCGACTGCGGCAATATCCAGGAGATTTTCAGCGAGGACGCGGTAATTGCCGTCTGCGATCCGGTCTATCCGGTTTACGTGGATTCCAACGTCATGGCCGGCAGAACCGGGGAGTATGACGAGAAGACGGGAAAATGGAGCAGAGTCATTTACATGCCGTGCATGGCGGAAAACCAGTTTGTTCCGGAGCTCCCGGAGGAGACTCCCGATCTGATCTATCTGTGCGTTCCAAACAATCCAACCGGAACGACGCTTACGAGAGACCAGCTTAAGGTGTGGGTCGACTATGCCAACAGAACGGGAGCCGTGATCCTTTACGATGCGGCTTATGAGGCTTATATCGCAGAGCCGTCGGTTCCACACTCCATCTTCGAGATCGACGGGGCCAGAACGTGTGCCATAGAGTTCCGTTCCTTCTCGAAAAACGCCGGCTTTACCGGCGTGCGTCTGGGCTTTACCGTGATTCCGAAGGAACTGGTCCGCGGAGGTGTGATGCTCCATTCCCTGTGGGCGAGGCGCCACGGAACGAAGTTCAACGGCGCCCCCTATATCGTTCAGAAGGCCGGTGAGGCGGTATACTCTCCGGAAGGCAGAGAGCAGCTAAAGGAGCAGGTGGCCTATTATATGAGAAATGCGAAGGTGATCTATGAAGGGCTGAAGGAAATCGGATGCGAGGTGTACGGCGGTGTCAACGCCCCCTATATCTGGCTTTTAGTCCCTGGCGGAATGACCTCCTGGGAGTTCTTCGACTGCCTCTTAAACGAGGCCGGCGTGGTGGGAACTCCTGGAAGCGGATTTGGGCCCAGCGGCGAGGGATACTTCCGTTTAACGGCATTCGGCACGTATGAGAACACGGTGGAGGCCGTGGAACGCATGAAAAATATGGTTTCCCTAAGAAAATAACGTTGACAACCGCTCTTTCTGTGGTTATGATAGATGAGAAATAAGAAAATAAAGATAATGGTTGTGAATAAAAAGGACAAAAGCGTTCGTACCCTGGCGGTACTGACGCTTTTTTTATTTCATAGGAAAGTTCCTCCTATGAAATAAAAACCCTCCGGGAGGATGCGCACTCCGCGCTAAGGAAGTATGGCCGCTGAAGCGACCGCGCTCCGGCGCGAGAGTCCGGCTCGCCGGACTCTTTCTTGTTTTACGGGGTGCCCCGCTTGCCGGAATTTTTATTCTATAAGAGGAGAGAAAAATCAGATGGATGAGATCGATAAGAAAATATTGCAGATGCTGCAGGAAAATGCAAGGTATTCCCTCAAAAAGATTGCTGAGAGTACCTTTCTGTCTTCGCCGGCGGTTTCCTCCAGGATTGGAAAACTGGAACGGGAGGACATCATCACCGGGTACCACGCGGCGGTGGATCCGGTTAAGCTGGGATATCACATCACGGCATATGTAAATCTGGATGTTCTGCCTGGAGAGAAGCTGGGATTTTACGAACGTATGGCGGAGATCCCCAATGTGCTGGAGTGCAGCTGCGTAACGGGAGACTACTCCATGCTGCTGAAGGTGGCCTTCCGGAGCACCATGGAGCTGGACGCTTTTATCGGAGAAGTGCAGAAATACGGGAAGACGAACACACAGATCGTACTGTCAACTCCGGTCGGTCCGAGGGGGGCGGATGGTATGGAGGCCGGCGATTCCTTTCTTCAATCGATTAATTATTAATTATAGTGCATTTTTATAAAAAGTATTGTACCTTTTCTGAAGCTTTTGTATAATGTAGCTAAAGGTATCAGGCTGACAGGGATGCGTTTTCAGCAGGGAGGAGCAGAATGAGAAGATACAATATTAATTCTGACTGGAAATTCAGAAAAGGTGATGGAAGCCCTGCCGCCGTGGTTACTCTGCCTCACATCTGGGATATCAGGGGAGGACAGAATGGGAACGGCGGCTATGTGGGAGTGTGCGTCTATGAAAAGCAGATTGAGATGTCGGATGACTGGAAAGGCAGGGACATCTATCTGGAGATAGGCGCTGCGGGCAGTGTCGCCGAGGTTGTGGTCAATGATCAGCCGGTAGGGACGCATAAGGGCGGCTACTCCTTATTCCGGTTTAACATTACGGAATGGATGAGACCGGGGCAGTGCAACCGGATTGAAGTGCGGGTGGACAATTCCGTGCGCGACGATGTATATCCGATCGCCGCGGACTACACGTTTTTCGGCGGTATTTACCGGGATGTCAATCTGGTGGTGGCGGATGCGTCGAGATTCAGCCTGGATGACGACGGCTCCGAGGGTGTTTATATTATTCCGGAGATTACGGGCGGCGGCAGAGGACGGGTCCGCGTGTACAGCGTGGTGGACGAGCCGGAGGGGTGCGAGGTCTGCTGCCAGGTGCTGGATCAGGACGGGGAGCTGTGTGCGAAAGCGACGGTCAAGGCAGGAAAGGAGCCGGCAGAGCTTTTTATCGAGCAGCCTGTTTTGTGGAATGGACGCAGTAGTGCTTATCAGTACACGCTGTCCGCAGATTTGCTGAAGGACGGAAAGTGGATGGAGAAGCGTATGATCCGATTCGGCTTCCGGAGCATCAGCCTTTCCGCAGAAAGGGGGTTTCAGCTGAACGGAGAGAGGCTGTTTCTCCACGGGGTGGGGCGCCATCAGGACCGGGAGGACCGCGGATGGGCCATTTCCCGGGAGGACATAGAGGAGGACATGGCCCTCTTAAAGGAAATCGGCGCCAATACCGTAAGGCTGGCCCACTATCAGCACGCTCCTTATTTTTATGAGCTGTGCGACCGGGAGGGGCTGGCAGTATGGGCGGAGATTCCGTTTATCTCCAGACTCTCAGACAGTGCAGCGGCCAGAGAAAACGCTCTTTTACAGCTGACGGAGCTGATAAAACAGAACTACAACCATCCGTCCATCTGCTTCTGGGGAATCGGCAACGATGTGACCATGTTTGGCGCAGAGGACTGGGTGGAGGAGGCGCTTTGGGAGATGAACGCATTGGCGAAACGCCTTGACCCCGGACGCATCACGGTCTGCTCCCACATGATGACCCTTGCGGAGGACAGCCCTTTGAGCGTTATTACCGACGGAATCGGCTATAACGTCTATTACGGATGGTATGTGGGCGAATGCAGTGACATGGGAGTCTGGCTGGATGAACTGCAGCAGAAGCAGGTGCCCGTTCCGATCGCCATATCGGAATACGGCGCGGATGGAATTCTGACTTACCAGACCGGTTCGCCGACGAGAGGCGATTACTCCGAGAGCTACCAGTCTCTGTACCACGAAGAGATGCTGGCAATCATAAGGGAGCATCCGCTGGTGTGGGCGTCCTATGTGTGGAATCTGTGTGATTTCGCCTCCGTCAACCGCAAGGAAGGCGGTGTGAACGGGAGAAATAACAAGGGGCTGGTCACGTATGACCGAAAGACGAGAAAGGACGCATTCTACCTGTATAAGGCGGAGTGGTCCGGGGAGCCTGTGGTTCATATTACCGGAAAGCGTTATAAGAGACGGGCGGAAAGCAGGAACACCATCCGTGTTTATTCAAACGCGGAGGACGTGGAGCTGTTTGTGAACAGCAAATCCATGGGAGCCATGTGCAAGGACTGCCATATCTTCTGGCTGGACGGGGTGGCGCTGCTTCCGGGGAAGAATGATATTCTGGTGAAGACGGAGCGCGGGGATTACGACGATGTGATCCTGTATGGAGAACAGGCGGATGAACCTTCCTATTTATTCAGACAGGACCGGAATGCGGAGATGCGGGAGGTGGCGACCGAGTACCGTGTGAGGAACGGGTACCATTCCGTATACGATACACTGGATGAGATTTTGGATAATCCGGAGGCGAAAAAGGTTTTGGAGGAGGAGGCGGGAGCCGATGTGTTGAGCCAGCCCCTGCTGCATACCCTGGGAGAGCTTCCGTTAGAAAGCATTGCAAGGAAATCAGGAGGACTCATACGCAAGGAATGGGTTGTCCGGCTGAATGAACGCCTTACAAAAGTGAAGAAACTACAGGAATAGATCAAAAATGGTACATTCAGGGCTCTTTTCACATACTTTACATCATAGAGGTATGTGAAAGGAGTTTTTCTTTTGGCTGAAAGAAAGATAGTAGTGATAGATGCCGGTCACGGCGGCGCTGATCCGGGCGCAAAATTTGAAGGAAGACAGGAAAAGGACGATGCATTGAGGCTTGCCCTGGCGGTAGGAAAAATTCTGTCGGAGAATGGAGTAGACGTCAGATATACAAGAACAGATGATACGTATAATACGCCTCTGGAAAAGGCCACAATGGCGAATGAGGCGGGAGCGGACTATTTCGTATCGATTCACCGGAATGCTATGCCGATACCGGGCAGCGCCTCCGGAATTATGAGTCTCGTATTTGAGAATAAGGGGGTTCCGGCCCAGCTTGCGAACAATATCAACGAAGAGCTGGCCAATACGGGGTTTGCCAACCTGGGCATCATCGAGAGGCCGGGGCTGGTCGTGCTTCGCAGAACCGAGATGCCGGCCGTTCTGGTGGAGGTGGGTTTCATCGACAATGAGGCCGACAACCAGCTGTTTGATGATAATTTCGATGCCATCGCAAGAGCGATTGCCGACGGAATTCTGACAACGATCCGGGAAGGGGAAGCGGAGCAGCCGGAGTACTACCAGATTCAGACGGGAGCTTACCGTATCCGCTCTCTGGCAGAACAGCAGATGAACACACTGCGGTCCCAGGGATTCCCAGCCTTTATTGTCAGTGAGGACGGTCTATTCAAGGTACGTGCCGGCGCTTTCCGGGAGCTGGATAACGCCGTGCAAATGGAGCAGGAGCTGAGACGGTATGGATACAATACATTTCTTGTCAGAAGACCGGCAGTTTCTTAAGAGACCGGACCGGGACCATTTTCCAGCAGTGAAAATGGTCCCGTTACCGACATGGCTGTGAACTATAATATGACCCCGCTGGGGAACTCCATATTCCGGAAAAATAGTGTCCGCGGCAGAAAATGTGTGTTATAATGGAGACAGAAAACAACAAATCAACGGTCACGCATGCACAGGAGGGATTCACATGGGAGATAAGAAACTTGTTATTACCATTGGCCGTCAGTATGGCAGCGGCGGCAATGAAATCGGTCGGAAGTTGGCGGGAGAATTGGGAATTGATTTTTACGACAAGAATATCCTGCGTATGAATTCCGACGAGAGCGGCATCAAGGAGAGTTACTTTCATCTGGCGGATGAGAAAGCGGGGAACCGGCTTCTGTACCGGATTATCAGCAGCATGACGCCGGAGATGAGAGGCCCCAGCTTCGGTTCGGACCTGATCTCGGCGGACAACTTATTCCGTTTCCAGTCGGAGGTGATCCGGAAGCTGGCAGAGGAGCAGTCCTGCGTCATTGTGGGCCGGTGCGCCGATTACGTGCTGGAGGACGCGGACAACATCGAACTGGTGCGGATCTTCATTTATTCGGATATGGACGCGAGAATCCGCAGGGTAAAGGAGAAAGAACTCTATGCGCCGGAGGACATTAAGAAGAATGTGAAGCGGATTGACAAGGAACGCCGGAATTACTACCGTTATTACACGGGGAGAGGATGGGCGGACCCGGAGAACTACGATCTTCTGATCAATACATCAACGGCCGGAATTAAGGGAAGTGTCAGAATGATCGAGGAGTACATAAAGATCAGAGGCTATAAAATATGAGTTCGGGCGGCACAGTCAGGTTTGGCTGTGCCGTTTTTTTGACGGCTGAACAGGATAAACCTGTAAACTTACAGAATTATTAAGAAGTGTGGTTCCTAATGAGGTTGAGAGCGAGTTCAGGGGGTTCATTCCGCCAGGGAACCGGGGCCGGAGTGCTTCACCCAGTTTCAGATCGGTGAAAGCAGCTTTTCATAATTCTGTAGGTTTACCCTGATGGCTAAAAATGATATATTGTGAAAACCGGCAGTAGTGTGATATGATAGAGCCATCCGGGCAGGCCGGACTTGCGAAAAGGCGCCTGGGAATGCTTATTATGGAAATACTGGTAACACAGGATAAGGGACAGGAGAGAGGAAACACATGGTTAAGGCAGTGATTTTTGACATGGATGGCGTGATCATCGACAGTGAGGGAACGTATTTGGAATTTCAGCTGGAATTTGCCAGGAAGAAGAACCCGAACGTGCGCATCGAACAACTTTATCCGATGGTTGGCGCGACGAAAAAAGAGGCGTGGGAGGTACTGGAGCGTGCGGTCGATAACGGACAGCCGTGGGAGGAATTGAGAGATGAGTGCCGCCAGCGTGATATTTACAGTGAGGTGGATTATAGAGAAATCTACCGCCCGGAAGTTACAGAGGTCTTAAGAACTTTGAAGGAAAAGGGATACCGGCTCGCCCTGGCTTCTTCCACCCAGCTGGACTTAGTGGAACGGGTTCTTCGTGAAAATGAGATCCGGGAATATTTTGAAGTGGTGGTCAGCGGCAGCCAGTTTAAACGGAGCAAACCGGACCCTGAAATCTATCAGTATACAGCGGCCCAGCTGGGCGTAAGGACGGAAGAGTGTCTGGCGGTGGAGGATTCCACCATCGGGATCACAGCGGCCAGCAGAGCCGGGATGAAGATCGCGGCGGTGATCGATAACCGCTACAATTTCGACCAGAGTCTGGCTGATTATCACATTGCCAGGGTGAAAGAGGTATTAGAAGTGGTGGATGAAGCATAAAATACGATATACAACCTTGAAGGAGGAATGATTTGGAGTATATCGGTGAATTGCTGAAAGGCGTGGTCATAGGAATTGCCAATATCCTTCCCGGCATCAGCGGAGGGATGCTGGCCATATCCATGGGCGTGTACGACACGATCATCCATGCGGTGAACCGGCTCTTTAAGGAACCGGTGGAAAGCATAAAAACGCTGTTTCCCTACGGTCTGGGGGCGGTGGCTGGGATCATCAGCCTGTCTCTGGTGTTCGAATACTTATTTGGGACGTTTCCCTTACAGACGAAGCTGGCGTTTATCGGGCTTATCGGCGGCGGCCTTCCGGCCCTGTTTGAGAAGACGAAGGCGAAGGCGGAGCCTGGGGAGAAGAGACTGGGGGCGGTGACGATCTGCATCACAGCCGCCGTGGTGATCTTCATTACCGTAGCGGGCGGATTATCCCTCGCCTCCGGTTCCCGGGCTGGAGGCGAGGCGGTGAAGACCGGAGCGGCCTATCTCTCTTCCGGCCGGTTCTGGATCATCTCCATGTTCTTCGTGGGCATACTGGCTGCGGGAACCATGGTGGTTCCGGGCGTGAGCGGCTCCATGATCATGATGATGATCGGTGTGTACGAGCCGCTGCTGCAGACGACAAACGGCTGTATCAGGGCGGCGGCCGCGTTTGATTTTCCAGCGCTTCTGTCCGATGGACTGGTCCTGCTTCCGTATTTTACAGGGCTGGGACTCGGAATTTTTCTGTTTGCCAAAATTGTGGAACATCTTCTGGTCAATCATGAGCGCCAGATGTACCGCGTGATCATCGGCCTGGTATTTTCCTCGCCGGTGGTGATCCTGTGGGATGTGGCGTGGAAACAGATCGAACTCTACCAGCTGCTTGGCGGGATTTCCCTGTGCCTGCTGGGATACGTGGCGGCGGTTCGGTGCGGCGGAGAAGGATGAGCCGGCGGTTGAGGAACGGGAATACAAAAAACAGGAATACAAAAAACAGCAATACAAAAAGCCAGATGCATCGTCTGATCAGCAGAACCGATGCATCTGGCTTTTTTTGTTTCTTCTTATTATATTAATTAATTTAACTCGGCGATTCTTGTGATTCCCACATAAATATGGGAGATTTTGTACCAGGTTCGGAAATCGATGACTCCCGTCACAGGGAGGCCGAATATGGACTGGAATTCCCGCACAGCGGCGGCGGTTGCCGGTCCGAAGATTCCATCCGGCGTAATGTGCGGGATGGCGCTGTAGACGGTGGCGATGGCGTCCAGCTGTTCCTGCACCTGCTGTACCTTCTGGCCGCTGGAGCCGATGGTTAAATCGTAGCCGGGCCAGGAAGCGGGGATGCCGGAAATCTGCTCGGCGGTATTGATGTACATGTCATCACCGTAGAAATAGCGCAGAATTTCAATGGGGCTGTATCCGCGCTCGCCTAAGTCTGCGGAGCCCCACTGCGTCATCCAGCCTTTGTGCTGGCAGGACACCCGGTTGCCGTCACAGTACTGGGTTAAGATCGGCTGTTTGACCTCGGGACGCGATAAGTAGTTGTCGAAGATCTCATCCACAACCTCGGAGATGGACTCGAAGATATTTCTGCCATAGATCCATTTATGGTCAAAAGCGGTGGAAGAGGTAATGGTGAAATCGTAGCCCTGGTTGCGGTACCACTCCGTGTAGACACGGTTCAGTGTGAAGCTCATGATGGCCAGAACGTTTGCCGTGATGGAGGAGCGGGGCCAGGTGGCATAAATTTCACTGGAGGCCACATTCTTGATGTAGTCCCGGTATGGAACGTAGTAATTGGGGGCGGTTGAGTCGGTAGGAACCCCGTCATGAACCACGACGGTCTGAGGAACTACCACGCGGCTTAAGACGATCTCACCGGTTTCAGCCACCGGCTTTACTTCAGCTTCAGCAATTTTCGGCGGATAGTAGCCATAGAGCGTGTGATCCGGAATGACGATGGGAGTGTCCGGTGATACCTCGTCGGCCAGCGGCGTCATACGGACCGGCTGGATTGCAAGAGAGTCCGGCAGGATTTCCGTTCCCGAGATAGCGACTTCCGCAAAGCCCCGCGCCCGGATGGTGATGGTATATTCGGAATAGGGCTGGGTTAAGCCGGGCGACAGGCTGTATTCCAGCGGAGGAGCGGCTAAGCGGATCTCCCCGGTCTGGCCGGAAGAATTGGTGTTCGTCGATTCTACAGTGCTTTCAGGATCTCCTTTGTAAGCGATGGAAACTTCGGCATCGCGGATAGGAAAATTGTTTTCGGCAGAAACTACATTTACCTGGAGTAAGCCGGTATCAGTAGGTTCCAGTGCGGCAGCGGTCATATATTTTCTCATAGATTGCCCCTTTATTGGATGATTACTGACAGTATATGACGGCTGTCTCGCAAATGTTCCGGTTTTTCCGGAAAACGGGCTGCGGCGGAGAAAGTTTCTGCCGGGAGGGGGCAGGCGCCGCAGACCGGGAATCCTGGCTGACTGAAGGGATTCCGAATTTCCGGACGTTTTACCGGAACATGGACTCTACGTAGTTACGCATTTCATTCCGGCTCTCAACGTTTCTGGCTCCGTCTGCGAGTTCGTTCCGTCTGGATTCCGGAAGCTCCGCAAAACGGGTCAGAATGTCGGAATGCTGTGCCAGCTCCATGGTAAAGCCGATGGGCATTTCACTGTTATCTATCATAAACATCACCTCGCAGATAGTCTCTGCAGTTTTGAGCCCGGTTATTCGCCGGGAATGCGATTCCTTAAGGAGGTGAATGCCACGGCCGGAAGAACCATCCATCTCAATATATAAAACAGGGTATTGTATAATATGTTTAAAATAGTCTGCGAAAAGCGGAAAAAGATAGTCAGACAATCGTGCAGAAAACAGTTGAAAAATGTCGTGAAATCATGTATAATCTATTCAATTTGGGCTGATTTTCAGAGCGCTCAAACAACGCATAGCATTAAGAAAGGATTGGGACTTTACGTATGAAAGCTTTTTTAATACTGGAAGACGGAACCGTATTCACAGGGACCAGCATTGGTTCGAAAAGGGAAGTAATCAGCGAAATCGTATTTAATACTTCCATGACCGGTTATTTAGAAGTCCTCACCGACCCCTCGTACGCGGGGCAGGCCGTGGTGATGACGTATCCGCTGATTGGTAATTACGGAATTTGTCGTGAAGATATGGAATCGTATAAAGCATGGCCGGACGGCTACATTGTCAGAGAATTATCTAGAATCCCCAGCAACTTCAGAAGCGGGGATACCATTCAGCATTTCTTAGAGGAACAAGATATTCCAGGTATCAGTGGTATCGATACGAGAGCCCTAACAAAAATCTTAAGAGAAAAAGGTACGATGAACGGCATGATTACAACCAATGAAAATTTTGATTGTGATGAGGCTGTTGCCCGTATGAAAAATTATTCGGTTACCGGTGTGGTGAAGAAAACCACCTGCGCCGAAAAATACGTGCTTCCGGGAGACGGAAAGAAGGTGGCGCTTCTCGATTTAGGCGCCAAGATGAACATTGCCCGTTCTTTGAATGAGAGAGGCTGCCAGGTTACCGTATACCCGGCGACGACGGCCGCGGAAGAGATTCTGGCGGAAAAGCCTGACGGAATCATGCTTTCCAACGGCCCCGGAGATCCAAAGGAGTGTACGGATATTATCACCGAGATCCGCAAATTATATGAATCAGAGGTTCCGATCTTTGCCATCTGCCTCGGCCATCAGCTGATGGCGCTGGCCACAGGCGCGGATACCCACAAGTTAAAATACGGTCACCGCGGCGGAAACCATCCGGTGAAGGACTTAGAGACAGGACGCGTCTACATTTCTTCACAGAACCACGGCTATGTGGTGGACATGGATACGCTTAAAGCTGAGACAGCCGTTCCGGCATTTGTCAATGTCAACGATGGCACCAACGAGGGATTAAAATACGTAAATAAGAACATTTTCACGGTTCAGTACCATCCGGAGGCATGTCCGGGACCGCTGGACTCCGGCTACTTATTTGACAGATTTTTGAAAATGATGGAGGAGGGAAAGTAATGCCGAAGAATCCTGATATTAAAAAAGTACTTGTTCTCGGCTCCGGCCCGATCATCATCGGCCAGGCGGCGGAATTCGACTATGCGGGAACCCAGGCGTGCCGTTCTTTAAAAGAGGAAGGCATCGAGGTGGTTCTCTTAAACTCCAATCCGGCCACCATCATGACGGATAAGGATATTGCGGACAGGGTTTATATCGAACCTCTGACGGTAGAAGTGGTGGAACAGCTGATCCTGAAGGAGAAACCGGACAGCGTGCTCCCGACTCTGGGCGGCCAGGCGGGACTGAATCTTGCCATGGAATTAGAGGACGCCGGATTTTTTAAGGATAACAACGTGCGTCTGATCGGAACCACGGCTCTTACCATCAAAAAGGCGGAAGACCGCGAGATGTTTAAGGAGACTATGGAGAAGATCGGCGAGCCGGTGGCTCCCTCCGATATCGTGGAGGATGTCAAACACGGTCTGGAAATCGCGGAAAAGATCGGTTATCCCGTAGTCCTTCGTCCGGCTTACACACTGGGCGGTTCCGGCGGCGGTATCGCAGAGAACCCGGAAAAATGTGCGGAGATCCTGGAAAACGGCCTTCGTCTGTCCCGTGTGGGACAGGTCCTGGTGGAGCGATGCATCGCAGGATGGAAGGAAGTCGAATACGAAGTGATGCGCGACGGTGCGGGCAATGTGATCACCGTTTGTAATATGGAAAATATCGATCCGGTCGGCGTTCACACCGGCGACAGCATCGTTGTGGCTCCCTCCCAGACTCTGGGCGATAAGGAGTACCAGATGCTTCGTACATCAGCGCTTAAAATTATCAGCGAACTGGGAATCACCGGCGGCTGTAACGTACAGTACGCCTTAAACCCGGACAGCTTTGAATACTGTGTCATCGAGGTAAACCCGCGCGTGAGCCGTTCCTCCGCGCTGGCTTCCAAGGCCACCGGATATCCGATTGCCAAGGTTGCGGCCAAAATCGCGCTTGGCTATACTCTGGATGAGATTAAGAACGCGGTTACGAAGAAGACGTACGCCAGCTTCGAGCCGATGCTGGATTACTGTGTGGTCAAGATGCCGCGCCTCCCATTTGACAAGTTCATCAGCGCCAAGAGAACGCTGGGAACCCAGATGAAGGCGACCGGAGAGGTCATGAGTATCTGTACGAACTTTGAAGGCGGCTTAATGAAGGCGATCCGTTCCTTAGAGCAGCATGTGGACAGCCTGATGTCCTATGATTTTACGGAGCTTTCCGACGAGGAATTAAAGGACACGCTGGCCCTCGTGGACGACAGGAGAATCTGGGTGATCGCGGAGGCGTTAAGACGCGGCTTCACCTATGAGACGATCCATGCGATCACGAAGATCGACGTCTGGTTTATCGATAAGCTGGCGATCATCGTGGAGATGGAAGAGGCGCTTAAGAAGGGACCGCTGACGGTGGATCTGCTGAGAGAAGCCAAGAGAATCGAGTTCCCGGACAACGTCATCGCCAGACTGACAGGAAGCTCCGAACAGGAGATTCATCAGATGCGTAAGGACAACAACATTGTGGCCGCGTTTAAGATGGTGGATACGTGCGCGGCTGAATTTGCGGCGGAGACGCCTTACTACTATTCCTGCTTTGGCAGCGAGAATGAAGCCGCATATACCAGCGGGCGGAAGAAGGTGCTTGTCCTCGGTTCCGGCCCGATCCGTATCGGCCAGGGGATCGAGTTTGACTTCTGTTCGGTTCACAGCACCTGGGCGTTCAGCAAAGAGGGCTATGAGACGATTATCGTAAATAATAATCCGGAGACGGTAAGTACCGACTTCGATATTGCGGATAAGCTGTATTTCGAGCCGCTGACACCGGAGGATGTGGAGAGCATCGTGGACATCGAGAAGCCGGATGGGGCAGTGGTTCAGTTCGGCGGCCAGACGGCCATCAAGCTGACGGAAAGTCTGATGAAGATGGGTGTTCCGATTCTCGGTACGGCCGCGGAAGATGTGGATGCGGCGGAGGACCGGGAGCTGTTTGATAAGATTCTGGAGGAATGCAGTATTCCGAGACCTGCGGGCCATACGGTTTACACTGCCGAAGAGGCTAAAGAAGCGGCCCATAAGCTGGGATATCCGGTGCTGGTCCGTCCATCCTATGTTTTAGGCGGTCAGGGCATGCAGATCGCCATCAGCGACCAGGATGTGGACGAATTTATCGGAATCATCAACCAGATTGCCCAGGAGCATCCGATACTCGTAGATAAGTATATCATGGGAAAAGAGATCGAGGTTGATGCCATCTGTGACGGCACCGACATTCTGATCCCGGGAATCATGCAGCATATCGAGAGGACCGGTATTCATTCCGGCGACAGTATTTCCGTCTATCCGGCTCAGGATCTGACAGAGAAGAACATCGAGACTTTAGTAGACTATACGGAGAAGCTGGCGAGAGCCCTTCACGTGAAAGGAATGATCAACATTCAGTTCATTGTGGACGGAGACGACGTGTACATCATCGAGGTGAATCCACGTTCTTCCCGTACCGTGCCGTATATCAGCAAGGTTACCGGAATCCCCATCGTGCCGCTGGCGACGCAGATCATCTGCGGACGGACCATCCGGGAGCTGGGCTATACGCCGGGACTTCAGCCTTCTGCGGACTATATCGCCATCAAGATGCCAGTATTCTCCTTTGAAAAAATCCGCGGCGCCGATATCAGCCTCGGGCCGGAGATGAAGTCTACCGGAGAGTGTCTGGGAATTGCGAAGACCTTCAATGAGGCGCTTTATAAGGCATTTGAGGGAGCAGGCGTGCGCCTTCCGAAGTATAAAAATATGATTATCACGGTCCGCGATTCCGAGAAGGAAGAGGCCGTGGACATAGCAAGAAGATTCCAGGCACAGGGATACCGGATTTTCTCTACCGCGGGAACTGCGAAGTTCTTAAACAGCCATGGAGTAAAGGCGCTGGCAGTAAGAAAGCTGGAACAGGAGTCCCCGAACCTGCTGGATCTGATTCTGGGACATGAGATCGATCTGGTTATCGATATCCCGCCGCAGGGTGCGGATAAGAGCCGTGACGGTTTCATAATCAGAAGAAATGCCATCGAGACAGGCGTAAACGTGCTGACCTCACTCGATACGGCGGCGGCCCTTGTGACCAGTATGGAAAACAGGGCGAATGAATTGACATTGATTGATATTGCAACGGTTTAAAGGGCAGACGGGCGGCAGTTACAGGTTTAAATATCTGTGGCTGCCGCCTGTTTATATTGTTAGAGGAAAAACTGTTTTACTATTATAATCGGGATAACTGGCTGTTGACAGCTCAAAAGCTATGTGGTATATTTGTAACATAAAGTTATAAATATACCACATAGAAAGGAGTAAGAATATGAAATACGGCTATGGTTGTCTGGGATTTTTATCGCTGCTGGGTATCCTGGGAATTGTCACGGAGGAGCGTACCTTCCTCGCATTCTTTGGATTTGCGGTGGATTTTCAGTACTTTTTCAGAAAGACAGATGAGATGATGATCGAGTATATGAATAAGTCCGCTGCCAGGGCATTTATGTGCGGCATGGTTTTAACTGCCGTGGTGACGCTGATTTATGCGGCGCTTTATGGGATCAGCAAGGCGCTTATCATCGGGATTGCCTGGGGGTGGAGCGCATCGGTGCTGGTCTATGCGTTATCAACTGCCTATTACGGAATAAAAGAAAGCTGGTGGTCGGGAGATGATTAAAAACCGGATCAAAGAATACCGGGCCAGGTATGATATGAAGCAGGAAGAACTGGCGGCCAGAGTGGGAGTCCGCCGTGAGACGATCGGCAACCTGGAAAAGGGGAAGTACAATCCTTCCCTTGTTCTGGCCTGGAATATCGCAAAGGTCTTCGGCGTCACGATAGAGGAACTATTTACCGTGGATGAATCGTGACGCCGTTTGCGGCAGCACCGAGTCAGATCTCTGATTTGTGGTATTTAAAGAAGTCCAGTGTCTCGGCAATGTCGGCCTCGTCTGAAAACAGGCCGATGGCCTTTCCCGCTTCGACTGCAAAATCTACATATCCGTTTGGTCTGGCTGTGATGAGACGTCCGTCGCTCACAGCCAGATTTTTGCTTGTCCGAATGGTGTTCTTTCCTTCCAGAAAACCGTATTCTTCCAGAAGATCGACGCCGGCGCAGATGGCGCAGATACAGGATTTGTCCCGGTTAAGTCTGTGAAGGAAGGCACTCAGTTCGTCTCCTTTGACATGAGCGATATCGCCGCCCGGAATGATGAAGGATGTGACTTCGTCCGGATCGATATCCTTTAAAAATGTGTCTGCCTGAACGCAGAAGCCTTCCGATGTGCGGATTGTTCCGCCGCCTGCGTCATCAGCGGAGCCAGCCATGCAGTAAGCACAGGGCTGTTCACCAAGCGTGGAATATTTCATGAAATATCCCAGCAGCACGATCTCAAAGAAACAGCAGTCGTCATAAATAAGAAAGTAGTTACGCATAGTTCTGCCTCCGTAATAAAATTGATATCCTTATTATAGGTGACGCCACGTTATTTGTATAGATAAATTGACATTCTATTTATTTGATGGTAAGATTACCCTAGATTTATAAAGAAAGGGTGAGAACGATGTAATGGTTTGTTTATAAGTAAATCAATGGAACCTGGGATGGAACGCAGCGTGCGGGCCGTCTTGTTTTGATACCCTTATAAACGATACTTTTACACCGTACACACGCCCGAAAAAGAATTTCTTTTTCGTCTGTTTTCGTGAGCGGCTGGTCGGGAGGATACGTATGGATCTTCTTCCGGAAGCTGCCGCGGGACTTAACTTGTGTTGTGGTGATGTATGGGCCACAGCTTTTTTATTTCACAGAAAAGTTCGTCCTATGAAATAAAAGCCCTCCGGCGCGAGAGTCCGGCGAGCCGGACTCTTTCTTGTGTAATGGGAGAGGGCTCCTGCTGCGTAAAATGGAAACGTGCGCTTTGGCGGATGGCTGAAAGGTCTGTGGCATATAACGGGAACATGAAGAGAGAAAGAAGTGAAATGAATATGGAAATGATTTATAAATATCCGAGAACCCGCCATATCGAAGGCTCCAGAATCCAGGCGGGCGACGAGGATTTGAAAAATGTGAGATTCGAGGAGATCCGGGGAAAATTCGTGGTCCTGGAGGAAAAGGTGGATGGTGCCAACTGCGGCGTCAGCTTTGGGGAGAACGGTAAACTGATGCTCCAGAGCAGGGGCCATTTCTTAAACGGCGGCTATGGAGAGCGCCAGTTTGATCTGTTTAAGACGTGGGCCAGCTGCCATCAGGCGGATTTATATGAGATACTGGGGACGCGCTATGTGATGTATGGAGAATGGCTGTATGCCAAACACACGGTGTACTATGACAGGCTTACCCATTATTTTATGGAATTTGACATTTTTGATAAGGAAACGAAATGCTTTTTAAGTACGGCTGCGCGAAGGAAGCTGCTCTTACAGTGCCCGTTTATTGTGTCGGTCCTCGTTCTGTTTGAGGGCAGGCTGGATTCTCTGGATGAGCTGGTTTCCTGGCTTGGCAGGTCACATTTTAAGTCGGAGCGGTATGAGCAGTCCCTGCGGGAGCAGTGTGAGGAACAGGGGCTTTTTTGGGAACTGGTAAAACGGCAGACAGACATGTCCGATCTCATGGAAGGCATCTACATCAAGGCAGAGGACGACGGTCTGGTGACGGACCGGTTTAAATATGTGAGAAGCACATTTTTAAACACAATTCTCGATTCGGAGACGCATTGGCTCAACCGGCCCGTCATTCCGAACCAGCTGGCGCCGGGGACGGATTTATTCTCGGATCTTCCCCTTCGGGAGGAGGTGTGAGTATGGCAGATCAGCAGAGACTTGAAGATTTCTTAGAGCAGAAGGAATACTGCTTTGACGCACTCCTCGTGGAGTTTCGATGGCTGGAAGAGCTGGAAGACGTCATGCAGGACAGCACATGGCACCGTGAGGGAAATGTGCTGGAGCATACGAGGCGCGTCTGCCGTGCAGTCGTGTCAGGCGAAGAGTGGAAGGATTTAAACAGGGAGGAACGTGCGGTCCTTTATATGGCCGCCATGTTCCACGATATCGGAAAGAAGAGCTGCACGATGCGCTCTGCCGAAGAAGAGGGCAGAATCATTTCCCCCGGGCACAGCATTGCGGGGATGAAGCGGTTTCGGGAGCTGTGCTATAAGGAATTGGAGGAACGTTTTTTGATTCCATTTGCGGTCAGGGAGGAGATAGCCTGGCTGATCCGTTACCACGGGCTGCCGCTCTTGTTTATGGAGAAGGAGTCGCCTGCCGTTAGTCTTGTGAGAGCAAGGGAGAGCGTCAGGCTGAAGCTGCTCTGGCTTCTTGGGCGCGCAGATGTGCTGGGACGGGAGTGCAGGGACAAGACGGCGGCTCTGGAGACGGTGGAATATTTCAGGGCTTATGCCAGGGAAACAGGCTGTTATGATGAGCGGATTCATTTTGCCAATGAGTATACGCGATTCTGTTACTTTGAGAAACAGACCATATGGCCGGAGGAATGCCTCTACGATACGACGAAGTTCGATGTCTATGTGATGGCGGGGCTTCCGCTGGCAGGTAAGGATACGTATATTCAGGAGAATTTTCCACATCTCCCGGTGATATCCCTGGATGACATCCGGGAGGAGATGGGAGTGCGGCCGAGTGAGCCTTCCGGGCCTGTGGCAGCCGTTGCGAGAGAGCGGGCAAAGGGATTTCTGCGCACGCAGACCCCGTTTGTGTGGAATGCAACCAATCTGGTGCTGGACAACAGACAGAAGATATGCCGGCTTTGCAGCAATTACGGTGCAAGAGTGAATATCAGATATTTGGAGGTGCCCTACCGGGAAGTGCTGCGGCGCAATACGGTTCGGGAGCGGAGCGTGCCGGTGGATGTGATTAACCGGATGATCCGCCGGCTGGATATGGTAGAGCGTACCGAGGGCTTCCGGGTAAGCTTCCAGCAAAATGACGGCCGCCGGATAAAATAGAGCCGGCAGGCCGATCTGAGAAAAAGGAGTGGAGAGAGATGGTGTTTTACATTAACAAGCAGGCAGTGGAGATTAAGACGAGATTCGAAAACGCACCTTTGACCTCGCCGAATGAAGCGTGTGCGGCGATCGGCATGCTGTGCAGGATATACGGGCTTCCCATACCGGAAAAGCGGGAGATGGTCAGCGAGATGAAGCAGGATCTCCACACCGCCATCGATGGGAAGCCGATCCCGTCGGAATTCGCGGAGAAAGTCTTAAGCCTTTTAGAAGGGTATTTTAAAGATGATCCGGTGACAGATGAGATTTATGAGCTGCTGAAATACAGCTATGATGAGCAGAAATAGTGTTAAAATATAAGCGGAGAGCTGATTTGGGGGGAATAGAAAATAAACTATTATAAAACAGTAATTTTAAAAGATAATACAAAATGTTTGCTGCGGAATGCGCGGGAAGCAGATGCAGAGTTGGTTCATGATAATTTTCAGCAAACACATGGTGAGACCGATTTCCTGTTGACTTACCCGGACGAAAACAGTTTCAATATTGAGCAGGAGAAAGCTATTTTGCTTGAAAAAGAAAACAGCAGGAATGAGATCGAATTATGTGCATTTGTCGGTGAATATTTAGTCGGGGGAGCTGGAATTGAAAAAGTCGGTTCAAAGGATAAGGTAAAACATCGGGCAGAGGCTGGAATCAGCATAGCGAAGGCTTATTGGAATAAGGGCATCGGTCGTGCACTCATGGAAGCATGCATAGAATGCGCAAGGCAGGCCGGCTACCTGCAATTGGAATTAGAGGTAGTCAGTACCAATGTGGGCGCGATCGCACTATATAAAAGCGTGGGATTCCTGGAGTATGGCAGGAATCCCAGAGGGTTCCGTTCCCGCAGTCAGGGATGGCAGGAAATTGTGCTTATGCGATTAGAGCTTGACTGATTAACCGGGGGGGAAGTAAATCGTAATTCCCCTAAATAATGGCAATGGTCAGAGTTCTGACAATATCTGCAATGCAATTTCTTTTGCCTTTGAGCTGGACACCTCCGCGCCCTCAGTCTCGCCTAAATAAACGCTGAAATACACGATTCCGCTGTGGGTGTCTGCGAGGCCTGTAAACCACGAATCGACTGCAACACCAGCCATTTTGCCCAATCCTGTCTTTCCATAGACGGGAAACCCGGTTTCGCCCTGGTCAGTCACCAGCATTACCTGTTTTAATTGCCGTATAGTCTCCGCGCGGTAAACGGTATCCGGTCCGAAGATCCGTTCCATCACGTGTACCTGCTCCGATGCGGAGATTTTCAGCGAGGATTCTATCCAGAAGCCCGTCAACGCCCGATTATTATTGTTTGTATTCAGGCGTCCCTCCCAGTCGGAGATATCACAGTTCCCGTATTGTAACCGGTTTAGCTCTGTTTGAAGGAGATCCGGTCCGATATCATCGATCACCTTTCTGAAATACCAGACGCAGGAAGTACGAAATGCTTCCGGAAAGTCAATGTCTTTGTTCCACGCCTCGTTCCAGAAGCTTTCCCCGCTCCAGGAACGGACGGAGTCTTTGGGATCGATGAAGCCGTTTTCCAGACCGATCAGGGAGGAGATGATCTTGAATGTGGAACAGGGAGAACGCTGGAGGCTGGCCAGTTCCGGATTGCAGATCATTGTTTTGCCTGCGGTTGGATTGTAAAATACAGCCGCGCCGTTCAGGCCTTTGAAATGGTGAGACCAGTCGGGTTCTATGATCGACGGTGCGGGAGGTGCGGTAACGGTGGATTCTGCGGCGGTGGATTCCGGCGCGGACAAAAGACCATTATCCTCTGTACTTTCCCTATTTGTCTGCCCTAAGGCCTCAGTCCCGTTCGTCTCCTGCTCCACCATTTCATAAGGCGGAGTGCTCTCCTGAAAATTTTTCATACCAGAGCACCCGGACAGGGAAGTTAAACATAGTACGGACAGAATGCCGCTGATTCTATAGATACGTCTGATTCTTCTTATGGTCATATTTGTTCCTCCGAATTTTTTTCACTGCGTTTGCTTTACCACATTTGCTTCTACAGAGAAAGTTTTTTATAACAAAAAAATGCTGACCTCCCATTCAGGAAATCAGCAATCTCTTCTAATGGAGATGACAGGGCTCGAACCTGCGACTTCTTGCGTGTGATGCAAGCGCTCTCCCAGCTGAGCTACACCTCCATAGCAACTATTTTACCACGTTGACGGAAAAATGCAAGAAAAAAATGGAAAATTAATCATAATTTAGTAACAGTTCAGCCTTCACTTCCAGCTGCCTCTGCCCGGTCCGGCGCTTTCGTTTCCTGGACCTTTCCAGTTCCGGTTTCGGGCATAAGCATTTCTAAATGTGCAGGATTTTTCTAAAAACCAGTGAAAATCCCCAAACTCGCTGCGCTCAGACAGGTGGGGATTTCCCCTGAACGAAAAATTCTGCGCATTAAGAACTGCTAATGCCCTGCAAAGTCACAGGAAAGGTCCAGGAAACGAAAGCGCCGGACCGGGCAGCGGCAGCTGGAAGTGAAGGCTGAACTGTTACATAATTTATCCTGTAAAAACACAATTGAGCGGCGGAATCGTTCCCGCCGCTCTGTGTTATTGCGCAGTCTTTATTTCTTTACAAACTGCTTATCAAATTCCGGATTGAAATAGTAGAAATTCTTGGAATCCAGATTGGACTTAATCTTCTCCAGCGCCTCGCCGAATCTCTGGAAATGAACCACTTCACGTTCACGCAGGAACTTGAGCGGTTCCCTGACTTCCGGATTGTCGATGATACGGATCAGGTTGTCGTAGGTGGTTCTGGCCTTCTGCTCGGCTGCCAGGTCCTCCGTTAAATCGGTGATGGCGTCGCCTTTGGACTGGAACTCACAGGCATTAAACGGGACGCCTGCTGCGGCGGTCGGCCACAGAGCTGTGGTGTGATCGACGTAGTAGGCGTCAAAGCCAGCAGTCTTTACCTGCTCCGGCGTTAAATTTTTCGTCAGCTGGTAGACGATAGCGCAGATCATCTCCAGATGGGCCAGCTCCTCCGTACCGATATCCGTTAAAAGTCCGCCAACTTCCTTGCATGGCATGGAGTAACGTTGGGAAAGATATCTCATGGAAGCAGCCAGCTCTCCATCAGGACCACCGAACTGGGTGATGATGAGAGATGCCGTCTTCGGGCATGGCGTCGAAATTTTTACTGGAAACTGAAGCCGTTTTTCATAATTCCACATTAGACAGTACCTCCTTCCCACGGAAGCGGACCGTCAGACCAGGTAAAATGCTTCTGTCCCGGATACTTCGTATGGGTTTCTGATTTGTTATTGGTATCGGGGCAGACACAGTCAACCGTCAGCGGTTCAAAATTCTCCGCGTACGTCTGCATCAGCTGTTTTCTCTGCTTCATGGCGTCGCTGAATGCCTTTAAAGCGTTGTCGTCAAGAGGATGAGTGTCAAGGAACAGGGTCAGATCATTGACTGTGAAGCTGATTTCATTAATCTGTTTTAACATCGTTTCGCGGTCTGCCATTATTTGCCACCTCCAGTCACATAAAACGGTAAGTCGAGACAAGGGAAGATCGTTCCGTGCTGTAAAGCGGCAGCAGGCTCATATGGCTGCTCCCAGGGCTGCATCGGTACTGTCGCGATAGCCAGTGTTAAAGCGGCGGCAGGTGTACTCTTGTCACTGCCGGATTTTCCGCAGCCACATGAACTGTTTGAATTCAAATTCATAAGAACACTCCTTTCATGTTGCATTGTAAAGTATCTTCTCTTCTAGTATCTGCCCGGAAGATAAAAATACGATGCAAAAAATATGCCAGAATAACCAATTGCCTTATTGTATAATGGACCAGAATAAAATATAATGGTAGATATCACTAGGATAACAGGAGATCAGAACATTGAATGACAAGAAATTTGCAGTATTAATCGATTCGGATAACATTTCAGCAAAGTACATCAGCTATATTCTGGCTGAGATGACAAAGTATGGTGTCATTACATACAAAAGGATATATGGAGACTGGACGAGCTCTCAGATGGGAAAGTGGAAACAGGAACTCCTGGAAAATTCAATTACACCGATTCAGCAGTTTTCCAATACCGTGGGAAAGAATGCCACCGACTCTGCGCTGATTATCGATGCCATGGATTTGCTGTATACCGATAACGTGGATGGATTCTGTATTGTTTCGAGTGACAGCGATTTTACGAAGCTGGCCAGCAGACTCAGAGAGTCAGGCAAAGAAGTAATCGGTATGGGAGAGGATAAAACGCCGAAATCATTCCGTGCAGCCTGTACCGTATTTACTAATTTAGAGATCCTGCTTGACCAGGATGATGAGAGCGTAAGCGGAGTAACGGTAGGACGGGAAGTCATCGAACAGGATATCGCCTCTATTATACTGGAGAACGACGATATGAATAAGGCTACTGGTCTGGGAGAAATCGGGAATCGTCTTGTAAAAAAATATTCTGATTTCGATGTCAGAAGCTATGGTTACAGTTCTCTATCGAAATTTCTGGAGGAAATGGATAGTTTTGAACTGAAGAAATCAAATAATGTAGTGACGGTTCGCATAAAGGACAACCGCACCAGGAAACAGGAGCTGGATGATTACGCCATAAAGCTGGTGAGAAACAGCGGAAAGAACGGCCTTGAGCTGGCCGCTCTGGGCAACGGCATGCACAGGAAGTATGGGGATTTCAAGGTCAAGGATTACGGCTACTCCACATTTTCCAAGTTTGTGCAGAGTATCAGCCAGTTAGAGGTCCGGGAAAATAAGACAAACAACAAAGTCGTCTTCATCAGACAGGAGTAATACGGAAGGAAAGAGGGAATAACGATGGTACGTTACAGCTTTGGTACAAGGCTGACCAGACTTTCCGACGGAGAGAGACGAGAGGGTGATGACGCCTGCATTACGGTTATGACGCTGGAGGAGTTCCGGGAGGCGAAGGAGACGTACCTTCACCGGAAGGTACTGGTGCATTCCATGGAGAATATCCATTACTGCAAGGCGGAGGCGTACGGCGGCTGCACGATGGGGACTTTTATGATTCCCAACAAGAATAATCTTTTGGGAGAAAAGTTTTCCTTCGGCTTCTATGTGACGGACAGTGAGCTGATTCTGCTCGACGAAGGGGATATGCTGACTGAGATCATCACACGGATGGAGGACATTGCGTCGAAAGAAGGGACTGTCCATGCCCATGCTGGAGCGGAGAGGGCGAAGGAAAAAGGGATGCCTGCCGCTCCCGCGGAGTTTCTGATCCTCTTAATGGATTATCTGATCCGCAACGATGTGCTTTTCCTGCAGAAGTATGAGGCGAAGCTGGAGGACATGGAGGACGAGCTGCTGGATCATCAGCCGAAGAATTTTTATGAAACGGTGATCGTGAGCAGAAAGGAACTGCTTGCACTGCACACCTACTATGAACAGCTGATCTCTCTTGGAGAGGAACTGGAGTCCAATGACAACCACCTGTTTTCCGAAGGGGAATGCGCCGGTTTCGGCATGTTCGCCAGCCGGGCCAGCCGCCTTCACGATCATGTGGAGATGCTGCGGGAGTATGTATTTCAGATTCGGGAGATGTACCAGTCTCAGATTGCCTCCAATCAGAATCAGATCATGAGCTGGCTGACCGTGGTGACGACGATCTTTCTGCCTCTCAGCCTGTTGGTAGGCTGGTACGGCATGAATTTTGCCAATATGCCGGAGCTTCGCTGGAAATACGGCTACGCAGGGATGATTCTCCTGAGCGTCGTAATTGTGGCGGTCGAGATTTGGTTTTTTAAAAAAAAGAAGATACTATAGGAGAACGCGATGGAAAACAAGGAAAAAGGATCGTTTGTCGGCAGTGTGCTTCTGTCTTCCCCGGTGTGGGATGCAGAAAAGTTAAAAAAGGATTTGCTGGATGAGTGGAACATCAGCGTACCGGACGAGGAGGAGACGGATAACGACACCATCGTATTCGAGGCAGATAATTATATGGTAGCCATCAGCCTGATGCCGGCACCCGTGCCTGCGGGAGAGGCGGAGTATTACGCCAAGTCCAATTATTTCTGGAAAGGCGCTGTGGACGCGGCCAGTGAGCACCGGGCCCATATCCTGGCTGCTGTGGTCGGGGGAAGGGAAAATGATCCGTTTGCAGCCGGCAAGCTTTACGTAAAGATTTCTTCGGCCTGCTTAAAGCAGGAGAATGCGCTGGGAATTTATACCAGCGGAACCGTGTTTGCGCCGGAGATGTACTGCGCTGTGGCGGAAGATATGAAAGAGGAAGAAGAGACGTATCCGATTTTAGACTGGATTTATTTTGGCCTGTATCAGACGGAAAAAGGGATGAACGGGTATACATACGGCATGACTGCTTTTGGGAAGGATGAGATTGAGGTGTTGGAAAGCGCGGCTGCGCCAGCCGAGCTTCACGAATTCCTCTTTGATATTGCGAGCTATGTACTCTGTGATGATGTGCTTTTAAAGGATGGAGAGACCATCGGCTTCACGGAAGACGAGAAGCTTCCGATCACCAGGTCGAAAGGCGAGGCGGTGGAAGGCGACAGCATAAAGATCGCCTTCATGCCTGCTTAAGAAATCAGGAACCGCTTACCAGATGCCCAGAAAGCTCTGCATGGACAGGCTGACCAGGGAAATCCCGATCCAGCAGCACAGGCCCAGAAGAATCGGTTTCATTCCTGTTTTTACGAGGGTGACCAGGTTGGTATTGGTCCCGATGGCGGCCATGGCCATGATGATGAAGAATTTGCTTAAATCTTTCAACGGTCCCGTAACCGTGGCGGGGAGATGAAATACGGTGGTCAGTACGGATGCGAGAAGGAAGAACAGAACGAAAAACGGAAATATTTTTGCGATTTGAAAGGTATTTCCGGAGCCGCTCTGTTCTTTTTTTGTGCGGTAAAATGCCAGGAACAGAGTGATTGGTATAATCGCCAGGGTTCTGGTTAGCTTAACAATGGCGGCGGCCTCCAGCGTATTGCTTCCGTAGATGCCATCCCATGCGGCAGCAGCGGCCGTGACGGAGGAGGTATCATTGATGGCGGTGCCGGCAAACAGCCCGAAGCCCTCGTTGGAAAGACCTAAAGCGGTGCCGAGCGCGGGGAAAATTAATGCGGCGGCAATGTTGAACAGGAAGATAACGGAGATGGACTGTGCGATCTCCTCATCGTCTGCCTCGATGACCGGCGCAGTTGCGGCTATGGCAGAACCGCCGCAGATGGAGGAACCGACGCCGATTAAGATGGCGCTCTTCGTCGGAATCTTCAAGAGCCGGAAGAGCAGAACCGCGATGAGAATCGATGTGGTGATGGTGGCCAGGATGATGGGGAGAGACTGCCTTCCCTTTTCCAGAACCACGGATAAGTTCATGCCGAAGCCGAGTAAAACGACGGCGTACTGGAGGATTTTCTTTGATGTAAACGCGATTCCGGGGCGGAAACGCTCCTTTCCCTTTATAAATGGGGCAATAGCCATTCCAATTAAGATGGCACAGACGGGGCCGCCCACTACCGGAAAGAGTCTGCCTAAAAACCAGGCTGGAATGGAGATGGCGAGACAGATCAGAAGCCCTGCGGTATATTTTTTCATAGTTAAAAATTCCTTTCCTGTTCGATATCATTATGAGATCATGGGGATAAATTTATTCCAGCGGGCAACGGGTCAAACGCTTGCCTGCATGAAAATTTGACTGACCATGGAAACTGTTACCATTATACAGAAGGATAACCATAAAATAAAATTCTAAATATTTATTTATTGATAAATATATGTTATGATATAGGAAAAGGAACGTATTTTACAAAAGGAGGAAAGTTCAGATGCTGGATTTTCGGATGGATACATTTCTCGCCGTATGCAGATGCATGAATTTTACAAAGGCGGCGGAGGAATTGAACATAACACAGCCTGCTGTGTCGCACCATATTCACTATCTGGAGGAACACTATCAGGTAAAGCTGTTTGAGTACAGCGGTAAGAAGATCGGACTTACGGAGGCGGGGAAGATGCTTCTGTCGGCGGCGACGACGATGCAGCACGACGAGCTTCATTTAAAGCAGGCGCTCAAGATGTCGGATGGCGGCGGGCGTCGTCTCGTGTTCGGGGCGACCATGACTGTGGGAGAGTACGTTCTCCCGGAAGCACTGATGCGGCTTATGGACGCCCAGCCGGATATTTCTGTGAAAATGGTGGTGGCCGACACCCAGGATCTGCTGCGGAGCCTTGACGAGGGGGAGATCGAATTTGCAGTGGTGGAGGGCTTTTTTCAAAAAAAGGAATACGATTTTCTCGTTTACGACAGAGGGAAATTTGTGATCGTGGCTTCGCCGGAATACCAGTTTCACAGCGAGGGAAAGGTGATCGAGGATCTGACGCAGGAACGGTTCTTTATCCGGGAGCCGGGATCCGGAACCAGATATGTGTTCGAGCGGTATCTGGAAGGCAAGAACCTTCTGATTCACGATTTTGAGGACCTGATGGAGATCAGCAACATTGGCGCTATCAAGAGCCTGGTGGCAGATGGACGGGGAATCACATTTTTATATGAGGCCGCTGTGAAGAAGGAACTGGAAGATGGCCGGTTGAGACGCGTGGCGCTGGAAGACTTTGAGCTCAGCCACGATTTTACTTTTATATGGAGAAAAGACAGCATTTACTCCGAATATTACCGTGAACTGTACCGTCTGCTCCGGGGAGAATGACGGATAGAATGACGGAGGGAATAACAGCGGGAATAACGGGGAGATGGAAGAACGGCGTGGAGCTGGGCCGGATAGTCTCTGCTTTATCGAAAACACTCTTGACAGAATTAACTGTATCTGTTATTGTTACAGTGTAAACTGAAATGATAAAAGTTACAGTTTGCTGCGGAATGCAGTAAAGTGTGTGAAATGGAGTGATAAAGATGAAGAGAGGCAGATCGAGGAGACGCCGCCGTCAGGCCAGGCTGGTGATGTACGGTGGAACGGTCATTTTACTGGCTGCGGTTCTTGGAACGGCAGGTCTGGCTGTTGGGCGGAGATCCGGCGGCAGAAGGCCGGAATCCGCAGTGGAAGAGAGCAGCACGGCCTCTGTGGCGGAACATCTGGCAGGGACGGTAACGGCTTACGAAGGCACAGTCGCCGAGGGGATTGACATTACTGGAAAGAGCCGGAGCGACGCCGAGAAGCTTCTTTTGGAGAAGACGAAGGGGCTGTCTGTGATCTGGCAGGATGAGACCGTGACGGCGGAGGAGGAAACCGGCGGAGCGGTCAGGAGGATTCTGGATGAGATTTACGGAAACGGACAGATGAAAACAGGAACATTCAGTTTCGACATGGATTCTCTGGAGGAGTCCTTCGGTGCGCTGGCTAAGGAGCTTGCCGGGAAATGGAACCGTGCGGCAGCCGATTCCCAGCTGGCCTCCTTTGATAAGGAAACAGGCGTCTATACCTATTCGGAGGCGAAAACTGGAAGAACGCTGAATGAAGAAGCGCTGGTACAGGGCCTGATGGAGGCGGTGAAAGCTGGAAATTATGCTGCGGTGAAACCGGAATTTTCGGAGATATCCCCGAAACGCAGCGCGGCGCAGGCAAAGGAGCAGTATCAGGTTATCGGAAGCTTTACGACGAAGACGACAAGCAACAAAAACCGGAATGAGAATATTCGTCTGGCGGTGGAAGCGATCGACGGCAGGATTCTGAAGCCGGGTGAGGAATTTTCCTTTAATCTCGCCACTGGAAACAGGACGAAGGAGAAGGGATACCAGCCTGCCGGAGCATACCGGAACGGCGTGCTGATTGAAGAACCGGGCGGCGGCGTGTGCCAGGTGTCTACCACGCTTTATAATGCCATTGTGAGTTCAGGGCTTTCGGCGACGGAACGCCATTCCCACAGCTTTACTCCGAGTTACATACAGCCGGGAGAGGATGCCATGGTAAGCTTTGACGGCTATGCCGGACCGGACCTTAAGTTTGTAAATTCAGAGCCGACAACGGTGGCAGTCCGTGCCTCTCTGAAGGATAACACACTGAAGATCTCCATAGTGGGCCTTCCGATTCTGGAAGATGGCGTGAAGGTTACCATGCGTTCCGAAAAGGTAAGGGACGTAGAACCACCGGCTCCGGTGTATGAGGCCAATGACGGGCTTCAGGCAGGTACGGAGAAGGTTGTGGATCAGGGCCAGAAAGGCGGAGTCTGGAAGACCTTCCGCGTAGTGACCAAAGACGGCAATGTCTTGGAAGAGACTCCGCTTCACAATACGACATACCGCGGAAAGGCATCGGTAATTCAAAAGAACGAGAACGCGGCAGAAACCGGTGAGTCTTCGGCGGAGGCGGGAGCAAACGAGAGCGCGGCCGGCGGACAGACGCAGGAGAGTGCTGGACAGGGAAATGCCGGGGAGGAAAGTGCCGGGCAGGGAAGTGCTGGACAGGAAAATGCCGGGCAGGGAAACGCAGGCCAGACGAGTGGCGCCGGAGATGCTGCAGGTGGAAACGCAGGGCAGGAGGAGGCGCAGCAGCAGCAGGCAGTTCCCCAGCAGACACCGGCGGCAGGTGCAGATGCAGATGCAGTCGTGGTACCGGCTTTTCCGGGACGTAGCGAATAGTGGATGATTAGTAGACTGGATAGGTGAGATAGGATATATGAAATATAAATTATAAAAATAGTGAATTTTCGTGTCATTCTCGGTATGCTTGGGATAGGCATAATTGTCCGCCAAGCCTTCTAAATACAGCATTTGTGCGCACTGCTTCAGGCATAAAGATTGTTATAAATCAGCCAAAATGCCGCCCGATTGCCGCCCTGATTTCCTAAACACTTGTAAAAAGCAATAAGAGCCAAAGTGAATTTATAAGAAAGCAGACTGTGTTTGACAAAGTTCTGAGCAACAATTAGACTATATGGAGAGTCTCCATTAGGCACATAAGGTATGCTGGAGATTATTTATACTGGAGGTATTTATGAACAATAAAATAATTATTGTCGAGGGTTATCTTGCTTCTGGAAAATCCACATTCGCATTAAAATTATCAGAATCATTGACAATACCGTATTTTATTAAAGATACATTTAAAATTGCACTGTGTGAAAATATATCAGTGAATGATAGGAATGAAAGTAGTCGTTTTTCTGCAGTTACTTTTGATGCAATGATGTATGCAATAGAAAGATTATTTGAAGTTGGATATCCAGTTATTATTGAGGGGAATTTTGTGCCTGAAGGCGTAAAAAGAATAGACGAGTCCAAGATTATAAGAGGAATAATAAACAAATACTCCTGCAAATCGCTTGTTTTCAAATTTTCAGGTGATACAAAAATCTTACACAGACGTTTTATTGAACGTGAAAGACTACCTGAGCGTGGACAGGTAAATAAAATGGAGTTTGAACCATCCTATACTGAGTTCGATGCATGGTGCCATAATCTAGATAAATTTGATGTTGGTGGAAAAGTCATAAAAATTGATACAACTGATTTTAGTAAGGTCAATTTTGAAAGATACATTGAAGTTGCACGATTATTTATTGATTCAAAAAGTGGCACAACATAAAGCTGATGAGCATAAGGCACAGATACGAATATGGATGATTCAATAGTGGCAAGCAGTGTATGAGTGTACGCACTCATACAGTTTGACTAATCAGATGGGGTATCTATGCATCCATTGGACGCTGGTCTATGAACGGATATTTAGACCGCCGGAGATGGAGCATACATCCCTGTTACAGTGGTCAGAAGATAGGAAGTAAGGTAACAATACCTGTAAACTAGAAAACAGGCTTCTAACGGTTTGGTCCATAAATGCAGAGAAAAATTTCCAGATTCGGAATGGTTGGTGCAAACAGAATCAGCAGAGGCTTTCTATGAAAAAATAGGGTTCAGCGTGAATAAAGATATTTTTTTGAGCATTCCATGCAAGTGGTTCTAGTGTTCCGTGTGTCCTTTTTTATCAGATGGTGAAAAATAATGTGGTACTAAGAGGGGGCTTTGCTGCGCTTAAGTACAAAGCAAAGAGGAGTAACACGATTTTAAGAGATATTTGCAGATCTTTATTTCATGTGGATTTGTGAGGGGCTTTATAAAAGATGGTAAATAATTTTAAAACACCTTTTGAGTATTGGGTAATTAGAAATAACGTATGAAATGCCATTCAAGATAAGAAGAGCCTTTTAAAGCCTGATCTTGTCCTGAATGGCTTTATTTTTGGCATTAAATATTCTGATTAAGCCTATGTAAAACTTTACAAAACTTCCTTCCTGTCGTAGAGTTAAAGAAAGACAATCATACCTGTCTCCTGCCTCCTGTTTTGGCAGGAGAGGCAGAGAAAAGGGTAGATGCTGCTTTACACGAAAGGGGAACACACATGAGAAAAGTATTTCAATCATCGGAATATCATATCGACAATACCGGAGAACATCTGGTTACAAAAGCACTTCAGACGCTGATTGATGAAACGTCGCAGGCGGGAGGTATTCTGGTTCTGGAAAGAGGCACGTATCTGACGGCACCGCTGTTTTTAAAGAGCGGAATGGAGTTCCATTTTGAGGACGGAGCGGTTCTGACGGGGACTACGGATGAATCGCAGATTCCGGTGATTCCGACCAGGGCAGCCGGTGTTGAGATGGACTGGTATCCAGGTATTTTAAATTGCAATGGGCAGAAAGATGTAATTATCAGCGGAAACGGTACCATAGACGGTCAGGGAGAATACTGGTGGCGCAAATACTGGGGAGACGACGGAAAGAGCGGAATGCGCGGTGAATACGATAAGAAAGGGCTCCGATGGGCCTGCGATTACGATTGTATGCGCGTCAGAAATGTGGTCATTATGGAGTCCTCCAATATTACACTGAGAGACATTACCTCAACGAGATCCGGCTTCTGGAATATCCATATCTGCTACAGTGACCACATTCATGTGGATGGCGTAAAGATCACATCGTGCGGGGCGGAAAGTCCCAGCACTGATGGAATTGATATTGATTCCTGCCACGATGTTCTGGTGGAAAACTGCATCACAGACTGCAACGACGACAGCATCTGTATCAAGTCGGGAAGAGATGCGGATGGCATCCGTGTGAACCGCCCCTGCCATGATATTACGGTGCAGAACTGTGAGATTCAGGCGGGCTTCGGTGTTACCATCGGCAGCGAAGTATCCGGCGGCGTCTACCGCATTACACTGAAAAATCTGCGTTACCACGGAACGGACTGTGGCTTCCGCATTAAATCCTCTGTGGCGAGACACGGTTATATCCGTGACGTAAGGGTGGACGGCCTTTCCATGATTAATGTGAAATATCCGTTCCATTTCTTCTTAAACTGGAATCCGGCATACAGTTACTGCGAGCTTCCCCTGGGCTATGAGGGAGATCTGCCGGCCCACTGGGAAAAGCTTCTGGAAGCTATTCCGGCTTCCGTTCCGAAGACAAAGGTCAGTGATATAACAATTGAGAATGTAACGGCATGGAATGAACCGGAGTATGACGGCATCAGCCGGGCGTTCCACATGGAAGGCTTTGAGGATCAGCCCATCGAGCATGTGGTATTTAAGAATGTATCGATGGCGTGCCGGGAGTTTGGGGTGATCAATCACACGAAGGATATCGAGTTCCAGAATGTTACAGTGTCCGTATCCGGGGCTCGTGATGAGAAAAATGACAGCTACGATAACCGGTAATTTGATATAGCCTTAGATCTTGCTGATCAGTTTGTGACGGTATCCGATGAGGCGATTCCTTACATGGGCAGCCATGTTCACAATATAAAGTTCCGCACAGATTCTAATGACGGCCATTATCACGAATTCTGCGTGACGTCTTCTGCCGCGATACCGGTTGGAGGCGGCAAGCATATTCATTTTTCCAAGGCGTATACGACTTCCGCAGATGGACATGTTCATGAGTTTCAGGTGGTATCTTTGATTGATAATCCAATCGAATAGTATGGAAAGCTGGCATAGGAGGAAAATCCTGTGCCAGCTTTTTTGATTTGGCAATTTTACTGGAGAGAACTGCCGAGGGGGATCGGCGGTGTTTCTGTTTTATTTATAAGTTTACTCCAATCATACAAAATGCAAAAAAACAAAGAAGGGTATTGACAATAAATTGTGCAAGGAATATAATGATCGACATAGAGTACACGTGTACGCAAATAAAAAGTGCATATACAAAAACCCCGATTACAAATAGCAGAAATAAATTTAATGAAATATAACCAAATAAATGAATGCGTATTTGGGAAATTTAACGAATGCCGGTGAAGGGAGAGAAAGGAGAGGGCAAAAAAATACCCTGAGAGTTTATCGGTCTGCCGCGAAACATACGGATAAACAGTCAGGATACCTTATTCAGTACCATTCTAAATGATTTAAGTAAAAAAGTAAAGGTTTCTTTTCATTAAAATTTATATATTACAGTTGTTAAACAACCATATTTCAGGAGGTTCTATATGAAAAGAAGATTTGTTGCTGCGATGCTGGCCGGAGTCATGGCGTGTTCACTGGCAGGATGCAATACGAAGTCACCGATGGCAGGAAAAGAAGAGACGACAACGGCCGCCGATACCCAGGCAGGCTCGGATACCCAGGCTGCTTTAGCAGAGGGAGAGACAGATAAGCAGGCGGAAACCGCAGGCCCGATCACCATTCAGTTCTGGAATGCATTTACAGGAACGGACGGCGATGTGCTGAGGGAGATTGTGGACCGCTATAATAAAGAGAATACCAGAGGAATTACGATTGAGATGGATATCATGCCGGCCAGCAGCTTAGAGGAAAAACTTCCGGCAGCCATCGCTTCCAAGACAGCGCCCGCCCTTATTATCAGAGGTAATTTTGATACGGCAACTTATACGGATAATGGAATTTTGACGCCGCTTGATGATTTCTTCGAGCAGACCGGAGCGGATGCCTCGAATTTCAGTGATGCATCTCTTCAGGCACTTCAGTACCAGAAGGTACAGATGATGATTCCGATGCAGGTTCATTCCACGTTCCTTTACTGGAATAAAGACCTGTTTGAAGCGGCGGGACTTGATCCTGAGACACCGCCGGCAACATGGGAAGAGGCGGCCGAGTACGCGCTGAAGATATCTGATCCGTCCAGAAAGCTTTATGGAATCGGTTTCCCGATCAGCGGCGCACCCTGCTATTTTGATGCAATGTTCAAGTCCAACGGAGGTGACGTCTTCTCTGCAGACGGTAAGAGTTCTGTTCTGGACAGCCCTGAGAACTTAAAGACCCTTCAGTATATTCAGAATCTCGTCAATCAGGGGGCTGCGCCGGTTGGATCTACAGGAGCCGATACGGATAACTTAATGCTTGCCGGACAGATGGGAATCTACTGCGGCGGTCCATGGCTGATCAGCGGACTGAAGGAAGCGGAGATCAATTTTGGTGTTACGGGAATGCCCGCAGGGGACAAGGAAGCTGCCGGTGTCATCGAGGTCCAGGGCTTTGGAGTCACCTCCACGGCCAGTGAAGAAGAAAAGGCGGCGGCTTACGACTTTATCGCCTACTGGAATTCAGACACGACTTGTAAAGAATGGTCCCTGCGCAACGGATATCCGCCATATTTAAAGTCTCTGGCAGAGGATGCAGACATCAAAGCGGATGCAACAGTCAATGCGCTGTCCTCTATCTCTGAGTTTGGATTTTCCTTTGCACCGGGAATTAAATCTGTAAAACAGGTCAATAACGACATTTTATTCCCCATGATCGAAAATGTAGTGGCCGGCAACGACCCGCAGGAGGAACTGAGCAAGGCGTCGGAGAGCATCAGCAAGCTGCTTTCTGAGTAGACAGCAGTACATAGAGGTGATTTCATTGAATAATATAAAAACCAGAAAGTCCCCTTCACGTTCATTCGGCAGAAAATACTGGAATAAACCGGATCGGGTAGCATATTTATTTATGCTGCCCTCTATCCTGGTACTGTTCGTATTTGCGATTATTCCGCTGATGGCATGTCTCGTAATCAGTCTGTTTGACATGAATATCTTCTTTGCGGACACCAGTTTTACAGGGGCCCACAACTTTATCACGGCATTTCAGGATACACGGTTCTGGAACGCACTGCTGAACACGGTTATATTCGTCCTGTTTGAAGTGCCTCTTCAGATTGTGATCGGACTTTTGACGGCCAATGCGCTGGTAAAGACCAGCCTCTTTAACAAGGCGGCCAGATCCATCTTCTTCCTGCCGGTAGTCTGCTCCATGGCGGCGGTAGGCATTATCTGGTCCATTCTTTTAGATACCAATATCGGATTCATACCGTACTTACTGGAACAGATCGGTATTCATAACGCCACCTTTTTCCGAAATGCGAAGACGGCCATGCCGACCGTGATCGCCATGACGGTGTGGAAAAATTTCGGCTACACCATGTCCATTCTGGTAGTGGGAATCCAGGGGATCTCCCAGAGCTACTATGAGGCGTCGGAGATCGATGGGGCAGGGAAGGCGGCACAGTTCTTTAAGATTACACTGCCGCTTTTGAAGCCCACGCTGGGGTTCTGCCTTATTACCAATACCATCGGCTCTCTTCAGGTGTTTGACCAGGTGTACGTCACGACACAGGGCGGTCCGCAGTTTAAGACCGAGACGCTGGTACAGTATATTTATAAAACCGGTTTTAATCAGCCCTACAATCTGGGATACGCCTGCGCCCTTTCTGTGCTTCTGCTGGTGGTGATACTGGCTGTCTCCCTTCCGATGTACAAGAACATGTTTATTAACCAGAATTAGGAGGCCGGGGATGAACGAAAAGAAGAGAAGACGTGTGACACTTTTAAGTGTGGTTAAGATCGTATTTACGGTGTTCCTGATTGTGATTGTCCTGTTTCCGCTTATCTGGATGGCGGTCGGGTCCTTTAAACTGGAAAAGGAGATCCTGGGATATCCGCCGACTGTTTTTGGAACGAAATATACACTGAAGTCCTTCCAGAGGATTTTTAAGACAATCCCTATGGCATCATATATTAAAAATACCGTGATATTTGCAGGCGGTTCAACGATTCTGGCAGTGCTGTTTGACTCATTAACGGGCTATGCGTTCGCGCGGCTGGATTTTAAGGGGAAAGATCTCCTGTTCATGCTGGTGCTGCTTACCATGATGGTACCGTTCCAGGTTATGATGATTCCACTGTTTCTGGAATCGAATCTGCTGGGGCTTTTGGATACCTACGGCGGACTGATTCTGCCGAAGGCCACCTCGGCATTCGGCATCTTTATGATGCGGTCCTACTTCGCGGCTCTTCCGAAGGATCTGGAGGAAGCGGCAAGAGTGGACGGCATGAGCGAATTCGGTATATTTGCAAAGATTATGTTTCCGCTGGTGATACCGGGGGTACTGACTCTGGCTATTTTCCATCTGATGCAGAACTGGAATGATTTGCTGTATCCGTTAATGATGACCAGCAGCACGAGGATGAGGACGCTCTCCGCAGGACTTGCCCTTTTTGTGGGAGAACACGCGACCACTTATTACGGGCCGCAGCTGGCCGGTGCACTTCTGTCGGTGCTGCCGCTGCTCGTCATTTATATCTTTTTCCAGAAATATTTTATTGCCAGTGTTGCGACCAGCGGAATGAAGGACTAGCACTGCGTTGCATAAGCTCCGATGAATTCTGCACTCGCTATTCACGCCAGGGCCACGCCCGCGAAGCTAGACGTAGGGTCCACTACGCCGTCGCTTCACGGACGCGCCCCTGACGCAAATATCAAGCACATAATTCACCGAAACTTACGCAATGCAGTACTGGCACTGCCAGGCTGCTGAAACAGAGGAGAGAAAAAAACAATGCAGAAAGCCAGAATTACGATCAATCGAGAGTTTAAAAAGGGTTCCGTTGACGACCGGATCTATGGAAGCTTTGTGGAACATATGGGCCGGGTGGTCTATTCCGGAATCTATGAGCCGGATCATCCGCTGGCTGATGAGGATGGATTCCGAAAGGATGTGCTGGAGGCGGTTAGAAACGCCGGCATTACCACCATCCGGTATCCGGGCGGTAATTTCGTCTCCTGCTATAACTGGGAAGACGGAATTGGCCCGAAGGAGGAGCGTCCGCGCAGGCCGGAGCTGGCCTGGAAGGCGGTCGAGACGAATGAGTTCGGAACCGATGAATTTATGAAATGGTGTGAAAAGGCCGGGGTGTCACCGATGCTGGCGGTCAATCTGGGAACCGGCAGTATCCGGGAAGCGTTGCATTACCTGGAATACTGTAATTTTAAGGAGGGCACCACATACAGCGAAAAGCGGAAAAGGAACGGGCGGGAAGAACCGTACCGGGTCCGCACCTGGTGTCTCGGCAATGAGATGGACGGGGAATGGCAGCTGGGCCACAAGGGCGCTTCTGAATATGGAAGGCTGGTGAGAGAGACCGCCAAGGCCATGAAGATCCTGGATCCCGGTGTGGAACTGGTTTCCTGCGGAAGCTCCTTAAATACCATGGCCACATTCCCGGAATGGGAGGCGCAGTCTCTGGATGAGACGTATGAGTATGTGGATTACATATCCCTGCATCAGTATTTTGACGGCCATGAAAAGCCTGTGGAAAGCTTCCTGGCACAGGCGGATGAGATGAGTGATTACATCCGGACAGTGACATCAGTCTGTGACTATATCAAAGCGAAAAAACGCTCTTCCAGACAGCTTTCTATCAGTTTTGATGAATGGGGCGTGTGGACCAGGGCGTCAAAGGAGACGGTAAGAGAGTGCGACGAGAGTCCCTGGCAGCAGGCGATGCCGATCAGCGAGATGGTTTACAGCTTTCAGGACGCGCTGCTCTTCGGAGGAATGCTTCTGGCAATCCTGAAACATGCGGACCGCGTCAAGATCGCGTGCCAGTCCCTTTTGACCAATGTCAGCGCGATGATCATGACGGAAAAGGGCGGCGGGGTGTGGCTGCAGCCGATCTATTATCCATTTGCGGATACTGCCGCCTACGGTCACGGCCACGTCATGGACTGCCGTGTAACCTCAGACTCGGTTTTATATGAGAAGAAAGAGATCCCGCTTCTGGATATGGCCGCGGTGGAGAACGGAGAGGAGATGGTTGTATTTATGATCAACCGTTCTCCTTCGGAGGAGATGGAGGTGTCACTGGATTTACAGGGATATGAGGCGGAAGCTGTGCTGGAGCACCGCGTTCTTACATCGGACGATCCGGAAGCCGTGAATTCACCGGGCCATCAGCCGGTGAGACCGGAACAAAAGGATGACGCTGCCATAAAAGACGGAAAAGTTGCGGTTATGCTTGACAGGCTGTCATGGAATGTGTTACGAATAAAAGTTAAGTGACAGCTGCCGGAACAGGAAGAGAGAATTCCGGCGCGAATAATGAAGAAACCGGAGGCATGGTGCAAAATGGGTGTTACGACGAATGATATAGCGAGAATCTGTCAGGTTTCGAGAACGACCGTGATCCGGGCCCTGAACAATCAGGGAAGGATCAGCAAAGAGACGAAAGACAGGATCGTGAAGACAGCGGAAGAACTGGGATATCGGCCGGATCTTCTGGCAAGAGGACTGGTAAAGGGAAAGACGATGTATATCGGCGTCGTGGTATTTGATGTTAAGAACCAGTATTTTGCCCAGATGTTAAGTGCAATCGAGACGGAGGCCCAGACAAGAGGCTACTGTGTAAACATCACGCTCCATGGAAAGAACAGGGAAAAAGAGGTGGATCTAATCCGAAAGCTGGTGGATTACCACGTGGATGGCCTGATTCTTTCCCCGGTAAATAAAGGAGAACATTTTAATAAGTTTCTGAAGAGTCTGGACACACCGCTCATCGTCATTGGAAACAAGGTTTCGGATGAGATTCCGTTTGTGGGAATCGATGAGCGGAGGGCGGCAAGGGAAGCGACGGATAAGATTCTGGATTCCGGCTATGAGCGGGTGGTGTTTGTCTGCCCGCCTCTGGGCGAGTCTAAGGAAGGGAACAACTATACCCATGAGCAGCGTCTGGAGGGCTTTCGGGATGCGATGGGGAGCCGGTTCACGGGGGCGCAGATCATAAGCTCGGAATCGTACGAGGAGGAAGCGGCTTCCATTCTGGAAGAGAGGGGCGGCAGGACTGCATTTTTCTGTTCCGGCGATATCTATGCGATGGATATTATGAAGTATTTGAAGGCACGCGGCAAACGGGCGCCGAAGGACTACGGAATCATGGGTTTTGATGATATTGAGCTTCTGGAATACTTATCTCCGCGCCTGTCCACCATCTATAATTCGGTGGAGGAAGTGGCGAAAAGGGCAGTGGAGCTTCTGTACGACGAGATGGAAGGCCGGGAAATTGCCATGGAAACCTATGAGCGCTACCGCCTTGTCCAGGGAGAGACTCTGTAAACGGAGAGGACAGACATGGACAGAGATCATTATGCATTAACGGAATACAACGTTCCGCTGATTGAAAACAGGGCTGATCCGTACATCTTTAAGCATGAGGATGGTACGTATTACTTTACCGCGTCGGTCCCTGAATATGACAGGATTATACTGAGAAAAGCCGCGGCCATATCCGGTTTAAAATACGCGGAGGAAAAGACACTTTGGGTCAGGCACGACAGCGGACCGATGAGCTGTCACATATGGGCGCCTGAGATTCATTATATATCCGGCGCCTGGTACATTTATTTTGCTGCCGGAGAGAAGGATGATATCTGGAAAATCCGCCCTTATGTGCTGGTAAACAGGGGAGACCCGATGGAAGATGAGTGGGAGGAACTGGGACAGATGAAGGCGGCGGAAACCCCGGAGCCTGACAAATTCTCATTTCAGGATTTTTCCCTTGATATGACGGTGTTCCCATACCGGGAAAAATGGTACTGCGTCTGGGCGGAGAAGGTGAATATCGGCAAAAAGATATCCAATTTATACATCGCTGAGATGGAGGCGCCGGACCGGCTTTTGACGGCGCAGGTGCTCTTAAGCGCCCCCGATTACGACTGGGAGCGCCGCGGATTCTGGGTGAATGAAGGAGCGGCTGTCTTAGAGAGAGACGGCAGGCTGTTTCTGACGTATTCGGCCAGCTCGACGGGAGCCGATTACTGCATGGGAATGCTGCGCTTACGGAGAGGAGGAGATCCCCTCGATCCGGCTGACTGGTCAAAATCCAGAGAACCGGTGATGAAGACCGATGCGGAAAAGGGGATATTCGGCCCCGGGCACAATTCCTTCGTGAAATCTGAGGACGGTCTCACGGATATTATGGTATTCCATGCCAGGCAGTATGACGAGATTTTGGGCGATCCTCTGTATGATGAGAATCGGCATGCCTATACACTTCCCGTGGAGTGGGATGAAAATGAGGAGCCGGTGTTTCAGTTTCGGAAGAACAGGCGTCCCAATATTTTAATGATGGTAGTGGACCATCAGGCATTTTACGGTCATTCCAGGGTGAAGACGCCGTATTTTGACCGGCTGAAGGCGGAGGGAGTGTTCTTTGAACGCGCCTACTGCTCCTCGCCTCTCAGTATGCCTTCCAGAAAAACGATGATGACGGGGCTGTATCCCCACCATCACGGCCAGACGGACAATTCCTTTGAAACGCCCTGGGACAGCCATGAAACGTATGTGGATGTCCTTAAGGAAGCCGGATACCGGAATTATTACTTTGGAAAATGGCACGCCTGCGCCGGAAAACCGTCGGATCTGGGATGCCTTGGGGTGTCCTACCCGGATTATTCCAATCCATACCATCAGCCGGAGTACGAAGAGTACCGGAGGCGGAAAGAACTTCCGCCGGCCAGAATGCGCGTGGAAATGAATATGTGCGAGAAGGGCTGGATCGACGATGTGAAGGAGGGGGATCTCTACGATTTCCCGCGGGATCTCACGAATGAGGCGCTCTCCGGCATCCTGGAGGGACCGAAAGAGTGCCATGAGGCGTACTATGTTGCGGATATGGCCTGCCGCCAGCTGGAGGAGCTGAAACGGGAGGAGGCTCCGTTCATGATGCGGGTGGATTTCTGGGGACCGCACCAGCCGTACTGCCCGACAGAAGAATTTGCGGCGCTCTATCCGCCGGAATCCATAGAAGAATACCCAAGTTTTTCCGATGATCTGGCCGGAAAGCCGAGATCCTACCTGTTCGATACGGGAAGGGAAACGAGCCGTGACAGAGAGCTGATCCGGCCGAATCCCATGGAATGGTCCCGGTGGCAGATGCTCCTTTCCAGATGCTACGGCCAGATCACTATGGTTGACGAGGCTGTGGGAAGCGTGATTGAGAAGCTGCGGGAGCTTCAGATGGATGAGAATACGCTGATTATCTGGACCGCGGATCACGGTGATGCCCTGGCCTGCCACGGCGGCCATTTTGACAAGGCCTTTTATTTGCCGGAGGAGGTGCTGCGGATTCCGCTTGCGATGGCCTGCCCCGGCGTGCTCCCGAAGAACCGGATCTGCAGGGAGCTGGTCACCAACTGTGATTTGGCTCCTACTATCGTGAGCGCTGCGGGAGGCGCCTTCCGCTCACCCGTGGATGGAGAGGATATACTCCGGCTGTTCACGGAGCAGAGGCCGGGCTGGAGGACGGCGCTCCTGGCAGAGACCTACGGACACCTTGCGCCGTGGAGGGCGGAAGCAGTCGTATGGCAGCAGTATAAATATGTGGATAATCATGGGGACGCGGAGGAGCTTTACGATCTGGAGGCCGACCCGTATGAGCTTCATAACCTGGCTAAGGAGAAAGAATATCAGGCCTTGCTTATGAAGATGCGCATGAAGTGGATGGAACTGAAGCCGCACATCTATAAGATATAGCCGCACTCTGTAAAATGATCGAGCGAGGATTGAAACAAAGTTGAAATGCCGGAAATGGCCGAGAGGCTGACTTTCCGGCATTTTTCTTTGCCGGGGGAGAGAAGTGAGGGATCTTAAGGTACTGCGGCCCCGGATTTTCCGGTTCATTCTAAAATTTACGAAGTCTGTTTACACACCGGATAATCCAGTGTATAATTAAAAAATGCTCTTACGAATGTAATAACAGGGCGTGTATACATAATTGAGGGGAACAAAGCATGAAACGTTTTTTGAAGAAATTACTCTGCTGGACACTGATCAGCAACTGTTTTCTCATGACTGCCTACGCTGCTCCGGCATGGCCGGCCGGACCAGATATACAGGCGGAGGCAGGAGTCGTCATCGACATGGATTCCGGCGCCATTTTAGGTGGAAAAGCGTATGATACGCCGTACCCGCCGGCCAGTATTACGAAGCTTCTTACGGCTCTTCTGGTGATGGAGCACAGCAAACTCGACGATGTGGTGACATTTTCAAGCAGCGCGGTCAATAACGTGGAGTCCGACAGCGGTAATAAGCTGAATGTGGCAGAAGGAGACAAGCTGTCCGTGGAGGACTGCCTCTATTCCTTGCTGGTTCATTCCTGTAATCAGGCGGCTAACGCGCTGGCAGAGCATGTGGCCGGGTCTCAGGAAGCGTTCGTGAAGATGATGAACGACAAGGCCGCGGCGCTGGGATGCAAGGACAGCCATTTCGATAATCCCTCCGGCCTCAACGGAGACACACAGTACGTGACGGCCAGAGACATGGCGGCGATCTCCAGAGCGGCATTTGCAGAGCCGGATATTATCAGAATCAGCGCGGCGCTGACACATACGTTTCCGCCTACGATCAACAATCCGGATGGCCTGACGATTTATGCGGAGAATAAGCTGATCCTGAATACGAATGACTCTTCAAGCCAGTACTATTATCCGCCGGTGAAGGGCGGCAAGACGGGATACCTCTTAAAAGCCGGCAACACGCTGGTTACCTATGCGGAGAAGGACGGAAAGCGTATGATTTCCGTGATTCTGAAGGGGAGTCCCGGACAGTATTATCTGGACAGCAAGGCGCTTCTGGAATATGGATTTGCGCATTTTACCAATTTTAATGTAGCGGAAAACGAAACTGCCTATACCGAAGGCGAGACAGCCGTGGAGGTGGCCGGAAAAAGCTATCTGCCGGCGGATCTTAAGATCGATCCGTCCGGAACGGTGACACTTCCGGAGGGCGCGGTATTTGCGGATACGGAGCACACGCTGACAACCGATTTTCCGGACGAGCATCCGGAGAGAAGCGTGGCGTTTATCCAGTATACATACGACGGACGGAAGGTGGGCGGCGCCTATTTGACGCAGAAAGAAGTGCAGGAACCGGTCACGGAGCCGGCAACACAGGAAGAGACAAAGCCGGAAGCGGATGACAAGAAAGAGGGCGTGAAGAAGAAGTTTTCCATCAATCCCTTTCTGATTATCGCACTGGTGGTGATTGCCGCCGCTGCCGGCGGTGGAGCGTATCTGTCATACTCCAGAAAGAAAGAGGAACAGCAGCGCGCGCTCCGCAGGGAGCAGAGGCGCAGACGGCTTCGGGAAGAAGGCGTGACGGAAGAGGAATTCGACCGTTTGCTGAAAGAGCGTCTGGGAGACTGTAGTAAAGGGAATAATCGAAAGAAGAGATAGAAAAAAGGCTGTACCGCTTACCTGGGAACCGGGAGACGGTACAGCCTTTTTTATGCTTAATTCCGGCGGCTGCCGCGGGAGTTTGTTCAGTGACTAACGATTCCTGGCCGCCTGTGTGATATAGTTGCCGGTAAATGCGAGGCCCGCCAGAACCAGCGCGGTTCCCAGCCCTGAGTAAAAGACTGCGATAAAGATATCCGGGCAGAGGCCGGAGGTGCGCAGGCCGATCCCAAAGGTCATCATAAAAGCCATGATGCAGAAGGACTTGCGGTCAAAAAACTTCAGAATGAACTGCATCTCTTCCTCATAGCGTACAATCCGGTCGGTGTGCCTGCGTACCAGTTTGCCAAACACCATGAACCAGAAAAGGAAAAATACTGCTGCGGAAAGGGCCAGATTGATCAGTGTCACATAGCTTTTATAGGAAATGATCCCGATACGCAGAATATTAAAGCCGGCTGCGAGCCAGACAATGCCTGCAAGCAGCAGTAGATAATTTTTTTTGATTTTCATGTGAATACCTCCTTAAATGAACAATGTTCATTATATGCCGGTTTTGGAGATATGTCAAGTGATGGCGGCGCAGTTTTTTTGAATTTTTTGTGTGGGCAGGAGCGCGGACTTATTGACAGATCTCCAAATGATTGAAAACCCCGCTTAATGGACAGAATACAGGAGAAGATATGTTACATTTTTCTTAACAATAGAAATGATGTATTGACTTTAAATCTTACATATGTAATAATTTATAAAAACTCGGTGCAGGACGCGAAGTCTGCGGGAGCGGATGTGAGATTTGACGGAATTTGTGCGTGAAATGTCATCATCAGGAAAAGGTATGAGAACGAAGCTGTAAAGAGAGGAACCATATTATGAGACGTAGAAAAAGCAAACGTGGACTGATGATCGGTGGTATTGCCGCAGGGATCCTGATTGCTGCGGTGATTGTGACAGGGATTTTCTGGTTTCAGAGAGGAGGGGAGGCGGAGAAGGAGACGACCCCGGAAGAGCTCCTGATGGAGTACACGGATTATATCAGGACCGGTAACTACGAGGCGATGTATGGAATGCTGAACGAACAGAGCCGGAAGAATATCGGTCTGGAGGACTTTACAGCGAGAAATAAAAACATCTATGAGGGAATCGGCGCCGCCGATATTCGCGTGGAGATCCAGAGTGTGGAGGAACGGACGGAAGGTTTGAAGACGGTCAGCTACCAGACTTCGCTCAACAGCTCCGCCGGCGAGATCAATTTCCTGAACCAGGTTGATTTTATTTGGGAGCAGGCGGCTGAGGACCAGGGAACGAAGAAGAAAAAGGCGGCGGGCGGCTATCGGATGATCTGGAATGATCAGGTTATTTTCCCGAATCTGGGCCGCACCGATAAAGTGCGTGTCTCCACCGACCGGTCTGTGAGAGGGGAGGTTCTGGACCGGGACGGCGGCCTGCTTGCCGGAAAAGGGAACGCTTCTCTGGTGGGCCTTGTGCCCGGGAAAATGGCCGGTTATACCGCGGGAACGGAGGGAGAGACTTCCGGCACGAGCCCTGATCTGGAGCGGCTTTCTGAGCTTCTTGGTGTCTCCGTGGAGAGTATAGAGAAGAAGCTGGCGGCAAAATGGGTGAAGGAAGACTCCCTGGTTCCGGTTAAGACGCTGAAAAAGGTAGATGAGTTTGATCTCCAGTCAGCGAGTCCAAGAGAGGATAATGTGGAGAATAAGGCGCTCCAGGACGCGCTTCTGGCCATACCGGGCGTGATGATTACCGATACACCGGTGAGATCCTATCCGCTGGGAGAGGCGGCGGCCCATCTGGTGGGATATGTCCAGAATGTGACGGCTGAGGATTTGGAGAAGCATCCGGGCGAGGGATACTTATCGGACAGCGTCATAGGGAGAAGCGGAATCGAAACTCTGTATGAAAAAGAACTGAAGGGACAGAACGGGGAGAAGATTTCCATCGTCACCTCCGAGGGCGCGGAAAAGCTGGTTCTGGCCGCCATACCGCGGGTAGACGGCAGCAATATCACGCTGACCATAGACAGCAGCCTGCAGAGGACCATCTACGAGACGTTCAAAGACGTCAAGAGCTGCACGGTCGCCATGAATCCTTACACGGGTGAGGTGCTGGCACTGGTGAATACGCCGTCGTATGACGACAATGATTTTATACTCGGCATGTCAGAGGAGAAATGGGCCTCGTTAAATGAAGACGAGAGAAAGCCGATGTTTAACCGTTTCCGCCAGCGTTTTGCGCCCGGCTCCTCGTTTAAGCCGATAACGGGAGTCATCGGGCTTTCCACGGGAGCGCTGACGCCGGGCGAAAGCTTTGGCACAGACCGCGCGGGACTTAGCTGGCAGAAGGATGCCAGCTGGGGAAAGTATCAGGTGACGACGCTTCACGACTACAGCCCGGTCAACCTGGAAAATGCCTATATTTACTCCGATAATATTTACTTTGCGAAGGCCGCGCTGAAGATCGGGTATGACGACTTTATGGCCGGGCTCGACCGCCTGGGCTTCAATCAGGACCTGCCCTTCGAGATCTCCGTCTCCCAGTCCCAGTATTCCAACACGGAACGGATCGAGACGGAAATCCAGCTGGCGGACAGCGGATACGGTCAGGGACAGGTGCTGATGAATCCGATCCACCTGGCGGCCCTTTATACCATGTTCCCCAACCGGGGAGATGTCATAAAGCCATACATTGCGTACAGGAAGGAGCCGGCATCGGAAGTATGGCTGAAGGGTGCCTGTACTCCTGAGATTGCGGAAACAATCGATACCGCTCTGAAAAAGGTAATCAGCTCGGAGCACGGAACAGGCCGCGCCGCTATGCGGGCGGATATTACGCTGGCAGGCAAGACGGGAACGGCCGAGATAAAAGCGTCGAAAGGAGACACCTCCGGAACGGAGCTGGGCTGGTTTGCAGTCTATACGGCCGACGGCCCGGACCGCACGCCGATACTCATGGTCAGTATGGTGGAGGATGTCAAGAATGCCGGAGGAAGCGGGCTGGTGGTGAGAAAGGCGAAGGCCGTGCTGGATTCTTATATTCCGCCGGTGCAGTAGTGAACTTACCGGATCCATGGTAGAAATTTCCTTGTAATGATGTACCTCTGAATTTGACAGATACACACGGATATAATAGAATTGTGAAGGCATAGCGCGTATTTGTCTGTAGTGGATATGTGCATTTTACAAATTCGATTTGAGGAGAGAATCATGGATTACAGGACAAAAGCAATAAACTGTGTAAAGGATACCGTATTACCTGTTCAGATGCAGTGGTTTCAGGACTGCGGCTTCAATATGGATACATATTGTCAGAAATATGGAGATACAGAGCATTCCTTTGCAAAAGAAATCGAAAAGGGCCATATTTATGAAATGGGTTATCCCAAATGCGTATGTGAGGAAGCACTGGCGGGAGGAAAAGACGCTTCCTTCTGCGAGTGCTCCAGACAGAGTATGATATACGTTTTGGAAAATATGATGCCGGAAAAGCACATAGAGGTGGAGATAATCGAAACGGTTTTGAGCGGAGCCGAAAAGTGTCGGTTTAAGGTTACGGTCGAATAAGCGGTTTTAAGCCGTTTTTTTCAAAATTTAAGGCAATGAAAATGTCATCTGACGGGAACGCAGTGGTTTCGTCTGATGACATTTTTATTACCCATAAAGCTGCTTCTCTTTCAGGATACGCAGTGCGATCTCTCCCGCCTTTGTACCGGTTGCCCCGTCGTCTCCGTTAATATGGACCGCAAAGGAACAGGAGCCGTTTTCAGATTCTATGAAGCCGATAAACCAGCCGTTGGTGTTTTTTCCATCGACTGTGCCGGTGCCGGTTTTTCCGTACAGTGACGATGTGCCGTCTGAGGAGAGGAAAAGCGCGTCCTTAACGGTCTCCATGTCACGCTCCGAGTACGGCAGCGTGTGGCTGGATAATGCAGCCAGCAGCTTCACCTGTTCCAGAGGAGATATTTTCAAGGAGGATTCCAGCCAGAACCGGGAGAGGCCTCCTGAAAAGTCCAGATTTCCATAGGAGAGGGCAGTAAGCTCCTGTTTGATCGAGTCCAGGCCGCTCTGGCGGTCCAGATTCATAAAATACCAGTTGACGGAGTTCGTCATGGCGGTGTTCAGGTTCTGGTCCCTGTTCCAGGAATCGAAGGGACAGGCTTCTCCGTTCCAGGCCATGGCAGAATCCTTCGCAGTGATGATACCCGCGTCGAGGGCCATCAGGGCGCTGTAGATCTTGTAGGTGGAGTTTGGCGAAATCCTTGTGCGGGCGTCGTCCTCATTGGATATCAGATAACGGTTTTCGGAACTGTCATACAGGACGAAGCTGCCGTCAAAGTCTTCGAAATAGCTGCTCAAATCTTCTAAAGACGCCTGGGGCAGAGCCGCACGATAGTGGTCTGAGGAAAATGCGAGAGCGGAGGCGGACGGCGTGGTACAGATCACCAGCGCTGCGGTTAAAAGATACAGCAGCCGGCTCTTTAACCGTCTGTTGCCGGTTTCCCGGCGGTAGGAGGCAATGTACAGAATCCGCTTCCTGATCTCTTTGCGGCTGCCGCCGATGCCGGCTGTCTGCCCAAAGGTCAGATGGGAGAGACTGGCTGCAAAATGAAGCAGGGCATTTCCATAATCACAGGACGCTTTTTCACCAAGAAGCGCCAATACCGCTGTATCGCAGGCAATTTCCCGGTCGCTGTCCATCTCCTTTAAGGCCAGCCAGACCAGAGGATGGAACCAGTAAAAAATCAGGAGGAGGCGGAAAAGAACGCCGCTCATGATATCCTTATGCTTGTAATGCAAAAGCTCGTGCAGCAGAATGCAGCGGATCTCGTCTTCCGATAGTCCGGAGAGCCGGGACGCCGGCAGCAGCACACAAGGCGCGGCAATTCCCGCCGTAACCGGGGAGCGGAGCCGGGAGGAAGAACGAAGCGGAATGTCCCTCCGGATTCCAAGCTGCCTCTTACAGTCCTCAAATATGTCCCGCAGGACTGCATCCCGAACGGGAAGGGCAGTCTTCTTTAAAAAATTGACCCGGACCGCGGAAATAATGGTGAGGACTGCAAGTAAGACCGCTCCTCCAATCCAGAGGGAGAGAAGGGCGAATGCCAGATAACCAGGCATTTCCCGGCTAACCGAAACGGAAAAATCATGGAGCAGTCCCGTGGCTGTAAAAATATTACCGGCAGCCTCCGGGCCCCCGCCCTGCCACGAATCCTCGGCCGGGGCCGTCCGCAGATCGGCAAGGCGGGAAGTCAGCCTGCCCAGCCATGGAAATGCTTCAGCCAGGAACGGCGCGGCCGCAAGGATCAGGAGAAGAAACCACAGGCGGTAACGGGTTTCCGCTGTCAAGTACCGGTCAAACGCTTTTCGTATGAACATAATGATGCCGCCGGAAACTGCAATGGCGGCACTGCTTTGCAGCAGATAAAGAAGCAGAGATTCTGCCATCTGCTATTCTCCTTCCCCGCCATGCGATAGGAGGCCGCGAAGCTCTTCCAGTTCCTCCTGGGAGATCCGTTCGTCCTTCATATAATTTGCCACCAGTGAGGTCAGATTTCCATTGTAGAACCGATTAAGAAAATGCTCACTCTCCTGGCTTAAATAGTCTTCCTTTGCTACCAGCGGGGTATATACAAAGACCCTGCTTTTCTTTTCATATGTAATGGCCCCCTTCTGCACGAGGCGCTTAAGAAGCGTCTGGATCGTCTTGGGGCTCCACTCCGTAGCCTCTGAAAGGCAGTCCGTCACCTCGTTGGTGCTTATGGGAGCTTTGTTCCAGATGACTTTCATAACTTCATATTCGGCTTCTGATATCTGCGGCAGCCTGCTCATGATAACCTCCCTGTTCTTACAAATGTAATAGACATATTATACGCGAGCGGAACGCCGCTGTAAAGGGGGCGGGATCAAATATTTGAGCGAGTTTTCTTATTTGACGGATCCGGCAGGACCATGATATACTAGTGCTGGTACTACGGACAGTTAGAAGCAAAACTGGCCCCGGCCGGAGACTGTCCGGCCAATCATACAAGAGGTGCGAGGTAAGACAACATGGTCCAAAACAGGGGAATTAACCAGGACGTGACACAGGAGATGAACCGTTCTCTCCTTTTAAAAAATTTAAGAAGAGAAGGCATGTGTTCCAGGGCATATCTGGCTTCCCTGACAGGGCTGAAGCAGGCGACCGTGACCAATATTATGAAGGATTTCTTAAACTGGGGAATCGTCACGGAGGTGGGCTTTCTGAATGGAAGCAAGGGCCGCCGTTCCATCGGCGTATCCATTAATCCGGACCGTTACCGGGTCATCGGCGTGCGCCTTGCGAGAAAGCATTACAGCGTCGGCCTGTTTGATTTGACAGGGACGCAGATAACGAAGAAGCGAGTGGATTTTAAACCGGAAGAGCAGCCGGATGCGGAAGATATTCTGAATCAGATCGCGGCCGAGATGCGCATTCTGATGAAAAAATACGGAAAAGATACCATACTGGCGGCAGGCATGGCTGTGCCAGGGCCGTTTATAGCGAAGAAAAACCGAATCGCTCTGATCACGGGAGCCGATATCTGGAAGGATGTCGATTTAAAGAAATTCTTTGACAGAGAACTGGACATCCCCGTGTTTTTAGAGCACAATGCCAACGCCGGCGCCTATGCCCATATGTGGGATTTAAAGGACGCCTACCGCGATGATATTCTGGTCTATATCGCGGCCGGTCAGGGAATCGGCGCGGGAATTGTGATGGACGGAAAGATTTATAAGGGTGCTCTGGGAACCTCGGGGGAGATCGGTCACATGACCATCGACCGGAACGGAAAGCCTTGCGCCTGCGGCAATAAAGGCTGTCTGGAGCGGTATGCCTCTTCCCTGGAATTAGTGAAGGCGGTATACGGCGGCCAGGCGGGCCGGGCAGGATGTAATTTTGAAGATGTGGAACGGCGGATCCGCGAAGGCGACCAGTTCTGTATGGACTGCTACCAGCGCGCCTGCGAGAGCCTTGGAATCGGAATTATCAATATTGTCAATGTCATCAATCCGGATATCATCATCATCGGGGATGATATGGCGAGACCGGATCCGGAACGAATGGAGGCTGTGATCCGTGAAACCGTGCGGGAAGGCATTCTGGCCGACGTGTGGGAGGGGCTGACGCTGTCGATCAGCACCTATCAGGGCGATCCGATCCTGACGGGAGCGGCAATCGTCGCCATCGACCGGATTTTCGACAGTCCGGGCCAGTTTATCCCAGCAACGAATCAGGTGGGTGCCTGCGAGCCCGTCTGACGAATGGCGCAAAGTCTACGGAGCGTAGATTGTCCCCGCAGGCTTTATGGGGTACAATGGAATACGAGGTGATAAACATGAATACAGAACGCAAAAAACAGCTTATTATGGAATACAAAAACCGCCATCCGGAGATGGGCGTGATCTCTTTGAAATGCAGGGCTACCGGCGAATCATTTCTGGGAATATCGGGAGATACGAGAACCGCATTCAACAGCGTCTGTGCCAGATTATCGGGCTCTTCCCATCCGAACCGGCATCTGCAGGAGCTGTGGAAGGAGTATGGGGAGGAAGGCTTTGAGCAGTCGGTGATTAAGGTGCTGAAGTATGAAGACCCATGCGAGGACCATACGGAGGAACTGGAGCTGCTCCGGGAGGAATGCCTGGAGGCGGATGAGAAGGCTGTCAAGATCTGGAAATAAAAGAACTGGTAAAAAAGAACTGGTAAAAGAGCCGGTTGTTGTTTAGAAGAGACCCTAAACTGCGGGGTCTCTTTTGTTTTGCCCGGAATCTCAGGCACGGGAGTTTGAGGTTGAGAATTTTTTGAGAAACGTTTATGATGGTGTAGTAGGGGGAAACAGAAAAATTGGAGGAGGTATGATATCAAATGTATCGTTTATTAATCGTAGATGATGAACGGGCAACCCTGAATGGACTGTGCAATTATATTCCATGGGATCAAATGGGGTTCATCGTGGAGGGAAGCGCGGCCAATGGAAAGGCTGCTCTTGCATATCTGGAGAATCATACGGTGGACGTGCTTTTATCCGATATCCGCATGCCGGTGATGGATGGCATAGAGCTGGTCGCAAGGGTCCGGGAGCTGGGGTATGACATGGAATGTGTGTTTTTAAGCGCGCACAGAGATTTTGAGTATGCGAAGAAGGGGCTGCAGTACGGGGTCCTGGATTATATTTTAAAACCAACCAAATTTGGAGATATCAGGGAAGTGTTCGGGCATGTCAGGGAAAAGCTGGATGAAAAGCGGAAGCGTGAAGAGTTCCGGGAAGAGAATATGGGAAAGGATGTGATCTCCCTGGTAAAGAAGTATGTGGAGTCCCATGTCCGCACCGCCAGCTTAGAGGATGCCGCGGATTACGTCAATATGAATGCCCAATATTTAAGCAGGCTGTATAAGAAAAAAAGCGGACAGAACTTCTCCGATTACGTCATGGAGGTGAAGATGAAGGAATCCCAGCGGCTTCTCAAGGACTCCCGTTATCGGATCAGAGAGGTCAGCGAGATGGTCGGATATACCAATGAAAAAAACTTTGCCCGCGCGTTCCATCTGTTCTGTCAAATGAGTCCCAGAGAGTACCGCGACAGTCAGACCGGCAGTCAGGCGAATGGAGGAAAAAATCATGAGGCAGAGATTTTATAAGCATAAATACTTTTACAATATGCTGATCAAATTCCTTCTCCCGGTTCTCCTTTCCATCACGGTAGTCGGCGGAGTGGGAACGGCTGTGGGATACTCCTATTTAAAAACCGAGCTGGATCAGACGAACCAGAAGCTTCTGCAGTCTACCCTGTACAGTACGGAGCTGATGTTAAGCGAACTGGATTCCCTGATGCTGGCCTTTGATATTAACCCGGGGATTATCAATAAATGCTATCACGTATTGAATACAGAGTCCCTCGGCTACCAGGAGCATCAGGATTTAACTACCATAGAAACGTTTATCAATGCCCCGGTCAACGCCAGGCAGTACATAGACAGTATTTATATCTATTATCCCAACCCCTATAACCGGTTTATCCGGTCTAACAACAGAGGGGGAATGCTGGGAATTGGGATAGACGAGGGATGGCTTGAAAGCTATCAGGTGCATAAGGATAAAGATAAGACCTGGAGTGAACGCCGCAGGTTGGGAACCACAGGCCGGGATTTAATTACCGTATACCAGATGATGGACTACGACGGTGTGATCATTCTCAATCTGGATGCACGGTATATGAAAGAACTGCTGGATTCCGCAAAGGTATTTTCCAACCAGTCTGTCTTTATCTGCAGCCAGAACGGAGATGTCCTCCTTCAGACAGGCCCTGTCAGTCTGGAGGAAGCACATGGAAAGGATTCTGTTGTCTATAGCATGGATTCAGAACGGTATCAGTGGTCTTACCAGTCGGCCATTCCCAAGATTGAATTTTACAGGCTTCCGCTTCTGATTGTCAGATACACCTTTGTATGTATTTTGCTGGTTACGTTTTTAGGCATTCTTCTGGCTTATGCGGCCACCCGCCTCAGCTATCGTAATTTTGAGACGCTTCAGGAGCTGATGGAGGCGGCCAGAGAAGGCAAGGATATTCACGAATATGAAGTAAAAGAGTCCTCTGACTATTTCGCATACATCACCAGACAGATGATACAGAATTTCATCGAGCAGGATTTCTTAAGGGTCCAGTTATCGGAGCGGAAATACAAGCTCCGCGCTACGGAGCTGCTGGCGATGCAGTCACAGATGAATCCTCATTTTCTGTATAATACGCTGGAAACCGTCAACTGGAAGATCATGGAACAGACGGGAAAGCGCACGGCGGCCAATGATATGCTGGAAGATCTGTCCGAGATTCTGGTTTATTCGCTGGATGAAAGAGAGCAGGCCACCCTGGAGCAGGAGATTCACGTAACGGAATGCTATATCAAGATCTTAAAGGAGCGGTATGGCGAATTATTTCTGGTGGAATGGAGCTATGAAGAGGAGGTGCTTGCAATTCCCGTCGTAAAGTTTGTCCTTCAGCCGCTTTTAGAGAATGCTGTGAATCATGGGATCAGGGAAAAAGAGGGCGGAACAGGCAGAATACGGATAAAGATATTTGTGAAGGGGGAAAAACTGCATATTCATGTGGTGGACAATGGAGCTGGTATAGAGAAAGAAAAGCTTACCCGTCTGCGAAAAGGGCTGGAAGAGGGCAGGCTGGGTGACAGCCATATCGGAATATTCAATACGAATAAAAGGCTGCAGCTTGCATATGGAGAAAGCTGCCAGATGAAGATTACCAGCAGAAAGGGCGAAGGAACTGTGGTTATGCTGGTGATACCAATGTCAAGAAATGAGGTAGAAACAGCAAAGAATGATACGTTCTCTTTAAATTAGTCAATCGATGATGTAGTTATCTCGACTTGGACAGGTTGTATAAAAAAAGAGATTTATTTATACTTTTCTTATGAACATTTCCAAGATGAAACGCTAATGAAAAGGAGGAAAAGGAATGAAACGATGGGGGAAACGGGTTACAGCGTTATGTCTGACAGCCGGAATGGTGATGCTTACCGGATGCAGCGCGGCACAGCCGGAAAAGGCCGCAGATACGACGACGACGGCGGCAACGGGGGATACGGCAGCGCCAGCCACAGAGAAAGGGTCGGCTGAAAACACGGACGCAGCAGGGCAGGAGGTGTCTTTCCGGTATGAGTGGTGGGGAGGCAGCGCTACCCATGAGGCCTATACGAATCTTCAGGCAGCTTATAAGGAGCTCCATCCGGAGGTTACGATCGAGCCGGAGTATTCCGCCTTTGACGGATACCAGGAGAAGGTAGTTACCCAGTTAGCCGGCGGCACGGTGGCGGATTTATTCCATATCGATGCGCCCTGGATGATGGAGTGGGTCGGCAGAGGAGATTACTTTACAGACCTTTACCAGCAGGATATTCTGGATTACAGCAGCATCGGTAAAGAACTCCTGGACCAGTACTGTGTTTTTGACGGGAAGCTGCTGGCTGTTCCCATGGGGGTTCAGTGTTCCGGTATGCTGCTGAATACGGTGGCTGCTGAAAAATACGGATTAAAGATAGATCATCAGCTGACATGGGAAGAGATCATTGAACTGGGAAAAGAGCTTCATGAGAAGGATCCTGACGCCTATTTCTTTTCCGCAGACCATGGACATGTGCTGAATGCTTTGCTGGCGATGATAAAGCAGCGGACCGGCGGTCAGGTGATCAATGATGACTTTACGATTGCATTTACCAAAGAAGATTTACTGTATGTGTATAATCTTATCAAACAGGCCTATGAATCGGGTGTTTTCGAGCCTATGGGGGAGGCGGATCTCTATTACGGTTCTTCCACACCTAATCCCAAGTGGATCAATGGGGAGGAGATTGCCTGCCTGGTGTGGAACAGTGAGTTTACCAAGGTCGATGATTTGCTGGAGGGAAAGGATGAGGCGACTATGATCCTCTGGCCAACCATAGGCGAAGGGGCAAAGCAGGGGTCTTCCCAGATTCGTCCCACCTATCTGGTCGGATTGAGCAATTCTTCTAAGGTACCGGATACTGCGCTGACGTATTTAAACTGGCAGCTTAATGATCCGGAAGCGGCTAAGATTCTCGGGTCTGTCCGTGCAGTCCCGACCACGGAGGCCCAGCAAAAAGCAGCTGTGGAAAATGGAGTGCTGAGACAGCCGGTTATTGATGCTCTGGATGAAGCTTACGGCAATGTCCAGGCCAGGGACAACGGTCCGTCGCAAAACAGTGAGCTAAGAGATACCCTTACCGACGAATTCTCCAAGGTTGCTTATGGGATGGCGACTCCGGAAGAAGCGGTAGAGTCGACTTTTACTGCTCTGGAAGAGGTTCTGCAGAGAATTAAAAAGTAAAGAAGAAGCTGCCGCACGGAAGAACGCAAACCGTGCGGCAGCGGCTTTACCGGCGAAAGGAGAATTGCAATGGGCAAAAAAATAAAAAGCTTAAGCCGTATTGAGGGGCTTATTTACATATCGCCATGGCTCATAGGCTTTCTGGCGCTTCAGCTCTATCCGTTTCTGGCATCACTATATTATTCCTTCACGGATTATGCCATGGTGGGGAATCCCAATTGGGTCGGATTGGAGAACTTTATAACTATTTTTAAGAAGGACAGAGAAATCTGGCATTCTCTAAAGATTACACTCATTTACGTTGCCATAGCGGTTCCGCTAAAGCTGGCGTTTGCTCTGTTTATCGCCATGCTGCTGAATCTGCGGGTAAAGGGAATCGGCATCTTCCGTACGGTATATTATCTGCCGTCGATCCTGGGAGGCAGTGTGGCAATCGCTGTACTGTGGCGCTTCCTGTTCTCAGGAAACGGTACCATCAATACCATGCTTTCCTGGTTCGGCATCAAACCGGTGGGCTGGCTCAGTAACCCCAGGATCGCACTGTTTACGCTTAGTCTGCTGGCAGTCTGGCAGTTCGGGTCTTCTATGGTGGTATTCTTATCCGCCCTTAAAAATGTGCCTGCCGAGCTTTATGAATCGGCCAGAGTGGACGGAGCAGGCAGCGTCAGGTGCTTCTGGTCTGTCACGATCCCCCTGATTACCCCTACGATCCTTTTTAATCTGGTTATGCAGCTGGTCTCCGCATTTCAGGAGTTTACGGGAGCGTTTGTCATCACTAACGGCGGCCCCATGAAGTCCACATATCTTTATATTTTGAAGGTGTATGATGAAGCCTTTAAGTATTACAAAATGGGGTATGCCTGCGCCTTGTCATGGATTCTGTTTGTGATTATGATCACAGTTACCCTGGTGATTTTCAAATCATCCAACTTATGGGTATTTTACAACGATGGAGGTGGCGCCAGATGAAAAAGAAAATAAGGCGGGGCGTGATGTATCTGTTTCTTATAACCGTGGGAATCGTCCTCATTTATCCGCTGGTATGGATGTTCTTTGCCACATTTAAAACGAATGCTGAAATCTTCGGCTCTTCCGCTCTTCTGCCTACCCATATAAGTCTGAATGCCTATATCGAGGGCTGGAAATCGGGCGGAGGCGTATACAGCATGGGACATTTTATGAAAAATACGTTCCTGCTGGTGGTCCCCAGCGTGCTGCTGACCGTCATATCCAGCACTTTGGTAGGGTATGGATTTGCCAGATTTGATTTCCCATTCAAGGGATTTTTGTTCGCCATGATGCTGTCGACCCTGATGCTTCCCGGTACTGTGACCATGATTCCCAAATATCTTATTTTCAATAAGATGGGCTGGCTCAATACCTACCTGCCTTTTATCGTACCCGCTGCCCTGGGAAGCTCGGCATTTTTAATCTATATGGTACTGCAGTTTATACGGGGAATTCCAACGGAACTGGATGAGTCGGCAAAGCTGGATGGCTGCGGTTCTTTGCGAATCCTGATCTATTTAATCGTGCCGCTGGCAAAGCCGGCGCTGGTATCCTGCGTGATTTTCCAGTCACTATGGAGCTGGAATGATTATTTCAATCCCCTTATATACATCAACAGTACGAAGAAGTTTCCGATTTCCCTGGGGCTCCGGCTGATGCTGGACAGTGCCGGAAAGAATGCCTGGGATCAGATCATGGCCATGTCGGTCGTGGCGATTCTTCCCTGTCTGATCCTGTTTGCCGTCGCGCAGAAAACATTTGTGGAAGGCGTGTCCACGGCTGGACTGAAGGGGTAGCGAAGAAGACATGTTAAGGAGCGGAGCGATGGAGGGTAAGTTCAATCAACAGGAATTAGAGAAGATCAGAGAATGGGTATACGGCCATAAAGAGGAATTAAAAGAAGATTTAAGACGGCTGGTGGCTGTCCCAAGTGTCTCCGAACCGGACAGCGGTGAGAAACCGTATGGGAAGGAATGCAAAAAGGTATTGGAGGAAATGATGGCGATCGCTGCCTCATACGGCCTTACAGCGACCAATTATGAATACCACTTTGCCGGCATGGGACTGCGCCCTTACGTCTATGGGGAAAATGCGATCTCTGTCTGGAACCATCTGGACGTAGTGGCGGCGGGAGACGGCTGGACCTTCCCGGCCTATGAGATGAGCGAGAAAGACGGTTTTCTGATCGGAAGAGGAATCCAGGACAATAAGGGACCGGCCGCCGGCGCACTGTACGCGCTGCGGTATCTGAAGGAAGAAGAGGAGCGCCTGGGACTCCGTCATAATTTTGTACTCTTTACAGGCTGCAGCGAAGAGCGGGGCATGGAGGATATGGAGTACTTTATGAGCCATTACAAGATGGACGGCTTTCAGCTGGTGGCAGACTGTGCCTTTCCGCTGGGACATGGGGAAAAGGGGATTTTAAATCTTACTTATGAAAAACAGCTGGAGCCGGACAGCCTGATACTGGGGCTGTCCGCCGGCAGCAGTGTGAATTCCATTCCGGGAGAAGCACACATCCGGCTCAAAAAGGTTCCCGGGCTTATGGAGGCCCTGCAGCATGTGGGAAAGAATGGGATCACCGTGGAGGAAGAACCGGAGAGTCTGAAGGTGGAGGCGCTTGGAATTGGGGGCCATGTCGGATTTCCGGAAGGAAGCGTCCATGCGCTGTATGTCCTGACGGAAGCGCTGCAGGATCTGGAATTCTTTCAGGAAGAAGACAGAAGGCTGTTTCAGTTTCTGTGCAGGATGAACGGTGATTTCCATGGTAAAGGTGCTGGAATCGCATGTGAGGATGAGCTTTCCGGAGCACTTTGCGGAGCGCTGAACATAGCGCGGTATCAAGAGGACGGATCGAAAAAGTACGTATGGATGCAGTCGGATCACCGTTATCCGATTACCGGGTCTGCGGGGGCAGAGATTGGAGAGCGGCTGGTGCGTCTGGCCAGTCTTTACGGCTGTAAGGCTGTCATAAAAAAGGATGAGAAGCCCTATTATCTGGACCCGGAGAGCGATACGGTGAAAACGGTGATGAGCGCTTACCGCGCGGTAACAGGAAAGGACAGCAGGCCGTTTACCATGAGCGGGGGAACCTATGCCAGAAAACTGCCGAACGCCGTATCGTATGGCATGTCATTGGAAAAGAAGAGAATTTATCAGGATCCGAAAAGACCGGGCGCATCGGGCGACTGTCACCAGCCTGACGAGTCTCTGGACTTTTCCCAGCTTTTGGAGGCTGTTGTCATTTATATTGCCACCCTGCTTGCACTGGATTAAAGAAAATCCCACGCATTGATTCGGGGATAATCAGGAGGAATTGTGATGAATAAGAGAGAACGTGTATTAGCGGCACTGAATAACGAGGAAGTGGACTATGTTCCGGGCTGTTTCTGGCGGCATTTCCCGCCGGAACAGAGCCATGGAGAGATTTTTATCAGAGAGCAGATCAAATTTTACAGGGATATGGATCTGGACTTCTTAAAAATATCCTGTGACGGATATTTTGGCTGGCCGGAAAAGACGCTTATAAACCTGGAGAGCGCCAGGCAGCTTTACGAGATGAAGCCGATCGGAAAGGATCACCCCTTTATACGGGAGCAGGTCGAGCGGGCGAAAGCCATTGTCAGGGAATTAAAGGGAGAATGCTGTATTTTTTACACCATGTTCTGTCCGTTGTCTTATCTGCGGCTGGAGGTGGGCTGGGATAAAATGATGGAATGCATGAGAGAAGATCCGGATGCGGTCCGCTACGCCTGTGATATCATAGCGGAGGATGTCTGCAGCCTGGTGGAGGGATTACTGGAGGAGGCCGGATGCGACGGCGTATTCTATAGTGTTCAGAACGCAGAGATCACCAGATTCACCTATGATGAGTACCGCAGCTGGGTAACGCCAAGCGACAAAAAAGTGCTGGCGCAGGCCAATACGCCCGGGCATTATACGATTCTCCACTGCTGTGGCTGGGACGCGGATGAGGCGGGAACCACCAACCGGATGGAGGTATGGAAGGATTATGAGTCGGCTTTAGTCAGCTGGGCCATGTATGTAGACCATCTGGATCCGGTGCAGATCCGGGAATTCTTCGGAGGAAGAGCGGCGTGGGGCGGTTTTGACAACCGCAGATGCGGAGTGCTCTACAAGGGGGACAAAGAGGCGATAGAGGAAGAGACAAGACGGATCATCGCGCTGGGCGGCAGAAAAGGTTTTATATTGGGGCCGGACTGCAGCCTGCCGGACGATATCGATCCGGAACATATCAAATGGGTGCTGGAAACAGCAAGGAGGTGTATCTGATGTATCAGGCAAACGAAAATCGTTACGGACAGATGAAGTATTTTCACTGCGGGAGCAGCGGGCTTAAGCTGCCGGCCGTATCACTGGGATTGTGGCATAATTTTGGAAGCAGGGATAATTTTGACAATATGAAGGCAATGTGTTACACTGCATTTGACCATGGAATTACCCATTTTGATCTGGCCAATAATTACGGTCCCGTGTATGGAAGCGCGGAAGAAAATTTCGGCAGAATCATGGAGCAGGAGCTGCATCCATACCGGGATGAGCTGGTAATCAGCACAAAAGCCGGGTACGATATGTGGCCGGGGCCGTATGGGGATGGAGGAAGCAGAAAATACCTGATCTCCAGCCTGGATGCCAGCCTGAAACGGATGAAGCTGGACTATGTGGATATTTTCTACCATCACCGCATGGACCCGGATACGCCTCTCGTGGAAACCATGATGGCTCTGGATCAGATCGTCAGGAGCGGAAAAGCTCTGTATGCGGGCATTTCCAATTACGATCAGGAGCATACGAAAGAGGCAATGGCGATACTGGCAGATTTAAAGTGTCCGTTTATCATCAATCAGAGCAGCTACAATATATTCGACCGCCACATCGAGACAGACGGATTAAAGACGTATGCAAAAACTCACGGCTGCGGCATTATCGCATTCAGCCCTCTGGCCCAGGGGATGCTGACTGAGAAGTATCTTCATGGAATCCCTGAGGACAGCCGGATCAGACGAGACGGACGTTTCTTAAAGGAGAGTGCGCTGACTGAAAAGCGGTTGTCCCAGATCCGTGCTCTTCATGAAATAGCGGAAGGAAGGGGGCAAAAGCTTGCCCAGATGGCACTGTCCTGGGTATTAAGAGACGGTGACGTGACGAGCGTGTTAATCGGTGCTTCGAGGCCGGAGCAGATTGTGGAGAATATAAAAATAATCGACAGGACAGAATTTTCAAAGGAGGAGCTGGAGGCAATTGAAGAAATCTGTAAATGAGAGAGTAAAAGAGGCCATGAAGGAGCAGGGCGTTGACCTGCTCCTCATAACGCCATCCTCAGATATGGTTTATCTGCTGGGAAAATGCATGATGTCGGATGAGCGTCTGAATGTTTACGTGGTGCCGGCGGAAGGGAGAGACTTCCTGTTTGTCAACGACGTATACGGACAGGAGGTGGCCGGATGGGGCATTCCGGAAACAGAAGTGGTTACGTGGAAGGACGGCGAAAATGCGGTCTCCTTACTTCTGGAGCAGTTGGAGAAAAAGAGGCTTCCTTACGGGAAAATAGGTATCGGCGCATCAATGCCGGCTGGATTCCTGGTTCCGCTGCAGGAAGCATTTGCCCGAACACGCTTTGTCCTCCATCGTGAGATCCTGGGCCGGATGAGACGATATAAAAATGAACAGGAACAGAGCCTCATGGAGGAAGCCTGCAGCAGATGCACGGAAGCGTTAAAGGCGGTTATGAAGGCCGGCAGCGGCTGGATTGGTAAAACGGAGGGAGCGTTTGCCGATGCCCTTTGCAGGGAGATGGAGCAGCGGGGGATATCAGAGGCAGGAGCCCTTGTCTGTGCGGGAGCCCATGCGGCGGTGCCTCATTATACGGGAAAAGATGGCATCATTTCAGCAGATGCGTGTCTTCTGGTGGATTTCGGAGGCAAATACAGGGGATACTGTTCAGATATGTCGAGAACCTTTTATTTCTGCGGAGAGAACGATAAGAGACGGGAGTTCGAGGCCGTGTATGGAATCGTGCTGGCGGCGCTGGAGGCCGGACAGGGTGCGGCCGTCCTGGGCGGACGGATGGAGGATGTTGACAACGCGGCGAGACGTGTGATCGCTGAAGCCGGCTACGGGAAGTATTTCACCCACAGGACAGGGCACGGGATCGGAATCGATACCCACGAGGAACCGTGCGCTGCTTCCGGTGATAAAAGTGTGATCGAGCCCGGACTCGCGTTCTCCGTGGAACCGGGCATCTACCTGCCCGGAAAATTCGGAATCCGAATCGAGGACCAGATATTTATGACGGCGGACGGCGCCAAAGTTCTCCATGACTATCCACGGAATGAGTGGCTGGTGTGCTGGTGACGGGCGGTGTTTTGCAATAAGGTGCGATATGGGAAGTATTTATATGCAGTATTTATGGCATGGAGGAAATACAATGGATTGTGCAAAAGTAGGCCGCTTGATTATGCAGTTCCGAAAAGAAAAAGGAATGACGCAGCAGCAGGTCGCAGACCTTTTAGGAATCAGCAACAAGACTGTCTCCAAGTGGGAGCGTGGTCTGGGCTGTCCGGATGTATCGCTGTGGGATGATCTGTCCACGGTGCTGGGTGCCGACATATTAAAACTGATTCAGGGAGAATTGAGTCCCAACCGTCCGGATGTGGGCAAGCTGGAAAAAACACTCTTCTATGTATGTCCCACCTGCGGCAATATTCTTGTAAGCACGGGAACCGCGTCGATTTCCTGCTGCGGGAGAAAGTTAAAACCGTTAATTCCGGTTTCGTGCTCGGAGGAACATAAGGCTGTCCTGAGGGAAATTGACTTGGAGTATTATGTGACCGTGAATCATGATATGCGCAAGGATCATTATATTTCTTTTGCTGCCCTTGTCTACCATGACCGTATCTATTTAAACCGGCTGTATCCGGAGCAGAACCCGGAATTCCGACTGCCGATGGTAAGGAAGGGCGGGTATTTATATCTTTACTGTACACAGCATGGGCTGCAGAAGTGCCCGATCGCGCAGATCACCAGGGAACATGAAAGGATCACGGACTGAAAGAGCTGTTATCAGAGACGGCGGTTTTGAGTAAAATCAAAATCGCCGTTTTTTTCTATTTTTCTGTTGACATTTTCCTAAAATGTGGTATTGTTTAACTAGAAATATTAATTAATTGAATTAATACATAAACCGAAGGAAGAAATTAATTCAAAAATAAAAAAAGAAGAGGAGAACAGCGATGAAATTTTTTGTTGACACAGCGAAAGTGGAGGATATCAGAAAGGCAAATGATATGGGAGTTATCTGTGGAGTAACCACAAACCCATCTCTGATTGCAAAAGAAGGAAGAGACTTTAACGAGGTTATCAGAGAGATCGCTTCCATCGTAGACGGACCGATCAGCGGCGAAGTGAAGGCTACCACGACAGACGCAGAAGGCATGATTAAAGAGGGACGTGAGATTGCTGCGATCCATCCGAACATGGTAGTTAAAATTCCGATGACAGTAGAAGGCTTAAAGGCCGTTAAGGTGCTGACCGCGGAAGGCATTAAGACAAACGTAACGCTCGTATTCAGCGCGAACCAGGCACTGCTGGCAGCCAGAGCCGGTGCGTCCTATGTATCTCCATTCTTAGGACGTCTCGATGATATTTCCATGCCAGGCATCGATTTAATTGAAACCATTGCAGAAATGTTCAACGTGGCGGGAATCACAACCGAGATCATCGCAGCAAGTGTCCGCAATCCGATCCATGTCATTGACTGTGCCCTTGCCGGAGCCGATATCGCCACCGTTCCTTACAGCGTAATTGAGCAGATGACAAAGCATCCGCTGACAGATCAGGGAATCGCAAAATTCCAGGCTGATTATAAGGCAGTATTCGGAGAGTAAGAGGAGGACACGGGATTGAGCGACTATCTGGAACTAGAAAAAACAGCCAATGAGATACGAAAAGGCATCGTGACGGCGGTTCACAGCGCAAAGTCCGGCCATCCGGGCGGATCACTGTCGGCAGCGGACTTATTTACCTGGCTCTATTATAAAGAAATGAACATCGATCCGGAACAGCCTTTAAAGGACGACCGTGACCGTTTTGTATTATCGAAGGGCCATGTGGCGCCCGGATACTACTCCACACTGGCACACCGTGGATTCTTTCCGGTAGAGGATTTGAAGACACTGCGTCATACCGGTTCCTATTTACAGGGACATCCGGACAGAAAGCATATTCCAGGCGTGGATATGTCCAGCGGTTCTCTGGGACAGGGAATCTCTGCTGCGGTCGGTATGGCACTCTCTGCGAAACTGCAGAAGAAAGATTACCGTGTTTATACACTCCTTGGCGACGGGGAGATCGAGGAAGGCCAGGTCTGGGAAGCTGCGATGTTCGCAGGTCACAGAAAGCTGGATAATCTGGTCGTAATTGTGGATAACAACGGACTTCAGATCGACGGCCCGGTGGATGAGGTTTGCTCCCCCTATCCAATTGACAAGAAATTTGAGGCATTTAATTTCCATGTAATCTGCATCGACGGCCATGACTTCGCCCAGATCGAGCAGGCATTTGCAGAGGCAAGAAATACAAAGGGAATGCCGACCGCCATTATCGCAAAAACCTTAAAGGGCAAGGGAGTTTCCTTCATGGAAGGAGCTGTAGCCTGGCATGGTGCCGCTCCAAACGACGAGCAGTATCAGGTGGCAATGGCAGATTTGGAGAAAGCAGGTGAAGCGTTATGCCAGAGATGAAAGAACAATCCGTAAAGAAGATCGCTACGAGAGAAAGCTATGGCAGCGCTCTTGCGGAGCTGGGAAAGCTTAATGACAAAATCGTGGTCCTGGATGCCGATCTGGCAGCCGCGACAAAGACGGGAGTTTTCAAGAAGGTATTTCCGGAACGCCATATCGACTGTGGTATTGCGGAATGCAACATGATGGGCATTGCCGCCGGCCTTGCTGCAACAGGCATGGTTCCATTTGCGAGCACCTTCGCCATGTTCGCAGCCGGCAGAGCGTTCGAACAGGTTAGAAACTCCATCGGATACCCGCATTTAAATGTAAAGATTGGTGCGACTCATGCAGGAATCTCCGTCGGTGAGGACGGCGCGACACATCAGTGCAACGAGGACATCGCTCTGATGAGAACGATCCCCGGCATGGTAGTGATCTGCCCGGCTGATGACGTGGAAGCGAGAGCCGCCGTCAAGGCCGCGGCCGAGTATGAGGGCCCGGTTTATATGAGGTTCGGCCGTCTGGCTGTGCCGGTGATCAATGATAATCCGGAGTATGAATTTAAGATCGGAAAGGGCGTAGTCTTAAAAGAAGGCAGCGACTTGACCATCGTGGCTACCGGTCTGGAAGTTGGCCACGCACTGGAAGCTGCAAAGCTTCTGGCCGTAGACGGAATTGACGCCGAAGTGATCAATATTCATACCATTAAGCCTCTGGACGAAGAGCTTATCGTTAAATCCGCGAAGAAAACTGGACGCGTGGTGACTGTGGAAGAGCACTCCATCATAGGCGGACTTGGAAGCGCTGTCTGCGACGCCCTGTCCGAGAATGCTCCGGTACCGGTCTTTAAGATCGGCGTACGTGACGTATTCGGCGAGTCCGGCCCGGCTGCGGAGCTGATTCATAAGTATGAATTAGATGCAGAGGGAATATATAAGCAGATTAAGAGTAAGTGGTATTAAAAGAAATAGCAGCAAGAGCAGCAATAGGAAATGAGCAGCAGGCCGTGATATGGAAGAGTTGGTTCCCATATCGCGGCTTTTTTGCGTGAAAGGAGAGCGAAGATTTTACGCAAAAGCGATTAGGCAAGACGGCTTTTACTGTATCGTGGATCAAGTTCATAAACTGCACATGGAGACTCGTGTCTTTAGACATGAGAGGAATTGTGCCCGTCCTGACTCTTTCGCGAGCCCCTTCTCCTTTTTGTTTTTTAGTTTTTCAAACATTTGTTTGCTTTTTTACTTCTATGTGTGGTAAAATGTACTCGGTCCATAAATCTATTATGAGGTATAAAATCTATGAAATCTATTACTATTACTGCTAAAGTCA